>Ga0209109_10001223_pt1 | contig 14170 bp, 12 predicted proteins | sample Rifsed10ft2_FD_184004 | JGI IMG/M metagenome (GOLD analysis project Ga0209109, IMG submission 184004) | Soil microbial communities from Rifle, Colorado, USA - sediment 10ft 2 (version 2) | ecosystem: Environmental > Terrestrial > Deep subsurface > Rock core/Sediment | place: Rifle, Colorado... | reverse complement strand
CTCCCGCGCGTCGGGGCATGATGTGGCGGTGACGCGCATCGGCATCCTGACCGGCGGCGGCGACGTGCCGGGGCTGAACTCCATCATCAAGAGCGTCGTCTACCGCGGGCGCGAGCTGGGCTGGGAGACGATCGGCATTCGCCGCGGCTGGATGGGGCTCACCCACCTCGGCCTCGAGGGCGAGGCGGACGGGGCATTCGTGCGGACGCTCACCCGTGAGAACACCCGCGCCATCGACCGCACCGGCGGGACGATGCTCCACACCTCGCGCACGAACCCGGCGCGGATGAAGCGCGACAGTCTGCCGCAGCACCTGGATCCGGGCCGGGCCGCCTCTCTCGAGGCGGGCGACGACCGCTTCGACCTCACCCCGGTCGTGCTCGAGAACATCGAGCGCCTGGGGCTGACCCAGCTGGTCACCATCGGCGGCGACGACACCCTCGGCTACGCCGCTCGGCTGGTCGCCGAGGGGGTGCCGCTGGTCGCGATCCCCAAGACGATGGACAACGACGTGCAGGGGACCGAGTACTGCGTCGGGTTCTCGACGGCGGTCACGCGCGCCAAGGAGCTGATCAACCGGCAGCGCACCACGCTGGGCAGCCACGAGCGGATCGGCGTCTTCCGCATCTTCGGCCGCAACAGCGGGTACTCGGCGTGGTACGCCGCCTATGTCACCAGCAGTCGGTGCGTCATCCCCGAGGCGCCGTTCGACCTCGACCGGCTGGCAGGCCTGCTCGCCGACGACCGGGCCGCGAACCCGAGCACCTACGCCCTGGTGATCGCCTCGGAGGGTGCGGCGTGGGAGGGCTCGACGCTGGGCGAGTACGGAGAGCCCGACGCCTACGGCCATCGCAGGCCGGTCGACATCGGCGCCTCGCTGGCCGAGGAGCTGCAACGGCGCACCGGCGTGGATGCCGTCCACTCGGATCTCACCTACGACCTGCGCAGCGGGGATCCGGACGCGCTCGACCAGATGGTCGCGACGACCTTCGCCAACGTCGCGGTCGACCTGCTGTCGGCCGGCGTGCACGGCCGGATGGTGGCCATCCGCGACGGCAAGTACGCCCACGCACCGATGCCGGACCCGGCGCTCGGGCCGCGCCACGTCGACGTGCCGACGATGTACAGCACCGAGCGCCTGCGGCCGATCTACGCCCAGCGGCTCGGGATGCCGCTGCTGCTGGGGCCGTCGATCGGGGCATAACCGGCCGGGCCGTCCCGCGGGCCGCGCGACCCGAATGGCCCGGGCTGAATCGGGCCGTTCGGCCCTGCCGGCCACGCCGCCTGGTGCGGCACCGTGTGCCCCTACCGCTCACTCCGAGGAGTACCCATGCGACGCGCACTCGCCTACTTCGCCGCATTCACCGGCATGGGAGCCCTGTTCGCGGGCACCCTGCTGCTGGCGGCCATCGTGCTTGGCACCGGGCCGGCGACGGGGGCCGCGAGCCCATCTCCGCTGCCCTCCACTCCGTCCGGGCCGGTGACGATCGAGATTCACGCCTTCGACCTGGGCTTCGAGCCGGCCGAGGTCGCGGTCCCGGCGGCCGGCGAGTACACGGTCCACTTCGTCAACGATGGCGGCATCTACCACGACCTGACGTTCGCCGACGGGACGGTGATCGGGGCAGAGGCGCACGAGACGGCCAGCGGGACAGTGACGATCCCGGCCGGCGGGCTCGCCTTCCACTGCTCGGTGCCCGGGCACGCCGACGCGGGCATGACGGGCAACGTGGTGATCGGCGCGGCCGGCACACCGCAGCCCTCGCAGACGATGACGGCCGAGGAGATGCGCGACCACGACGCGGCGCGGACGGCGGCGTTCCCGGCCGAGACGGAGGGCAAGGGCGGCGTCCTGCTCGAGCCGACCATCCTCGCCGACGGAACGAAGCAGTGGGAGCTGACCGCGTCGGTCTTCGACTGGGAGACCGAGCCGGGCAAGATCGTCGAGGCGTGGGGCTACAACGGCATCGTCCCCGGGCCCGAGCTGCGGGCGGAGGTCGGCGACCGGGTCCAGATCGTCCTGCACAACGAGCTGCCGGCCCCGACCACCATCCACTTCCACGGCATGCTGGTGCCAAACGCGATGGACGGCGTGCCGGTCCTGAACCAGCCGGCGGTGATGCCCGGCGAGAGCTTCACCTACGAGTTCACGGTGCGCAACGCCGGCTCGAACATGTACCACAGCCACTTCATGGCCCAGCGCCAGGTGCCGCTCGGGCTGCTCGGGGCGCTCATCATCAGCGACCCGAATGACGCGGCCGATCCCGATTCGGACATCGACTACGCCATGGTCCTCAACGACGGGCCTCTTGGCTTCACCCTGAATGGCAAGGGATTCCCGGCCACCGAGCCGATCGTGGCCACGCTTGGCCAGACCGTCCGGGTGCGGTACATGAACGAGGGGCTCCAGATCCATCCGATGCACCTGCACGGCATGCCGCAGCTGGTGATCGCCAAGGACGGCTTCCTGCTGCCGGACCCGCACTTCGAGGACACCGTCCTGGTCGCGCCCGGTGAGCGCGTCGACGTCCTGATCGAGGCCACCGAGCTCGGCGCGTGGGCCTTCCACTGCCACATCCTGACCCACGTCGAATCCGACGAGGGGATGTTCGGAATGGTCACCGCGCTGATCGTGCAGGCGGAATGACCGATGGCGCGCAGACGGAAGGCGCGCGCCGATGACGCCCCGGCGGGCATGTCGCCCCTGTCGGCCGAGGCGCCCGCGCCGGTCGGCCGGCGGCGGGCCTACGCGCTGCTGGGCGGCGAGCAGCGGGCGGCCTGGCTGGGGGACGTGATCGAAGCGGGCGTGGCGGGCACCGGGCGGGACCGCTACGTGATCGACCTCGAGCTGCAGGTCACCGAGCTGGCCCCGCGGCTGGCCTTCCGCAAGGCCGCCTTCGTCGACATCGGTCCGGTCAGCGACCCCAAAGCCGATACGATCCGCCTGCCGATCTCGTGGCAGGCGGCGGGGATGGCTCCGCTCTTCCCGGTCTTCTCCGGGATTCTGCGCTGGTCGGACGGCACGCTGCAGCTCGACGGCTGGTACGCCCCACCCGGGGGGAGCATCGGCATGGTGGCCGACCGCATGGTGCTCAACGTGGCTGCGCGCGCGACCGCCCGCCTGCTCCTCGAACGAATCGCTGCCGCCATGCGCGGCACGCCGACCTAGGCGATCAGGGCTCGTCGAGCCGGTAGCCGGCCGGCAGCCCGGTCCGCAACGCCTCCAGCGCGGCGTCGAGATCGGCGTCGGGTGGCCCGATCAGGACGAGGCTGCGCCGCGCGGCGACCGGTTCGGCGGGGACCGGCACCGCCGCAGCCCGAAGCGCCAGATCGCGGCGAAGCGAGAGGCCGTGATAGAGCCCCACCGTCACCGCCACGATCAGGATACCCAGCGGGGCGGAGAGCTCCGAGGCGGTGTTGCCGAACAGGTTCGCCCCAAGGAGGCTGCCAAAGAGCCGATACAGGACGACGGCCAGGCTGCCGAGGCCGGCGATGACGCTTCCCGCCAGCACGATCAGCAGGAAGCTGCGCCGCACCATGGAGCCCGCCTCGGTGAGCGCATCGGCAGCGCGGCGTGCGCTCGCCTGCCACCACTTCCAGCCCCAGGCGACCAGCCCGCCGATGGCGTAGGGGACGAAGGTCGCCAGCTCGACCCGCCAGAACCCGTCGCGATCCGCGGTGCGGTCTCCGCCGAGCAGCAGGTCGACCCCGAGCCCGATGAGCCACGCCACGCCGGTCGCCCCGAAGGCCAGGCCGACGAGCGCCACGGCATGCAGGTCGAGGCGCACCGCGGTGGCGACCCGGTCCGAATCGTCCGACCGGGCGGACTCGGCGCGCAGCCAGCGCACGTGGGCCCACCAGGCGATGGCCCACGGAACCGCCGCGACGAGCGCCGCGAGCACCGCGCGCAGCAGCGCTCCGCTGTCCGGGCTGCCGAGCGCATCGGTCGCGCCGAGCAGGGGGATCAACACGGCGCGCAGCGCCTCCGACCCCAGGCGCAGCACCGATGCCGCGGCCGCCAGGATGACGGCCACGAAGAACGCCTGGCGCAGGCGCGCCGGGCGCTCGCCGGCGCCGCGCCAGCCCGCGTCGCGGATCAGCCCGTTCGCGTACCACCAGTGCCCGATCCAGACCACGCCCCAGACGAGCGCCGCGGCGCTCAGTTCCGCCACCCGGACCGCGCGGAACTGCGGGTCGTCGAAGGTGCCGGCGCCCGGCAGGACGATCTCAGCCGCGATGGCCACGAGGTCGCCGATCGTCTGCAGCGTGACGAGCAGTCCCGACAGCGCGGCGCCGTACAGGTAGACCCTCGGCAGCCATGCCGAGGCTCCGGCCAGTGGGCCGGCCGCCATGTCCGACCGCCTGACCGCGACGTGATATCCCCAACCGACGGCGGTCACCGTCAGGGTTGCCAGGGCGGCGGCCGGATCGCCGACGTAGTAGTCGCCCGAGCCCGCGCCGGCGAGGCCGTTGAGCAGGATGCGGAGGAGCTCCACGGCGCCGAACGCGCCGAATCCGAGCAGCACCGCCAGGACCGCCGTCAGGTACAGGGCGCGCACCGTTGAGCCGCGTTCCTCCACGGCGTTTGGCCGGCCGGCCTGCAGGCTGCGCTGGGCAAGCCACCAGTGGATGCCCCATACCGGGAGGCCGACTCCCACCAGCGCGATCGCCAGGCTGAGCTGCTCGCGGTAGCCCTGATCGCCTGCGATGAACGGACCGCGGTCGATTCCCAGCTGACCGAGGATCGCGACCAGGAGCTGGTCGAGACCCACCGCCAGCACGCCGAAGGTGATCCCGCTCATGGCGTACAGGTAGAGGCGTCGCACGGTCTGCATCAGGTGCTCCTCGTTCTCGGTTCAGCCGGCATGCTGGCAGCCTAGGCCCGCTCCCCTGCGGCCGGACTGCGGTGAGGCGCGCGGTCAGCGCACGCGGCGACGAAGGCGACCCACAGCCGCTCGAAGACCGGCGGCGACGACTCGGTGCGCTCCGGGTGGCACTGCACCCCGACCAGCCACTGGTCGGGATCGGCCGACTCGACCGCCTCGACCAGCGCGCCCACCCCCGGGTGCGGAGCCGTCCCCGCGATCCGCAGGCCGGGGGCGATCCGATCGGCGGTGATGGCCTGGTGGTGGTAGCTGTTGACCTCGAGCTCGTCCGACGCACCGAGGATCGTGGCCAGCCGCGAGCCGGGTGCGAGGTCGAGGCGATGGCGCGTCACCGCGGGGGACGGGTAGGCCTCGCTCTCGTGGCCGCCGAGGTGCTGGACCAGCGACCCGCCGCTGAAGACGTTGATCGCCTGCAGGCCGCGACACACGCCCAGCACCGGGACGCCGGCGCCGAGGGCCGCGCGCAGGGCCTGGTCCTCGAGCTCGTCGCGCTCAGGCTCCACGGCACGCGCGCCGGCCGGCTCCTCCCCGTAGCGGGCGGGATCGACGTCCGCGCCGCCGGACAGCAGCAGCCCGTCCATGTCGGCCCACGACGCCGTGCGCTGCGACGGGGGGACGCGGTCGTCCAGTGGGACGGCCACGGCACCGGCGCGCTCGAGCGCCTCGACGTAGCGGACGTTCTTCAGCGCCGCGAGGTGCGGGTCAGATGCCCGATCCGGGTTGGCCAGGGTGACGACGATGCGCGGCCGCTCCACCCCGCCATGCTACGCGCGGATTGCCCCTTGACGCAGCCGCGCGGCGGGTCCATAGTACGCGTGACGCTATAGCGCAGGACGCTATAGCGGTCGTCGAGCGAAGAGGAGCGCGAGCGTGCCGAACGACGGCCCCAGCGATCTCGGCCGCTTCGCCGAGCCGGCCCTGCTGATCCTGGTCAGCCTGGCCGATGGACCCAAGCACGGCTACGCGATCATGACCGACGTCGACGCGCTCGGCGCCAGCCCGATCGGGCCGGGCACCCTCTACGCCGCGCTGGCACGGCTCGAGCGCCGCGGCCTGATCGAGCCGCTCGGGCCCGAGGATCGGCGCCGCCCCTACCGCCTCACCGCCGCCGGGTCACGCGCCCTGGCCGAGCACCTCGGCGAGATGCGTCGCATCGTGCAGGTGGGGCACGCCCGCCTGCGCACCGCCGACGGCTGAGCGATGAGCGCCCCGGGGCCGGCGATCACCGTGGTGCTGCGCGCCTACCCGCGCGGCTGGCGCGAGCGCTACGGCGCCGAGATGTCGGCGCTCCTCGCCGAGCGGCAGCCGGGCTGGCGCGACCTGCTCGACCTGGCCCGCGGCGCCATCGACGCGCGGCTGCATCGGCTCGTCATCACGCCGGCGGTGCTGGTTGCCGCCATCCCACGCAGGGAGTTCGCCATGCCCGCAGCGCCCCGGCCGACCTATGGCATCGTCTCCGCGCCACCCATCGGTGAGCTGAGCCGGCGGACGTTCATGCGTCGCATGCTCGGCGTCGGCGCCGGCATCCTCGCCCTCGAGTTCCTGGGCGGCACCCTCGCGTTCCTCTGGCCGCAGATCCGCTCCGGCCTGGGAGGCAAGTTCTCGGTCGGCACGCTGGCGGACATCGTCACCAGCCAGGCATCGTTCGCCAACGGCTGGCCGTACGCGGTCGGGGCCGCTCGATCCTTCCTGATCAACGTGCCGGCCGCCAAGGAGCTGGCCCTGGGGCACGATGTCTCGATTCCGAGCCCGGCCCCCGACCAGCTGCTGGCCCTCTACCGCAAGTGCCCGCACCTCGGCTGCCAGGTGCCCGGGCTGTGCGACGAGCTGAAGCGATTCACCTGTCGCTGCCACGGCAGCACCTACAACATCCTCGGCGAGAAGCTCAAGGAAGGACCGGCGCAGCGCGGCATGGATCGCTTCGCCGTCACGGTCGAGCGGAACGGGGTGGTCGTGATCGACACGTCGCAGTACAGCACCGGCCTGCTCGACCGCGGGGACCCGCAGTACCTGGCCTTCGTCGACGCGGCACCCTACGACCGCAAGTGCCGCTAGGCCGGCCCCTGCGCCCGCTGGCAGCCGTCCTCATCCTGATCGCGGGGTGCTCGGCCGCCCCCGAGGCGACCGCTCTCCCGACCCGACCGCCGGTCCCCGACGGCTGGATCGAGATCGAGATGGGGACCGTCCAGGTTGCCGTGCCGGCGGAATGGGGCCCGGACATCGGCAGTGCGCCCGGATCGATCCTCGTCTCGGCGCTCATCCCGCCCGGCGCCAACAATGGCGTCGGCGTCGTCGCCGCCGGACCGCGCGGCGAGCGCCAGCCCGAGCCACCGCTCACCGACGAGGGCCTGGCCGAATTCCTGCTCACCTGGGGCACCAGCCGCAGGCCCGACACCTACTCGGCGTCGGTCGTCCTGCTTCCCGCTGGCAGGGCGGTGGCCGTCCGCTCGACGCACATGGCCGACACCCCCGACAGCACCGAGGTCCACGTCTACGGCATCCCGACGGCCGTCGGCGTGGCGGTCATCCAGATCATCGTCGACAGCGACCTCATCGACCGATACGGGGACGCCATGGAGCTGATCCCGTACCTCTTCCGCTTCGGCTTCGCCGAGAGCCGGTAGCGACTCAGATGACGTTGAGCTCCACGTAGGGCTCGTTGCGCGCGATGCGCTCGTAGCCGAGCGGCCGGACGTCGAGCGTCTCGTAGCCGCCGGTCGCGATCCACTCGGCGAGGGCGCGCCCCGTCGCCGGCGCCTGCTGCAGGCCGTGCCCGGAGAAGCCGTTGGCGAACAGGAAGTTCGGGACATCGGGGTGCGGACCGATGATGCCGTTGTGGTCGACCGTGTTGACCTCGTAGTGGCCGGCCCACGCGTCGAGCAGGCGGATCGCCTCGAAGGCCGGCACGCGGTGCGCGATCGCCGGCCAGATGACCTCTTCGAACCAGGACCGGTCGACCTCGAGGTCGAGCGTGTCCGGATCTGGCTGGTCGCCGCGCGGCGACGAGCCGGCGATGTAGTTCGGCCCCTCCGGGCGGAAGTAGACCCCAGAGGTGTCGATGGTCAGCGGCGCATCGGCGATGCGGGTGCGGCAGTCGAAGTGGAAGACCATCCGCTTGCGCGGGCTGACCGGCAGGGCCAGGCCGGCCATGGCCGCGACCAGGCCGGCTCGCGGTCCCGCCGCGTTGACGACCCAGTCCGCCTCGATGCGGCGTCCATCGGCCAGGCGCACGCCGATGGCCCGCCCGCCGTCGCGCTCCACCTCGACCACCTCGCCGGCCACCTCCTCGACGCCGTTCGAGCGCGCCTTGGCGCGGAATGCCTGGAGCAGGGCGTAGGCATCGAACCAGCCCTCGTCGGCCAGGCCCAGCGAGCCGCCCGCCACGTCGTCGACCGCCAGCCACGGAAAGCGTGCCGCGAGCTCGGCCGGCGTCAGCAGCGCGACCTGCACGTCATGGGCGCGCTGCACGGCGTGGTTGCCCTCGAGGATCGGCATGCCGGCCGCCGTTGCCAGGAACAGGTAGCCGCCCTCCACGAAGTCGACCACCGGTGGCGGCTGGCCCTCCACTCCCAGCCAGCGCCCCGGGTTGCGGATGACCTCGACCCCGAAGCGACTGATCTCGATGTTGAGGGGCGTGCTGAACTGGAGCCGAATCGATGCCGCCGACAGGGTGGTGGACGAGGTGCGGAACGTGAAGTCGCGCTCGACGACGACGATGCGGCCGTGCCAATCCTGCCGCCCGGCGAGGAAGGTCGCGACCGAGCTGCCCACGATCGCGCCCCCGATGATCACGACGTCGGCGCGGTCCGGGCTGCTCATCGCCCGATGCTAGTCGCTCCGCGGCCGGCCGGACTGCCCGCATCGGATGGCTGGATAGCGCGAATCGATCGGCCGTAGACTCGGGGCTCCATGGCGACCAAGCCGGTCATCCTCACCGTCGACGACGACGTCCCGGTGCTGCGTGCCGTCGAGCGCGATCTGCGCGCCCGGTACGGGGCGGACTACCGGATCGTCGCGGCCAGCTCCGGCGGGGAGGCGGTCGAGGCGGTCCGCCAGCTGACCCTGCGCGGCGCGACGGTGGCGCTCTTCATCGTCGACCAGCGCATGCCCCAGATGACCGGGGTCGAGCTGCTGGCGCAGACGGTCGAGCTGCAGCCGGACGCCAAGCGCGTCCTCCTGACCGCCTACGCCGATACCGACGTGGCGATCCGCGCCATCAACGAGATTCACCTGGACCACTACATCCTCAAGCCGTGGGACCCGCCCGAGGAGAAGCTGTACCCGATCCTCGACGACCTCCTCTCGGACTGGAGCGCCACCTTCCGCCCGGCCTTCGAGGGGGTCCGGCTGCTGGCGGGGCGCTGGGCCCCGGGCGGGCATCGGATCCGCGACTTCCTGACCCGCAACCAGGTCCCGTACGCCTGGCTCGATCCGGGCGAGGAGGAGGGTCGCCGGCTGGCGGCCTCGCTCGAGGGGGACGAGCCGGTCGATCCATCGGTCCCGATCGTGCTCTTTGCCGACGGCAGCATGCTGCGCGATCCGTCGACGCGGCAGATCGCCGAGCACGTCGGGCTCCAGACCCAGATGGCGCTGCCCTTCTACGACGTGGTGATCATCGGCGGCGGGCCGGCCGGACTGGCCGCGGCGGTGTACGGCGCCAGCGAGGGGCTCAAGACGATCCTGGTCGAGTCCGAGGCCCCCGGCGGCCAGGCCGGCACCACCAGCCGCATCGAGAACTACCTCGGCTTCCCGGCCGGCCTCTCCGGCGGCGACCTCGCCCGCCGCGGCCTCGCGCAGGCGCGCCGGCTGGGCGCCGAGATCCTGTCGCCGGACCAGGTGACCGCCATCCGTCGCGCCGATCCGTACCGGGTCGTGACGCTCGCCGCCGCGGGCGAGATCTCGTGCCAGACGGTCGTGGTCGCGACCGGGGTCAGCTATCGCCAGCTGGAGCTGGCCGGCGCGGCCGAGCTGGCCGGGGCGGGGATCTACTACGGCGCGGCCACCACCGAGGCGGTGCTCTACCGCGACCGCGAGGTCGGGGTGATCGGCGGTGGCAACTCCGCCGGCCAGGCGGCGGTCTACCTGTCGCGCTTCGCCAAGCGCGTCGTCGTCCTGGTGCGCACCGCGACCCTCTCGGCCATGAGCCAGTACCTGATCGACCAGATGGAGGCGCTCCCGAACGTCGAGATTCGCTACGAGACGTCGGTGACCGCGGTCCACGGCGAGGGGCACCTCGCGTCGGTGACGGTCACCGGCCCGGGCGGGGACGAGGAGCTGGAGCTGGCGGCGCTGTTCGTCTTCATCGGGCAGCAGCCGCGGACCGAGTGGCTGGAGGGGACCGTCCTGCGCGATCCGGGCGGCTTCGTGCTCACCGGCGCCGCGCTGCTGGCGGCCGGCAAGCCGCCCGCCGGCTGGGCCCTGTCGCGCGAGCCGTTCCTCCTCGAGTCGAGCCTGCCCGGCGTCTTCGTGGCGGGGGACGTGCGGCACCTGTCGGTCAAGCGCATCGCCAGCGCGGTCGGCGAGGGCGCGATGGCGGTCCAGTTCGTGCACCAGTACCTGGCAGGACTGTAGGCCGATGACTCTCGCCGCGCTGCGGGCGACGCCGCTCTTCGCGGACCTTCCGCCGGACGCGCTGGAGCGCCTGGCGGCGGGCGCCGAGCCGATGTCGCTGCGCGCCGGCGAGTTCCTGATCAACGAGGGCGACCAGGCGGATGACATGTTCGTGGTGGTCTCTGGCGAGCTGGACGTGACGAAGCGATCGGGAAGCAGCGACATCCCGCTGGCCCGGGTCGGTCCCGGTGCGATCCAGGGCGAGCTGGCCGCCCTCGAGCGCGGGAGGCGGATGGCATCGGTGCAGGCGGTGACGGACACCCAGGTGCTGCGCATCCCGTACGCCGCGGTGCGCGACCTGCTCTCAGCCGGCCCCGATGCGGCGCTGGGCATCATCCGCACCGTGATCGGCCGGCTGCGGGGTATGGAGGCGACGCTGCGGCAGCGCGAGAAGCTGGCCGGCCTGGGGACGCTCGCCGCCGGGCTGGCCCACGAGCTGAACAATCCCGCGGCGGCGATCCGTCGCTCGGTGGAGGCGCTCGACGAGGCGATCGCCGTGCGGGACGCGCTGCACCCCCCGCACGCGCTGACGCTGCTGCACCCTGCCGCGCCGGCCGCCCTCGACGGCCTGGCACGCGCCGACGCGGTCGACGAGATCTCCGACCTGGTGGGCGACGGCGAGATGGCGGCCTCGCTGGTCGACGCCGGCTGGTCGGCCGACGAGCTGCGCGGCGCCCTGGGAGGCATGGACGCCGAGGCGACGCGCGACGCGGCTGCCTGGCTGGCGGCCTCGGCCAAGGTCGAAACCCTGATCGGCGAGGTGCGCATGGCGGGGGACCGGATCAGCGAGATCGTCGGCGCGGTGAAGTCGTACGCCTACCTCGACCAGGCGCCGATCCAGCGCATCGACGTGCGCAAGGGCCTCGATGACACGCTCGTCATCCTGCGCCACAAGCTGAAGGCGGGAATCGAGGTCACACGAGACTACGAGCCGGACCTGCCCGAGATCGAGGCCTGGGGCTCGGAGCTGAACCAGGTCTGGACCAACCTGATCGACAACGCGGCCGATGCGATGGACGGCAAGGGCGGGATCTCCATCCATGCCGCGCGGTTCGACGCCGATGAGGTTCGCGTCAGCATCTGCGACACCGGACCGGGCATCCCACCGGACGTGGCATCCAAGATCTTCGAGCCGTTCTTCACCACCAAGCCGCCCGGGATCGGCAGCGGCCTGGGCCTCCACATCAGCCACCAGGTCGTCGTGCGCCACGGCGGGCGCATCGACCTCGAGACCGAGCCGGGGCGCACCTGCTTCATCGTCACCCTGCCGACCACGCTGCCCAAGAACGCCATCGGCGCTCCGCGGGAGACCTGAGATGCGGCTGTTGTCCGTATCGTGGATGGTGGGCGCCGTGCTCGCCGGGATGGCACTCGGCTGGCAGCTCTCGTACGAGCTTGCGACGCGGCAATGCATCAAGGATTCCGAAGGTCTCTTGGCCTTGTGCCAGGGATCGCTGGACGACTGGGTGCTACCCGTGACACTGGTCGCTGCCCTCGTGCTTGTCGCGATGGGCGTTTGGCGGCTCGTCCCGCCGCCACGAGATTGACAACGGGGATCGTCAAGGCGTAGGGTCCGCGGCACATCTGAAGACGGCGACGATCGGGACGAGTAACCGGTCAGGCGAGCCCACAGGGAGTCGGGAACAGTGGAACCCCGGCGGCGGCGCGACCGGCGAATGGACTCGGGAGCTCCGGTCGAGAACGCGTCGGACATCGGTCCAAAGCGCAAGTAGCGATCGGCGGAGAGGCACCGTTATCGAAGCCGAGACCATCGCCAGCCGGCAACGGCGGGCCGCGGTCGAAGGAGCCCGGGTGAGAACACCGGGGAACAAAGGTGGCACCACGAGAAGACCCCCTCGTCCTTTCGAGACGAAGGGGTTTGTTGTTCTCAGGAGGTCACCGATGTCCCAGCCACAGCAGCGCCGGTTCATGCTCCCCGAGAGCGAGCTGCCGACGCACTTCTACAACATCGCGGCCGATATCCCCGAGCCGCTCCCGCCACCGCTCCATCCGGGCACCCGCGAGCCGATCGGCCCTGCCGACCTGGCGCCGCTCTTCCCGATGGAGCTGATCAAGCAGGAGGTCAGCACCGAGCGCTTCATCGAGATCCCCGAGCCGGTCCGCGAGGCGTACCGCATCTACCGGCCGTCGCCGCTCATCCGGGCGCTGGGCCTGGAGCGCGAGCTCGATACGCCGGCCCACATCTACTACAAGTACGAGGGCGTCTCGCCCGCGGGCTCCCACAAGCCGAACACCGCCATCGCGCAGGCGTTCTACAACCAGGCCGAGGGGATCAGCCGCCTGGTGACCGAGACGGGGGCCGGCCAATGGGGCAGCGCCCTCGCCTTCGCCGGCAGCCTCTTCGGGATCGAGACCAAGGTCTTCATGGTCCGCGTCAGCTACGAGCAGAAGCCGTATCGGCGCTCCTTCATCCAGACCTTCGGCGGGACCGTCGTCCCGTCACCGTCGACCGAGACGAACGCCGGTCGCAGCATCCTGGCGGCCGATCCGGACTCGACCGGGAGCCTGGGGATCGCCATCAGCGAGGCGGTCGAGGTGGCCGCCACCAACGACGACACCAAGTACTCGCTGGGCAGCGTCCTCAACCACGTGCTGCTGCACCAGACGGTCATCGGCCAGGAGGCGATCAAGCAGATGGCACTGGCCGGCGAGCAGCCGGACGTCGTGATCGGCTGTGCCGGTGGCGGCTCCAACTTCTCCGGGATCGCCTTCCCCTTCCTGCGTGACCGGCTGGCCGGGACCAGCACCACTCGCTTCCTGGCGGTCGAGCCGGCGTCGTGCCCGTCCCTGACCAGGGGGGAGTATCGGTATGACTTCGGCGACACCGTCGGGATGGCCCCGCTGGTGAAGATGCACACGCTCGGGAACGGCTTCAAGCCGGCCCCGATCCATGCCGGCGGCCTTCGCTACCACGGCATGGCGCCGATGGTCTCGCACCTCTATGAGCTGGGCTTCCTGGAGGCACGTGCCTATGCCCAGAACACGTGCTTCGATGCCGCGCTGCAATTCGCGCGCACCGAGGGGATCATCCCCGCCCCTGAGTCGAGCCACGCCATCCGCGCGGCCATCGACGAGGCGATCGAGGCGCGCGAGGCGGGGGAGCCGCGCGTGATCCTGTTCAACCTCTCCGGACACGGCTACTTCGACATGGCCGCCTACGACGCCTTCCTGGCGGGCGAGCTGGTCGACGTCGAATACGAGCCGCAGCGGGAGGCGGTCGCGGTCTAGCGCCGCGCTACGTGGTGGCGCCGGGTGTCCCTCCGGCGTCACCACGACTTCCGTTCCGCCGTCAGCCCTCCATCTCGCAGCCGGCGGCGCGCGCGTCCTCGGCGAGCAGCTCGAGCGCCGCGTCGCTGGTGGCGCTCTCCTGCAGCAGCGTCATGACCCGCGCGACGCCAACCTCGCGGTAGCCGGCCAGTAGCTCGACCCGCCCCGCGCCCGCGGCCTTGATCTCGTCGCGCCCGATGTTCACCGACAGCCGCAGCGTCGCCGGATCGCGCCCGATCTCCTCGCAGCGCGACGCGATGACCGGCCTGGCCTCGCGAATCTCGTCCGGCGTCAGCCAGTCGAGGTTGAGCTCGTCAGCGTGGCGCGCGGCGAGTCGCCAGGTCACCTTCGGGCCGTTGCCGCCGACCATGATCGGCACCCGCGGC
>Ga0209109_10001221_pt1 | contig 14174 bp, 13 predicted proteins | sample Rifsed10ft2_FD_184004 | JGI IMG/M metagenome (GOLD analysis project Ga0209109, IMG submission 184004) | Soil microbial communities from Rifle, Colorado, USA - sediment 10ft 2 (version 2) | ecosystem: Environmental > Terrestrial > Deep subsurface > Rock core/Sediment | place: Rifle, Colorado... | reverse complement strand
TTGACAGATCATATATGGTCTAGGCACAATAGGGCATGTGGTGGATTGAGGAACACCCACGGACCGGCAAGCAGTTAGGCTCCATGCCGCTTGAGATTCAGAAACGTTACGAGAAGTGGAAAGACATTGCGGCAATCTCCGGTCCGCCTGGTCTGAGGGCCATTCGCGGTTTTCGTGATGAAGCCCTCTCCGGTCGATGGAATGGGTATCGCTCGTCCAGACTGAGTTTGAAGTACCGCATCATCTATCGCGTGGTCGCATCGCAGCAGCTGTTCCAGGTTGTTGAGGTCACTCCACATGACTATCGGAGTCGCTAAAATGAGTGAATTTCGTCCCGCCAAGCGCCGCGTGAAAGTATCTGTCGGCGATTCCGTTCGTATTGTTCGGGAGTTGCAGGAGCTCAGCCAGAATCAGCTGGCCAAGCTCACTGGCATACCGCAGACCACCATTTCGGCTATTGAGAACGGTCGCGTTCGCCTCGGGGTTGAGAGGGCGAAGGTTTTGGCTCGTGCGTTGAAGTGCCATCCAGCTGTTCTGGTGTTCCCGGGCTGGGAGTCCGAGGAACAATCAGCGGCCTAACTATGCGATGCAGCGGACAGCGCTTGTCGTTACGCCGCTTGCATGCCGGGCAAGCGGCGCGCGGACTGCGCGCTGCCGCTGATCGCGAGCGTTATGCGGCAACAAATCAGGCCAATCACGTTGGTTATGCGAAGTGCGTATCAAGGAGGTAGCGCTAGCCTCGGCGCATGAAGGTGAGTGAGATTCTTCGCCTACTTCAAGACGACGGCTGGTATCTCGTGGCAACACGAGGGAGTCACCGTCAATTCAAGCATCGGTCGAAACCTAGCCGGGTGACGGTTCCCGGCAAAGCGAGAGATGATTTGGCGCCCGGTACGCTCAACAGTATCCTGAAGCAGTCTGGTCTGAGGAAATAAGGTAACTGCCCATGCGCTACGCGATTGTCATTGAGAACGCCGGCTCGAACTACTCGGCATACGTTCCCGATCTGCCCGGATGCGTCGCGACGGGTGCGACGATCGAGGAGACTGAGCGATCCATTCGCGAGGCGATTGAGTTTCACCTCGAGGGCCTGCGCGAGGATGGCGCACCGATTCCCCCACCGTCCAGCCGCGTTGACTACGTTGAGGTTGCCGCCTAACAACGCGTTGGAGCAAAACGCGCGGCCAACAGCGCCGCTAAGGTAACAAGGATGTCGACGGTCTGGATAAAGTGCCTTCGTTTCCCGGCAGCGATGCCGCGCGTTGCTCAACGCGGACGTTAGCCGTCTCGCAAGCGAGATAGAGGTCAGGATTGCTGGGCTGCAAATTGAATGAACAATTGTCTTGGAGAACGATTCTCGGCTACGGGTTGCTGTTGCCCGTCGCTGGACTGATCGCGTTTGATTTCATGCTCGGCGAAATGTCGCGCGGAAAAGGCGGCTTTGAGGCTGCCTTGCTGTTGGTCATTGGAGTATTCATCGTTCCCGGACTGCTCTTTGCAAACTGCTGGCTCTTCTTCGTGCGTTGGTCGAATCGGGCGTTGGTCTTTCTAGCGGGATCGGTGTTGCCCGCGTTGGTCGGCGCTACGCAGGCAGTAATACTCTACGGACCGCGCGACTTCGATCGCTGGAGCAAGAGCATGTTGGATGCACGGCCGTGGCTGTGGTGGGCCATTCTCGCATTGCTTTTCGCGCCACTGATGGCGCTTGCTCTTCGGCAACTGGCGCGGCGCCTCCGATGAACGGCCCCGGCAACCGACGGCTAACTCGGCGCGGCAGGGGACGCGCGGTGAAGCCGCGCGCCCCTGAGCGTCAACGTTAGGCATCCAGGACACTTACCGTGACCGATTCGCCCATCACCTATCGCGGCACCGTCTATCCTTGGCACTGCGATCATGTCGGCCACATGAACGTCATGTGGTACGTCGGCAAATTCGATGAAGCCACTTGGCAGTTCTTCAACATGCTTGGCTTGTCGCCGAGCTTTCTCAGGTCGGCAAAGCGCGGAATGGCCGCGGTTGATCAGCACATCTCTTACATCCAAGAGTTGCATGCTGGCGATGTCATCACGATTCGAACTGCGCTTCTTGAATTCAAAGAGAAAAGCCTTCGTTTCATTCATGAAATGACCAACGACGAGAGCAACGTCGTCGTGGCTAGAACCACGCTGAAGGGTGTGCACATGGATACCGTTGCCAGAAAGTCTTGTGCTTTTCCCGAGTCAGTCGCATCAAGAGCCGCGGCAATCCTGGGCACCGCCAAGTGAGCAAGCTTCACCCGATGCCTGACCCCTCCGTCAAGGGGACGTCCTGCGGCAAGCCGCAGGCCGCTCCTTACGTCGAACGTTAGACGGCGGAAAGTTGACGCCTCGTGGGTTTGACTGAAACGATCACGCCATGCACTTTCAGATCATTGGCGAGATCACGGACATCGAGACCTTCGCCACTGGTCGCGAGATTCGCGAACTCCCCGCCTGCGTAAGTTCTATGGTCGCGGGCGCTGGCGAAAGCGGAAGGGTAACGCCCGGATTCGGTTGAATGACGGCTCGGTCCACTTCGCTGAGGTACACTGGTACGAGGCGACTGGTATTGGGCGGAAAGAGCTCAAGATCAAACGGTTCCTAGCAGCCTGTCGGACTTAACGTCGGATGCGAGATAATCATTTTATCCTCCCTCAGCAAGGCGGCGAGTGATGAGCAACTTTCGGCCGATCAATCGCGACACGGGATTTCTGCTGCCGCCATCGGTGGATGAGTGGCTGCCGCAGCGACACCTGGCACGCTTCGTGGTGGAAGTAGTCGATCGGCTGGATCTGTCGGAACTCGAGAAAGCCTACCGCGGCTCGGGCTCGGCGTCCTATCACCCGGCGATGCTGCTCTCGCTGCTGATTTACGGCTATGCGACCAAGGTGTTCTCGAGTCGGGCGCTCGAGCGAGCCAGCTACGACTCGGTGGCCTTTCGCTTCATCGCCGGCAACGAGCATCCCGACCACGACACGATTGCGGCGTTTCGCAAGCGCTTTCTCGCTCACATCGAGCGGCTGTTCGTCGAGGTGCTGAAGCTGGCGCGTGCCATGGGGATGCTGAAGCTCGGCACCGTGGCGCTCGATGGCACCAAGGTGCACGCGAACGCGAGCCGGCACAGTGCACTCTCTTATGGACACGCCAAGAAGATCGAGAAGCGGCTGAAGAAGGAAGTGAAGCAGCTGCTGCGCCTCGCCGAGCAGGCCGATGCGGCGGATATTCCCGATGGCATGTCGATCCCCGAGGAGTTGGAGCGGCGGGAGCTGAGACTGGCGGCGATTGCGCAGGCGCAAGCGAAGATCGAAGCGCGGGTGCAGGGGCGCGAGCAGGCCGCCTATGAGGCGAAGCTCGCGGCACGCGAGGAGCGCCAGAAGCGCACGGGCAAGAAGCCGCCCGGCCGGCCGCCGCAGCCCCCAACGGGTGGGGTCGAGGCGAAGGAGCAGATCAATCTCACGGATGAGGACTCGCGCATCATGAAGGTTGCGGGCGGTGGCTTCGATCAGTCTTATAACGCGCAGGCCGTGGTGGCCACCGGGAGCCTGCTGGTGCTGGCCAACGAAGTCACGCAGGCGACGCACGATCACGGGCAGCTCGTGCCGATGATCCGCAAGGTCAAGGAGCTGCCGAAACAACTGGGTCGTATCCGGCGCCTGCTCGCCGACAACGGCTACTTCAGCCACGCCAATGTCGAGCGTTGCGCGGCAGCCAGGATCGAGCCGCTGATTGCCCTGGGCCGGGAGCGACATCATCCGGGCTGGCGCAGGCGCTTCGCTCCGGCACCCGCCGCGCCAGCGGCCAATGCCACGCCGCTCGAGCGAATGGCACATCGGCTGAAGACTCCGGCGGGCAGAAAACTCTACTCGCTGCGCAAGCGCACTCCCGAACCGGTGTTCGGCATCATCAAATCCGTCATGGGCTTTCGCCAATTCCAGCTGCGCGGTCTGCGAAACGTCAAAGGCGAGTGGAACCTGGTGACGCTGAGCTGGAACATCAAACGGATGTTCGCTCTGCAGCCTGCCTGAGCAGGCATCGCAAGCGCTCACTCCCGAATCTTCAACGGGTATCCACATGAATCACTGCGCTCCATCTGTCTTGGACTGCTCAGCTCAAAACGTCAGTCCGACAGGCTGCTAGCTACGCCACTCTCGAGTTCCGGACAAATGACCAATAAGCCGTGTCCGGCACCGACTGAGTCACGCGCACTGGGTTTCTGGATGTGCACAGCGCTGGTCGTGGGCAACACGATTGGCATTGGCGTCTACATGATGCCCGCCGCGCTGGCGCCGTATGGCCTGAATGCGGTGACCGGATGGCTCGTGACACTCACCGGGTTCGTGTTTCTCGCCTGGGTGTTCGCGGGCCTGGCGCGGATTTTCCCGCAGGATGACGGTCCATACGCTTACACGCTCCGCGCATTCGGCCCCAGCACCGCGTTCATGGTGCTCTGGTGCTACTGGGTGTCGGTATGGGTGACGACCGCCACAATTGCGATCGGCGTGGTGGGCTACCTCTCCAAACTTGTACCGGCGCTGAGCGGCAATCCGTGGCTGGCCCCGATCACCGCACTTTCGCTCGTATGGCTGTTCGTGCTACTCAATCTGCGCGGTGTGCGCGCTGCCGGTTCCACTCAAGTCGTTACTACGGCACTCAAGCTGCTGCCGATGGCGGCGGTCATCGTGCTGGGAACATGGGAATTCATCACGGAGCCCTCTGTGTATGCGCAGAACGTGCCGACGACGCCGGCTTCGCTCGACGCCGTCATGAGCGCATCCGTCATCGCCATCTTTGCCATGCTCGGCATCGAAAGCGCGACGATTCCGGCCGGCAAGGTTCAGGATCCGGAGCGGACGATTCCGCGAGCCACGATCGTCGGCACGATCCTGACCGCTCTCATCTACATTGCGGTCTCCGTCGTCCCCATGTTGCTGATCCCGCAGACCGAGCTTACGGTCTCCAACGCTCCATTCGCCGATCTGTTCACACGCTCGCTCGGTGGTGGCTACGGCGAGCTGCTCGCCGTATTCGTCATCGTCAGTGGCTTGGGGGCACTGAACGGCTGGACCTTGATGGCCGGCGAGCTGGCGCAGACCTTCTCGCGACATGGAACCTTTCCACGCGTACTCGGGAGGGAGAATGCCTACGGCGCGCCGGCGCTCGCCTTCGTGCTGGCGGGCGTAACGGCAAGCGTCATGCTGCTCATGAACTACAGCAAGTCGATGGCCAAGAGCTTCGAGTTTCTGAGCATCGTGGTCACCGCCGCCAACATGCCGTTGTACCTCTGTTGCTCGCTGGCCGTGCTCGTGCTGTGGCGACGCGGCCAGATCGCTGCGCCCGGCAAACGCGAGACGTTGTTCTTCCTGGCGGCAGTGCTGTCGACTGCTTTCTGCATCTGGGTATTCTTCGGCGTCGGCATGACCTCGCTGATGTGGGCGCTGGCACTCGCCGTCATGGGCGTTCCGGTGTACCTGTGGATGCGCCGCAGTCGCCGTCGCGAGCAGACGGCGTTGCGCGATGGCGCGTGATCCGCGTTTTCGGCGACCGATCAGCGCGACTTGTGAGCGCGCGAATCTCCGAGGCAGTGGAGCGCGGCCCGGGCGAGGGCCTGTTCCTCATCGACCGGAATCACATACACGCTTACGGGTGTCGCCGCCGAACTGATGCGCGCCTCGCGCCCGATGGCCACGTCGTTGGCAGCACGATCGACGGCGATTCCTGCCCAAGTCATGCCCAGCAGAATGCGCTCGCGCACGCCCGGGATATGCTCACCCACACCGCCACCGAATACGATGCCATCGCAGCCGCCGAGGGCGGCCAGATATGCGCCCACGTATTTGCGCGCACGGTAGCAGTACAGCTCGACCGCGAATCGGGCTTCCGCCGTCGAGCTCCCGATCAGCTCGCTCATGTCGCTCGTGACGCCCGACAGTCCGCGGAGCCCGGAATCGCGGTTTAACCGTTCGACGATCCTTTCGCTCGAGCAGCCGAGGCGCCGCTCGAGATACGGAATCACGGCTGGGTCGATGTCGCCCGAGCGCGTCGCCATCACCAGGCCCTCGAGCGGAGAAAATCCCATCGACGTGTCGATCGGATGTCCCGCGGCGATTGCCGAGACCGAGGCCCCGCCGCCGAGCTGCAGCGTGATCAGTCTTCCGGCGGCCGCAAGGTCCGGCCGCAACTCGCACCAGCGGCGCCACAGGGCTTCGTGAGCGAGGCCATGGAAGCCGTAACGGCGCACGCCGTGATCCGTGCCGATCGAGGCGGGCAGCGCGTACTCAGCGGCGACGCGCGGCAGATTGGCGAAGAACGCCGTGTCGAATGCCGCGACCTGCGCGACATTGCTCCCGCACAGCGCGCGAGCGGCGGCGACCCAGCGCAGCGCGAGCGGATTGTGCAGGGGCGCCAGGGGGCTGAGCGCATCGATCTCGGCTTCGACCGCCGCATCGATGCGCACGGGCCCGATCAGTCTCGTGCCGCCGTGCACCACGCGATGTGCGACGGCGACGAGCTGGGTCATGTCGGCGCGCCGCAGAAATGCGCCCAGAACCTTGCGGGCGTCGGCATCAGGGTCGTGTCGATGTTCCTGATCGATCCTGCGGGGCGGCTCGGCGCCGTTTGCCTCGAACGCGGCAAGCTTGATCGATGCACTGCCGCTGTTCACTGTCATCAGGATCATTTACTTTCCCTCACGTGACCCAGCAGACCGAATCGAAGCATCGCGGCGATACGCTTTCACCTGAAGAGCTGCGTCGCCTGCACGCCTACTGGCGCGCGCAAAACAGCGAGGCCTGAGCCATGCTCGCATACGTAGAGTTACGTATGGAAGCCGGTGCATCGCGCCACGAGAGTTCGAAGACGTCGGCGATGGGGGCAATTCAATCGTGCAACCAGTGATGTGCGCTCTGGCCGGGAGATGACGGCGATGCAGGCGCTCGACGAATTCATCCACGAACCGCGCGTCGGGTACTTCTCGATGGAGATCGCGCTCCGCAGCGAGATGCCGACGTACGCGGGCGGTCTAGGCATACTGGCTGGGGATACGCTGCGCTCGGCGGCCGATCTGGCGTTGCCGCTGGTCGCCGTGAGCATCGTCAGCCGCGCGGGTAATTTTCGCCAGGAGATCGACGCGCAGGGGCGGCAGATCGAGCATCCGTCGCCCTGGGATCCCGCGCGCTGGGCGCAGCAGCTCGATGCCAAGATCGCGGTCCGCATCGAAGGCCGCGCCGTGTGGATCGGCGCTTGGCTTTATGTGCTGGAGGCGCACCTGGGTGGGCGAGCACCGGTGATCCTGCTCGATACTGACCTGCCGGAGAATCGCCCCGAAGATCGCCAGATCACGCATTATCTCTACGGTGGCGACGACGCCTACCGGCTCAAACAGGAATTCGTTCTCGGTGTCGGCGGGGTCCGCGTGTTGCACGCGCTCGGCTTCGACATCAGCGCCTATCACATGAACGAAGGACATTCGGCATTGCTCGCTGTCGAGCTGCTGCGCCGCTACGCTCACCGGCCGGAGGAGGTGCGGCCTGGCGAATCAGCGTACGACATACCGCGCGTGCGCGAACTCTGCCGCTTCACCACCCACACGCCGGTTGAGGCCGGGCATGACCGCTTCCCGTATGAACTCGTCACGCGGGTACTGAATAACGATGAGGCGGGGGGCGGGAACGCCTTCATCGATCAGGCTGTGTTGCGGAATCTGGCGGGCCCCGAGCGTCTGAACATGACGCGCCTCGCCCTCAACCTGAGCGACTTCGTCAACGGCGTGGCCAAGCGCCATGCCGAAGTTTCCGCCGGGATGTTTCCCGGGTATCAACTGCGTGCGATCACCAACGGCGTTCATCCTTACACGTGGACGGCCGAGAGCTTTCGCGCGCTCTACGACCGTTACGTCCCGGGCTGGTGTCACGAGCCGGAACTGCTGGTGCGAGCGCATGCGATTCCGGATGCCGCGATTACCGATGCGCATGCTCAGGCCAAGCAGACGCTTATAGACATCGTGCGCGACTCCATGGGTGTGACATTGCATCCGAAGCAGCCGATTCTCGGCTTTGCGCGCCGCATGACCGCGTACAAGCGCCCGGACCTGCTGTTCTCGGAGCCCGATCGCCTGCGCGCGCTCGCGCGTGAGCGCTCGTTCCAGATCGTGCTTGCGGGCAAGGCTCATCCGCACGATGAAGAGGGCAAACGGCTCATCGCGCGCTTGCACGAGCGGGCGCGTTCGCTGGCCGATGCGATTCCGGTGGTCTTTCTGCCCGACTACGACATGGCGCTCGCGCGGGCAATGGTGGCCGGTGTCGACGTGTGGCTGAACACGCCGCAGCCGCCCATGGAGGCTTCGGGAACCAGCGGCATGAAGGCGTCCTTGAATGGAGTGCCCAGTCTTTCCGTGCTGGACGGCTGGTGGATCGAAGGATGCATCGAGGGTGTGACGGGTTGGGGAATCCAGGATGCGGCGACGCTCTACGACAAGCTCGAGCGAACCGTGCTGCCGCTCTTCTACGGGTATACGGACGACCCGCGTGGCTGGATCAAGGTGATGAAGGGTGCGATCAGCACCAATGCGTCGTATTTCAACAGCCATCGCATGATGCGCCGGTACGCGACGGAGGCCTATCTGCGTTGATTTCCAAGACGATCCTTCCGGCTTCGGTTTCGGTCACCGGGCTCGGCTAGGTACTTTCACTAGCAGACCCGATGCCTCCGGTGGCGCAAAATATGCACTCGGAAGGGCACGACAGGAGGGGAGCCACAATGATCGCGGTAAGGACCGACCAAAGTGCCGAGATAGCGCGCCAGCGGCTCCGGCCGTCAGCCAAGCACGGGCTGCCCGACGAAGAGGGCCGAGATGAGGCGCTCCTGGTCAAGGTGCAACGCCCGGGCGTCGAGGGGCACAAGCCGACAGTTGATGCCGACCTGTGTTTCGGCTGCGTTGACTGGTACATGTATCCACGGCAGCAGGCCGGAAAGGTATCCAGCGACAACAACGGCTGATCGGGCACCGGTCCCCGCCCGGGCCGTACATGCCCTGGAATCCAAAGCGCTATCCGCCAGCCATGGCTCATCTGCCGCGGCCTGTGCGCACAAAGGCGATCGAAATCGCCAATGCGTTGCTCGCCGCAAGCTATGACGAGGGCAGGGCGATCCGCATCGCCATCGCGCAGGCGAAGAGATGGGCCGGGCGCGCCGCGAGACCGCACGTATGAACAAGCGCCAAATCCAATGGAACATCGCCTATCTCATCGCGGCGATTCTGGCGGTGATGCTGTTCCAGACGTGGTGGAGCGAAGCGCGCCTCGTGCAGGTCGTGCCCTACAGCGAGCTCGAGAGCGCGCTCGCAGCCGGACGAGTGGAGCGCGTCGTCATCGGCGACCGTCACATCATGGGATACCTGAAGTCGCCGGATGCGCAGGGCAAGCGCATTCTGACAGCCAACCTCGTGGAACCCGACTTCGCGGAACGGCTGTCCCGCTTTGAAGTCCCGTTCACTCGCGAGTACGAGAGTGGATTCCTGCAGCAGCTCGTCTCGTGGGTGGCACCCGCGCTGATCTTCTTCGGCATCTGGTTCTTCCTGTTTCGCCGCGTGGCCGAGAAGCAGGGCATGGGCGGTCTGATGTCGATCGGCAAGAGCCGCGCCAAGGTGATGATGGAAATGACCACCGGAGTGACCTTTGCGGACGTCGCCGGAGTGGACGAGGCGAAAGAGGAGCTGAAGGAAGTCGTCGACTTCCTCAAGAATCCGCAGAGCTATGGACGACTCGGCGCGCATATCCCGAAGGGCGTGCTCCTGGTCGGGCCGCCGGGCACGGGCAAGACATTGCTGGCTCGAGCGCTCGCGGGCGAAGCGGGCGTCGCATTTCTGTCCACCAACGGCGCGGAGTTCGTCGAGATGTTCGTCGGTGTCGGCGCCGCGCGCGTGCGCGACCTTTTCGAGCAGGCTCGCAAGCACGCGCCGGCCATCATTTTCATCGACGAACTGGATGCCGTGGGCCGGGCGCGCGGCGCGTATGGACTCGGCGGCCAGGATGAGAAGGAACAGACGCTGAATCAGCTCCTTGCGGAAATGGACGGCTTCGATCCGTCCGCAGGCGTCATCATCCTTGCCGCGACCAACCGGCCCGAGATCCTGGACCCGGCGCTGCTGCGCGCCGGGCGCTTTGACCGCCAGGTGCTCGTCGATCGCCCCGACCGCAAGGGCCGGCTCGAAGTGCTGCGCGTGCACGCGCGCAAGGTGAAGCTCGCGCCTGATGTGGACCTGGACCAGGTCGCCGGCATGACCCCGGGATTCGCGGGGGCTGATCTCGCCAACCTGATCAACGAAGCGGCGCTCCTTGCCACGCGGCGCGCCGCCGAGGCAGTGGGAATCGCCGACTTGACGGCCGCGATCGAACGCATCGTCGCCGGCCTCGAGAAGAAGAATCGCGTGCTCATCCCTCGCGAGCGCGAGACGGTGGCCTATCACGAGATGGGGCATGCGCTCCTGGCGATGGCGCTGCAGGGCACGGAGCCCGTGCACAAGATCTCGATCATTCCACGAGGCGTAGGTGCGCTCGGCTATACGATCCAGCGCCCGACGGAAGACCGGTTTCTCATGGCGCAGGACGAATTGGAGAACAAGCTGGCGGTCCTGCTTGGCGGACGCGCCGCCGAGATGCTCGTGTTTGGCAAGCCCTCCACCGGCGCCGCGGACGATCTCGCCAAGGCGACCGACATCGCGCGCGCGATCGTCATGCGCTACGGCATGCACGACAAGCTTGGGCTCGTGGCGTATGAGGAAGAGCGGCACGTTTTTCTTCCAGGCGTGCCGGTAACGTCCACCGAACGCCGCTACAGTGAGGAGACGGCGCGCGAGATCGATTGCGCGGTTCGCGATGCAATCCACAGCGCCTTCGACAAGGCCACAAGCGTGCTCACGCCGGCCCGCCGCGTTCTTGAGCGCGGGGCAAAGCTGCTGCTGGAAAAGGAAACCCTCACCGATATCGAGCTGGTGAAGCTCCGGGACGAACTGTTCGCAAGCATCGACAAGCCTGGGAGGCTGAGCGTCGGCGCGAGCGCGGCGTAACGGGCTGATTCCTCGATCCAAGCACGACCGCGCCCGGTCACCCGGCTTCGTTGAACGCCGCTTCGAGCTCGGCATGAAGCTCAGCCCCGCGACCCTCGTAGCGGGGTGAGAAATGGAATGGAACGATGACAGACACACCGGCTTGGCGGCCAAGTGTGCCGGCCTGGCGGGCCGTCAGATGACAGCGGCTCCGCGCAAGCTCGGCGTCCTGATCGAGAAAGGCAGCCTCGATGAACAGCAGATCGGCACCGGCGGCGAGTTTCAGGATGCGTTGCGCGTTCTCCTTCGTGTACGCGGCATCGGTGACATAGCAGACCTTCTGCCCGCGGGTGAGCCTCACGGCCTTTGCTCTGAGCTCGCCGAGCGCGAGCACCCGCTCGTGAGGACCCTGCCGATCGCGCCAGCTTGCACGTATCGGCACGTCGTCGGGCGCATCCGCGAGGAGCGCCGCCTTGAGCTCCTTGAGCCACGGACCGGTCGGAATACCCAGCTCTGTGAGTCCGTTCTTCCAGATGTTGACGTGCACGCACTCCTCGAAGGCGAACGCGAGACAGGGCGTCTTGTGATCGAGGAGAATCGCGCGCACGCGAAACTGCGGTTCAGCGAGCAGTAAGCCGTCGGACGCCGTCTGCTCGTCGAGCGTCTCACGCTCGAAGCGCTTCCGGGACCGAAAGCGCGCGACGCTCATGCGCCAGTCCGGCAAGATCGCATGGGCCGTCAGAGTGAAGTCCGACGCATAGCTCTCGACGAGATTCCACGTGTAGGCCGCCAGCTTGTGCTCCAGCTGGTCGATAAAGTGCGGCGGGCCATAGAGGCGGATGCTCGTCGCCCGCCCGAGATCCACGCGCAAGAGGCGATCCAGGCCCACAAAGTGGTCCATGTGGGTATGCGAGACAAACACGTCGCTCACGCGCAGCAGCTTACGCGTGGGCAGATGCGCGAGATCCCCGAGGTCGAAGAGCAGGGCGCGGCGTTCGAACTTGAAATCGATCAACAGTCCCGGATCGCCGAACGCGCCGTTGATGAGCTCAGGTGTCACCATCGGGCGCATGTCGCTCTCCGGATGCGGTGACCGAGAACATGTCGCCTGGGCGCAGGACCGAGATGGCGGTCTGGTTGCCAAGCACGTCGATGCGGACGAGCTTGTCGGGGTGATTCAGGTCAACCTTGCGATCGATCGCCCGCGCCAGGTACACGACGATGTCCTGCGTGTGATGTTGCTGCCAGCCACGTCTCTCGACCTTCATGCCCCACGTTTCATCCTCCGCGATCCGCCCGCGCACTTCTACTTCGAGCAGCTTGCGCATCGCTTCGAGATCGGTCTCGCACCAGTAGTCCACAGGTATCCACTTGATCGCGAACTTGAAAGCGAACGATTCGTGGAACAGCTCGCGGCAGCGGCGCACCACTTTGCGCCCATCGAGCGTGGTGCGCACCACGGCGATCCCGTTCACGCTCGTGCGTTCGATCTGGATCTGCTCGTCGCCGCAGCGGCGCAGCGCTTCGCGGATCTCACGCTTGGAGCGGCCAAAGCGTCCACATTCGTAGGAGACAAGGATGTCCATCGTGTTGCCAGATCACTGAAGTCAAACCGATCGCAGATGCATTCTGCGCCGCACGGCCATGGCGTCAAAGGGCCACGCTCCCATCCGCGTTTCATTATCCGCGCCTTGCCTGAGAGCGGACCCCAGGCGGCTGCCAACCGACATTGCGGGATATCACGATTGCGCGGGCGGCCGAGTTGGGGTGGGATCGTCCGCGTTGAAGAGGCGAGAGGCCGCATGATTGCCGATGACCCCGAAGCGGACGCCAAACTCGGAGACGGCGATGGACCTGCTGCAGCGCCACGTGGCACATCGCGTGCGGTGACCTTGTTCCTGTGCGGTGACGTCATGACTGGCCGCGGCATCGACCAGATCCTGCCGCATCCCGGCAAGCCGCGGCTCTTGGAGCCTTACGTGGAATCGGCCCTCACGTACGTCGAGTTGGCAGAGCGTGCGACCGGACCGATTCCAAAGCCGGTGGGCTTCGACTACGTGTGGGGTGACGCGCTGGCCGAGCTGAGACGCGTGCAGCCCGACGCGCGGATCGTGAACCTTGAGACCGCGGTGACGGCGAGCGAGGAGGCCTGGCCGGGCAAGGATGTCCACTATCGAATGCATCCCGAGAATGTGCCGTGTCTTGCTGCCGCGGCGATCGACTGCTGTTCGCTGGCCAACAACCACGTTCTCGACTGGGGACGATCCGGCCTGGTGGAGACGCTGGCCACGCTTCATGACGCGGGTATCCGCACGGCTGGTGCCGGCAGCGATGCGAGCGCGGCAGCGGCTCCAGCAGTCATCGACATTTCCGCGGACGTCCGCGTGTTGGTGTTTGCATTCGCGACGGAGGACAGTGGAGTGCCGCACGACTGGCGGGCAACGCGCGAGCAGTCGGGCGTCAATCTGCTCGAGGAACTGTCCACGCGCAGCGCCGCTACGATCGCCGGGCAGGTTGCGGTGTACGCGCGAAACGGCGATATCGTCGTGGCTTCGATCCACTGGGGCGGCAACTGGGGCTACGAGATCCCGGCGCACCAACGTGAATTCGCGCATCTGCTGATCGACGCGGGGCGCATCGACCTTGTGCACGGCCATTCGTCGCACCATGCCAAAGGCATCGAGGTCTATCGCGACAAGGCCATTCTGTACGGGTGCGGAGACATACTAAACGACTACGAGGGCATCACCGGCTACGAGAGCTACCGTGGCAATCTCGCGCTGATGTACTTCGCAACCCTCGATGCCGGGAGCGGTGATCTGCAGCGCCTGTCGATGACGCCTACGCACATGCACCACTTTCGCATCAACCGGGCACCGCCTGAGGCCGCTTCGTGGTTGTCGCAGACCATGGATCGCGAATGCAGAAAACTGGGCCCACGGGTGGAACCGCAGGCAGACGGCACGCTGGAGTTGAAGTGGGGCTAGCCAACGACAGAAGGTGACATCATGAGCACAACCGCAAGCACGACCGTCCGTGAACTTTCTATTGCGGCAGGGGGAGTCACGCTGCAGGGGCTGCTGCGCGCGCCCCGTGACGAGCGCGGAATCGTCTTG
>Ga0209109_10001214_pt1 | contig 14224 bp, 15 predicted proteins | sample Rifsed10ft2_FD_184004 | JGI IMG/M metagenome (GOLD analysis project Ga0209109, IMG submission 184004) | Soil microbial communities from Rifle, Colorado, USA - sediment 10ft 2 (version 2) | ecosystem: Environmental > Terrestrial > Deep subsurface > Rock core/Sediment | place: Rifle, Colorado... | reverse complement strand
CTTTGAATTCGTGTCTTGTTTCATGGGGAACTGGCGAGTCAAAATCGTACATGAAGTACTTGTCCTTCTCCTTCCTCCAGTCTTCCACAGTTCTTTGCTCTTCGGCCATTATGATCGTAACAAAATGCAAATTGATTAGCTTATTGGAACTTTGAAGACTTTGGAACATCCCAAAGATAGTTTGATGCTCCTCTGAGGACTCTTGGAAGCGAAAACGGGAATAACATGTACGCCAAAACTGTTGCGAGTGCGTGAACCGGATAATGCCTCGCAATGTGAATAACCTTGGTTATCAAATCCGTGAGCGGTACCTTCTGCAGAGTCCTTTCGGAATAACTGTTAAGCTGCCTGTGACCGAGAAATGCTCTGATAACTTGCGACGCAAAGTCTCTTGCTGATGTCGTAGGTCTGAAGTAAACTACTGCATCTTCCGCGTATTGAATCTCGTAGCCGAGCTCTTTTACCCTGCATGAAATGTATAGATCAGGTGAGAGCAGTTTCGTAGGCAGGGCTATCTTCTTTGCAACTTCTCTTCTTAATGCTAAACCCCTTCCTATAACAGTGAAAGAATTCGCTCCAAATGACCTTCTAACCTCTTGAAGCCATAGCCCTACGAAGAACGACGCTCTTGCAAAGAAACTCTTTGGAGCTAGTGGAGACGAATTTGCCGCTACAAGCCCAGCCCTAGATTCGATTGTTTTGGAAGAAATTTTGGCAAGGAAATCATCAGAGAGTATTGTGTCTGCATCAATTAGGACAACGACATCGCCTTTTGATTCTGTGAGAATTTCGTTCCATGCGACTGAAACTCCTCTCCTCTTGCCGTGGTGAAAAAGCCTTACAGTTTTATTGTCAGCAAAGCTCGCCAGCATCTGCGGAGTTCCATCATCGCTGTCATCAGAAACTATCACTTCGAGCAATTTCATGTCAGATGGTAATTTTACGGAGAGTATCTTTTCTATTAAATCCACTAGGGATGTTCCCTCGTTATAAGACGGAATTCCTACGCTTATCTGCAAGGCCACCTAGTCGTTTAACACCTTATGTATAAGCCTCCATCCGAAGCTGCGAGTGAATTTTGAGGCTACGGACAGCGGTGTATGTTGGAATCTTTGCCAGTCTAGTTTCCATAATTGCATACACGCTCTTCTTTGGAGTTTCAGTTTCCGACATAATTGCCGTCGGTCCTGCAGCATTTCTTCTAGCTTCGATTGTCAGTATTGCAAGGCTATTGGTTCAGGGAGTAAGGTTTTACGAATTGTCAAAAGGGATCAATAGCAATGCTAGCATCAAAGTAAGCAATACTACAGTTGCCAGAATGGCTTCAGAATTCACCGATCTGGTAGTGCCTTCCTATGCTGGCGGAGAACTCGTGAAAATCCCTTGGCTAGTCAAAAAAGGCTTCAACCTCGGGCAGGCAATTTTGATAGCTTATCTTGAGGTTCTTTTCGATGTTATCATCGGAGGATTAATTTCCATAATAGCGGCTCTATACCTTCTTACAAGAGGGGCTTACGTTCCAGCATCGATCCTACTGATGCTCTCGTTTCTGTGGATAGGCTTCTTTGCCATTGTGCCTTGGCTAGTTTCAAGAGGCAAAGGTGCTATGCCCAAACCAATTGTCAGAATAATCTCCTTGATCGTTGGAGTTAAGAGGGCGGAATCGTTTGCCAGCAAACTTAACGAAGTCGCAGTTCAGAGCTCGCATGCTGCAGGAACATTTTTCAAAAGCTCAAAGGGCGTAATCGCGAAGGTTCTACTTCTGACTATTATTATGGTAGTCCTTGCAGGGATGATCTTCTGGATAATCGCTCTTGGGAGCGGGCTCCAAATTGATTTGTTTGCTTCCATACTCGGAGTTTATGTCTCGTATACTTTTGGGGCCATCCCTTTGACTCCCGGGGGCTCTGGGCTGAGCGAGGGCGGATTAGGGTTGTTTACCTCAAGCCTCTATGGAGGGCAGCTCTGGGCTTCGATAGTAGCATGGAGAATAATTTCGTATCATGTGCCGCTTCTGGTTACGGGCATTGCACTGCTGTATCTTAGCAGGAAAGAGCTTTCAAAATAGCTAGGCAAGTTTTGCAATTCTTTGATTGACTAGAGGGAACCTTCCGTCCCATACAAGAGGATCGTGGCTTGGGAACAACAGTTTTTCGTCGCTGGCTATCTGTTTAACTTTATGCAGGCCTTCGCATGCCTGATGCAGGTCCCAGAATGAGCCGACGGGAGTTTCCTCAGTTATGTTTCTGAATAAATATGCTAAATCGCTACAGATTACAGCTATGCCATTTTCAGTCTCTACAGAAACTACCTGCATTCCCGGAGTATGCCCTCCAACCAGATGGCACGTCACCCCATTAATGATCTTCTCCTCACCAGCGACATAGCGAACCCTCTGCATGCACGAAATGTCCTTTAGGTCTTCCTGCAACATAGGAGGCAATAGAGCTCTTTCCCGCATGAACCTCCTCTCGGCAATCCGCTTCGCTTGAGAGCGAAAATCCTCCTCCTGAATATAGAAATCCGCATTTTGATACAGATAGATGCCCGAGAAGTGGTTTTGATGTAGATGCGTTATGATAACCTTCTCGATCTTCTTCGCATTTACCCCAATCTGCTCCAGAAGCGTTACGGGAGATTCGTAATCAATTATGCCGTCTTTATGTTCTGGATCTATGCCAGTATCGACTATGATGGATTCTTTATCTCCCTTAATGCACCAGAAATGGTAGAATAGGGGTTTATCCCTTTCTTCGTCGCTCATATGCAATGGTTGGATGCCTTTTTTTCGATAATAGTCTGTAGAGCTCTCACCAACTTTTAGAGCATATACACTAAACTTGGCCACCATTCTATCATCCAGCTAGAGCTTTAAGACTTTAGGTATTTTTCTAGGAATGCCAGGTTTCTTTCCCATGAGAGCTTTGCAGCTACCTCGTTGTATGATGGTCTTGTGTCATTGAAGAATGCATGTCCTGCACCCTCGTAAATGTGAATCTCAAAGGTCTTGTTGTTGTCCTGTAGTGCTTGCCTGAATTGCGCTACTACAGTGTCTGTGGGTATTGACCTGTCGGTTACTCCAAAGTGTGATAGTAGTGGAGTTGTAGAATCGGTAACAAGACTGATTGGATTTATCGTTTGAGTTTCACTTTGTCTGGCAAGTACTGGATTCCCATAGTATGGGATTCCGGCGGCTAATTCTTTGCTTCTTAACGCAGCTATCATTGACTGCCTTCCTCCCCAGCAGAATCCTGTAATACCTATCTTGTTGCCTTTGACATACGATCTGCTCTTCAGGTGCTTTATTGTTGAGTCTATGTCGCTCTGAACCATCGCGTCTGTCATTCTCGCCTGTTTCATCTGATTCTCTCTGGCCATGTCCTCCCCCAGAGAGCCACCTTCGCGGGAAACAAAGTCCACTGCCACGGCAACGAAGCCCTCCATTGCGTACCTTCTTGCAACATCTTTGAAGTGTTCAAGCAGACCGGTGTTTTCATGCACTATTATCATGGCAGGGAACTGTGCATCAAATTGCGGCCTTGCCTCGTATGCTAGAATGTCGCCGGCTTCGCCGGGATACTTTATTGCCTCTCCAACAATTTGATCAAGAGCGAACTTCTTTGGCACTTCAGGCTTTGGAGGTGGAGCTGGTTGTTGTGGGGCTGGTGCAGGGGCCGGTTGTGGTTGAGGAGCCTCTTGCTGAGGAGGCGGAGGAGCCTGCTGAGCCTGCTGTTGTGGAGGTGAAATGTAATCCCTTCCTAGTACGAGGCCTGCAACTGCTGCACCAAGTGCCAGTATACCTGCTACGATAAAGTTCCTTCTTGACTTCTTAGCTGGAGGTTGCTTTTCGCTTTCCCCCATTTATAACACGGTCTGCAAAAATAATTATGTTAGTTATTTACTTTTTGTATGAACCTGTCAGTCTTTGATTAACACATGCCCGTAACGGACTGATTGCTAACGTAAATTGTCTGTATAGGAATATGTACCTATACCTGCCCTAACATCTGACTCGTATTCTGGAGCAATGCTTGCAAGCCTGTTGAGGCGCTGATAATAATCCACGAATTCAAAACCTTTTTGTGTAGTCCTGAAAATCTTCTGTCCCTCATCATCATAGTCGAGTTCGATTAAGGCGGCCTGTTCTAGCATTTCCAGATACTCGCAAAGCTGCTTGTAGGAAAGGTTTACTTTGTACATTATGTGAGTTCTTTTCAGGCCTCCCGTGCATTTAGAAAGCAGGTCTCCCATGATTTCTATTCGGCTTCTGTTTTTCCAAGTATCGCGACCCAACGCAAATATCGACACAATATAGCATTGTGCCATAGATTAGGAACCCTCTTCTAACAAATTGGAACGGGAGTTCGAATTTTCTCGAACTCCTTCCCCAGCAGCTTATGGGGCTGTTATCAGGGTTGACTTTTGGTCCGATTCCTGTGGGAATTCTATGTCGTTAACATTCCTGTAGGTCGCGATTGCCGTATTGGTTATGGTTCCCGACGTTACTGTGCTTACCTTTACCAAGATAGTTATCGTGACCTTTCCTCCGGGCGCCAAGGTCAACGTGTTCCAGATGTACGATGTGCCCGAAATTATATTCGGCGCCATTGATGTGGAATTCACTGTAACTCCGGCGGGAAGCGTGTCGTTGAGTGTTATGATGGCATCTGCGTGTCCATTATTGATTATCGTTATGTTGTAGAAAAGATGGTGCCCAGCGTTTGCCGTCGTGGCATTAACACTCTTCATTATCACTAGCACAGGCGCGTTGATGGTTGTTGACGCTGTAGCATTGACCATGGCAACTGAACCACTGGGATTCTTCCACCGCAGAGTCACATTGTTTCTCAATATGGTCTGATCGGGAGTCGTGCCGTTGACCTTAACTATTATTGCAATCTTTCCTCCCGAAGAGGTGCTGATATTGCCAAGCATGAAGGTTATCGTATGACCTGATATTGAAACTCCCGTCCCATTTGTTGAAACGAACGTTGTATAGCTTGGTAGCGTATCGGTAATATTCACTTTGGTCGCGGTTCCGTTGCCTGTGTTTGCAAACGATAGTATGTACCTAAGCCCGCTTCCTCCTAGTGCCGATGTCGCATTGACGCTCTTCTGGAGGTTCATCATTGCTATTGATAAGATGCTGGTTGATGTCTGCGATGAAATAGCTAGGAAGACTACTCCTTTGTTGTTTTGATATAGAGCTCTTGCCGTGTTGGTAAGTGTTTGAGGACCTATGCTGGAATTGACTCTGACCAATACGGTTATCGTTATGGTACCATTTGGTGCAAGCACAAATGACCACATCAGCGTATTGCCTATTGTCGAATTAGGCGCTAGCGATGTTGAAAGCAAAGTCACATTGGCAGGTAGCGTATCGTTGAGGTTTATTGTTGCAATAGTACTGCCTGTATTATTGACCCTGAGTGTATAGAGCAGAGCGTTTCCTGGGATTGCTGAGCTCGCGTTGACTCTCTTTACTATCTGCAGAGAAGGTGCTTGAACCGTTGTTACTGCCATTGTATTTACCGGTCCTCCAATAGATCCGTCAACATTCTTCCACGCGACGCTGGCATTGTTCTTCAATAATGTCTTGTCTGGCGTTGTCCCAGTTACGTTAACGATTAGGATTATGCTTTTGCTTACGCCCTTGCTCAGATTTCCTGCTGCGAATTTTATCATCGAACCAGATAGCGAAACTATGCTCCCGTTAGTGGAAACCAATGCCACGGACGCTGGCAATGAATCCGTCACATTGATGTTTCTAGCGGGCGAATTCCCAGTGTTCGTGAACGTTATTATATAGCGCAGCGTTCCTCCTCCAAGAACTGTGCTCGCGTTTACAGATTTTGTGATTGTTAATACCGTTCTATTGGGCCCCGGATGAGGCGGTGGAGGTGGAGCTACGCTCCCAATCGATATTCTCCCTGATAAGTCCAAGAACCACTTGCTGGCAAGTTTGCTTTGAGGACTCGTAAATTCAACAGTGGCTGGAGCATTCCCTAGATTTAATGGAATGGTCCCATCGCGCTCTCCTTTGAGAATCAATTCAAGATCTTTTCCCTGCGAGGATGCCTTAGCCTTGAAATCTATATGATCATTTTTCTTGTTGATCTTACCTTTTCCCTTCTCGATATCATATCTGGTATCCCCGATTTCTACGGTACCAGACAAAATCTTGAGTTTTATCCTACCTTTGGAGCTCTTCTCAACTTCGGCCCTTAAGTTCAAACTTGCGTCCTCAACCTCGGAATTTTTCCCCTTACCCTTGTCTTTACCCTTACCCTCGTTATCCTTATCCTTCTTGTCCGCGTTGCCATGGCCCTTGGGCTTTGTTGTAGCCTCACCTGTCGCATTCACACTGTAAATACTTCCGGGAGGAGGCGAGCGGTTATCATCGCCTTCATCATCCTCATCATCATCACGATCATCCACCTTCACACTGTTATCCTTATGATCCTTCTTTGAAGGCGTTTCAAGAGAAACATAATCATGCGACTTTATATTCTGAAAACTTAACCCATGTGCATCTGCTACGGCAATCGGAGACAATGCGAGCAGTGAAACTAGCAGGACAGAAAGTAACTTGGTATACATGCGGTTTGAAGATTATGATTCTATTTTAATACGCTCTGCAGAACTTGTATAGAAGATTATTCTATTTTTATTATTATAGGGGTGCCTTTCTACGAACTGTCAATTTTGAAGGATGAGCAACAGAGCGATCAAAAACCTGGTAGCAAGAAGAGCGACGATGAGCGAATCTACGGCATCTTTGCTCATCCCCTCCGCTCTAAAATCATAGAATTGCTGGGAACCAAAGGTCCTTTAGGCTTTACAGCCCTCAAAGGTGAAACAAAGATCGGAGTGGGAACGCTGTATTATCACATCTCAGTCCTTGGAGATTTGGTAGTTCAAGCTAGAGACAAAAGGTATATGCTTAGCGAAACTGGTAAGGCTGCATATCAAGTCTTGGTTAAAGGCCCAAAACTCTCTCTCAATAAGCCAGCGGGCCAGACTTGGGGGATTTCGCCTTTTTTGTCCGGGACTTTGGTATTGCGCGTTATTGATCAATCTTCGATATACCATATCCCTTGGGCTATTGCGCTCTTGTTTCTTGGAGCGTGGGCTTCATCGGAAGCCGGCTTGAGACCCAGCATTTTATTCCTCCTAGAGTCTACAGGCTCTGCACAAATTCCTCCAATGCTTGCATTCATGCTTGGCTGGCTGATCGTATTTGCGATTTTAGCAGCAATTTCTACGATGGTATTTGGGAGAAGAGAAGGAAATTTGAGTTTGGTTGTGACTTCTGCCATTTCGTATCTCCCTATAGTAGCGTTCGCGGTAATATGGCTAGCAAGCAAATCCTTCTTTTTGGGGTTGACCCAAGTATTCGACGGCTGGTTTATGAGAATACTATTCTTCGTACTGCAGGGGTGGAGTTTAGTTCTCCTTGCATCTTCTTTGCGCATATCCAAGGCACTTTCAACAACGGAATCTGCTATAACGGTTCTAATCTTGGTATATCTTAACGCTGCATTTGTGATTGTTGGAGGGGGGTTGTAGATGGGCTCCGGAGTTGAATTCTACTATTCGAGGTTTCTAGAAGCGGGTTCCTTAACTAAACTCCATTTGCAATTAATGGGCATGCTATCAATGCTGGACTATGCGGCCATAGCAAGCGTGCAAGTGCAGAGCCTATCTGAACAGGTATCGGAGATGACGAGGCGAAGTTGGACTTTAAGCGTTAAACCTCTATTCGGGCATATTTTAAGCCCGATCAACAGTCCAAGTCTCGAAGTTTCAGAGAGGTTGATTAGCCTTTGAAATCGAATAAAATTAAGTCACTTGCGATGTTTGCGCTGATCGTACTGCTCTTCTCAGCAATTCAGCCTGCTCTGATGGCATACGGCAAGGAAGGCGAGGGGAAGCAGGAACAAAACAAAGCGAAAGACGCGGACAACAAGGGAAACGAAAAGAAACAAGAGGACAAAAAAGCTGAAGAAAAGAAGAATGAAGAGCAAAAGGGAAACGAGGGCAAAAACGAGAAAAAGCAAGCAAATTCAACGATTACTGCCGAGCAGGCAAAGGCAAACGCTACAAAATATTTGATTCAAAGATTCGGCAATGCTAAGTACAACATAACTGAATCCAAGCTGGAGAAAGGCGATTATGAAGTAAGAGTAAGCAATGGGACTGCTACATTCAATGTTGGAGTTAGCGGCAAGAATGGAAAGATTCTGTTCGTGGAAATAAGACAGCTGGAAAAGGAGCAAGAGAAGCAAGCGCAGAAGAAGGAACAGGAAGGCGCTAAAGAGGCAAACAAGGAAGAGAAGAAGGAAGTGAAAGAGGAAGCAAAGGAAGATAAGAAGGAGGCTAAAGATGAGAAAAAGGAAGATAGAGAGGTTCAGAAAGAGGTAAAGGAGGAGAAGAAGGACGATAACCAAGGAAGAAAGGAGGATAAAGGAGAAAGGAAAGAAGATCGCAAGGAGGAGCGAGTCACAGCTGTCATCAAGATCAATGCTTCGCAAGCTGTCTCAATAGCGTTGGGCTTTCTAACAAGAGCCGTTGGCTCAGGAAACTATAGCGTAGTTAGGGTTGAACCAGACGATAAGGAATTCAAGATCGAAATAGTTCGCGAAAATACCGGATTTAAAGTGAAAGTTGATGCTGTGACTGGTAAGGTTGTGGAGTTCGAGCAAGAAGAAAAGAAGGAAGTAAAGGTCAAGGTGGAGAAAGAGGATGAGAAGCACATTAAAATTGACATCAAGAAGGAAGATGTTAAACAAAAGCTCAATGTTGAAGTGCAAAAGAGCGATTCATCGCTGAAGCTTCAATTTCAGGGTAAGGAAAATACGACAAAATCGGAGCTTGAGTTAAGGGTTCTGTTCGAGCGGCTCATCGAATTCAGAGACAATGGAAGTAAGCCAGGTAAGTTTGATAGTAATGATACAGTAGTTTCTTCGATAGATCTGCGCAGGCTGAAATGGAATGTCAGCAGGATCGAGAGCAAGGACGCGAATGGCACGATAACAATGGTTACAATTACGCAAAATGCGTCATCAAGTGCCCTAGAAGCTATAGCATTCATCTACCACTTGACTCCTACGACAAAGACGATAGTTTTCGGGAATGCGACAGAGGCTAAGATAAGGATATGGCAGGTAAAGTTTGATGTTCATATTAGAGGGTTTGAGTGGAAGAGCAATGACACCATGCTAGCATTGTCAGCAGCGTTCAACGCGGAGTTTGAGGCGCACATTCCTGGAGAAGATACTGTAAAATTCAAGAGGGCGGACGGAATTACCCCATTCTTCAACTGGGGAGGGAATGCGACTGCTGATGGCGCGAATATCGTTGTTGGCGCGACTCTTGGAAACAAATCGATAGTGCTAACATATCCGCATTTCAATAATGCTCTGCTTCACGATCCCCTGATAGGCTACATAGTCTCGGAAGAGATAGTACAAATTCTTGTGCCTTCGTTGATGGTAGTTGGAGCAATAATCATAGCAACTGTCCTGCTCGGATTCAGCGCGTTGAGGTCTAGAAGACTGGCTTTGAGCCTTAGAAGATACTCTGGCCAATGAAATTTGTGCCATGCTGTATAGAAAATTGCCCTCTTGCTCCAACCCCACAAAACTGCTTTTGGAATTGTAGAAAGTATTGCATGCTCGTTGCGACATTACCTTCTTTTCAGGCTTTGGCCAAATGGAATCATTTTGATAAATTGGAGCGGTTTTCTAAGGTTCAATGATATCTTTGCGGTTAGACAGAAGAGAAATTATCCGCACTCAAAAGACATGAGCTGTAGCTGAAAGACTCAAAATCCCGTACCCTGCCCCTGGTCTACTGAAGTCCACTGAAGTAAGCACAAATAGAGAAATACCTCAGCCCTTGCAAACTGAGGGAAATCCAAATCTAGCTAAGCAATAGTGCGTGCGTAGAAAGTTTCCTGCCTGGGTTCCTCTGCTGCAATACTGAATGCATTCTCTACTTCAGAGAATTGTCGGAGTGTCTTAAACCCTTGTTCCGTGAGGGAAATGTATATTTCATGACCCTTGCTTTCGGTGCTTAGAATTCCTCTTTCCTCTAGAACCTGCAGTGCCTCCTTCAACACTGTCCACGCTAGATTTGCCCTATACATTATGTGAGTTCGCCTAATCTTTCCAGCCGCCGCCACCTTCATGATATCCATGAAGACTTCCATCCTTGACCTACGCATCATGGTCTGCTATAGAATTCTGATCTATACTTATCCTTCATAAGAAAGTTTCAAGAAAATAGGGCCAGATTGTTTTGGATTACGGCAAACTATACCTGCTTTCTGACCCTCAAACGCACGCCAATAGATTTTCTTCCCAATATACACAATATTCACAGTTTCGACAGACAAACGACGGGCTTATCAAGCCAGAACAACTTGCCTGTGATGCGAAATTAGAACATGGAAAAGGGTCGTAAGGCAGCTAGAATAGGTTTAGATAGCGAGAACGATATAATCTTCATGGTAAGCAATGATGAAGATTTCAGGGTAAGGCTGGAAAAATGCCTTATGTCCCTTGGCTATACTTTTGGGGAGAAAATTAGAGCGTCCAAAGACGGTATATCGAATAGAAAAAAAACTGATGTATTGTTAAGGGCAGACAGAGAGATCGGTGTAAGCATAAAGTCCAGTACTAAGACAAGCTTTCACCAACTTGACAGGAGAAGACTAGAAGTTTGGAGACAGTTTTTGAAAATGCCAGATGACATCTTTGAAACAATAAAACAGGCCGTCTTACGAGTTGTGGCTTTAGCTCTGTTTCATTCTCGAGCAATCCCAAAGAAGAACTCGATATCTTGTTATTATGTTCTGACTTCTTAACATTACTCATTTTACCGAATCAACTCTCGCCATGGCGACTAACCACATCTTCCATGCAACTTTTGCGTTTCGCATCGATTAACCAATAGGTTAGGTGCAACATTTCATCTTCGTACTGATGGGTTTAGGCAGACTTGGTCAGCTCTCCCTAAGGGATTCCATAAATACTCTTAACTCTTCTTGGTTTTGTAAAGCTAATGGGCCCTAGCTCTCCCTTTCAAAAACGGGCCCCAAGTTGCGTTCTTACTCCCTTTTAGTGGTTGCATCCCGCATTCCCTCGTATGTTCGCATGAATTGAAACCTTCGGTTGTAGCCCAATCTCCTCCTCGTACACAAGGAATCCTTTTCTAATAAATCTCCAAGTATTTCTTCATCTGGGGCTGGGATGCTACTTCATTGTATAAGGTAAAAGTGCTAACCTACTTTCAGAACCCTCTTGATAAGTTCTCTATATTCGACTTTCTCCTGCTTGCTTCCCGGGGCGGGAATTTCGTAGATCAGAGGGACAGGGTTCTTCGACCTTATATCAGTAAGTTCATTCCTTATCTCCTTGGAGAGAGCATCACTGACAAGTATCAAGGCTATTTCCTTATTTGTCATTAATCTTTTAACTTCTTCGAGGGCCTGCCTAGAGTTCACAACTTCTACTCCTTCGATGCCTGCGAGCATGAAACCGGAAACAAAGCTCCTCCCTCCGACCGCGACTACTTTCATTTCCAAGCACCGAAACTTCAGAGGTTTAATAAGCCTAATGCTACGTTAATTTCCTACAACATCCTTCTGCTCGGAGCTCCAAACTTTGTTAGGCGCCTTTCCCACATGATCAGCGTATTGTTTAACAAACTCCAGCCTTTCCTTGAAGAGCAACTGCCTAAACTTGAAATATCTTAATCAAAATGGAGTGCTCTGGGTCACGTATAGAAAGGGAAGTTCGAAGATTAAAAGTGATATTAATCGAGATAGCATTTACGAATATGCACTATCGGTAGGGCTGCAGGGAGTAGCTATGATCGTCGTTGATGAAAATTGGTCAGCATTAAGGATGAAGGTTAAGTGATAGCCCGAAGAGTATAAGACTGCCGTATGAGTAGGATAAACCATGGCTTTGCCACTGGATAACAGGCAGACTAGGAGAATGCTTGATAGAATGGGCATTAACTTTGAGCCCATTAACGATGTTCAAGAGGTAATCATAAGGACGAAGGAGAAGGACATTGTTGTAAAACAAGCAAGCGTCTCCGAAGTCAAGGCCAAAGGGACGAGGATGTTTCAAGTCGTAGGCGAGAATATAGAAGAAATTGTTAGAGAGAAGCCAAAGTTTACTGAAGAGGATGTTCTGCTAGTTGCACAGCAGACTGGAGTTTCGCCGGAAAGGGCGAGAGTTGCCTTAGAAGAATCGGGAGGAGAACTTGCGCAAGCGATCCTCAAACTTACGTCATAAATTCCAAAGACTTTTATTTCAAACAAAAAGCACTCCTGGAAGCCTTGTCACACACCGAATCTTCACATTTGGAAGGAGTAGTATCAACATTATCGGAGATGGAGAAGGAGATCGATGCAGTTAAAGCGGATGCGGAAGAGATGAAGAGGGCTATTGTAGCATTGGCAAGGGACGAAGCTGAGAAGATAAAAAACCAGATAGTTTCGAGCGCAAACGAGACCGTGAAGAATGAACTTAACAGAGCTACTGCAGACGCTGAAAGAAACGCCAAGGAGATAGTCCAAAAGGGCGATGCAGATGTTAAGAAACTGCAGGGCAAGATCAATGCAGCCTTAGATAAGGCGGTTGATTCTGTTGTAAAAGCGGTTCTGGGCGATTAGCCTTTGAAGGTAGTCAGCAGCGGCTCAAACATTACGTACCCTGTAACGAAATCATACGCTCTGAAGGGTACTCTGTTATCTCAGTCAATGCTTCAATCTCTTGCAGAGTCCAGAGACCTATCTGATTTGATCACGAAGCTGAAGGCTACACCCTATTCTGACCCAGTTTCAAAGGTTCAGCAGCCGTATTCTGGATACAAGATAGAGCTTGCGGTAAGGGAGCATGTGTCGAGCCTTCACTACAATTTGATGAAGGTCTATCCTGACGCGAGTGTCCTCTACGCTTACTACATGAAGTATATTGTAGGCGATTTGAAGACTGTTTTGAAGGGCAAGGCGATTGGAAGGTCTTACGAAGAAATCCAAAGGTATCTTGACATGCATGCTGAAGAGCTGATAAGAAGGAGAGATCTGATTGCAAGGGCAGTTGCGGTTGCCAGCTTGGACGAAGTTGTCACCACGTTCAGAGGGACGGAATTTTACAAAGTTATTGACAACGCCATTAAGACATATAGAAGTACACAAAAGTTGGATGTCTTTGATGTTTATCTTGACAGGGCTCTGTATGACGGCATACTTGAAACTGCTCCAAGGAAGGGCTTCGGAAGGTTAAGGCCTCTCATCGCCGTAGATGTAGATTCCTACAATGTCCTTGCAGTTCTGAGGGCAAAGTCTTGGGAGGTTTCGCAGGCGCAGGTGCGCTCTTTGATTGTTGAGCCGACATTTGATGCTCCAAAGAATATTCTGGAGCGCATGATAGCCGCGGCATCGGTTTCTGATGCTATTAGGTATCTGACAGGAACGAGATACAGGAACCTAGTTCCTCAAGCCAGCGAAAATGATGCTGCCATGATATCTAGCCTTGAGGAGGCTTTCAGGCGCTTTGGCTACCAGAGGGCGACTCGTCCGTTCTTGTGGGACGCTTTTACAGAGGGCGTGGTGCTGGGCCTTATAAGGCTGAAAGAATTGGAAGCCAGAAACATATCTGCTATAGCCTTCGGAGTAGAGCACTTATTAGGTCCCAAGGCGATAATGCAGAAACTCGTCTTCGCGAGGTAGTTACTTCCACTCTATTTCTGATCTCAGGGTTACTGGTTTGAGCTGCCTAAATGGAGCTCCAGTTCCACCATAGAACTTCGTGAACCATTCGTAGAGATGCAACCTCAAGTCCTGAATGTAGACGATCAGTCCTTCAAATACGATAATCAAGATATTCAAGACCACTATTGCTGGAACTATCCAGAGGCCTGCTTGCCAGAGCTTGTTTACAACGATCATCAGAGCAGCATGAACTCCCAGCAGGATCGCAAGCCTTACGTAGCTTATGGTATTTGAAAGTAGTTGGGGAACTTTACCGATAACTCCTTCAATTACGCCCACCATAAGCACCATACCAATGGGCTCCTTCGGAAGCTTGCCCATTTTGATAAACAGGGGCTTTGCAGCAATGTAGTACACTATCGAGCATACAAGAATTGCTGCGCCTATGTTGGCAGTTATGGCTACTGGAGGACCATTGAAAAAGAAGAAAAT
>Ga0209109_10001213_pt1 | contig 14228 bp, 17 predicted proteins | sample Rifsed10ft2_FD_184004 | JGI IMG/M metagenome (GOLD analysis project Ga0209109, IMG submission 184004) | Soil microbial communities from Rifle, Colorado, USA - sediment 10ft 2 (version 2) | ecosystem: Environmental > Terrestrial > Deep subsurface > Rock core/Sediment | place: Rifle, Colorado... | reverse complement strand
CCGGCATGTTAATGACCGTATGATATGCCGTGAGAGCGATTCATCAGGGTTATACGAACTGTTCAGCATAGTCATGCTGTCAATGGTTTCCTGTATACCAATCACAAAACCTTCATGACGAAGATGATGGATAAATCCTATAAGGCGGCTGTCGGGGGGCTGTATGTTCAAAGAACTGCATCAACCAGACGGTTAATCAGTGTCCGGGCAAATATTGTCATGTCGTCCTGTGTTTTTAAAAGGCAGGCACGAGTCTGATAAATAATATCAATATTATTTTTCAGATCATTAACTCCCAGACCCAATAATGCGGCTGACCAGTCCAGTGTTTCAGCAACACCGGGGCGTTTACGTAACTCGGATTCACGTAATGCCTGGACAAAACTGACGATCTGTTTTGACAGATTTGTTTCAATCCCCGGTATTCTGCTGCGCACTATTAACAGTTCCTTTTCCGGATCGGGATAATCCAGATAATGATAAAGACACCGGCGGCGCAGGGCATCGCTTAATTCACGTGTGCCATTTGAGGTCAATACAACACGTGGAACAGACAACGCATGAATAGTCCCCAGTTCAGGAATAGTGATCTGAAAATCCGAAAGCAATTCCAGCAGAAATGCTTCAAATGCCTCATCAGTTCGATCGATCTCATCAATCAGCAGGACGGGAGGTGTCTTCTGGCGTATGGCCTTCAAGAGCGGCCGTTCAAGCAGATATTCCTCATTGAATATATGCGCTTCACGTTGATCCAGCGATTCCTTGCTGCCCTCCAGTAGTTTGATGGACAACAACTGATGGGTGTAATTCCATTCATAAACAGCGTTGTTGGCATCCAGCCCATCATAACATTGCAGACGTATGAGACTACAATCGTATATTTTTGCCAATACCTTGGCGATTTCGGTTTTACCAACACCGGCTTCTCCTTCTACAAGCAGGGGACGGCCAAGTTGTTCCATCAATACCAGAGTAGTGACCAGGTCCTTATCTGCAATATATCCCGCGTTACTGAGCTTGAGCTGTAATGTCTCAATTAAATTCTTCATGGCTGAATGATGCATTAGCACAGACGAAAAATAAATCTTAAATGGTTGTGACATACCGGTTAACACACTTGACATCATCATCATTCTAAATGATAATAATTCTCATTAATAAATATGACAATATTAAATCAGATATAACTAATCATTATTAATCAAAATGTTATACAATATTATGAAACAAGGATATCGAAAGATAAATACCAAACGAGGCATTTATTTTGTGGCCTGGAGACCGGAGGATGTCACTCAGTTATTGATTGACGAAAAACTGGCGCCGGCTGACCTGCTCACAAGCGAATCACGGGAAACCCATCATCTGATACGGGATCTTTATCTGCTGGCTTGTGCGGGAACCTTGAATGGCCGTCATCGTAATAGTATGGGTATGCTGACCCGGTATGCACGTAAATTACGCTCTTCATTATATACAAGGCAGTAACACAATCGAGGTGATAACCATGTATGAGCAGAACAAAAATAATCGGGATGCAAGTGAACCGGAACAACCGACGCTGGATGTATTGCAGGCCGGGTTGTTTTATCTCATGACGCACTATACGTTCCGTCAGTGTCCCAGGATTGCAGACAAGATAGTCGAACATCTGGTTATGCTCTGCAATCATCCCCAGATAGTTCTCATGCCATCACAAAATCACCTGTTCGCAAAAATGATCAATATCTGGCGGGCCAGGCAGTTCGACAATAAATCGAGCGTTGATCCGATTAGGCTGCATTGATCCGGAATTATTCAATTGATTATTCACGCGCAAATCATCTTGCATGTGTTGAAACCGGGTGCTATACAATCAGGGACTGTAATCTATAAAACTCAATATTAAAAAATTAAGGACCAATCAAAATGAGCGCAGTCCCTCTGGAATTTAATGATCTGCTCTGGAGCAGTGATGAAATTATTGCCAGCCGCTATGAAAAAAGTGCCTGTGCCCTGATTGCAGTAAAACAGATACTGGAAAAATATCTGCCTCTTGCAGGAAAAGAACAATCTTTTCTGAAACAATATCAATACTGCATGGAAGTTGATCAGGAAATATTTTTGAAAGTATGGACAGATCCAACAGCATATTACTGGGTTCGTCTCGCTTATCAATTTCTGGCAAATCATCAATCCGGTGCAGCGTTGGATGGACTTGCTACACGTTATTGTGAGTATTACAGCTTCAACTCTTCTGCAGATGCGCTGGAATATCATCTGCAACAATTCAATCGCTTTACTCTCGCCCTGCATTTCCTTGCTGGAACGGATTGTAAATTCGATGAACCTCTATCGGTATTGTTGCCATTTGCCATACCGGCCACGCAAATATCAATCGGTATCAATGGAAAAGGCGATATTCTGGCAATCAGCAAAGGAATTCTGTCACTGCAAATTGATGATGAAATAATTCCGGTAAAGCTGGAACCCGGGACATATAACGGAATAACCGTTAATAAATGTCCTGTTACCAAATCTGCGGATTTTGAATTACGTCTTCATCCGCATGCTTTCAATAATCTGCCCGGCCTGACATTTACCGATCCTGTACTTGCAGCATCGCTGGATTTCCAGCAAGAACATGCCGGACTTGTCGGGCAGACACTGGAAAAAATACAACGTTATTCGCCCCGCAATTATAAACAGTTCACGGAAATGATTCGCTATATTGCCCTGAAAAACATGAAGACCGGAGATTATACCAATCTCAGTCATTCAGAACTGCCGGGCACCTTTGTTGCGTCCATGGTGAATAATCCTTATATGCTGGCTGAGACCTTTATTCATGAATTGCATCATAACCGGCTTTTTTTTGTGGAAGAGAAGGGCCCGTTTTTCGGTACTGAAAAAGTACATCCATTAAATGTACTTGAATTCTATTCACCATGGCGCAATGACCTGCGCTCGCTGCATGGTATCTTTCATGCCGTTTATGTGTATATCCCGGTAACTGAATACTGGTTATCCATAATAGGTGCTGACGATACAGATGAGATGCTGGCCGATTTTGCCTGGCAGAGATTAATTATCATGATCCTGCAACTCAGGATTGGATTACTGCAATTGCAGAGCTTTGCTGAATTGACAGATTATGGACGTGCTGTCCTGGAGAATATGTTTCAGCCAGTATCAAAAATGGAAAGGAAAATTGAGGAACTGAAGAAATCCAGACCTGATACACCGGTTATGACCAAATTCTTTTCCGAAGAAGGATCTCTTGAACTGCAGATCAGCAAGATCACAAATCAACCATTGACGGCAGTGGAATATGTCCGGGAGCATGTAACGTTGTATGCACCGCAAGATCAACAGAAAGTGATATTTAACGAACTGATATCCGGTAATATTTAAGGAAGTTCTGATTAAGTTGTTTGTGTCATTTCGAGTGCAGCGAGAAATCTCATGGTTCATTGTTTTTTATTTGGTATTTATAACCACAGATTTCTCCCTACAGTCGAAATGACAACTTAATTAGAGCTTCTTTAATCAGGATAACACCTGAGCCAGTTTCATAATTCAGCTTTGCAGGCGGATCTTTACATTGGAATCAATATTCAGTTGCAGCAGACGTTTGTGAAAAGCATTTACAAAAAATGTTTGTACAGGTTCTCTCAAAATTCCACCGGCATCTTTTCTGTGGGTAATATGGGGGTTAGTGTTGATCTCCCACACAAGTATGCGGTTATTTGATACTGTAAAATCAATCCGCCCATAATCAATACGTGCGATACGGAATATACGGCCGATTTCTTCACGGTACGGGTTTGATTCTACAAAATTTCTTTCTTCTGCAAGTGCGGTTTCATCAAGTTTGCCTGGAACCTTCAACATCCATTTTTCACCCTGGAATAAATGCCGTGCTATCACTTCACCATCTACATAAAAGTGTGAATATTTGCGGTAGGTTCCTGTCTCATCAGCGGTATTGATATATTCGATTATCATCATTGATTCACGGTTCATACCCTGTGCTTCCAGCTCGTAAATTGCAGCAAGCAGTTCATCTTTGTCATGCAGCAATGGTGATCTGCTGCCCTTATGGTCGTTTTCAAAACGTATGAATACCGGATATCTTTCCGGCATACGCACTTCCGTTAATTTATACACATTAAAGGGATTGATGCCCTGTTCATACAGGGTGCGCAGCAATTCATAACGGCGCATGCCACGGATTGGGTCATTGAGCAGCAGGACCTCTTGCCCTGAATTCCTGATCGTTGACCAGGCTTTCGCGGCAAGTTCTGTTTCCGCCGGTGTCAGTCTTTCAAGATCGGAGAAGATATACATCCCCGCTTTGACAGAAGTAGAATTAAACAACCTGTCATACGTCATAGGCTGGATGATATGCGCCAGCGGTTTACCACGCCATGCGAGGTGGTTTTTGATGGGCATATCTACTTTGTAGAAATAATAAATCAACGCAGTTCACTCATGATTTAATTCCGTGCATGTTTGATCGATGGATAATATAATCTATCTTATTGATAACAATATTATATTTTATTTCATGGCAATGGTTGACATCCGGCATGTAAGGTAGTTTACTTGCTACAGGTGATAATTTCATGTTTACAAACGAATAACAGACCAGATAATTCCAGGAGAAGCAAACATGTACAAGACAGACAAACCTCTCGATATCAGCAAGCTGGAGCAGGGGCAGTCCAATGAACTGCAACAATTAACGCAAGGCCTGCAAGGGCAATGCAAGAAGGATTTATCCGGTAATACACTGTGGACGCAGGAATTCACAGCTTGTGGCAAGCCCGGTAAATTGCAGACATGAAAAAAACCAATACATTCAGTCAATATCAGCAAACAGCAAAACTGAAAAGAAACGGCCTGAAGATCTCTCAAGATTGATAGAAGGACTGGAAACAAACCCTCCTCTAAAAAGCCCGGATACATTTTTGTGGACACAGGAATTCGCTGCTTCGGGTAAAGAAGGAAAACCAAAATAACCTGGTGATACTATATATGAATAAATTTAACAAAAAACTTGATATTAATAACCTTGAAAAGCACCAATCGGATGAACTGTCACAGCTTGTTGCAGGACTGAAATCTGATAACCACAAGGATAATTGCTCAACCCAATGGACACGGGAATTTGCCGCCTCTGGCAAGAACTGTGTTGTAGTCGGGGTTCACGAACCGCTTTGGACAGAGAAATTACCTACATGTGATAAATCCGGAAAAATCACAAATTAATATTTTTTATGATTTTATGGGCCTAGAACCTTAAGGAGAAAAAGCCATGCACAAAACAAAAAAACAGATAAACATAAATACTCTTGAGCAGAGCCAGACAGATGAATTGGCACACCTGGCAAGAGGCTTGGAAGCGAATGGATGTAACAATAACGGGATAGTAGAGTGGCCAGTAGAATTTGCTGCCAGTGGTAAGGTGCTAACTCAGATTGATTCAACTATTGATGCGGACCTATGGACGCAGAAGATGGCTTCATCTGATAAATCCGGCAAGCAGTTATAAACCGGGGGAAAGCATCCGGATTAAGTAATTGAGTATAATCAGATTATAAACTGGTTCATACCAGTGACAAATTAAGTTACATAATTAAATTTTCAAATTGAAAGCCCGGCCAATCCTTTGGCCGGGCGTTGTTTTTTTTCAGCCATTTAATTATTGAATAAAATGACAGCACAATCACATCTGGATACAAAAAAATTCACTGTAGCCACATTGTATAAATTCGTGCACTTGCCGGATTTCAGGGAATTACGTGTTCCGCTGCTTGAACAGTGTAAAAAATGTGGCATCAAGGGTACATTCTTGCTCGCGAAAGAAGGTATCAATGGGACCATCGCAGGATCACACAACGGTATTGATACAATCCTGAATTATCTTAAATCCGATACACGTTTTTCTGATCTGGAACATAAAGAATCCTTTGTTGATACCACGCCGTTCTACCGTATGAAGGTCAAACTCAAAAAAGAAATCGTTACCATGGGCAAGCCGGAGATCGATCCAAGGCATAAAGTGGGCAAGCGGGTAAGTACAGAGGAATGGAATGAATTGCTCGCAGATCCGGGAGTGTTTGTCATTGATACACGCAACCAGTATGAATATGAGATTGGCACATTCAAATATGCCATTTCACCCAATACCAGCACATTCAGTGAATTTCCTGAGTATGTGGCAAAGTCACTGGACCCTGAGAAACACAAGAAAATTGCGATGTTCTGTACCGGCGGAATCCGTTGTGAAAAAGCCACTTCATATCTGCTGAGACATGGTTTTAACGAGGTATATCACCTGAATGGCGGGATACTCAAATATCTTGAAGAAGTGAAACCTGAAGAAAATCTGTGGGAAGGTGAGTGTTTTGTGTTTGATGGGCGGGTGGCGGTTGATAAAAATCTTGAAAAAGGCGTCCATGAAATGTGCTATTCCTGCCGTATGCCGGTATCACCGGACGACAGGAAATCGCCGAAATATGAACAGGGAATTTCCTGTCCCCGCTGTTTTGATACATTGACGGAAGAAAAGCGCGCCAGTCTGACTGAACGGCAATACCAGATCAGGCTGGCTGAATTACGCAATGAGCAACACATTGGTATATCACTGGAAGAAAAACGGAGTTGCAACTGAACGCCAGATAATTTGTACCGGGCATGTACAAACAGCCATGATTATTGAATTATTATATTCTGGATACTCTTATCAACTACCGGAATAAGGATACAAGGTTACATGCGAAAATTGGTAATAAACACCGCCCAGGTTTCCAGTGAAATATTTGGCGAGGAGGCTGTAGTGGTGAATTTCATGACTGGTAAATATTTTGGCATGACCGGATCGGCACCGATGATATGGAAACTGTTTGAAACTCCTGTTTCTTATGATGATGTAACAGGTATGCTCGATGGATTGAATGGACAGACAGAGGAGATCATCGGGCAGGTTAAAACATTTATTGATACCTTGCTGCAAGAAAATCTGGTTATTGATGCTGGTGTAACTAATCCTGACAATACTCAATCTACCACTGTAAAAATCGATACTGATAAATGGCAGGCCCCTATACTTGAAATATATGATGATTTACAGGAATTAATCGTACTGGATCCGATTCACGATGCAGATCCTGAACGTGGCTGGCCGGTCCAGCAGAACATGCCTAAACCTGAATGATCAGGGAGTTTGTCACCTGATTATTCATTGAAGAAATAAAACGGTGAAAACAGACTTTGGTGATTTCATCAGCAGCGGCCTCACGCTTGCTGATGATACCTGGCATTCACTGGGTGGTAGTGAATACTATTATCAATTCGGACCGGTAACGATGTCAGTAAGATTTATCGGCGATACGTTAGTGGATATTATTGACCCCGCCATCATGCACCGGCGTCTGGGGAACCCGCCCGCAACAATATCCGGAATTATTTATGCTCTTGATGCCATGGCACTTGGTGTGACTTTACCGCCGGATGAATGGCCGCTGCCTGTCATCAGACGTGAACACCAGCAGAGGGTGCACTGGCAACCTTCTGAAGGACTTGCGCTTGCCTCGGACGAGAGCAGGGGCATCTGGCACCTGTTTGATATGGACCGCCGTGAAGGTATTTACTGGATACGCTCCGGCAGGGATTTGCCGTCGTGGGAACCCGGCGCACCCTTGCGTTACTTCATACACTGGCTGGCATATTTGGAAAGGGCACAACTTATTCATGCTGCCGGATTGGCATATGATGGTTCTGGTTTACTGCTCACTGGTGCTGGAGGTTCCGGCAAATCAACCACTACCGCTGCTGCCATAGCTTCGGGATGGCAAACTGCCGGTGATGATTTTGTACTGGTTGAAAATACATCACGGCCCCTGATTCATGGTATTTACGATACAGTCAAGCTTGCAGGAATGGCACTTGAAGTTGTGCCGGATATGGCCAAATTGGCAGTTAATCCACAAAGGTCACCGGATGACAAGGCCCGTATACATCTCCGCCACACTAATAATAACCGGTTGGTTGCATCCATGCCGGTATCAGCGATATTCTCACTCCATATTACCAATGAGGAGAATACGAATATTGTACCCGCCAGCAAGGCAGCAATTATGAAAGCGCTGGCACCATCCACCTTGTTTCTATTACGTACCGGAATGCAGGAATCCTTTGCACAAATTAGTGAATTGATTAACAACCTGTCATGTTACAGTATTGAACTTGGCAAGAATCCATTCGAGGCAGTTGAAGTATTGGCCCGTGTGATAAAGACATTCAAACAATGAACACCCCATCAATTTCAACAATCATTCCGGTCAGAAATGGCGCTGCCTATATAGCGGATGCCATAGCCTCGATCGAACAACAGGTGGTACCGGTAACTGAAATCCTGATTGTGGACGATGGTTCTACCGATGCGACCCAGGATATTGTTGCCAGACTTTCCGGTAAAAATCCTGTAATAAAATTGCTCGAAGGTCCGGGCAAAGGCCCGGGCCCTGCACGCAATGTTGCGCTGGCTGTTGCATGTGGAGAAATTATTGCTTTTCTCGATGCCGATGATTTATGGCCTGCGAATAAACTTGAGCTTCAACTAGCACGCATCAACCGGGAACCTCACGTGGATGTTGTTTCCGGTTTTGTGCGTTATTTTGACAAACAGGCTGCAAATGGACTTGTACCTGCATCTGATTCACGCACAGTAGATATTTTTCATGTACATCTTGGAGCTGCTGTCTATCACCGGTCCATATTTGAACAACTGGGTAATTTTCAGGAGGGAGTACGTTATTCTGAGGACGTAGATCTGTTGCTGCGAGTTCGTGAAGCCGGAATTCCCATGACCATATTGCGCAGAATTACTCTCTATTACCGTCGTCATACGGATGCAATGACGACAACGGTAACACATAATGAAGTCAGGGATTTCAATTCTGTGATTATGCAGTCTATCCTCAGGCGGCGTGCTGCAGGCATTACTGCACCGCTGGAACCATTTTCCAATCTGATAGAGAACTGAAGATATATATGCGAGTATCTGTAATCATACCCGCATACAATGCTGCGGACACACTTGCCGAAACACTGGACAGTGTGGCACATCAGACACGGCAAGCCGATGAGATAATAGTTGTGGACGATGGATCTACAGATACAACTGCCGCAATTGCCCTGGCCCATCCATTGACGCCGAAAGTTATCAGCACAGTCAATCAAGGTGCAGCTGCAGCCCTGAATTTGGGAATCAGTGATGCCGGAGGTGATGTACTGGCGTTTATTGATGCTGATGATCTCTGGCATGAATCCAAATTAGAGTTACAAACCGGGTTACTCAGAAATGAACCGGATGTTGGAATGATTTTTTCCGGTATGGAGGCTTTTCTCTGTCCCAGTGTTTCGCCGGAAGTCGCACAAAGGCTTGTATTTCCTCAAGGCCATCAACAGGGAATTCTTGTTGGCACACTTATGGCCTATCGCAATATATTTACACATCATGGTCTTTTCGATCCGGGACTCAGGACCGGCTATTTCATAGACTGGTTCTGCCGGTTAAAGGCTGAAGAGATCGAGTTCAGGGTATTACAGAAGGTCCTCTTGAAGCGGCGTGTCCGCCAGGGAACACTTGGCCAGCGTAAATCTGTTGCAGGAGATGGCTTGTCTGCTGATTTCATAGAAATAGCCCGCCGATCCATATTGAGTAAACGCAAATCATCGCCCGGTAATTCATGAAGAAACCAGATTTCTCCAGAGCGGACTGGCCTGCTCCTGAACTTTGTCTTTTACTCAAGGCCTATATCTGCCCGGAAAAACAGGCCCATCTTGCATGGCGGGAATGGCTGGCAACACGGTCAATAGATAATGCGACGTGGGCAGAAATTCGGCTTCTGGCTGCTCTTGCCGGACGCATCCCGCTGATTGATCCACAATCACCGGAACAGCCATTGCTTGATGGTGTACGCCGTTTCGTATGGACCCGTAATCAGGCCAGGCTGGATAACAGCATGATTGTGATCGATATTCTCAATAAATCCGGTATTCCCGTCATGGTACTGAAAGGTATGGCACGTATCGCTACCAATCCGGCCCTTGCTTCCGCCCGTTATGTCAGGGACATTGATATTATTGTAGATGCAGCGCGAATTGATGAGACCTGCAATGTGCTTATCGCCAATGGTTGGCGCCCGCTTTATGGCAGACTTCCAGGTGAATCTCGCGCGGAGCCTTTTGGCCGGTTGCTACCGGAGCATCCGGACAGGATCACTGTTACCCAGGAAGATTTTCATGTAGATGTTCATCGTAGTGCAATTCATTTTGGACGATCCGGGACATTCGATGATATTTTGTGGACACGTTGCAATAACGCTGTATTACGGGGGCGGCCGGTAAAAGTTCCCTCAGAAACTGATCAGTTCATCCATGCCCTTGCACATGGTGTGGTCTTTGATATTGAGAAACCTGTTGACTGGGTTATTGATGCACTGGATGCCTCCCGTGGAAAGGGTTTTAGCTGGGATATCTGCGCAGCCGAATTACAACGGCGGCATATAGGTGCGGCTGTAGCCAGCGGTGTTGAATTTCTTGAAAGTGAACTTGGTTTCAAGGTGCCTGAGAAAATTCACAACATAATAAAACGGGACAAGCGTTACTTGTTATATTCTACTGAGGCCAGGGTATACAGGAAACCTCCAAATGACAGAAGCAGTTTCAACAAAAAGTGCATGCGCTGGGCTGAATGGCTGAGGTCCCGCAATTGTTTCTATCATCCACAGCAGCAAAGCACCACTCTGTGGGAAGGCCGTAAGCTCCGGCAAACAGAGAGAGAAGAGGCAAAGCAGGGAATTACATGCCTGACCGCGCCAATCGCTAACTATAAACTTCACAGTTCTGATCTGTTTCCTGATTTTCAACTTGTCATAAATATTGAAATCACAGGATGTACGGATCCTCTCATACGCTTTGATCTCCTGCTTGATGGTATCTGGTTCGGGCGTTTACGAATCAAACATTCGCAAACAGATGAAAACAGTGTTCTTGCGTGGCGTTTCAATATTACCATGCCACAGATAGTTATAGGTGACGCTGATGAATATGATTTGCGCCTCGTATTGATCAACCTGAAGGGCAGGGTGCCTGCAGTTATGCCGTTTCAGGTAAGTGTTGGTTTGTCTCCTGTTGGAAAGCCGGTTATACCTCATCGTACGCTTACGATCGATCAAGCATTTCCTGAGGCACATAACTCTATCAATTCGGGGCAGGAAGTTTACCGGTTAGAAACTGCCAAAAATTCTTAAAATTTCGTTGATAGGGCTTTCTAGATATAAGCCGGTCCAGGTAATTAATATCACCCATTTCTGAAAGAAATTTATCTTTCCACTCTTCGTTTAATGTGGTGCGTTGTACACGTGTGTGTACATCAGTATAAATTTCGGCCGGTTGAATATCGACTCCAACATATGCGGCGATATTTATCACAGACTCTACAGGAGCCGTAATAAAATCTTCATACCAGAGTATGAGTGGTGAAATACCATTGCGTGCGAAAAACATTCGCCAGCGTGGTTCAGCGCCAGAAATATAACTGAGCGTGCGCAAGATTTGCTTAGATGAGTAACTGGGGGAAGCTATTGGAACTTTATCACTTAGCCAAGCCTTGGTCTGTAAGGCAATCGCACGGGAAATTGCTTGTGCCAGTAAATCCCTTCGTCTCAGCCATATCCAGTATCTGTTTGGGAAAACATTGGAAAACTCGATTTCTTTCTGGATTGCGTCCCAGTGATATGCAAAGATTTTCATTGCTGTAATTCCATTTGGGGTACTTCCTTGATTAAATGCAACGGCACAGCGGTCACGTATTGTTACGGCATCACCAAAGGCTACATTTGGACTGAAGTATTCTCTTGGATTACCCAGTTTTCCTGTTGAACCTATAAGTGCGCAAAGATAATTGGAACCAGAGCGGGATTCGGTAACTATAATGACTGTTTTTCGGGGGTCCTGACTTTGTTTTGTCTGTTTGTTTAATTCAACCATAGTTCTGGAAAATGTAATTTATTTATATTGTAGGCAAAAACACAATATCAGTCAGGAAATTATGAACTTTTTATGTTCGCGGGGGATCATCAAGGGAACAAACGGGATAGTATTAAAATCAGTTATTAACAATCAGATTGAGTTTATATCCGTATAAAATCCACCACTGGCTTCTATATTGTTTCTGATAACACAACCGCTTGTGAAAAAAACGCAAAACAGAACGATAACCACTGCTTGTGTTAAATATAACTGTCTAAAACAAACCATACTATTCTGTACGGCTGGTAATTTCCAGCAGGTGATAGCCAAACTGGGTCTTTACCGGGCCATGGACCTGATGCAATTCAGCACTGAATACGACTTCATCAAATTCCTTGACCATTTGTCCGGGTCTGAACTCTCCCAAATCTCCACCACGTCTGCCGGAAGGGCATTTTGAATGCTGTTTTGCAGCTTCGGCGAAATCCGTTCCTTCTGCAATTTGCTTCTTCAGGTCTTCACATTGCTCCTGGGTTTCAACCAATATGTGTCTTGCGCTTGCTTTAGCCAATGTTATTCTCCGATGTGATTATTTGATTTTGATATATTATATCAGCCTGTAAATAAAAAATTACTCTTTTCTTGATGAATAAAACGGAACAACAGACACCACTACAAAGGGCGGCGCTGATTATGGTATTGCTCAATGGGTTTACCACACCATTGATGCTGTCGGCAGCCAATGTTGCTTTGCCTGCTATTGCCGTTGATCTGAAGATAAATGCGGTGATGCTGAGCTGGATACCCATGGCCTATCTCATGGCCAGCGCCATGTTTGTTCTGATCTTTGGCCGTCTGGCCGATATGTATGGCCGTAAACGTATCTTTATGGCGGGAACTGTAAGTGTCATCATCACTTCATTGCTGGCCGCAATATCAGCCAATGGTGAACTACTGATTGCCGCACGGTTTTTGCAGGGTGTAAGCGCGGCCATGTTATACGCAACCCAGATTGCGATCGTGTCATCTGTATTTCCCCCGGCCAAACGCGGACATGCAATAGGCATGACTGTCTCATCCATATATCTGGGACTCACCTGTGGACCGGTCATCGGTGGATACCTTATCGATGTTGCAGGTTGGCGTGCGAGTTTTGTTTTTCATATCCCGTTGGCAATCATTGTTTTATTGATTGCAGTCCTCAAAGTGCCGGGAGAATGGCTGGCTGAGGAAAAAGGGGAATTTGATATCAAGGGGGCGATGATTTATAGCCTGTCGATTGTGTTTTTAGGTATTGGTGTTTCCACTTTGCCGGAGTCAACCAGTTTTGTCCTGATTTTACTTGGAATGATTGGGATTTTTGTGTTTTTTAAGATTGCCCGTCGAACAAATCATCCCATCTTTGATGTAAGTTTATTTTTTACCAACCGGGTATTTACGCTATCCTGTCTGGCGTCATTTATTCTCTATACGGCCACTTTTGCCAATGTAGTATTGATCAGTTTGTATCTGCAATATCTTAAAGGCATGTCTGCCAGTACAGCTGGTTTATTCATGATGATCCAGCCACTGACTATGGCGGTCTTCTCACCATTTGCCGGTAAATTGTCCGACCGGATCGAACCGCGTGTTCTTGCTTCTACAGGAATGGCCATGACTGCTATTGGATTGTTGATGCTGGCGTTACTGAATGGCATCAGTTCAACAATCTATCTGGTGACAGCCCTGGTGATTACCGGTCTGGGCTTCAGTCTGTTTTCCTCCCCCAATACCAATGCCATCATGAGTGCCGTGGAAAAGCGTTATTACGGCAGCGCATCCGGATCAATTGCCACCATGAGGGTTCTGGGCCAGTTGGGCAGCATGATTCTGGTCACGCTGGTGTTCGCTTTGATAATCGGGCAGGTAGAGATCCAGCCTGCTAATTATCACAATCTGCAACAGGCCATTCATGTCTGTTTTATGATAGCCGCAGCTTTATGCCTTCCCGGATTTATTCTTTCACTCGTTCGTGGACGCATGCATAATTAAGTAAGATTAAAAACAATAAAACGGGGAGTATTACCTACTTCTGTCTGAATATTGATTAGTTATTCAGTCGTTTATATTGCATCCGGTGGGGCTGGGCGCCTTCACCCTTGCGCTTGATAAAATCTTCATGATATTCAGTGTAATTACCATCATAAAATACCACTTCGCTGTTA
>Ga0209109_10001212_pt1 | contig 14229 bp, 14 predicted proteins | sample Rifsed10ft2_FD_184004 | JGI IMG/M metagenome (GOLD analysis project Ga0209109, IMG submission 184004) | Soil microbial communities from Rifle, Colorado, USA - sediment 10ft 2 (version 2) | ecosystem: Environmental > Terrestrial > Deep subsurface > Rock core/Sediment | place: Rifle, Colorado... | reverse complement strand
CGCTTCCTGAAGGACAGTCTCGGCCGCTTCGTGCCTGCCCATCCGGTCGCCGGCACCGAGATGAGCGGAGCCGGTGCGGCGTTCGCCACGCTCTATCGCGGCCGCAACGTGATTCTGACTCCGCAGGCGGAGACCTCGCGCACCGCGATTGCGACCGTGCGACGCGCCTGGGAGGCGTGCGGCGCACGGGTAGTCCGGTTGCGCCCGGACGAGCACGATGCCATCTTCGCGGCCGTGAGCCACCTGCCTCACGTCGTCGCCTTCGCCCTGGTCGGGGCGCTTGCCCGCCGTCGCAATGCGCGAAAGCTCTTCGCTTTTTCAGCCGGCGGGCTGCGCGATACGGTGCGCATCGCGGGCAGCTCCCCGGAAATGTGGCGCGACATCTGTATCTCCAATCGCGACGCCCTGCTGGAGGTGCTGGACACCTACATTGAAGAGCTGGAGCGTGCGCGGGGAGCGATCGCTGCCGCTGATGCCGCGACGCTGGAGCGCATGTTCGAGGCTGCGCGCGCCGCGCGCGCGCGGTGGCTCGTTGCGCGCCAGTCGTAGTCCCCACGGCGAGCGGCAACGGATCTGGAAGTCCCGGCTATGAGCCACATCGACCTAGCCCCCATACGCTGTGCACGCGGCACGGTTCGCCTGCCGGGCTCGAAGAGCATCTCGAACCGCATCTTGCTGCTGGCGGCCCTGGCGCGGGGGAACACCCTGATTCGGGACCTGCTCGATTCCGATGATACGCAGCACATGGTGCAGGCGTTGCGCACGCTCGGTGTTGTCTGCGAGTCGGTGGGTGCGCAGGCGCTGCGCGTGGCGGGGACGGGTGGGAGCTTTCCGGTCAAACAGGCGGATCTTTTTCTCGGCAACGCCGGCACCGCGCTGCGTCCGCTCACAGCCGTGCTCGCGTTTGCCGGTGGAAGCTACGGGCTATCGGGGGTGGCGCGGATGCACGAGCGCCCCATCGGCGACCTGGTGGACGCGTTGCGCGCGATTGGCGCCGACATCGCGTACCGCGGCAAGCCAGGCTATCCCCCGCTCGCGATTGGTCGCGGCGCGATCACGCTCAGCGCTCCGGTTTCGGTGCGCGGCAATGTTTCCAGCCAGTTCGTGACGGCGCTGCTGCTTGCGCTGCCGCTCGCGCGCACTGCAGCGGCGCTTCTCGTCGAAGGTGAACTGATCTCCAAACCGTACGTCGAGATCACGCTCGCCACGATGAGCAGGTTCGGCGTACTCGTGGAACGCGAGGGTTGGTCCAGGTTCACCGTGCCGCGGGGAGACGGCTACTCGAGCCCCGGCGAAATTTATGTCGAGGGCGACGCCTCGGCGGCATCCTATTTTCTTGCGGCCGGGGCGATCAGCGGGCTCAAGGGCGGGGGACCGGTGCGCGTGGAAGGTGTTGGTCGTGCGAGCATCCAGGGCGATGTGCGGTTTTGCGAGATCCTGGAGCGCATGGGCGCCCGCATCGTGATGGGGGAAAACTGGATCGAAGCTGGTGCGGACGCGGAAGCCGCCCGGTGCGGCAGGTTGAGGCCGATCGACGCGGATTTCAACCATATTCCCGACGCTGCGATGACGGCGGCGGTCGCTGCGGTCTTTGCCGACGGCCCGAGCGCGCTGCGAAATATCGGCAGCTGGCGCGTGAAGGAAACCGACCGCATCGCTGCGATGGCGACCGAGTTGCGCAAACTGGGCGCGGCGGTCGAGGAAGGAGCTGATTACCTGCGCATCAGCCCACCTCGATCCTCGAGGCTGAAACCCGGGGTCGCGATCGATACCTACGACGATCACCGGATCGCGATGAGCTTTTCGCTCGCGGCGGTAGGCGGCGTGCCGGTGCGGATCAACGACCCGGAATGCGTCGCGAAGACCTTTCCCGACTATTTTCAGGTGCTCGCGGGAATTTCGCAGCGCTGAGCCGAAGCGTCCAGTCGAGGCTTTGAAACGTGTCACCGGGTCTGCCGCCTGTCATCGCCATCGATGGTCCGTCCGCCTCGGGGAAGGGCACCGTGGCATATTGCGTCGCCCGCCGGTTGGGCTTTCATTACCTCGATAGTGGCGCGTTATACCGCACCGTCGCACTGGCCGCCTTGGAGGCCGGCATCGACCTCGATGACGAGTCAAGAGTCAGCGCTATCGCTTTGAATGCAAATATAGGTTTCAAGAACGATCGAGTCTGGCTCGGATCCCGGGATGTGACCGAGGCAATTCGAGAGGAAAAGGTGAGCGAAGGTGCCTCACGGGTGGCAGCCCTGCGCGGGGTGCGGGCGGTGTTACTGGAGAGGCAGCACGCCTTCCGCATGGCCCCCGGACTGGTGGCCGAAGGCCGCGATATGACGACCATTGTTTTCCCGGACGCGGTGCTAAAAGTTTATCTCACCGCAGGTGCCGAGGAACGGGCCCGGCGTCGATATAAACAGTTGATCGACAAAGGTTTGAGTGCTAACATGACCGCCCTTTTGCAGGATATCCATGCCCGCGACGCACGCGATAGCGGCCGCGCTGTGGCACCTCTGCAAAGGAGCGTGGACGCGATTGAAATCGACACCACCGGAATGACGGTGGAGGAGGCGTCGGCCCAGATCGTGTCCTGCTACGGGCAGGCACTGCGAGCGCCATGAGTCGACCCAGCTCATGGTTTTTTTAACTGACCCCGCCGCCTCGGCGGGTTGCCTAACATATTGAATCTGAATGATGAAAACTTTGTCACCCGCATCCGGGACCGCAGAAAATTTCGCCGCGTTGTTTGAAGAGAGCCTTTCCGTCAAGGAGATGCGGGTGGGAGAGGTGATCACCGCCGAAGTCATGCGCGTGGACAACAACTTCGTGGTGGTCAACGCCGGTCTCAAGTCCGAAAGCTACATTTCAGTAGACGAATTCAGGAACGACCGCGGCGAGGTGGAAGCACAACCAGGCGATTTCATAAAAGTCGCGATCGAATCGCTGGAGAACGGCTACGGCGAGACGCGCCTGTCGCGCGACAAGGCGAAACGCCTGGCGGCGTGGCTCGCGCTTGAAGAGGCTCTGGAAAAGGGAACCGTCGTCGCCGGCACCATCAACGGCAAGGTGAAGGGCGGCCTCACGGTGATGATCAACGGCATCCGCGCCTTCCTTCCCGGCTCGCTCGTCGACATCCGGCCGGTCAAGGACACCGCGCCCTACGAAAACAAGGAGATGGAGTTCAAGGTCATCAAACTCGACCGCAAACGCAACAACGTCGTGGTGTCGCGCCGGGCGGTGCTCGAAGAAACGCAGGGCGAGGAGCGGCAAAAGCTCCTGCAAAATCTGCGCGAGGGAGCGGTCGTCAAGGGGATCGTCAAGAACATCACGGATTACGGCGCGTTCGTCGATCTGGGCGGCATCGACGGACTGCTTCACATCACCGACCTCGCGTGGCGGCGCGTCAAGCATCCATCCGAGATCCTCTCGGTGGGCGATGAAGTCGAGGCCAAAGTGCTGCGGTTCGACCAGGAGAAGAACCGCGTCTCGCTCGGGCTCAAGCAGCTCGGCGAGGATCCGTGGATGGGGCTCACGCGGCGCTATCCGCAGGGCACGCGGCTGTTCGGGAAGGTGAGCAACCTGACCGATTACGGCGCGTTCGTCGAGATCGAGGCCGGCATCGAGGGCCTGGTGCACGTATCCGAGATGGACTGGACCAACAAGAACGTGCATCCGTCGAAGGTGGTGCAGTTGGGCGACGAGGTCGAGGTCATGGTGCTCGAGATCGACGAGGAACGCCGCCGCATTTCGCTCGGCATGAAGCAGTGCCTGCCAAACCCGTGGGAAGAGTTCTCGATGAACTACAAAAAGGGCGATCGCGTGAAGGGCCAGATCAAGTCGATCACCGATTTCGGCATTTTCATCGGGCTGCCGGGGAGCATCGACGGGCTGGTGCATCTTTCCGACTTGTCGTGGTCGCAGCCCGGCGAAGAGGCCGTTCGCAACTTCAAGAAGGGCGAGGAGATCGAGGCGGTCGTACTGTCGATCGACGTCGAGCGCGAACGCATTTCGCTCGGTGTGAAGCAGCTGGAGGGCGATCCCTTCACGAGCTACATCACCGCGCACGAGAAGAATTCGATCGTGACGGGAACGGTGAAGTCGATCGATGCCAAGGGTGCGGTAATCCAGCTCGCGGGCGATATCGAGGGCTACCTGCGGGCGTCCGAGGTGGCGCGCGACCGCGTCGAGGACATCCGCACGCGCCTGAGCGAAGGCGCCACGGTCACTGCGATGATCATCAACATCGACCGCAAGAATCGCGCGATCAACCTGTCGATCAAGGCGAAGGATGTGGCGGAGGAGGCCGAGGCGATGCAGCGGCTCGCCGCGGACAAGCCGTCGAGCGCCGGGACGACCAATCTCGGGGCGCTGCTCAAGGCCAAGCTGGACGTCGCCAACACCCAGCAATAGAAAGACGCCATGACAAAGTCGGAGTTGATCGCAAAACTGGCGGCGCGCTACCCGCAGTTAGTGGCGAAAGACGCCGAACTGGCGGTAAAGATGATCCTGGATGCGATGTCGAAAAGCCTGTCGCAGGGCCAACGCATCGAGATCCGCGGATTTGGCAGCTTTGGTCTGAATTACCGGCCGCCGCGCGTCGGGCGCAATCCGAAGTCCGGCGACAAGGTGCAGGTGCCGGCGAAGTACGTGCCGCATTTCAAGGCCGGCAAGGAACTTCGGGAACGGGTCGATATCAAGAAATAACAACGATAAGAGAACTTAGGCATCGCTTGTTTGCGGGCGGCACAATCGAAAGATCGTGCCGTTTTTTTTGCCCGGCGCCGGCCGGGCCCGGACTGTTTCCGGCGGCTGACACGCCGGTCGGCTTCGGATAAGCTCGGACTATGCGCTACTTCCTGTGGACGCTGAGGCTTGCATTGTTCCTGCTGGTGCTGAGTTTCGCGGTCAAGAACACCGACATCGTCGCGGTGCACTATTACCTCGGCTACCAGTGGCAGGCGCCGCTGGTGCTGGTTCTCCTGGTGTTTTTCTGCCTCGGCGTGCTGGTGGGAATCGTCGCCAACCTGGGACATATGCTGCGCCGGCGGCGCGAGGTGGTGGCGTTGCGGCGCGAGCTCAATGCGCGCAACCGGGCGGGCGAGGCGTCCGCGCGGCCCTCTGACGCGAGTGGGGCGACGTAGCACATGGACATCGAATACTGGTGGCTGCTGGCTCTGCCGCTGTTCTTCGTGTTGGGGTGGCTCGCCGCGCGGGTCGACATCAAACAGCTCATGTCGGAATCGCGGGCATTGCCCATGTCGTATTTCAAGGGCCTCAATTTTCTCCTGAACGAGCAGCCGGACAAGGCCATCGAGGCCTTCATCGAGGTGGTCAAGGTCGACCCGCAGACCATCGAGCTGCACTTCGCGCTGGGGAGCCTCTTTCGCCGGCGCGGCGAGGTCGAGCGCGCGATCCGCATGCACCAGAACCTGGTCGAGCGCCCCGACCTCGCGCAGGATCGCAAGCTGCTCGCCCTGCTGGAGCTGGCGCAGGATTATCTGAAGGCCGGATTGCTCGACCGCGCCGAGGAGCTGTTTCTCAAGCTTGAGCACACGGCTCATGCCGAGGCAGCGCTGCGGTTTCTGCTGGAGATCTACGAGCGCGAGAAGGACTGGCAGAAAGCGATCGGAATCGCGGAGAAGCTCGAGGCGGTGACCGGCAGGTCGCACCAGAAGGAGATCGCCAACTTCTGCTGCGAACTGGCCGTGAACGAGAGCATGCACTCGCGACCCGGCGCGGCGCGCGAGCATCTGGCGCGCGCGCTCTCGCACCACCGGCTGTGCGCGCGGGCGAATATCGTGCTCGGAGACCTCGAATTGCAGGCTGGAAACCCGGGGGCCGCGGTCGATGCGTGGAAGCGCATCGAGAGCCAGAACCCGGCGTACCTGGCGCTGATCGCGGACCGCCTGCTCGCGGCGTTCCGCCAGTCGGGCCGGCCCGAGGAGGGGTTGAACCTGCTCCGCGGTTATCTCGGTAAGTATCCCTCACTCGATCTGCTTAACACGGTGTTCCAGGGTACGCTCGAAGCGGACGGCGCCGAGCCCGCCTACCGGTTCGTGCGCGATGAACTGCAGCGCACCCCGACGCTGCTCGGTTTGGACAAACTGCTGGAAGCGCAAATGCTCGAAGCGCCGATCGAACGCAGGCGCGAGCTCGAACTCATCAAGCAGCTGGTGCACCAGCACACGCGGGAACTCGCGATGTATCGGTGCGACAACTGCGGGTTCCGCGCGCGCCAGTTCTACTGGCATTGTCCGGCCTGCGCGCAGTGGGAGACCTACTCGCCGCGACGCACCGAAGAGAAGGGCCTGCCGGCATGACAGGCGAGCCGCGGGTGATCGTGGCGCTTGACTACGCCGATGCCGCCGGCGCGCTGGCGCTGGTCGACCGCCTCCCTCCGGCGCAGTGCCGGGTCAAGGTCGGCAAAGAGCTGTTCACGGCGGCGGGCCCCGCGCTGGTTGAAACGCTGGCGGCGCGCGGCTTTGGCGTGTTTCTCGACCTGAAGTATCACGATATCCCCAACACCGTTGCAGGCGCGTGCCGCGCGGCAGCGGCGCTCGGCGTGTGGATGCTTAACGTGCACGCGCTCGGGGGAGCCGCCATGATGAAAGCGGCCCGCGAGGCGCTGGCGTCGCACAGCACGCCCCCGCAACTCGTGGCGGTCACCGTGCTGACCAGCATGGCCGACGCCGATCTCGCGCAGCTGGGTTTCGCGGGCCGCGCGCCGGAGCTCGTGTTGCGGCTCGCGCGGCTGGCCCGGGACAGCGGCCTCGACGGCGTTGTCGCATCGGCGCAGGAGGCTGCACTACTGCGGCGCGAATGCGGCCCCGGTTTCCGGCTCGTAACGCCCGGGATACGGCTTGCCGAGTCAGGTCGGGACGACCAACATCGCGTCGCTACGCCGGCGGTCGCGATCGCGGACGGCGCCGATTACCTGGTCATCGGCCGGCCGATCACGCGCGCGCCCGACCCGCTGGCCGCGCTTGAGGTGATCAATCGCGAGATCGAACAGGCGCTGAAGCGGCAAGGATGAAGGCGGAAGGCGGAAGGATGAAAAAGCAAGGCGGAAGGCGGAAGGCGGAAGGCGCTACGGCCGGCGCTGCTGCTCCGTCATCCCTCATCCCTCATCCCTCATCCCTCAGAACGGCGCGCGTCCTGGTCGTCGGCGACGTGATGCTGGATCGCTACTGGTTCGGCGAAGTCGGCCGCGTTTCGCCGGAAGCGCCGGTGCCCATCGTCAGGATCGACCGCACGGAGGAGCGTCCGGGCGGGGCTGCCAACGTCGCACGCAATGCGGTGGCGCTCGGTGCGCGCGTGAACCTGCTGTCGGTGGTGGGGGCGGACGATGCAGGGCGCAAGCTCGCGACGCTTCTGCGCCGGGAGCGGATCGCCGCGCAGCTGCATCGCGACCGCGGAGTCACGACCACGATCAAGCTACGGGTGATCGGCCGCAATCAACAGTTGCTGCGGGTCGATTTCGAGACGGTTCCGGGCCATGAGGTGCTCGCGTCCAAGCTGCGCGATTTCAGGCGCATGCTGCATCGCTGTGACGTGGTGATCCTGTCCGACTACGGCAAGGGCGGGCTCACCCACATCGCGCGCATGATCCAGCTCGCGCGTGGCGCCGGGAAGCCCGTGCTGGTGGACCCCAAGGGCGATGATTATTCGCGTTATCATGGCGCGACGCTGATCACGCCCAATCGCGCGGAATTCCGTGAGGTCGTTGGGGGATGGACGACGGAGACGGAACTCACCGCCAAGGCGCAGCGCCTGCGACGCAAGCTCAATGCGGCAGGACTGCTCATCACCCGCAGCGAGGAAGGGATGACGCTGTATCGGGCGGGACGGAGGCTGCACGTGCCGGCCCAGGCGCGCGAAGTGTTCGACGTGAGCGGTGCGGGCGACACGGTCATCGCAACGCTCGGCGCGATGCTTGCGGGCGGCGCGGACCTGGAACAGGCGGTGCGCGTCGCCAATCGCGCTGCCGGCATCGTGGTCGGGAAATTCGGCACGGCGGTGGTGACGTCCGAAGAGCTCTTCGGGACGGATGAGGGCGGAAGGCGGAAGGATGAAGGCAGAAGATAGAAGGCAGAAGGACGAAGGCGGAAGGGAAGAAGCGGCTCTCGCTTCATCCTTCATCCTTCATCCTCCATCCTTGTCTTGTACACGGAGCGTCAGCGCATGTACTATGTAGTGACCGGCGCGGCGGGATTCATCGGCTCGAACCTGGTCAAGGCGCTCAACCAGCGCGGCATAACGGAGATCATCGCCGTGGACAATCTTTCCCACGGCGACAAGTTCGTCAATCTCGTCGATTGCGAGATCGCCGACTACGTCGATCAGGCCGAGTTCCTTGCTTCCTTCACCGGCGGGGCTTACGGCGGGGGAATCGCCGCGCTTCTGCATCAGGGCGCCTGCTCGGATACCACCGAGACCGACGGCCGCTACATGATGGAGACCAACTATCGCTACTCCTGCTCCTTGCTCGAACGCTGCGCGGCGGAGAAAGTGCCGTTTCTCTACGCGTCGTCGGCGGCGATCTACGGCAGCGACACGGCCTTTCGCGAACGCAGAGACTGCGAGCGGCCGCTCAATGTCTACGGCTACTCCAAGTTCCTCTTCGATCAATGGGTGCGCCGCCGCTGGAAAGAGTTCGCCGGCCAGGTGGTCGGGTTGCGCTACTTCAACGTCTATGGGGAACGCGAACAGCACAAGGGACGCATGGCGTCCGTCGCCTTTCATTTCTTCAATCAGTACCGCGACAGCGGAAGCGTGCAGCTGTTCGAGGGGAGCGGCGGCTACGGCGATGGCGAGCAGCGCAGGGACTTCGTGTCGGTCGAGGACGCGGTCAGGCTCAACCTGTTCTTTCTCGATCATCCGGAGAAAGCGGGCATCTTCAACTGCGGAACCGGAGCGGCGCAGAGCTTCAACGAAGTCGCCGTGGCGGTGGTGAACGCGTGCCGCGGCGCGCGGCGGGAGGCCGCGCTGACGCTGCCCGAAATACAGCGGCAGGGCGTGATCCGGTATATCCCCTTTCCCGGGGAGTTGAAGGGCAAGTACCAAAGTTACACGCAGGCCGACCTCTCGGCGCTGCGCGAGACGGGCTATCGCGAACCCTTCCTCAGCGTCGAGGAGGGCGTGGCGCGCTATTGCGCGGCCATGCTGCGCCATTCGGAAAAATGAGTGGGGATAGACGGCAATGCAATGCAGCCGGCGTTTGGCTATCGTTGTTGCAGCGCGTATTATCGGAGTTTAGCGATGCACAAGACTCTTGAGGACTTCGTAGGCAACACGCCGCTGGTGCGGCTCAAGCGGCTGCCCGGCGCCACTTCCAACACGCTGCTGGCGAAACTGGAAGGCAACAATCCCGCCGGTTCGGTCAAGGATCGCCCGGCGCTGTCGATGATCAAGCGCGCGCAGGAGCGGGGCACCATCAAGCCCGGGGATACGCTGATCGAGCCCACCAGCGGCAATACCGGTATCGCGCTCGCCATGTGCGCGGCGATGATGGGTTACCGCATGGTGCTGGTCATGCCGGAGCATCTGTCCGTCGAGCGCCGGCAGAGCATGGCGGCGTTCGGCGCCGAGATCGTGCTCACCGCGAAGGCGGGGGGCATGGAACTTGCGCGCGACATCGCCGAAAAAATGCGCGACGAAGGCAAAGGCGTGATTCTCGACCAGTTCGCCAATCCGGACAATCCGCTCGCGCATTACGAGGGCACCGGCCCCGAAATCTGGCGTGATACCGGCGGCACCATCACGCATTTCGTGAGCAGCATGGGCACCACCGGCACCATCATGGGCGTATCGCAGTTTCTCAAGGAGAAAAACCCGGCGGTGCAGATCGTCGGATGCCAGCCGACCGAAGGTTCGCAGATACCCGGCATCCGGAAATGGCCGCCCGCCTACCTCCCCAAGATCTGCGACTGGAAGCGCGTCGATCGCGTCATCGAGATCGCTCAGAGCGATGCAGAGGAAGTGACGCGGCGCCTGTCGCGCGAGGAGGGCATCTTCGCCGGCATCTCGTCGGGCGGCGCGATGTGGGCGGCGCTCCAGGTCTCGGCGGAAGTGAAGAATGCGGTTATCGTGGTCATCGTATGCGACCGCGGCGACCGGTACCTGTCGACGGGAGTCTTCCCGGCCTGATACGGGCGTTGCCCGCGGAACCTGGATGCGGACATGACCCCGCTACTTGCATTCGATATCGAAACCGTGCCGGATGTCGAAGGTCTGCGCGCGCTGAACGGATTGGAGGCGGAGCTCGCCGACAGCGATGTCGCGCAGATGGCGTTTCAGCGCCGGCGCCAGACCACCGGCAGCGATTTTCTGCCGCTCCATCTGCACCGCGTCGTCACCATCTCCTGCGCGTTGCGCGAGAGGGATTCCTTCCGTGTCTGGTCCCTCGGTGAACCGGGCGACGGCGAGCGCGAGCTGATCCAGCGGTTTTTCGACGGCATCGAGAAGTACACGCCGCAAATCGTGTCGTGGAACGGCGGTGGGTTCGATTTTCCGGTGCTGCACTACCGTGGGTTGATCCACGGCGTGACCGCCGCCCGCTACTGGGACATGGGCGAGGGCGACCACCGCGACAGCCGCGACTTCAAGTGGAACAACTACATCAGCCGTTACCACACACGGCACGTGGACCTCATGGATCTGCTGGCGCTCTACCAGCCGCGTGCGAACGCGCCGCTCGACGATCTCGCGCAGCTACTGGGCCTGCCGGGCAAGATCGGTCTGCATGGAGGCGAGGTCTGGGAGGCGTTCCAGGCCGGGCGGCTCGACGATATCCGCAACTACTGTGAGGCGGACGTCGCGAACACTTATCTCGTCTTCCTGCGCTTTCAGCTCATGCGCGGCGTGCTCGACGCGCGCGCCTACCACGCGGAATGCGAACTTGTACGCGCGACGCTCGCAAAGCTGCCGCAGCCGCACTGGAAAGAATTTCTCAGGCGCTGGACGGTCTGAGAAATTCTTGATGCCAGATCAGGCCCGGCAAGCGCGTACTGGGCGAATTCTGGCGCTGACGCGGTAATTCATGCAAGCGCTGCTCATCGAGTCCCTGGATCAGGAAGGGCGCGGTATCGCCCGCCACGACGGCAAGGTCATTTTTGTCGAAGGTGCCCTGCCGGGTGAAGTCGTCGAGGTCGCACCGTACCGCAAGAAACCCAGCTACGAACTCGCAAGCGTCACCCGGATCCTACATGCGAGCACGCAGCGGGTAGCCCCGCGCTGTCCGTTCTTCGCCCGTTGCGGCGGCTGCAGCCTGCAGCACTTCGATGCGCGTGCGCAGGTCGCCGTCAAGCAACGGGTGCTGGAGGACAGCCTGTGGCATATCGGCAAGGTTCGACCCGATACGATCCTGCCCGCCATCCACGGGGCTGAGTGGGGTTATCGCCATCGCGCACGGCTTTCGGCGCGCTTCGTCGCGAAGAAGGGCGGTGCGCTCGTCGGCTTCCATGAAAAACGCAGCAGCTACGTGGCGGACATGACGAGCTGCGAGGTGCTTCCCCGCGCGGTTTCGGATCTCCTCGTTCCGCTGCGGGAGACGCTCGCCCGGCTCACGATTCGAGAGCGGGTCCCGCAGGTGGAAGTCGCGGTAGGGGAGGAGGCGATCGTGCTGGTGCTGCGCGTGTTGCAGGCGCCGGCCCAGGAAGACCTGCGACTGCTCGAAGCGTTCGCCGCCAGGCATTCGGTGGTGCTCTACCTGCAGCCTCGTGGACCCGATTCGGCCCAGCCGATGCGCTCCGGCACGCAAGCCGAACCCTTTTACACCTTGCCCGAGTTCGATCTTGCGATGCGCTTCAGCCCCACGGAGTTCACGCAGGTGAACCATGCGGTGAATCGCGTCCTGGTGAGACGGGCACTGGCTTTGCTCGATCCGCAGCCTGGGGAGCATGTCGCCGATCTCTTCTGCGGCATTGGAAACTTTACGCTGGCGATCGCGCGGCGCGGGGCGCTGGCCTCCGGGTTCGAGGGCCACGCGGCGCTGGTCGCCCGGGCAGAGGCCAATGCCCGGGACAACGGACTTGCCCACGCTGCGTGCTTCAGCGTCAGAAACCTTTTCGAGCTGGCCGATGGCGATGCGGAAGCTTTCAGGGAGTTCGACCGGGTACTGATCGATCCGCCGCGGGACGGCGCGATTGCGGTGGTGAAGACGTTGACGGAGGATCGGCCCCGGCGCGTCGTCTACGTGTCGTGCAATCCCGCGACACTCGCCCGGGATGCGGCTGTACTGGTGCACGCGCAGGGATACCGCCTGAGCGGCGCGTGCGTGGTGAACATGTTTCCGCACACGTCGCACGTGGAATCGATCGCGGTCTTCGACAAGGATTGAGGAACGGGGATTGCGACAGTTCGGGGAATCCCCTCGATCCTTGATCCCGAATCCTCAATCCTTAAAAACGAAAACGGCGCCCGAGAGCGCCGTTTTCGTTGGGCCGTTTGCGGCCTTAGTCGCGGTCGCCGCCAAGGATGCCCAGCAGCTGCAGCAAGCTGGTGAAGATGTTGTAGACCGCGACGTAGAGCGTCAGCGTCGCGGAGATGTAGTTGGTTTCACCGCCGCGCACGATGGCGTTGATCTGATACAGGATCACCGCTGACGAGAACAGGATGAAGAGCGCGCACAGCGTCAGATGCAGAACGGGGCTCGCCAGGAAGATGTTCGCCAGCACCGCCAGCATGATGACGACGAACCCGACCAGCAGGAACTTGCCCAGGAAACTGAAGTCACGCTTGGTGGTGGCGGCCAGACCGGAGAGCACGAAGAATACCGCGCCCGTGCCACCCGCCGCCATCATGACCAGTTGCACGCCGTTCTTGAAGCCCAGCACGACTTGGAACAGCGGCCCGAGCAGCAGGCCCAGGAACAGGGTGAAGCCCAGCAGCAGCCCCAGGCCGACGACGCTGTCGCGGTTGCGCTCGATCATGAAGATCCAGCCGTAGAAGATTGCGATGATGGCGAGCGACGAGAGGATGGGGCTCGCCCGCACGAAGCTGAAGTTGACAAGGCTGGTGCCGATGGCCGCGCCGATGATGGTTGGGATCATCGTCACCGCGAGCAGCAAGTACGTGTTGCGCAGCACCTTCTGCTGCTGCAGTGAAATCTCCTGCACCGCAGTCGGCTGATAACCCGCCTGTTGTGTCCGCAGTTCCGGTGGCATAAAACCCTCTCCTGTGAGTAGTTGAGTGATTCGGTCAGGCTTAAGACTACCGAATGCTCATGAAAGTTGCAATCGCGACGCTGCGCGAGGACCATCCCACCATAACGCAAGCGATTGAAAATAAGTGATATTATACCCCCCGCCCGGAACGGAGAGTTGGCAGAGCGGTTGAATGCACCGGTCTTGAAAACCGGCAGGGTCGCAAGGCCCTCGTGAGTTCGAATCTCACACTCTCCGCCAGCCGCTTGCGCCGGCAGTACGCACGCTCCGTGACTCGCGCTACTTGCCTGCCACGGCCTTTTTCGCTCTGGCGTAGAGCTGCGGATTGGCCTTCCGCAGGTACGCCCCGATCGCCAGATCGTCGCCCTTGGCCTTGGCGAGGACGATGCCCTCGACATGCACCAGGCGCACGAGTTCCCGCACCGGTCTGGGAATCCGGCGGCCGGTCTCGTAGCGTGAGCCGCCGCTTTGCGTGACACCGACCTTCGACCAGAACTCGCTCTGGTTCAGGCGCAGCTTGCGGCGCAATTCTCGGGGATTGGAAATGCTCTCGAACGGCTTCATGTCTGCCTCTCCTCGGCTATTGTTGGCGGTACAGTGACAATCATAACGCGACTTAGGTTCGCGGGGCCATTCGAATTCCTGCGTGGTTGAACCCGCAAGGACGCCGGCATTTGTGCGCCTGCGCCCGGCAAGGCGGCGCTTGCCTTGTCCCGGCCGTTGGGCTAGATTGCTCGGCAATCTGAGCGCTGACCCGCTCACGACTCGCGCAGATAGCAGTTTTCCCCTGAGCCGGCGGAAGGAAGCATGAACGCAAGACCTGTCATGTGCACTTTGCGAGCGCGCTCGCACGGGCTCCCGGCGCGCGGGCTCGGTGCGGGGGAATCGCGGGCGGATTGATTTTCCTGTGCGCTTGTTCGCGCGCGTCGCCGGCGTGGCGATGACGCGCGTACCGTCAACAGGGCGGCATGCGGCGCTGGGGCTCGCGTCGCCCGCACCGGCTCATGCCCGGGCGACGCAGTATCCTGACCGGCCGTTGCGTCTCATCGTGCCGTTCCCGCCGCGTGGCGGC
>Ga0209109_10001211_pt1 | contig 14239 bp, 16 predicted proteins | sample Rifsed10ft2_FD_184004 | JGI IMG/M metagenome (GOLD analysis project Ga0209109, IMG submission 184004) | Soil microbial communities from Rifle, Colorado, USA - sediment 10ft 2 (version 2) | ecosystem: Environmental > Terrestrial > Deep subsurface > Rock core/Sediment | place: Rifle, Colorado... | reverse complement strand
GGCCCCGCCCGAGGTGTTGTCGAGGGCCAGCCTCGGGAACGGATCTCCCCGCCTCAACGGGGATCTGTCCGTCTGGGGATTCCTGCCGAGGTATCATGTCGCCTATTACAGATGTCCCGCCTGGTCTGATTTTGCGCTCCTGTGTATCGATCCGCATCGAGGGACGGTGGAGGTGCAGACCCTTCACTGGTACAATGAGGACTATGATAAAGGATATCAGGGGATCGTGGGCGTGACCGAGGTTCCCGGGCAAGATCTGCTGATCGTCTCGATCCAGCGCAACTCGCATCCGGTCCTCTACGATCCGACCATGCGCCGCAAAGTTGGGCAGATCGGACTGGCTGGCGCGTCTTTGCCAGGGACTGGAAGAGTGGCGCTTTGCTCAAGGGTCAGTTGCGCCGAAGATGGATGAGCTAGTATTTGGCCATGCTTAGCATGCTGTGGGTTTCAGGGATACACCTGTATCTTAAACTGGCCAGGTGATTCGGGTTCGGCCACATGCCCGGGATAAATCGAGGGCAAGAGGCAGCAACTCGCGTCGTGGGTGTCATCTCTGACACGCACGGGTTGCTGCGACCCGAGGCCATCATGGAACTCGCGGGGAGCGACCTGATCATCCATGCGGGGGACGTCGGGGCGCCGGAGATTCTGGATCGGTTGCGCAAAGTCGCGAGCGTGGTCGCGGTGCGGGGGAACGCCGATCGAGGCCCTTGGGCGAAGGTGCTTCCGATCGCCGAGGCTGTCCGGGTGGCTGAGATGGATCTGTACGTTCTCCACGACGTGAGCGACCTCGACCTCGATCCGAGGGCCGCGGGGTTCCACGCCGTGATCAGTGGCCACTCCCACCAGCCCCGCATCGAGCACCGGAACGGGGTCCTGTTTCTGAACCCGGGGAGCGCCGGCCCCCGACGGTTCGCCCTCCCGGTATCTGTGGCCCGCCTGCATATAGGGAACGGCAAGCTAGATGCACAGATCATTGAGTTAAGTGTCTAAACGCCGCCTCCGAGGGTGACACGATGAGACTGCGAAGGGACGCGGAGAGGCTGCTTGAGACGCTGGAATCGGTTGCCGCCGGACTTGCCGCTTTCCAGGGATCTCCTGTCCAAACGGAGTACACTGATCAGCTGTGCCGCAGGCTGGTCCCGCTCGTCGAAGAGCTGAGATCGATGATTGAAGAGCGGGTGGACCGTTCGGAAATCATGCGCTCGATGGCCGCGATCAAGGAAGTGATGCACGAGGTGAACGAGGCCTCCACGAAGGGTGAGATGAAGATTTGCGAAGCGGGGGTGCTGGAGGCCTTTTGGGACCTCTCGGCCATTTTTCAGGAACATCGGTATCGCGACGAGCGCCTGTAGGTTCGTTCTCTCCAGAGGTGACCATGGTAGTCCAGACGGTAGCCAAGGGCTGGACTCAGTGGACATATCCTGCCTTCTCTGCAATAATTGTTCTGGCCAAGAAAAAAGAAACCGCTCGCTGACGAGCACATTGGAGCGTGGAGATGACTGACAGGGCAACGTTTGGGGCAGGGTGTTTCTGGGGGGTAGAGGCAGCGTTTCGGAAGATCCAGGGGGTTGTATCAACGACGGTGGGCTATTCCGGTGGATCCTCCAAAAATCCGACGTATAAAGACGTATGCTCGGGGAGGACTGGCCATGCGGAAGTCGTACAGGTGGAGTACGACCCCTCGAAGACCTCCTACGAGGAGCTCTTGAACGTGTTCTGGAGCGTCCATGACCCGACGCAACTGAATCGACAGGGGCCGGATGTTGGTACCCAATACAGATCCGCGATATTCTTCTACAATGCAGAGCAGGAGGCTGCGGCCAAGGCTGCGAAGGCGCATCTCGAAAGGAGCGGACGATACAGGAAGCCGATCGTGACCGAGATCATCCCCGCGTCGGAGTTCTACATGGCAGAGGAGTATCACCAGCAGTACTTCGAAAAGAATCGTATGACCTGCTGATCGTCCTCAACAAGGGGATGAGAACTGCTGTAACGCATTCGCTTCCCGCCACGGTTTCTCGCCAGCCGGTCGGACGTCAGGCAAACTTCCGAGCTTCTGCGGAAAGTGGAGGGCAGGCTAAGATGCCTGGATTTCTCATACGCATGTTAATCAGCGCCATGGGTCTTTGGATCGCATCGGCACTCGTTCCAGGTATGGAGATCATTGGGATGGGCACGCTGGTGGCAGCCGCATTCCTTTTAGGTATCGTCAATGCTGTCGTCCGTCCTATCATGGTCATTTTGACACTCCCTATCACCATCGTCACCCTGGGGTTATTCCTTCTGGTCATCAATGCGGCGATGTTGGGCCTGGTTGCATGGCTCCTGGATGGTTTCATGCTGGGCGGCTTCCTTTCAGCAGTCGCGGGATCACTTGTCGTGAGCGCAACCGGTTGGTTTGCCTCGTGGTACATTGGTCCACGGGGTCGATTCGAGATACTCATAGTCCGGCGGTAAGGAGAATGGGCAGATGTGCGTACGCGAACGGCCTCTACGAGCGGATATATGCCGTGGTTCATCACATTCCGCCCGGCCAGGTAGCCACCTATGGCCAGATTGCAAGGATCGTGGGAAGGTGTACGGCCCGGGCCGTCGGGTATGCCATGGCTGCTCTTCCCTGTGATACGGATGTGCCCTGGCATCGAGTCATCAATTCCCAGGACAAGATCAGTCCCCGCCGTAGCGGGGAGGGCAGCGCGAGACAACGCCAGCTACTCGAAGGAGAAGGCATTTGCTTTGACCAACAGGGGCGTATGGATTTGAACGTGGTTGGTTGGGCAAGTCCGGGTTTGGAGTCGTGATTGGCTGCACGTTGCATCCATTACGCTTCTGGACTGAGGGGGCATGCGGCGAGTGGGGGGAAGGCGCGCGGGACTGCTTGACCCTTGTTGGCCCGGAATAATTGCCATGGACCGGACGGCAAGAGCTTCAATGAAGCGCTGCGGGTGGGCCAAGGGGACCGATATGATGATTGTCTACCACGACCACGAGTGGGGGGTACCCGTTCACGACGACCGCAGGCTATTCGAGCACCTGATGTTGGACGCCTTTCAGGCCGGCCTCAGTTGGGCGATTATCCTTTACAAGCGAGAGAATTTCCGCAAGGCGTTCGCCAGCTTCGACCCGGAGAAGATCGCCCGTTACACGAGACGGGACATCGGCCGGCTGCTGGCAAATCCCGGGATCGTCCGGAACAAGCAAAAGGTCACGGCCGCGGTCACGAACGCCCGGGCATTTCTCCGAATCCAGGAGAGGTTCGGATCGTTTGACGCGTTCGTCTGGCAGTTCGTAGGCGGCAAGCCGCGACACAACTCCTGGAAGACGATGCGTCAGCTTCCGGCCAAAACGAGGGAGTCAGACAGAATGAGTGAAGCCTTGAAGGACCGGGGATTCGCGTTCGCCGGCTCGACGATCTGCTATGCGTTCATGCAGGCCGCCGGCATGGTCAATGACCACTTGGTTTCCTGCTTTCGGCATGCCGAGATTCGCGCGCTCCATACGGAGCCCCGGCCGTCATGAGAGAATCGTCCTGTTCCGCAGGTGAGCCTATGGGCGACATCGCGGCGGCGCAAAACATGGAGCTCCAGACACATATGTGTGCGATGGTGCTCGAGGCTCCGAAGAAGCCTCTACGCGCGATGGACGTACCTGTGCCGCGGCCATGTCCAGACGAGATGCTGATTCGGGTTCGGGCCTGCGGCGTCTGCCGTACGGACCTGCATATTGTGGACGGAGAACTTCCCGAGCCGAAACCGCTCCTGATCCCGGGACACGAGGTCGTCGGCACCGTTGTTCAAAAAGGGGAGCATGTCGAGGGGTTTTCCGTGGGCGACCGGATTGGCGTCCCGTGGCTCGGTGCGACGTGTGGCCGGTGCACTTACTGCCAGAGAGGACAAGAGAACCTGTGTGACGACGCGCACTTCACTGGCTATACACGCGATGGCGGCTATGCGGAATATACGGTCGCGAATCAGCGCTGTTGCTTTCGTCTACCCGAAGCGTACAGTGACGCAGAGGCCGCCCCCCTGTTGTGTGCGGGGCTCATCGGATACCGGTCGTACCGGCTGGCTGGGGATAATATCAGGCGACTGGGGATTTACGGCTTTGGTGCCGCTGCCCACATCATCACCCAGGTGGCCGTGTACCTGGGGAAACTCGTCTACGCCTTCACAAGACCGGGTGACACGCAAGCGCAAGAGTTTGCCCGTCAGCTCGGGGCCAGTTGGGCTGGCGACTCGACGGAGCCGCCTCCCGAGAAACTGGATGGCGCAATAATTTTTGCGCCGGTCGGTTCGCTGGTCCCGGCTGCCCTCAAAGCAACCGTCAAGGGCGCTACCGTGGTCTGCGGCGGCATTTACATGAGTGATATTCCATCCTTTGCCTATCGCCTGTTGTGGGAAGAACGGGTGGTGCGTTCGGTGGCTAATCTGACGCGGAGGGATGGCGAGGAATTCCTGGCTATTGCGCCGCAAGTGCGGGTCCGAACGACAGTGCGAGTTTTCAAGCTCCGGGAGGCGAATGAAGCCCTCGATTTTCTCCGCCGGGGGGAGCTCCAAGGGGCGGCTGTGCTCACGATGTCGGCGTAGCACGGGTCGTGAGAGTGAGAGGGGCCGTTCGGCAGAGCGCATCAAGCATCCTTCAGGAACCTGGAGAGGGGTCGTTGGCGGACCAGCGAGGTGTTTTCCAACGACGATGCATCCAGAACCACTGCTCGGGATGCCGCAGGACGAGCCGCTCGAGCGCGGCATTGTACATACGCGTGTTCACACGAATGGCCTCATCAACGTCGGTGCACTCCACCAGAGGGAGCGCCTCCTCGAACCGGAGCACGTGGTGGCCATCCGCCTCACGCCACGTCGCTGCCGGAACCACTGGTGCCCCGGTCGCAAGCGCAATGGTCGCGAGGCTTCGAAACGTCCGGGCTGGATGGCCAAAGAATTCCAGCTCCACACCGTCCCTGCCACCAGCGTGCTGGTCGAGGATAAAGACGACGACATCCTTGGCTGCGAGCCGGTCGAGGATGCCCTCAAGGGCCCCCTTCTTGGGAAAGACGCCGAGACCTGCGCGACGGAACCGCCTGGTAACGAGGGTGTCGAACCAATCAGGACTCAGGGGTTTCCGGAGATAGTGGATGCGACCGCGGTATTGCGGGAAGTTTGCGATCGCGCCAACAGTTGCCAGCTCCCAGTTGCCGAAGTGGCCGGTGAGAACGAGAACTCCTTTGCCCTGCGCATGCACACGAAGAATTGCCTCGACGTTTTCTACGCGCACCAGCGCCGCGCGGTGCTGCTCAGAGAGCCAGGTAAAGCGGAGGAACTCGAAGACGAAACGCGCCAGGTGCCCGTAAAAGGCTTGCGCCAGTCGCACGATCTCCTCCTCCGGGACCTTTCCCCCGAAGACGCGACGGAGATTCGAGAGGACTACCCGACGGCGAATGGGAAGGAGGTGGTAGATAAGCCTGCCGGCGAGGGGCACCCGCGTCTCCGCAGCCTCGGTCACCGCGACGGCGGAGGCGGTAGCTCCGTCGTGCGTGAGAGAGAGTGCGATCGTCTTGAACCGGTAACGATCGAGGAGTTCCTGAATCTTCGGACTATAGACGACGTGGGGGGCGCCGTAACCGTCCCGTGCCACCGCAAAATCCCCTGGACCGATCTCTCCGAACGCGGTCTCACGGGGAAAGAGTTTCAGGCATGCTTCCTTGGCAGCAAACCGTGCCGCGAGGCTGGCCAGTCGACCGGCTCCATCCCCGGCGTCCTGGAGTTCCTCTGCGGAGAAGATCCGGAGGAGGTCGTCCTGGGGTGTCTCGCGAATCAGGCGTTCTATGCGCGCGATCTGGACGGAGTCGATACCGCAGCGCGTCCGGGGACCAGAATCGTCCGCCATCCGTCTCCCTTAGTCAGCTGAGGCTCGCAAGAGCAGCGCGGCGTTCGTTCCTGCGAACCCACGGCTGAGAACGAGTGCGACGTCACTACGCGGCGGCTGTGCCGTTGTCGATACTGCCATGGTTTCGCACGCCGGGTCCAGCGCGCGGAGGGTCGCGATCCCGGGAACATCGCCATGCCGGAGCGAGTGGAGTGCCAATACGGTATCGATGATCCCTGAGGCGGCCAGCAGGTGCCCGAAGGCCCACTTGAATGCCGTGGTCGGTGGCGGCCTCGTCCCAAAGATAGAGCGAATTGCCGATGCCTCCGACGCATCCGAGGGGGTGGTGCCGTTTCCGTGGGCCACGATCATCCCGACGTCTGCCGGGCCAATCTCCGCCTCCTCGAGCGCCAGGACAATAGCGCGCGCGAGCCCATCCCCGTCCGTGCGGATCGAGAGGAGCCCCTCCCCTTCCGCGACGCAGCCGCTTCCGAGATACTCGCCGCGAACCTTCGCGCCGCGCCCCCGGGCTGCGGATGCCGTTTCGAGGACGAGTGCCGCGGCACCCTCCCCTAAAAGGGTCCCACTCCGGGCGGTGTCAAAGGGCCGAATCGTATCCGCAGCGAGGAGGCCGAGCGCATGGTAATAGAGCATTGTCTCTGGTTCGATGGGGGCATCATGTCCGACGGCAACCGCACGGTCTGCCTCGTCTGCTCGAAGGGCAGCGGCCGCCTCGGCGACGGCGAGGATCCCGCTGGCGGAATGGTTTAATATACACGCATTCGGCCCCTTGAAGCCGTATCGGATTCCGATATGGCAGAGAACGTTGTTGGGAAGGGTCCGGAGGAGCCACATCGGGTTTACGGTGGTGGCAAGTTGGCGACCGAAGGTCCCCAGATCCCCCCCTGCGGCGGTGAGAAGCGGGAAGTAATCGTACTGGTCTTGGTAGGTACCGCCGCCCCCCCCGACATAGACCCCCGTGCGATCATTGAATAGGTCGGTTTGGGCGGGATTAAGGGAGTCGCGATGAGGGACGAGCCCGGCATCCTCTATTGCCTTCGCTGAGGCGTACAGCCCGAGAAGATCGGTGCGCCGGACAAGTTTGTGGAGCTTTCGATCCTCCACTAATGCTCGCGGGTTGAGGTCGGCAATCTCTCCCGCCAGCCTGGACGGCCAGTTTGAGGAATCCCACTGCTGGATTGCGTCGATCGCGGATCGCCCAGCCCTCGCCGCCTTCCAGATCTCATCCGGGTCCTTCCCCGCCGCGCAGATGGCGCCCTCGCCCGTTATCATCACCTTCTTGCTCATATGTGAACGTCCTCGGGGTTTCGAAGGACGATGCAATTGTTCGACCCGCCGAAGCCGAAGGAGTTCGATATGGCCACGCCCACTCTTCGGGGGCGCGGGCGGTCGCGCACGAAATCCAGGTCGCATTCAGGGTCGGGATTGTGGAGATTTGCGTTGAGCGGAAGGAGTCCATGGTGGATTGCCAGGGCGCAGATCGCGGCCTCGACCGCCCCGGCCCCCGCGATGAGGTGCCCCATGAGACTTTTCGTCGAGCTGACCCCGATCCGGTCCGCATGGGCACCGAACACGGCACGGACCGCTGCGCACTCGCTCCGGTCGTTCATGGGAGTCGAGGTCCCGTGGGCGTTCAGGTAGTCGACGTCCTCGGGCTGCGCGCCGGCATCGGCGAGGGCCTGAACCATCGCCTGGATCGGCCCATCGCCTGATGGGTGGGAATCCGTGATTTTGTAGCTGCTGAGAGAGTTCCCGTCACCGGCGAGTTCAGCGTAAATCCGCGCCCCGCGCCGGCAAGCCGCATTCCACTCCTCGAGAACGAGAAACCCGGCCCCCTCTCCGAGGATGAAGCCGTTTCGGGTGCGGTCGAACGGACGGCTCGCCCGTTCGGGCTCATCATTGTCCGGTGAAAGGGCGCCGAGGAGACAGAACGCCGCGAGCCCGACCGGGTTGAGCATCGAGTCGAAGCCGCCAGTGAGGACGAAGTCAGCGGTCCCGCGACGGATCAACTTCATCGCCGTTCCTACTGCCTGCCCCCCCGAGGCGCACGCAGTGTGAACGGCCGTGGCATAGCCACGGATCCCGAAATGTTGGAGCAGGAGCGAAAGGCCGCTGTTCGCCTGACTTCGGCAGAACACGAGCGGGTCCGGGGCGGTCATTCCCTCGGCGCCGAATCGGTCTGCGGCGAGTTGGCCATCCACACAGAATCGTCGATGAGCCTCTACGAGCTCCGCGAACTCGATCCCCATCATCCCGCTTCCGACGACGCAACTCCAGCGCGCTGCGCTAGCGTTCTCGGGGCGGATGCCTGCGTCCCGAATCGCTTCCTCGGCTGCGCCGAGGGCGAAGCCGTGATACCGATTAGAAAACTTGAGGAGTTTGCGGTCCTCGATGGCGGCTCTTGAATCAAATCCCTTTACCTCGGCCCCGATCCGGACCGGAAAGCCGCTGGCGTCAAAGGTCTTGATAGGAGCGATCCCCGTGCGACCAGCGAGGAGGGCTTCCCACGTGGTCCTGGTGTCGTTGCCGAGGGGACTCACGAGGCCCACTCCGGTGATCGCTGCCCGAATTCGTGTCCGCGTCACGATGTCGCCCACAAACCTATCTCCACACGGGCGGTTGACACCCGTTGACCCTGGACCTCCACGGCGAGCGCAATCTCGGCCGAATTCCGGCTTGCCGTTAAGAGCTCCGCATCAATCTCCAGCGACTGACCGGGGCCGAGGAACGAGCGAAGTTTCGCGTTGTAGATGCGCGTAGTCCTGAGCAGCATTCGGATGCCCGGATCAACTGCCTCTCCGGCCAGTCGAACTGCAAGCTGCACGTTTGCATCGATGAGGAGCGTTCCCGGAAACACCGGTCTCCGCGGGAAGTGATCCGCAAAAAACGGGGCCGAACTGGGAATCTGCATCTCGGCACGTAGCCGCTTGCCGGGATTGTGAGCAATAACCGCAACGCGGGGACTCGGCGCGACGTGACCGGAAAAATTTTGCGGGGGTGCCCCTGGCCCGCACAGCAATTCGAAGCGCTTGCGCACGGCCTCGGGGTCGTCGAAGTCCTCCATGGGAAGCATCGGACCGACGCACCGGCTGAGTTCCACGATCGGGCGGTTTTCGACACGCACCAATCCGCCATACAGGATTGCATCGCTGTCGCAACTCTCGAGCTCCACTTCCATGTCGAGGATTGTCCCCGGAGCAGCATCCTGCTTGATTCTGAACTCACCGGTGATTCCCGCAACCGGCCGACTGCGAAACCCGACCTTTGCCATCGCGACCCACGCCGCGAGCTGTCCAAGCGCTTCACCGACAAGGCATGGCGACAGACTTCGGAGGTCTCTTGGAACAGAGAAGGAGCCGCGGGCCCGCCGCCCGGGCACGATCTCTGTGATTCGATCAACAAATAAGAACGCCATTCCCGGAAACCGTTATTGCACAGGGACCCCATACCGAAGCTCCGAACCGGCAGATCCGATCCCGGGCGCGGCTTGCCAGCCGCACGTCGGGTTCTTGCGGTTTGACGCCTGAGGCATAAGGTACTCTGTGATCCGCGTGGACTACGGGTCTCCTAGCCATCCGGGGCCTTCGTGGTTTGCTCTTGGGCTCGCACCACCAGTTTGCAAAAGGTTTCCACGGTAAAGAGGCGCGGAATGTCGCGGGCCTTCATCGGAGATTTGAAGCGCTCTGGGGGAACCTCACTGAGGTGCTCCTGCAACCGCTTAAAGCCCGCCTCCGTGAGGTAGCCCTTCTGCTCAAACTCTTCTTCCGACAGGGGTCCACGCGCGTCCTCCATGATCTTTCCCCGTGGGATCTTGACCTTGAATTGCCGTTCGAGGCGGAAGACGATGTCAAGGAAGTCAATCGATTCTGCGTCGAGGCCTCCCATCAGCGGGGTCGTCAGTTTCACTTCGTCGAGATCGCGGCCCAGCGCCTCCGCAATGGTTTCCGCCACCTTCGGATAGACTTCCATGATCGCATCCTTCGATATGTCGTATGCGCTCTGCATGCGTTCACTCCATCTTGAATCCGCCATCGACGTGGAGGATCTGCCCAGTAATGTAGTCCGCGTACCTCGAAGCGAGGAACATGATCGCGTAAGCCACCTCCCTCGGCATGCCAACCCTCCGGAGGAGGATGCGCGATTTCACTTCATCGGGGGCCTGTTCGAGGAGATCGCGGGACATATCCGTTTCGATGACACCTGGAGCGACAGCGTTCACCGTGATTCCGCGGGGTGCCAACTCCACGGCGAGCGCCTTGGTGAAGGCATTGATTGCCCCTTTGCTGGCTGCGTAGTTCGTCTGGCCCCGTCCCCCCTTTTCGCCGGCGACCGAACTCACGTTGATAATCTTGCCTGCACGGCGGGAGATCATGTGCGTGACCACCGCGCGCGTGACGTTAAAGACCCCGACGACGTTGGTGTCGAGGACAGTCTTCACGTCGTCGTCCTCGAGGAGCCCCAGCAGATTATCACGGATAATACCGCTGTTGTTGACAAGCACATCGATCCGGCCGCAGCGACCCACCACCCGTTCAACAGCCGCTTCACATGCCTTGCCGTCGCGGACATCGACCTGCTCTGCCGTGATCCGCTGCCCTGCGGCACGAGCGGCGGCGACGAGCTCATCAGCAAGCGCTTTGCTCTCGCGAAAGAAGAAGGTGACGTCAGCCCCCTCGACTGCGAAGAGCTCCACACTTGCCCGCCCAATGCCGCGGGTCCCGCCCGTAATGATGATCGCTTTGTCCGCCAACCCGGAGGCCTGGAACATCCTGACCCTCAGCTCGCAATGGAAAATCCGCCGTCCACAACCAGCGTGTGACCGGTGACCATGTCGGCCTCCGGAAGGCAGAGGAGGTAGACCGCACCCGCGACATCATCGGGCGTCAGGGCACGGCCCGCCGGCGCTCGCCGCGTGAACGAGGAGAGCAACTCTTCACGGTTTGGGAAGAACTTCAGAGCATCGGTGTCTACGGGTCCCGCACTGACCGCATTGACGGAAACGCCGAGCGGCCCCAGCTCCTGTGCCAAAGTCCGTACCAGCGACTCCAGGGCTGCTTTCGAGGCTCCGATGAAGCCGTAACCGGGGATCGCATGGCTCGCACCGAGGCTGGATATGGCAATGATTCGGCCCCCGCGCGGCATGAGCGGGACTGCACGCTGAGCGAAGAGGTTCAAGGCCAACGCATTGGTCTCCAAGCACCACCGCCATTGCTTGAGGGTCATCTCGAGGGCGGGTTTCAGCACGCCGGTGGCGGCATTGTTGATCAGGATGTCGAGGCGGTCAAATTCCTTACCAAAGGCCTCCATGACCTCATCGACGCTTTCGGGGCTGGCGGCGTTGCCCTGGAGCGCGCAGGCGCGCCGCCCTATTGCCCGAACCTCCGCACATAGAGACTCCGCCTCGTCATGGCTGTTGTAATAGGTCGCCGCCAAGTGGCATCCGGCCGAGGCTAGCTTCCGCGCGATCGCGCGGCCGATGCCCCGGGAGGCCCCGGTCACGAGCGCAACCTTGTCGGCGAGGGGGGATACCATCGCTTTCTCCCCTGGTCTGGTTTCCGATGATCGGTCGACAGCCTCCCGGGCTGTACCGTCAACTTCCCCCGGGTCGTGCTCATCGAACCTCAGATCGCAAACGCAACTACAGACCGTATCGTGATTGCTACCCAAATATGGCGATCGTTTTGAATACTATAAGCCAACGTGGGTGTCAAGGTCAATCACCCTGAAGGGGGTGGGTTCTTAGGTCATCGGTCGGGTCGTGTGGCTGCTCCCCGGGTGTTCCGCAAAGCATGGCTGCTCACGCCCAAGCCCAGCCCTCCCTGCCTGGGGGGGATGGCCTTCGACCGCCCTGAAGGTCTTGAGGGCTTCTCGCTGGTCCAGCTATTGTGCGACAAATGAAGCGCCTGCTGCGGGGCCGCAAAATACCGACCGACGGGCTGTCTTTGCTAGACAAAACAACTTGACGGCTTTGGTGCATCCAGTTTAGCGTATGAATCACAGTGTACCCTTCAGCCACCACCCTGGATCGACATCGAGCAAGATCAACCCCTCGGGGCTCGCGAAAAGCGCGAAGGCTCATTAACATTCACAGTCACAGTGGTGTCACACCCGCCTACCTGGCAAGCGAACCATTTTCTGTGTTCCTCATGGGCACGGGGTATCCGGAAAGCACAATTCGTAGCCCACAGGACGGAAGATGCGCGTGCAACCCCTGCACGGATATCACATGATCGCCGAACTGTTCATGGCCATGTGTCGATTTTCTCCTTATCTGAGAAAATTAATCTGGAGAAACTGGTACCAGTTCCTGGCACAATCCTATAAGAGAAAAGACTGGTCATTCATAAACTATGGCTACGCTTCATTAGACCCTCAAACAGAAAAGCTCCAACTAGACTACGCTGACGAGCCAAATCGCTATTGCATCCAACTCTATCACCATGTTGCCAATGTTGTTGACCTTAAAGGCTTGAAAGTGCTAGAAGTAGGCAGCGGTCGCGGAGGGGGAGCATATTATATCAAATGTTTTTTAGGACCAAAAAGAGTGGTTGGTGTTGATTTTTCACAAAGAGCAGTGGCATTTTGCAATAAGAGTTATTCTTTTGTAGAAGGACTTTCATTCGTAGCGGGCGATGCTGAATTTCTGCCTTTTAAGGATAATAGCTTTGACGTGGTTGTTAATGTAGAATCCTCACACTGTTATGGTTCAATAAATGCTTTTCTTATGCAAGTCAAGAAGGTTCTCCAGGAGGGCGGTTACTTTCTTTACGCAGACTTTCGTGACAAAGACGAAATCGATATTCTTCGTAGACAGTTACGTCATTCCGGAATGACTCTGATCAAAGAGACGAATATAACAACGAATGTTACCGAAGCCCTGAATTTGGACAACGAACGCAAGATGGCGCTTATACAAGAAGCAGTACACAGGGTGTTGTTAAGACCATTTCAGGAATTTGCCGGGGTCATGGGCTCTATGATGTATGAAGGTTTCCGGACTGGACAGCTGATATACTTAAGCTTCGTGCTGCAAAAACCTAACCGCCAATGATCCCTCACAAAGACTTTCTAAGATCACCAGTTAACCAAGCGTTCCACGCGATGACGAGCGGACCGAGATCAATCACATCGGGCACCTCAGGCCGTGGTTGAGACTGGAGGATTTACGGGTCTTCTTGCGCACATTCTCTGAAGAAAACAACTTGGTCGATTTTGCGACGTCCAGCTAGCGTAGAAACCAGAGGTTAGCAGCTCGGCCCCTCTTGAGTTGGTCTGGCAGGAACGTTAGTCTTATAGCTCCGCCAGTTGATTCAGGAACCTACTTCTATCAGCCCCATAGCCGATTCCTAGGAGGACCACGATGAAGAGGGGTCTTTGGCTTTTCAATCTTATTCTTCTGCTGGTGGTTTCGGGAAACGGATGCGCTGCATCCAGTTACCATTATCGTCTGAATGGTGCAGCGCAGTAGGCTAGGAGCCTGGCAGGGTCCAGGGTTTCTTACATGACACCAAGCCGAACGTTCTGGAACGGGAAGACCGTTTGCGTAACGGGCGGCACCGGGTTTGTCGGCTTTCAGATAGTTCGACAGCTTGTAGGAGCCGGTGCCCGTGTACGATATCTGGCCCTCCGACCGGCCGACACGCATCCCATCTTCGCACTCGAGCCGGTCGAAGGGCATTTTGGAGACGTGTGCGACACCCAGTTCGTCCGAAAGGCGTTCGCTGGGTGCGATGTGATCTTCCACACGGCGGGGATCGTAGCCGTATGGGGCCCACGATTGTCACGGATGCACGAAATTCATGTTGCAGGCACGCGTAGTGTCCTGGCCGCAGCGCCGCCCCAGGCGCGCGTCGTGCACACGTCAAGCGTTGTTGCGGTCGGCGCATCGCATGGACGGCCCCTGACGGAAGATGACACTTGGAACCTGCGAGGGCTTCAGGTGGAGTACGTGCAGGCAAAGCGCGCAGCCGAGGAGCTGGCACTCGCAGCAGCCGCACGAGATCGCGACGTCGTTGTTGTGAATCCTGGTCTAGTGATTGGGCCCGAAGATCATGAGGGGTCCTTCATGGGTCGCTTTTGCCTGCGCTTCTGGAAAGGGCGGATTCTTATGGCTCCTCCGGGCGGCGTGAACCTGGTGGACGTCCGCGATGTTGCCGCCGGTCACCTCCTGGCGGCCGAGCGGGGCCGGTCCGGTCGTCGCTACATCATGGGCGGGGAGAATGTCTCATTGCACGCTTTGATGCGGACGATGGCATCGGTCGCCGGCATGCGTCCGCGTGCACTCCCGCGTATGCCGCCTTGGGTCGAATGGTTGATCGCCGGTGGAGCGGAGCTACGGACGACGATTCGACGG
>Ga0209109_10001208_pt1 | contig 14250 bp, 9 predicted proteins | sample Rifsed10ft2_FD_184004 | JGI IMG/M metagenome (GOLD analysis project Ga0209109, IMG submission 184004) | Soil microbial communities from Rifle, Colorado, USA - sediment 10ft 2 (version 2) | ecosystem: Environmental > Terrestrial > Deep subsurface > Rock core/Sediment | place: Rifle, Colorado... | reverse complement strand
GCAGGGCCCCAAGGGGCTGCAGGCCGCCTCGGTGACGATCCTCTAGACCACGACCCAGACAACAAGAAGCCCCCGGAATGCCGGGGGCTTCTTCTTTTCTCGATCCATCGCGCACCCAGAAATCCACCCGCGTTGGCCTGCGCCCGCAGCTCAGTCTCCTTCTTCCCTCCACTGACCGTGCCCAATAATCACTGACCACCGCCCACTGACCACTGACCACTAGCTACTACTCCTCCTCCATCACCACATCCTTCCAGAACCAGAAGCGCACTGGCGAGATCGGGTACTGGCGCACCCAGGGCTTCAGCAGAAGGTCGATCCGGCCGTAGACCAGGGGCATCACCGCCGCTTCCCCCATCAGCAGCCGGTCGGCCCGTTCGTACAGCGCCAGGCGCGCCCGCTGATTGGTGCTACGGCCGGCGGACTCCACCAGCTCGGCAAACTCATCATTCCAGCGGATGTCGCCATAGTAGGCGAGGCCGACTCGCAGGAAACTGTCCGGGTCGGGATAGTCGGCCAGCCAAGCGCTGCGCGCCAAATCTGGCGGGGACTCCTTCATCCGGCGGTTGAAATCCTCACTGCCCAGCATCACGCGCTGGACCTCGATTCCCAGAACTTCCCGCCACTGCGTCCGCAGGTATTCGAAATGGGGGAGCTCGCCCAGCGTGGACTGCACGAGGAACTCGGCCTGCGGGAAGCCCCGCCCACCCGGATAGCCAGCCTCCGCCAGCAGGCTGCGCGCCCGATCGGGATCGAAGGGCAGGCCGATACCCGGAGTATGTCCCGGCAGTCCCAGCGGGACCAGGCCGCCGGAGGCCGGAGGGTCGAGGCCGCGCAGCCGCTGCGCCACCATCGCCTCGCGGTCGCAGGCATGCACCAGCGCCTGGCGCACCCGCCGATCACTGAAGGGCGGACGGCTCAGGTTCATCCACACCCATTCGGTAAAGGCCGAAGGGGCCGTGACGTATTCGTCGGCGTGCCGATGGCGGAACTCCTCCACCTTCCACTCGGGGACGAAGGTCACCGTCAGCTCATCGCCTTCATAGCGTCTCAGCAGATCGTCCCAATCAAAGATCTCGGCCAGCTCCGCTTCCACCCGCTGGACATTGCCCCCGAATCGACCGCGGTATTCAGGGTTGCGCGTCAAGACGACCAGCTCGTTGGGACGCCACGCCTCCAATCGGAACGGTCCATTGGTTGCCAGGTTGGCCGGCTCGGCCCAGGAAGCCCCGTGTTTATCAAAGACATGCGCCGGGATCGGGTACGCCACCGGCGTCGCCAGCACGTGCAGAAAGTAGCCCGACGGCGATTCCAATTCGACGGTCAGGGTGAGCGGATCGACGGCCCGCACCCCGATCGCCTCCGGCGAAATCAGTTCGCCGCCGTGGAAGGCCTGCGCTCCCTTGATGTCGTACAGGAAGCGCGCGTTGCGGGAAGCAAAGGCGGGGTCGAGGACGCGCTTCCAGGCCACCTCGAAATCCTTGGCCGTCACCGGAACGCCGTCGCTCCAGCGCGCGTCCGGCCGGATCTGGAAGAGATACCTCCGCCCGGCCTCATGAATCTCCCAGGAACGTGCGACGTCAGGCACGATGTCCATTTCCGGGGTCCGCTCGACCAGGCCGGCGAACAACTGGTCGCCAATGGCGTTGTCGAAAGTGGTTTCCGTGTAGAGCGGATCGAAGGTGGCGGCATGGCCCCACTTGATCCGGAACGGCCGGGACGCCGGACGGAGGGCAGCCTCGGGACGCGCCGAACCCATGCTCTGCCAGACGGCGAAGCCTTCCTGGTAGGCGCGGCGGGAACGCGGGAAGTCGAATATGGCGTGGTAGAGCGACCCGAGCTTCATCAAGGTGCGCGCTTCCCGTTCGCGCTCCTTGCGCTCACGCAGAATGCCGAGGGCCTCCTCGTAATCCTCGATCGCCTCCTGATAAGCGTAAAGCTTGTTGGCCTGGTCGCCCGCCCGCAGCAAATACTCGGCCGCCTTGTCCCACTCGGCGGCCTCGGCGTAATGCCGCCCGATGCGCGGCGCCAGCTCGTCGAGCCGGTCGGCCCCCAGGCGCTCGAGCCCCTCTGCCACCCGACGGTGAAGCCGCTGCGCCCGCAGCCCGCTGACAGCTTCCGCCAGCGTGTGCGGGATCAGGGCGTGGATAAAGGTGAAGCGCGGCGATGCCGACCGCGGCTCGCCGGGTCGATGCAGCTCTTCGATCAACTGGGCGCGCTCACCCGCCTCCAGGGCGACGATCAGATGGTCCTCGTCCAGGTCGCACACCAGGCGCAGGACGTCAACGTCGAACTCGCGGCCGATGATCGAGGCGCGCCGGAGTAACTCCTGGGCGTCCTCCGGCAGCTTGGCCAGGCGGCCCTGGATCGCCACGCGCACGCTTTGGGGCACCTGGACCTCGGCCATGCTCGGGCGCTGCCAGCGCCCGCCCTGGCGCGTCAGCACGCCCTGCTCGATGAGCGCCTTGCACACTTCTTCGACGAAGAACGGATTGCCCTCCGTCTCGCGGTAGATCCCGTCCAGGAATTCGGGCGTGATCTCCTCCTGGAAGAGCACCGCCAGCAGCTCGCCGGTCTGGTCGCGCGACAGGCGCGTCAACTTAATGCGCGTCGCCAGGTGCTCGCGGCCGAGGTCGAGCAGCACTTCGTTGAGCGCGCGTGCCTCGTCCAGCTCCACCTCGCGGTAGGTCATCACCGCCAGCAGGCGTAGGTCCGGCTGATGCGACCGGCGCGCCAGGTGGCGCACCATCGACAACGTACCGCCGTCGGCCCAGTGGGCGTCCTCGAGCACGAGCAGCACCGGTGCCTGCCCGGAGAGGGCCGAGAACAGCAGCACGATGCTTTCCGAAAGCCGCTGCTGTTCGGTGTGCGGGTCGACGGGAGGATTCGGGCGTATCTCCGGGAGGCGGGCGCGCAGGACGGGCGCCAGCGTGACGAGATCGGCCAGAACGAATTCGGGGAGACCCAGCTCGCCGGGCGAGCGGCCGTCGACGGCCTGCTGGATAATCTGCGAGATGGGGGCGTAGGGCGCGCCGACCTCGGCGTAGCACTCGCCGGTGAGCACGGTTCCGCCGGAGACGGCGGCCTGCGCCGCCAGTTCGCGCGTCAGGCGCGTCTTCCCCACGCCGGGCTCGCCGCTGATCAGCAGCACCTGCCCCTGACCGGCGGCCGCTTGCTGCCACAGGGAGCGCGCCTCGTGCAACTCGCGGTCGCGCGCCACCAGATGGCCGCGGGCAATACGCTCGAGCATCGAGGCCGGCGCCGCCCGGCCGGCCTGCGCTGGGTTCAGGTCGATCGCCTCCAGAGCTCGACGGACGTCGGCGGCCGAGGCCGGGCGGTCCTCGGGAGACTTGGCCATCAGGTGCAGGATGAGCGTTTCGAGCGCCGGGGGGATGGCGTCGTTGTAGGTGCTGGGCGGGACGACCGGCGTGTACAGGTGCTGCGATACGACCGCCAGCGGATCATCGGCGGCGAACGGCAAACGCCCGGCCGTCAGCTCATAGAGCATGACGCCGACGGCGTACAGATCGGTGCGGCCGTCGAGCGCCTTACCGAGCGCCTGTTCCGGCGCCAGGTAGAAGACGGTGCCGGCGATGACGCCTTCCGTCGTCGCGCGCGAAGCGATCGACAGCGCCAGGCCGAAATCGGTCAGCTTGGCCATGCCGTCGGGGGTCAGCAAGACGTTCTCGGGCTTCAGGTCGCGGTGGACGATGCCGTGCGCGTGGGCGTGCCCGAGTGCCGTGCACACCTGGCGGGCGATGCCCACAATGGCGGCATTGGAGGCGGGCGGCCGATCATGGAGCGATCCGCCTTCGACCAACTCCATGACGATGTAGGGCGTGCCGTCGACCTCTCCGACGTCGTGGACGGTGACGATGTTGGGATGGTTGAGCTGGGCGGCGGCCTGCGCCTCGTGCACCAGTCGCGCCCGCCCGGTAGTGCCCAGGCCGGGCTCGCTCAGCACTTTGACCGCCACCTCGCGATTGAGCTTCTCGTCGCGAGCGCGGTAGACGGCGGCCATTCCCCCGCGGCCGATCTCTGCCTCGAGATGGTACCGATCGTGGATCACGCTTCCTGAAGTCAGGCTCATCGTCTTCTGGGGGTCCCGGGCCTCGCCGCGCCCGGATTTTCGCACACTTCCGCAAGGAAAGGTCTCACGCGACCGAGCCCCGTGCCCGCGGTCTGACGCCTCGACCGGATGACTTCGACGGAAATGGTCATGAGGGTCCTCCAGCGATGCCGGGCCGACTTCAGACGGAGACCTGCGCCCCCTCCCGGTATTTTCCCTGCCGGCCGCCTGCCCGCACCACGACCCGCCCGCGCCCCATCACCCTCCAGTCGTCCCCGCCGCGAAGCGTCGCCGTGGGATGCCCGATCAACGTCGTCCCTCCGTCGATGCCAATGACGGTTGAACGGCGCGGGCGGAGCCACGCGAGTAGACCTGTCACCCAGCGCGGGATCTCATCGAAATGCGGGATGATGACCGCGTTCGGGACCAAGCCGAAGGCCCGCAGCCAGATCGAGAGGCTCCCGCCCGAAGGCCGGCCGGGGATCCAACCGCCGAGGATCATCGCCCCGGCGCTGCACCCGGCCACGACTCCTCCCCGCTCGAGTACGGCGAGCACGGCTCCCCAGAGGGGCGTCCGATTCAGCGTGCCCAACAGATAGTCCGGCTTCCCTCCGGAGAAATACACCAAGTTCGCCCGCCGCACGGCCTCCACGTTCGAGGGCGCGTGGCATCCGTCACGGTCGAGGGCCATGACGGCTTCGGCCTGCGCCCCGAGGGCGACGAAGTGCCTCACCCCCATCTCGGCCCACCGCGACGGGACATCGCCGCCGTCGGGGGCCGAGGCCGTCGGCAGGATCACGACGCGCTTGCCCCCGGCGCGCTCGAGCAGCGCCGCGTCGATCTCGCTCATCGAGTCGAGGAACTCGCCGGCGCCGACAAGAGCTAGCGTGCCTGGCTGGTTCGTCACGCTGAAGTCCGGCCCCGCCGCATGCTGGTTGCGCCTGGCAGGATCACGTCGCCAAGAGCGACGACTCGTGCAGCCGGGTCGCCAGCAGGAGCGCCACCCCCATCAGGACGATCAGCGCCACGAGGGATGGGGTCATCGAACCGGTTGCCGGCACCTTGAAGCTGTCCATCCCGATGATGAAGGCAATACCGGAAATCTGACCCATCAGGAGCAACAGGCCGTTGGAGGTGCCCTCCGGCGTGGGGCGTCCGATCTCAGCCCCGTATTGAAAGCCGATCGGCCCCGAGCTCAACAGGAAGAACCCGAAGACGAAGGCCGCCAGGTACAGGAGCCCCAGCGTCGAAGCGAAGGTCACGCCGGCCAGCCCGGGGATGGCGCCCGCCAACGCGATGACGATGAAGGGCACCCGTTGCCGGTAGCGGTCGGAAAGCCCCGGCAGGACCAGCGCCCCGATCACCCCGCCCAGGATCATCAGGCCGCCGGCGATGCCGGCCTCAGTGATCGAGAAGCCGCGCGGGCGGACGATGTCCTCGATCCAGGTCGTCACGCTGTTGAAAACACCCAAGCCGATGAAGAAGATCAGGAGCAGCAATTGAAAGTCGCGCTTGCGGACGATCTGCTTCAATCCGTCGAGCATCAGCGCCCGCTCCTCCTGCTCCGGCGGACCCGGCGGCGTGGCCGGATGCTCGCGGGCGACGGCCAGGAAGACGACGCCGGCGATGCTCGCGCCAACCCCGTAGATCATCAGCAACCTGGCGATGCCCACCTGCAGCGTCAGGAACGGGGTGAGCGCCAGGCCGACCAGAATCCCGACATAGACCGCCAGCGACCCGAGCCCGGAGGCCGTGGCGCGTTCGTTCAGTGGAAACCAGCGCGCCGCCACTTTGGTGACCGCATTCAGAATGAAGGGTTGACCGATGGCGATGCCGATCTGGGCGATGAGCACCAATGTGTAGTTCGCCGCCACCAGCCCGCGCATCAGGCCGAAGACGCCCGTCAGCACCACGCCGATCCCCACCGCCGTGCGGAAGCCGTAGGTGTCGATCACCCAGGAGGCAGGCAACGCCAAGAATAGATAGGCGATCATGAAGCTCATCGAAAGCAATCCGATCGAGAGGTCGGAGACGCCGTAGTAGGCCGCCGCCGGCCCAGTGATCGGGGCGAAGGTGATCCACAGGAGCTGGTTGAAGGCCACCGCCAGCATGAAGCCCGCCAAAACGACCCAGCGGTAGCGAAACACCCTGAACGCGGTTGTTGTCATAGCGGCGGGCTCCCAGGGAGTCGCGGCCGGCGCGGTCGGCCAGGCTGGCCGGCGGCAGGCGACCGTCCCGGGGGGAGATTATCCGCCCGAACGCTTGCGGAAATCAGCTGGCAGAAGGGGGAGTCGACCGAGGGCCGCGCCGGCTGGCGGCGACGAACAGGATGACGCCTAACACGGCCAGCACCAGTCCGCGCACTGCCCAGCGCGGATCGCCGGTCATGAAGCTTCCTGGCAGGAGGTTGATCCCCTGCAGGATCCACACTCCGCCGCTCAACACCATCAAGACACCGAGGACTCTTCCGACTGTTCGCATGGTTTCTCCTGACCCTCACCCCCACGACTGTCGCGTGATGGTCGAACTGGGAGATGTCGTGGGCTCCGGCCCGCCCGAGAAGAGGCTGCAGGCCATCGTTGCCGCGAGGATGGGGAGACCGCCGGTGATGGCCCACGAGCAGTGGCCTGAACGTCGGCGCGCGTCCATGCCATTCTTGAATGAGAAGTGCATTCACCCTCTCCCCGGACCTTGCGGGTCCGTTCATCTCCTGGAAAGAGTCTATCCGAATCGAGTCTGACGAGCCACGCCGCCTGCGCCAGCATGCCTTCCTTCGATGTGATCCCGATGACACCGAGGGACCGCCTCCTGGGAGGCAGGCAGTTGACCGCTGACAACTTGCACCTGCGCTGCGCTCCGGCGCAATCGCAGGCATGGCTGATGGCTGGCCGCTTGCGAGCCTATAATCCTCGTTCCCCATGACGGACCCCGCCATCCACACCCAAGGCCTGACCAAGGTCTACACCGTCTCCGAGCGCGAGGCCGGCATGCGGGCGGCCGTACAGAGCCTGGTGCACCGCCGCACCGAAGAAGTGCGGGCGGTCGATGGGATCTCGTTCGAGTTGGCTCCCGGCGAGGTCGTCGGGTTCCTCGGTCCCAACGGCGCCGGCAAGACAACGACCCTCAAGATGCTCTCCGGCCTGCTCCACCCCAGCGCCGGCGCGCTGACGGTGCTCGGGCATGTCCCGTGGAAGCGCGACAAGGACTTCTTGCGCCGGATCACGCTCGTCATGGGGCAACGCAACCAGCTAGTCTGGGACATCCCCGCCGCCGATTCGTTCGAGCTCAATCGCGCCATCTACCGCCTGCCAGCCGGGGACTACAAGCAGACTCTCCGGGAGCTGACCGAGCTGCTCGACCTCGGCCCGCTGCTCAAGAAGCCGGTGCGCAACCTGTCGCTCGGCGAACGGATGAAGTGCGAGATCGCCGCCTCCCTGCTCCACCGCCCGCAGGTTGTCTTCCTCGACGAGCCGACGATCGGGCTGGACGTGACAATGCAGCGCCGCATCCGGGCCTTCTTCGCCGAATACAACCAGCGCTTCGGCGCCACCGTCTTGCTCACCAGCCACTATATGAACGACGTCGAGGCGCTCTGCCGGCGGGTGATCGTCATCCACGAGGGCCGCCTGCTCTTCGACGGTGACCTGGCGTCGCTGGTCCAGCGCTTCACCTCGCACAAGACGGTCGTCGTCCAGCTTGAGACATGCCCGGACAACCTGTCCGCCTACGGCGAAGTGGTCTCGTGCGAGGACGGGCTGGCCACCCTGCGCGTTCCCAAAGGCGAGACCCCGCGCGTCACCGCCCGCCTGCTGGCCGACCTGCCGGTGATCGACCTGACGGTCGAGGACCCGCCGATCGAAGAGGTCATCGAGCGGGTCTTCGCCCAGAAGGCTTCCAGCCCGGAGACGAAGGGAGACGGCTGATGGCCCTGGCTCAGCTCTATCAAGCGCAGTTCCGCACCTCGCTGGCGACGATGATCCAATACCGCGCGTCGCTGGTGATCTGGCTGCTGGGCCAGGTGCTCGAGCCGGTGATCTACCTCATCGTCTGGTCGAATGTCTCGGTGGCCGGCGGCGGCAGCGTCGGCGGCTACACCACCGGCGACTTCGCCGCCTACTTCATCGTCCTGATGGTGGTCAACCACCTCACGTACACCTGGATCATGTGGGAATACGAGTATCGAGTTCGCGAAGGGACGCTCTCGGCGGCGCTGCTGCGCCCGGTCCATCCAATTCATGCCGACGTCGCCGACAACCTGTCGTCGAAGGTCGTCAGCACACCCGGGATCCTTTTGACGGCTCTCGTTCTAAGCTTGATCTTCCAGCCGACGCTCCATCTCGTCCCGTGGACGGCCGTCGTCTTCATCCCGGCCGTGGCTCTGGCCTTCGTGCTTCGCTTTCTCGTGGAATGGTCGCTGGCGCAGGCCGCCTTCTGGACGACGCGGGTCACCTCGCTCAACCAGTTGTTCTTCGTGGCGATGCTGTTCCTGTCCGGGCAGATGGCACCGCTGACGCTCTTCCCGCCCGCCATCCAGACAGTGGCGGCGCTCCTGCCGTTCCGCTGGATGATCTCCTTCCCGGTCGAGCTGCTGCTGGGAAACCTGACGCCGCAGCAGACGATCACCGGGTTCGCGGCGCAGGCGGTGTGGATCGTCTTGAGCCTGGTCCTGCTGCGCATCGTGTGGCGGGCCGGCGTGCGTGTCTACTCGGCGGTGAGCGGATGACCACACTGCGTCTGGTGTGGACTTTCTTCCGGATCGGCGTGATGGGCGAGGCGCAGTACCGGGTCAACTTCGCCATCCAGGTGTTTCAATCGCTGCTCGGGCTGGTCACGGCGCTGGCCGGGCTGGCCGTTGTCTTCAGCTACACCGACAGCCTCGGAGGCTGGGGTCCAAACGAGGTGGCGGCGTTGGTGGGCGTCTATATCCTGGTGGGCGGAATCATCGGCGTGGTCATCCAGCCCAGCATGGAGGAGTTCATCGAGTCGGTGCGGGAGGGCACCCTCGATTTCACCCTGACCAAACCGGAAGAAGCCCAGCTCCTGGTCAGCATTCAGGACGTCGACATATGGGAAGGGCTCAACATCTTGCTCGGCCTGGGGGTCCTGGGCGTGGCGCTCGAGAGGCTGGGCGAGAACGTCGGATGGGCGCAAGCGGTAGCCTTCGGAGTGATGCTGCTTGCCGGCGCCGCCATCGTCTATGCGTTCTGGCTGATCCTGGCAACGCTGTCGTTTTGGTTCCTGCGGATCGAGAACATCCTGGTGATCTTCCAGAGCGTGTACGAAGCCGGCCGCTGGCCGGTGACCATCTACCCCGGATGGCTGCGCTTCGGCTTGACCCTGATCGTACCGGTGGCTTTCGCCGTGACCGTGCCGGCCGAGGCCCTCACCGGCCGTCTGGACTGGCCGACGGCGCTGGCCGCGATCGGGCTGGCGGCATTGCTGCTCGTCGTGTCACGCGTGGTGTGGCGGGTTGGGTTGAGGCGCTATTCCGGCGCGTCGGCGTAGATTCCATTCTTGGAACAGTCCTTTTCTTCGCCCCCCATGGTCCCCCTTCTCTTTCTACCCCCCTTCAGCCCCCCCTTGAGGGGGGACCATAGGGGGGTGAAGAACGAGAGGGTTTAGTAAGGGAGCAAACGCCTACCCAAGGCTGGCTCTCCGTCGTCCGCGGGCTCTTCGACTTCGGCCGCACAGGCTTGCATCGGAGAAGATGTCGAAGACCGGCCTTCGCTGAGGACGGCCATCGCGAGGGGGGTTAGGGGGGTGAAAAAGGAGGGGGAGTCACCGGTTACACTTCCTTCTCTTCCGTTCTGGAGATCCACCATGTCCCGCAGCCCCACCTCGGCCTCTATGCCGAGAGTCGAGTTCTTGGCCGCCATGCCGGCCCTGGCCCTGCTCGCCGCCGCGTGCACCTCCACACCACCGGTCGCCGGCCCAACCCAAGCACCGTTGCCGTTGGCCTCTCCGACAACCGCGCTGAGCGACACACCGATGCCCACACCAACTCCGACGTCCCCTCCGACGGCGACGCCATCCTCCACTCCGTCCCCCGAAGATCTGGCCATCTCGCCCGCGACCCTCAGCCAACTCCGTCTCTTGTGGACGATCGACGAGCCCGGGAATCCCAACGCCCAGTCGGACTGCCAGGACATGGCCTGCTGGCGATTCTCCCGCATTGGCAGCTTCGCCTTCAGCCCCGACGATCAGACCCTGGCCGTCGGGGTGTGCACTGTCGACCCGACGGAGAACACGACCAACCCGCGCCACTACCGCTACAACTGCGACGGGCCGAGCGAGATCCGCCTATACGACTCGGCCACCGGCGAATTGACGCAGACCCTGCCCGTCGGCGATTACCCGCTTTCGCTCGCCTTCCATCCGGATGGGACGTTCCTGGCCGCCGGCATGGCCCAACGCAGCATCGAAATTTGGGCCCTGGCAGCCGCCGAGAAGGTCCAAACCCTGCTGCATTCCACCACCCGCACCGGCGTCATCCGGCTTGCGTTCTCCCCCGACGGCACTCTGCTCGTCTCCTCAGGTGACTCGATGCTCCAACTGTGGGATTGGGCCCGCGGCCTGCCGCAGGGAATCATCGAGAATGTCTCCAGCTTCTCCATCGATCCGGCCGGAGGGAAGTTGGCGACGCTGTTCTGGAGCGAACGCGGCGATTACGCCGAAGCCCGCTTCTATCCGTTCGACGACCCGGGCCGCTTCCGAGCGTTTCCGGTGGACTGGCGCTTATATCCCCACGCGGTCGCCTACACGCCCGATGGGTCGCGCTTGGTCATCTTCGGGGATTATGAGATCGCGCTTCTCGATCCCGCAACCGGGGACGTCAGCGGCGAAACCGACCTCGGCGACCTGTTGGCGCCGGGCCAGGAGGGAACCGTCGACAGTACAGAGAAGTTCACCCCTGACGGTCACCTGATCCTGCAGGCGTCGCAGTGGGAAGGCGACGACCTCCTCAGCGGTCTGGCTCTGTGGACGCCCTCCGACGCCGGGGCTCCTGCGGCCTGGCTGCCTGAGTTCCCGGAAGGGAATGGGACACTGCTGGTGGGCCCCGAGGGTCGTTTCCTGATAACGGCGCATTCCCGCGTCCTCTTTGGACTGTGGGGGGTCGATCCGACGGCTCCCGCCGAAGAGAGCACGTGCCTCGGCACGTGCTCTCCCTAGGCTGGCTGCTAATCCCTCGCACGACGGCGAGACCTCGGCCCGGCCGCGGACCATCCGGGGTCCCTGTGCCGATCGTCCGCCCAGCCGCGGCGGCGCGCTTCGTAGCTCCGACGCGACGGATGACTGCCACAGGTGTTAGAATGCTGCAAATGAGTACACGTCGCGCCGCCGCCCTGAACAACAACGCCAATTCGGGCACCTTCACCGGTGGTTCGGGGTAGACGCGCTCCTGCAGAAACACGCGCAGCCAGGCCCCAGCCACCAGCTGGGGCCTTTTCTTTACCCGCCGCGGCGGGCCGAGGTGAGACCATGATCTCCGACACCCAGCCGATTACCGTCGTCCCGGCCGAGAACCTGGTCCCGGTCAGCGACCACCTGCAGCGCCTGGCCCCGATCCCGCCCTCGCGCATGTTCCTGATCAACAAGCGGCTGGCGGTCTTCCGCCAGAAGAACCCCGGCGGCGAGACCTTCGACGCCTCGCAGGGCGATGGAGGCGCCAGTTTGCCCGGCGTTCCCGGCGAGATCCTCGACCGCGCCGCCGCCCTGCAGCGGGAACACGGTTCGGCCTACGATATGCCCTTCGGCACCGATCTGTTCCGCAAGACGGTCGTCGAGGACTACTGGAAGCTCAACCCGGTCAGCGGGCTCGGTCCCGAAAACGTCCTGGCCACCGTCGGCGGGCGCGACGCTCTGGTGCGCGCCTACGACGCCATGCTGGCCCTCGGTCACGGGCGCACCGGCGACCTGGTCGTCGTCACCCGGGTGCCGTGGATCTCGTACAACTGGGGCCCCTACGGCATCGGCGCCAACGTTCTCTTGGCGCCCGGTTCGCCCGACGAAGGCTGGGCCTACACCGAGGAAGGGCTGCGCGCCTGCGCCGAAAGCGCCGCCCGCCTCGGCCGCAAGATCGCCGGCGTGATCATCACCAGCCCGGACAACCCCACCGGCAAGGAGCTCTCGCCGGAACGGCAGGTGTCGCTGGGCAGGGCGGCTCTGCGCGCCGGTGCGGCCTTCGTCCTGTACGACTGGATGTACCACACCGTCAGCGACCACGCGCCGATGGACCTGAATGCCTTCGTCGGATCCTTCGAAGCCGGCGAACGGCCGCGACTGATGTTCCTCGACGGCCTGACCAAGTCGCTGGGCGCCTCCAATATCCGCAGCGCGCACCTGATCGCCTCGGCTGAGGTGGTCAAGTATCTCAGCGCTCGCGCCTCGCACGCCGTCATCCCGCCCTTCTACGGGACCGCCGTCGCCATCGCCGCCTACCGGGCCGGTTTTCTGGAGGTCGCCCGCACGATCAACGAACCGACCAGCGCCAGCCGGGCGGTGATGCGCCGGTTCGTCGCCGAGCGCGGCCTGAGGGCGATCCTCGATCAGGGATACTATGCCTTCATCCACGTCGGCGAGTGGCTCCAGCGTCGCGGCTGGAATGACAGCGAGCCGCTGGGCGAGTACATGGCCGAGGAGCACGGCTTGGCGGTCGTCCCTGGCGCGTACTTCTCGTCCTTCGGCGGGGAGTGGATCCGCTTTTCCTACGCCACGCCGCCGGAGAAGTCTCTCGGGGCCGCCCGCCGGCTGATGGAGGGGCTCGATGCCCTGGTCGCCGGCTGATCGCGCAGCATCCCGGAGGGAGATCCAGCGCTTCGCCGATCGCGTGCGCCACGCCCGCCGGACGGCGATCGAGCAGGACCCCTTCGGCGGAACGACAGGACTCGAGATCGAGTGGAATCTGCTCGACGCCGCTTTCCAGCCGCTGCAGCGCGTCGGCGCCGGGCGGGCGGCGCGTTCGTTCGCCGACGTTTTCCGCGAGGATCTTCTGCCGCAATGGCTGGCCGAGCGCACCCAGCTCGAAGTCTTCCACTGGATGATCGAGTGGACCACCCGGCCGCACTACTCCTCCTGGCTGACCGTCGCCGAAGCCCGACTGCTCGAAGCCTGCCAGATCAACGCCCTGCACAAAGCCAGTCAAACGTTCGGCGAGAGGCTGCATGCCTGGCACGGCAATTTGCTGGCGCGTGTCAACGTCGGCCACGGTTCGATCCCCGGCGGATGGAACCTGGCCAAGCGCCGCTACCTGGAACGCTGCGTCGACCTGTACGGCGCTACGCTGGCGACGGCCGGCATCCACGTCAACCTGACCCTGCCCGAGCCGCTGCTGGCCTGGGATTTCATGCACCGCCCGACCGCCAGCGCTCGCAACGGCCATCTCGACTCGTTCAAGAACCGTGTTTACATCGACCTGACCCGCCGCATGCGCGCCTTCAGCGCGCTGTTCGTCGCCACCTCGGCCAGCACCCCGCTGCGGGTCGACCAGCGCCACGGCAAGCCGATCGTGCGCCTCTCCAGCTTCGACTCGGTGCGCAGCCTGACCTTCCCCAGCCCGGAGGCGCTCGACCTGCCCGGGCTGTATCGATCGTACAAGGAGTACCTGCGCCTCTCCTACGATCTGGTGCGGCGCGGCGTCCGTTTCGGCAACAATAACTGGACGCCCGTCCGCGCCCGCTCCTTCGCCGAACCGGTCGAGCGGCTGATCTCGGTCAGCAGCGAGCAGCTCGAGGCCCTCTATCGGCAAGGCCTGTATGCGCCGGAGGAAGAGGCCTCCCTGGAAGCGATGGCGCGACGGGTCGTCGAGCAGAACCTGCGCGCCCGGATCGACTTGCCGATGGCGCGTGTCGAGCTGCGCACCGACGAAGGCGGTCATCCCTTCGATCTGGACGTGGCCAATCTGACCCTGAAGGAACTGCTCCTGCTGCGTCTCTACGCCGACCGATCCTTTGGGCGGCCGGTCCACGACGACGACGCCGGCATGCGCCGCTTCCGCCGGAACGAGGCCGCTGCCGCCCGCGGCGGCTTGCGGTCGCAGATCGAGAACCCCTTCGACGGCCGTCGGATCGGAATGCGCAGCTTCCTCAAATGGACGCTCGACGCCGTGACGCCCCTGGCCGAGGCGCTTGGCCTCGCTCGCGACCTGGCGCCGCTCCAGGGTTTGGCCGACGGTGAGCCCAATA
>Ga0209109_10001207_pt1 | contig 14253 bp, 13 predicted proteins | sample Rifsed10ft2_FD_184004 | JGI IMG/M metagenome (GOLD analysis project Ga0209109, IMG submission 184004) | Soil microbial communities from Rifle, Colorado, USA - sediment 10ft 2 (version 2) | ecosystem: Environmental > Terrestrial > Deep subsurface > Rock core/Sediment | place: Rifle, Colorado... | reverse complement strand
TTGCTGCTTCGGAGACGGCACGACGCTTGGCCTGTGATGCCATCATCGAAACCGCGGTGTATGACGACTGTCGTGTTCTCGGGGTGGGACGAAGAACCCGGGTGATTCCCGGGTGGCTGCGTCGTCAGCTCTGGTTCCGGGATGGGGGTTGTCGGTTCCCGGGATGTCCCCATCAGGGTTGGGTTCATGGTCACCACATCCAACATTGGGCCGACGGGGGGCCCACCGACTTGGCGAATCTGATCCTGTTGTGCGGGTACCACCACCGGTTCGTGCACGAAAACGGCTGGTCGATTGAAGGCGACCCCGGGGGCAAGGTGGTCTTCCGGAAACCGAACGGTCGAATCCACCCTCCGGACCGACCCAGGCTCCACCCCCGGCTCCGAGAACTGATCCGAACCTAGGGGCAACCGCCCCCGCACTGTGAGATTCGCAACAAGGCACGGAAAGGTCGGTTCGAGCCGTTACTGTCACAGAACACATGTTCGTATTGGGTATCGATCCCGGGTTGTCCGCCACCGGCTACGGGCTGGTGGAGGGGACCAATCCGCCGACGGCTCGGTTGGCCGGTGTGATCAGAACCGCCGTCGACCTCCCCATGCCCGAGCGTCTCGCCGAGTTGCATCGAGGCCTCACCAGCGTCGTCGTCGATGCCAATCCCGACGTGATCGCCGTGGAGAGCTTCTTCACCAACCGCAACCTGCAGACCGCGATCTCGGTGGGTCGGGCGTCAGGCGTAGCCCTCCTTGTGGCGGCCCAGGCTGGGGTGCCGGTTTTCGAATACGTCCCCACCGCGGTGAAGGCGGCGATCACCGGTGACGGGTCGGCGGGCAAGGCCCAGATCCAGGAGATGCTGGCTCGTCTCCTTCACCTGGACGCGCCGCCCCAACCGGCCGACTCCGCCGACCCCCTCGCCGTCGCCCTCTGTCATCTTCGGGTCGCACCATTGGAGGCGAGGCGATGATCGGAAGGCTGCGCGGCACGTTGGTCTCGAAGAGGGGGGACGTGGTCTGCCTCGAAGTGGGAGGCGTTGGCTATGACCTCACGATGACTCCACGAAGCTTGGCCTCGATTCCCGGGGTCGGCGAAGAGGTGGTGATCCACACCCACACTCATGTCCGTGAGGACGAGTTGAGTCTCTTCGGCTTCGTCTCCGAGCCCGACCGGGATCTGTTCCGTGTCTTGTTGGGAGCGGCCGGGGTGGGGCCCAAGCTGGCACTGGCGATGACCGCCACCCTCACCCATGACGAAATAGTCCGCGCCATCGCCACCGAGGATGCCGATGCCCTCACCGCGGTTCCCGGTGTCGGCAAGAGAGGCGCACAGCGAATCGTCCTCGAGTTGGCCCCCAAGCTCGCCGGCAGGGAGGCAGATGTGGTCGGTTCGCCGGCCACCATCACGGTCCGTGGGGCACTCGACCGTCTCGGCTATTCGGCGGAGGAGATCAACGGTGTCATTCCCGAACTGGACCCGACCGCGACGATCGAGATCCAGATCACGACCGCCCTACGAGCCCTGGGTCGGAGGTAGCAACATGCGCGAGGACAGTCTGCTCAGCCCGATCATAGAAACCGAAGAGGAGATCTCTCTCCGTCCCAAGCGCATCGAAGAATTCATCGGTCAGAACCGGGTGCGGGAGCGGTTACGGATCTCTTTGGAGGCGGCGCACAAGGAAGGTCGGGCCCTCGACCATGTCCTCCTCAGCGGTCCGCCGGGTTTGGGCAAGACCACTCTCGCCGGAGTGATCGCCCATGAGTTGGAGGTCACGATGCGGGTGACCTCGGGCCCGGCGCTGGAGCGACCGGGAGACCTGGCCGCCATCCTCTCCAACCTGGACGACGGTGACGTGTTCTTCATCGACGAGATCCACCGTTTGCCACGGGCGGTTGAGGAGATCCTCTACCCGGCCATGGAGGACTTCCAGCTGGACATCGTGCTCGGTAAAGGGCCAACCGCACAGTCGATACGGCTCGACCTTCCTCGATTCACCCTGGTCGGGGCCACGACGCGCAAGGGCAAGGTCACCGCACCGCTGCGGGACCGTTTCGGGATCGAGGAGCGACTCGACTACTACGAGGTCGAGGATCTCACCCGGATCGTGACCCGGTCGGCCGGGATCATCGGCGTGGACGTCGACCCGATCGCCGCCGGGGTGATCGCTTCACGGAGCCGGTCGACACCGAGGATCGCCAACCGGTTGCTGGCCCGGGTTCGTGATTACGCGGTGGCGAGGGCTTCGGGCCTCATCGATCCCGAAGTCGCCGACGAGGCTTTGGCGGTGTATGAGGTCGACCAACTCGGTCTGGACAAGGTCGACCGCTCCATCCTCGAGGCCGTGATCGCTCGTTTCGGAGGGGGACCGGTCGGGCTCTCCACCTTGTCGATTGCCGTGGGGGAGGAGCCGGAAACGGTGGAGGACGCTTACGAGCCGTTCCTGCTCCAGTCCGGTCTCCTGAAACGCACACCACGGGGGCGGATGGCCACCGCCAGGGCCTATTCCCATATGGGGCTGGAAGTCCCCGAGAGCCAACAGGGGACATTGCTCTAGCCTCGGTCCTACATGCGGGTTTCGGACTTCACCTACCCCCTGCCCGAATCTGCCATCGCCCAGGAGCCCATCGAGCCCCGACACGACTCGAGGCTTCTCGACACCCGGGATCTGAGCGACCACCGATTCCTCGACCTGCCCTCGCTGCTCCAGCCCGACGATCTGGTCGTGGTAAACGAGACCCGGGTCCGGGCGGCTCGGCTCTTGGGCAAACGCCGGGATAGCGGGGGAGTGGTGGAGTTGCTGATCCTGACCGCCCGACCGGACGGGCTATGGGAGGCGCTGGCCCGACCCTCACGACGTTTGCGACCTGGAATCGAGATCGAGTTCGAAGGTCTCACCGCACTGATCGTGGAAAGACCTGACGAGGGAGTGGTCGTGGTCGATCTGGATGCCCCCGATGTTGAAGCGGCGATGGCGGCCGCCGGTGAGATCCCGCTTCCCCCCTATTTCAAGGGGAAGCTCGCCGCCCCCGATCGGTATCAGACAATGTTCGCCCGGCTTCTCGGCTCGGCGGCAGCTCCCACAGCCGGTCTCCATTTCACCGACGAGGTGGTCGCAGGCCTGGAGCGCCGGGGGATCGGCATCTCGACGGTCGATCTCCATGTCGGAATCGACACCTTTCGACCGATGACCGTCGAGATGGTCGAGGACCACCGGATGCATGCGGAATGGTGCTCGGTGCCCGCGGCCACCGTTGACGCCGTCAGCGCCACACGTGAGCGGGGCAATGCCGTGGTCGCGATCGGGACCACAGTGGTCAGGGCCCTGGAGTCGAGTGTGGGCCCCGACGGGGTGCTGAGACCCGGCACGCGGGAGACGGACCTCTTCCTTCGGCCCGGCTTCCCTTTCCATGTCGTCGACACTCTGGTGACCAACTTCCACGTGCCCGGCTCGACGTTGATGGTGCTGGTGGCGGCGTTCATGGGTGAGCGCTGGCGTGATGCCTATCGCCACGCCTTGGACGGCGGCTACCGGTTCCTCTCCTTCGGCGACGCCATGCTCGCACGGCGTGATGACCGATAATCGAGCGATGAATGGGGTCAGCTGGGTCGAGACTGCGGCTGACGGTGAGGCGCGCACCGGTTGGCTCAACACCCCGAATGGCCGGGTCCGGACCCCTGCCTTCATGCCGGTGGGAACCAGGGCCGCGGTCAAAACTGTTGACTCCGACGACCTGACTGCGGTCGGCGCCGGGATCATCCTGGCCAACACCTATCACCTGATGTTGCGCCCGGGGGCCCGGATCGTGGAGGAGATGGGTGGACTCCATGACTTCATGGGTTGGCAGGGACCGATTCTCACCGACTCCGGAGGCTTTCAGGTCTTCTCATTGGAGCCGCGCATCGAGGAGAGGGGAGCCACCTTCCGGTCGATCCACGACGGCTCCATAGTCTCCCTGACCCCTGAAGGCGCGGTGCGTATCCAGGAACAGTTGGGAGCGGATATCGCCATGGCCCTCGACATCTGCGTCGGGCTTCCCGCCGATCGGAACCACGTGAACGAGGCGATGCAGCGCACTCTGCGTTGGGGGGAGCGGTGTCTCGCGACCCACACCCGACCCGACCAGGCACTGTTCGGCATCGTCCAGGGCGGCATCGACCCCGACCTCCGGATGGAGAGCGCGGCGAGGACGGCCGAGACCGGATTCCCGGGATTCGGCATTGGTGGGCTCTCCGTGGGCGAAAGCCCGACGGAGCGGGATCTGGCTCTGGAAGCGGCAGTTTCTGGATTGCCGTCGGATAAGCCGCGTTACGTGATGGGTCTTGGCGACACCGAGGGCATGTTGGGTGCCGTCGCCAGGGGCGCCGACCTCTTCGACTGCGTCATCCCGACCCGGCTGGCCCGGCATGGAAAGGTGCTCACCAGGACCGGGGACTTCGACATCCGCAAGGCTCGATTCGAAGCCGATGGGGCGCCCCTCGATCCAGAATGCCCCTGTCTCGCCTGCTCGCGATATTCACGGGCCTACCTGCGTCATCTGGTGCGGATGAACGAGATCACCGGGTTCCGTTTACTCACGATCCACAACCTCCGGTACACCCTGGACCTGGTATCGGGGGCGGCCGAGGCGATCGAAGGCGGTCGGTTCGACAGCTACCTCGCTAGCGTCCTCAGCCAACGCGCCGGCGGTTCGCCGTAGAGCCTGGCCGTTGCCTAACCTCCCGCGGTCCGATTCACCCCACCGGAGGAGCCCGTGACCCACGTCGTGTTCGCGCAGGACGCCGCTGCCGGCAGCGGCTGGACCTCACTCATTTTCCTAGGCCTCATGGTCGTTGTCTTCTGGCTGTTCATCATCCGCCCGCAGCGCCGACGCGCCAAAGCACAGCAGTCCTTGGCGGACTCCCTCAGCGCCGGACAGGAGGTGAGGACCATCGGTGGCATCCACGGCCGCGTGATCTCGGTCGACGAGGAAAGTGTGGTCCTTCAGGTCGAGGACGGGAAGATCCGGGTGTCCCGCCGCGCCATCGGCTCCCGTGTAGGAGGGGACGAGACCTGAGATGACGCGACGCGTCGTCGGTCTGATCATCGTTTTGACGGTCGCGTGGGGAGGGATGGCTGCCGCCATCTACTTCGGGTTGACCCCGCTGCTCGGCCTCGACCTCCAGGGAGGGACCGCCGTGGTCCTGACCGCTCCCGAGGGCACCGACTCCGAGTTGCTCGAGGTGGCCACCCAGATCATGAACCGACGGATAGAGGAGATCGGGGCGGTTCAGGAGCCCGACATCCAGATCTCCGGTGAGAACACCGTCATCGTGCAACTCCCGGGCGTGGAAGACGAACAACGGGCCATCGAGGCGGTCGGCCAGACCGGTGTCCTCTCTTTTCGACCCGTGTTGGACGCCGTAGGAGGCGAAATCGGGCCGTTGGCCGGGACCGGGACCCTCAACATCGACGACGGGACCGGTCTCACCATCGAAGACGACCTGGAGGCCGAGACCTGGCTTCTCTACGAAGCTGCCACGCCCCTCGAGGTCCTCAATCTGGGCCCGGCCGAGCTTCGGGGTGAGCACGTTGCCGACGCAGTGCCGGTCTTCGATCCCAACTCGGCGGTCTGGGCGGTGAGCCTGGACCTCACCTCTGAGGGCGCCGGGCTTTTCGCCGATCTCACCGCTGAGGCGGCTTCCTATCCGGTCGGCGACCCGCGGCGCCAGATAGCAATCGTCCTCGACGGCCACGTGGTGACCGCGCCGGCGGTCAACCCTTCGGTTTCCCCGGAGACAGGAATCTCTGGTGGGCAAGCCCAGATCACCATGGGTCAGAGCGCTGACTCCCAGCAGGAGGCGACGGATCTTGCTGTGGTCCTCCGCTACGGGTCGCTACCCATATCTTTCGAGGTATCGGCGGTGCGCAAGGTGTCGGGCACCCTCGGGGCGGACTCACTTCAGGCCGGGATCGTCGCCGGTCTCCTGGGCCTCGGCCTCGTGGCCATGGTCCTGCTTCTCGTGTATCGATCACTGGGCCTGGTGGCCATCGTCGGGCTCACCGTTTTCGGGGCCATCCTGATCACAGTGTTCGGACTTCTCGGCAAGTGGGTAGGCCTGACTCTGACCCTGGCCGGGGTGACCGGCATCATCGTGTCGGTCGGGATCACGGCTGATACCTACATCGTGTATTTCGAGCGAATCAAGGAAAAGCTCCGCCAGGGTCTCGACATCGAGGAGGCCACAGAGGGCGGATTCAAGATCGCTTTCCGCACCATGCTCACCGCCAACACGGTGAGTCTCCTTGGTGCGGTTTTGCTTTGGGCCCTCGCCGTCGGTGCGGTCAAGGGATTCGCCATCTCCCTTGGGATCGGGACCGTCCTTGACCTCGTGGTCGCCCGTCTCTACACCAGGCGAGCGGCTGCTGTCCTTGCCACCACCGGAGTGGGGTCGCACGGCTGGTTCAGCCTCGAGGGAGCGGCGAGATGACGAGCAACGTGTTTCGCCGGGTGGACCGGGGTGAGACCACGATCGATTTCGTTGGTCGTCGCCGCACGTGGTTCATCATCTCCGCGGTGCTCATCGTCCTCAGCCTGGGCAGCCTCGCCGTCAGGCAACTCAACCTCGGAATCGAGTTCGTTGGTGGCCTCGGCCTCCAGGCCCCGAACCCAGCTGGGGCGGAGGTGGGCGAGATCCGCGATGCCCTGACCGCCGTCGGCGTCACCGGCCCCACCATCCAGTTCTTCGACGATGGGGAGACGGTGCGGGTAACCACCGAGGCACTGGAGCCCGGCGTCGAAGCTGAAGCCGTCACCACCCTGGTCGAGGTGACCGGGAGCGTGCGCTCGGAGGTGTCAATCGACGCCGTGGGGCCTAGCTTCGGCGCACTTGTGGCCCGGCGAGCATTGCTGGCCCTGGGCGTGTTTCTCGGGGCCGTCATCCTCTTCATCACCTGGCGTCTCGAGTTCAAGATGGCCATGACGAGTGTCGCCGCCCTCTTCCATGACCTGATACTCACTGTGGGGGTCTATTCCATCACCGGGTTCACGGTGACCCCGGCGACAGTGGTGGCGATTCTCACCATCCTCGGGTACTCGCTCTACGACGGGGTCGTGGTCTTCGACAAGATCGACGAGTTGGTAGAGATCGAAGACGACAAGGTCTACACCGAGATCGTCAACAAGGCGTTGAACCAGGTGCTGGCGAGGTCTCTCTTCACGTCACTGACCTCGTTGATCCCGATCGGGAGCATCCTGGTGGTCGGCAGTGTGATCCTCGGAGCCTCGACTCTCACCGAATTCGCGCTTGCCCTCTTCGTAGGCCTTGCTGCCAGCACCTATTCCTCCGTCTTCGTGGCAGCACCCCTCTTGGCGGTCTGGAAAGAGAAAGAAGAGCCCTGGCAGGAGAGGGCCCAGAAGGTCGAAAGACGGAAACGGGCCGGACGAGCCTGATCTGCCCGTAGAATCAGGGAGGTGGAACTCTTCACATCCCTGATCCGCGACATCCCGGACTTTCCTGAGCCTGGGGTGGTCTTCAAAGACATCACACCGGTCCTCGCCGACGGTAAGGCCCTGAAGATGCTGGTCGACGCCATGGCCGCCCCCTTTGAAGACGCCGGGGTCACCAAGGTCGCGGGCATCGAGGCTCGGGGATTCACCCTGGCGACACCGGTTGCCGACCGGCTCGGTGCCGGGTTCATCCCGGTTCGCAAACCGGGAAAGCTGCCTTACGAGACGGTCCGGGAGGATTACGTCCTCGAGTACGGGACGGATGCGCTCGAGATCCACGTCGACGCGGCTCACGAAGGGGAGCGAGTTCTCCTGGTCGATGATGTGATAGCCACCGGAGGCACCGCGGCCGCAGCCACCCGTCTGCTGAGACGTGTGGGTGCCGAGGTGATCGGCATCTCGGTCTTCATAGAGCTCGCATTCCTGAATGGCGCCGACATGTTGGACGGTGTGCCGCTACATGCTCTCGTTCGATACGACTGAGGGTCGCAAGGCCACCCTGGCCGATGTGCTCGACGCCTTCGAGGCCCATCATCCCGAAGGGGATGTCGAACTGCTGCGGAGAGCCCACGATGTGGCCGAGGCGGCCCACAAAGGGCAGTTCCGCAAGACAGGAGACCCTTACATCACCCACCCGGTGATGGTCGCCCTGATGCTCGCCGACTACGGGCTCGACGAGCAGACCCTGGCGGCGGCGTTTCTCCATGACACAGTCGAAGACACCCCGCTCACCCTGGCCGAGATCTCGGCTCAATTCGGCCCCGAGATCGCAACCTTGATCGACGGTGTGACCAAGCTCGATCGGGTCCGCTACACCAACCGGGAGCAGGCGCAGGCGGCGACCATCCGCAAGATGGTGGTGGCGATGGCCAAGGACGTGCGGGTCTTGATCATCAAACTGGTGGATCGTCTCCACAACATGCGCACGGTTGGCGCCCTCCGCGAGGAGAAGCAGCGCCGGGTGGCCAGGGAGACCCTCGATGTCTATGCCCCGCTCGCCCATCGGTTGGGCGTCGAGGAGATCAAACATGAATTCGAGGATCGCTGTTTCGCCATTCTCTACCCGGGGCCCAACGCCGAGATACACGCCAAGTTGGCCGAGCGTGCCCCTGAGCGCGAGGCATTCATCGAGAAGATGGTGAGCGAGGTCTCGGGAATCCTCTCCGACGCGGGCATCGAGGCCGAGGTCAGCGGCCGACCGAAGCATCAGTACTCCATCTACCGCAAGATGATGGAGCAGAACCGGCCGTTCGAGGACATCCACGACCTGATGGGGATCAGGGTGATCACCCCGTCCACCCGGGACTGTTACGCCGCGCTTGGCTTGATCCACAGCCATTGGGTCCCCGTGGCCGGTCGGTTCAAGGACTACATCGCCATGCCAAAGATCAACCTCTACCAATCGCTGCACACCACAGTGATCGGGTCCGGCGGCAAGCCCTTGGAGGTCCAGATCCGAACCGAGGAGATGCATCAGAGGGCGGAGGCAGGGATCGCCGCCCACTGGCGATACAAGGAAGGGGAGATGAGCCGGGTCCCCAGCGTCGATGTCGCCGCCTGGAGCGCCGACGAGGACCCCGAGGAATTCCTCGCCAACCTGAAACTCGACCTCTACCAGGATGAGGTGATCGTCTTGACCCCGGGTGGCGATGCCAAGTCCCTTCCGGCGGGAGCCACTCCGATCGACTTCGCCTACTCGGTCCACACCGAGGTCGGGCACCGGTGTGTTGGGGCCAAAGTGAACGGCCGCCTGGTGCCGCTGTCGACACGTCTCCAATCCGGGGACATCGTCGAGGTGCTGACCACCAAGGCTCCCGACGCCGGCCCAAGCCGGGACTGGCTGGGCTTCGCCCGCACCGGAAGGGCGAAATCGAAGATCAAGCAGTGGTTCACCAAGGAGCGAAGGGATGAGGCGCTCTCCGATGGCAAGGAGATGATCCAGGGCCTGCTCAAGAAGGAGGCCGGCGACCTGACGGCGTCTGAGAAGGACAAGCACCTCGAGGCGATCGCCCAGGAGTTGGGTCTCCACGATCTCGAGTCGCTCCAGGTCGGGTTGGGCGAGGGCAACGTCTCGATCGACTCGGTGTCGGCCCGTCTCAACCGGATACTCGCCCCGGACACCGGGGACCAGCTGTTTCAACCGAGACGACGCCGCCCGCTGGACCAGGCCCAGGTCGTGGTCGAGGGCCAGGATGACATGCTCGTCCACCTCGCCCGCTGCTGCTCGCCGGTGCCCGGTGATCCGATCGTGGGTTACGTGACGGTGGGCAGGGGAGTGTCGGTCCATCGTGCCGATTGCACCAATGTCTCGTCTCTCAACGAGCGTCGGGAGCGGACGGTGGAGGTTTCCTGGCCGGCCGAGCACACCGGGGCATTCGTGGTTTGGATCCAGGTGGAGGCTCTGGATCGGACCCGGCTCCTCAAGGATGTGACCACCGTCGTCAGCGACACGGGCGGGAACATCACCGCATCGTCGACCCATTCCGGCGCGGACCGAGTAGCCGTCCTCAGGTACGAGGTCGAGCTCTCCGACCCCGGCCAGCTGCCCAAGCTCCTGACTGATCTGCGCGGGGTTGACGGGGTGTTCTCTGCCTTCCGGCTGGCGAACGACCCGGCGTCCTAGACGTGCTGATCGTTCGCGTGCCGGCGTGGCTGGCCGAGACCAATGCCTACATAGTGGCGAACGAGCCGGGCGGTCTTGCGGTGGTGGTGGACGCCCCTCCTGAACCGGAGAAGATCGGTGCCGTCGTTGCCGAACAGGGATTGGCGGTGGTGGGGATCTTGCTCACCCACGGCCACATCGACCACAGCGGTGGGAGCGGTGCGCTGGCGGCGTCAACGGGGGCCGCGGTCTATGTCCATCCCGATGATGACTTTCTCACCATGCACCCCTCCCAACAGTTGGCGGCGATGTTCGGGATGACTCCACCCGGCTCCTACGAGCTGCCCGAGCGTTTCGAGCGTTTGGTGGATTCCCAGGTCCTCGACCTTGGCGGTCTCAGCTTCGAGGTCCGTCATACCCCCGGCCACACCCCGGGGCACTGTTGTTTTCTCCTCGCCGACCAGGAGACGCTCTTCTCCGGAGACCAACTGTTCGCCGGGTCGATCGGACGCACTGATCTGCCGGGTGGGAGCATGCCCGATCTGATGCATTCGATGGTCGAGAAGGTCACCGTGCTCCCAGGCGACACCCGGGTGCTTCCCGGTCACGGGCCGGAGACGACGATCCGGCGCGAGATCGAGACCAATCCGTTCTTGAACGGCCGGGGCTACCGCCGCGTCTGAAGTACGCCGTCCTAACCTCCCCGGTTCATGAGCTTCCAACCGCCTAAGGGCACCGACGACATCGGCGCGCCCCAGTCGTCGGTGTGGCGATCGGTGTTGGGCGAATGGGAGGAGTGGTCGGCCCGCTTTGGCTATCCACTGGTGATGAACCCGATCTTCGAGGCCACCGAGCTGTTCCAACGCGGGGTCGGTGATACCAACGAGGTCGTCACCAAGCAGATGTACACCTTCACCGACCGGGGCGGCCGTTCGGTCACTCTGAGACCGGAGGGGACCGCCGGGGTGGTGCGGGCGTTCCTCGCCTCTGGCTCCCTCGGTGCCTGGAAGGGCGCCTATTCCGGCCCGATGTTTCGCTACGAACGGCCTCAGGGCGGGCGGAGACGTCAGTTCTGGCAGGTCGGTGTCGAGTATCTCGATGTCGAGGCGCCTCCGTCGGACGTCGAGGTCATCGAGCTCGGTTATCGCTATCTGGGCGCAGTCGGTGTCCCCGGCCTCGAGGTGCGGCTCAACTCCCTCGGGGACGGGGTGTGCCGTCCCGGATACGTCGAGGAGCTCCGATCGTTCCTGCGGTCGCGCTACGAAGAGCTCTGCGAGGAGTCGAAGCCTCTGGTTGACACCAACCCCCTGCGGGTCCTCGACTGCAAGATCTGTGCTCCCAAGCTGAAGGATGCGCCGGCGATGGCAGACAGGCTCTGTGACGACTGCTCGGCCCATTTCAAGGAGGTGAAGGAGACCCTGACCCGCCTCGACGTGCCTTTCGTCGAAGATCATCGTTTGGTTCGCGGTCTCGACTACTACACCCGAACTGCCTTCGAGTACATAGCCCGGGAGTTGGAGACGGCGCAGAACGCAGTAGGCGGAGGGGGGCGATACGACGGGTTGGCCGAGGCCTTGGGTGGCAGGCGGACCCCGGGTGTCGGCTTCGCATTGGGTGTGGACCGGATCATCCTCGCTACCGGTCGCGAGCCTCGGTCCGAGGTTGATGTCTTCGTGGTGTCCGAGGTCCCTGCAGCCGATGCCCTGGTTGCGGCCTCCCGGCTCCGTCGCGAGGGGATTCGGGTCGATTTCGACAGCGAAGGGAGATCGATCAAGACGCAGTTCCGCGCCGCGAGCCGGTCCGGAGCACCGGTGACGGTCGTGCTTCGATCCCTGGACGAGCCTGTTGATGTCCGGACCCAGGATGGACTCCGGGTGGGCGTACCTCTCGGGGAGTTGGCGGATTGGTTGAAAGCTCGATCGGGATGAGGTCCCATCACGCAACTGCGATCGGCCAGGCCGAGATCGGGCGTCAGGTCACCGTCGCCGGATGGGTCCAGCGCCGACGTGATCACGGAGGTATCGCCTTTCTCGACATTCGCGACGCATCCGGCATCATCCAGGTCGTAGCCGACCCTGCCGCCCATCCTGAAGTAGGCGACCTGCGAATGGAATTCTGTGTGTCCGTCACCGGCACAGTCCGGCGTCGACCTGAAGGGACGGAGAACCCGGAGATGGCAACCGGGACGATCGAGATCGGCGCCGAGGAGATCACGGTCCTCTCGGCCGCCGAAGCTCTTCCCTTCATGATCGATGACCGCACCGACACCGATGAGCGAGCGCGTCTTCGCTATCGATACCTTGACCTCCGCCGGCCCCGGATGGCGGCCAACTTGAAGGCTCGCTCCCGAGCGACAGCGGTGATCCGTCGCACCCTCGATGAGCAAGGTTTCTTGGAGGTGGAGACTCCGACCTTGATCAACAGCACTCCGGAGGGGGCGAGGGACATGTTGGTGCCCTCCCGGCTTCGCCCCGGTGAGTTCTACGCATTGCCACAATCGCCCCAACTCTTCAAGCAGTTGCTGATGATCTCCGGGGTGGAGCGTTACTTCCAGATCGCCCGGTGCTACCGGGACGAGGACTTCAGGGCGGATCGGCAGCTCGAGTTCACCCAACTCGACCTGGAGGGGTCGTTCTGGGGCCGGGACGACGTGCTCGATGCCATCGAGTCGGTGCTGGTGGCCGCAGTCGGAGCGCTGAGGGGCGTAGATGTTCCCCGCCCGTTCCCCCGTCTCACCTGGACCGAGGCGATGGACCGGTATGGGTCGGATAAACCGGACACCAGATTCGGCATGGAGATCCGGGATGTCTCGACCCATCTCGACGGCACCGAGTTTGGTGTCTTCAAAGGTGCTCTCGAATCGGGAGGCACGGTGAGGGGGATCAACATCGGGGCCCAGGAGTGGCCACGATCCAGGGCGGATGCCCTCACCGAGCGAGCAAGGGAGTTGGGGGCCAAGGGCCTGGTGTGGATGGTGGTGGAAGCGGATGGGTCTTTGCGATCACCGGTGGCGAAGTTCCTGTCACCCGATGAGTTGACCTCCGTGAAAGACACCCTCGACGGAGAGCCCGGTGACGTGTTGCTTCTGGCAGCCGACAAGTGGAAGACATGTGTGACGGTTCTCGGTGGTTTGCGCAACGAGTTGGGGCGGCCCGCCGGCCACGACGATCTTTCGTTTCTGTGGGTGATCGACTTCCCGCTCTTCGAGGAAGAAGAGGATGGGTCACTGACTTTCTCCCACCACCCCTTCACCTCACCGGTGTCCCTCGAAGAGATGCGGGACGACCCGCGGAGCGCGACCTCCAACGCCTATGACGTGGTCCTCAATGGGATCGAGCTCGGTTCGGGCTCGGTGCGGATCCACGATCCAGCGGTGCAACGCCAGGTCTTCGAGATCCTGGGCATCGATTCCGAGATCGCGGAGCGGCGATTCGGCTGGTTTCTGGAAGCCCTTCGCTACGGCACGCCCCCCCATGCCGGGTTTGCGTTCGGCATCGACCGGCTGGTCATGGTGCTGCAGGGTGAGGTATCGATCAGGGAGGTCATTCCTTTCCCCAAGACCCAAACCGGTGGCGATCCGATGACGGGCGCTCCGACCTGGGTCGAGGACACCCAACTCGAGGAGCTTGGAATCACCCTGACCGACGAGGCTGTCGCCCGCCAGACCGAGCCCGAGACACCATCAGACCCCGACGTAGGTCTGTTGTCGCTGTGACGTTGTCCTCTGGCTGACTCCTTCGCCGAGCCCCGATCATGGGGGCAGCGAAAGGAGACGTCCACATGACCCTCACCATCACGAAGGTTGCTCCAACCCATCGACCGATTCCGGTTGTGGTCATCCTCACCCTGCTCACCGTCCTGGGTTTGGGAGCCGTGGGCGGTGGATTGGCGATGACACTCGGGATCGGTGGCGAGAGCATGCTGCCCGATGAGTATCTGGAGGCCATTCCCCTGGTCGACAACTGGGTCGTGCCGGGCCTGGTGCTGCTGGTTGGATTCGGGTTCGGCTCGCTGCTTGCCGCCTATGGCGTCTTGCGCAGACCGAGATGGACCTGGCTGGCTGGTCTAGAGCGGCGCACCGGCCACCATTGGTCATGGATCGCAACCATCCTCATCGGCGCCGGTCAGGCGATTTGGATCGCCCTCGAACTGATCTCCATCCCGTTCTCA
>Ga0209109_10001204_pt1 | contig 14280 bp, 19 predicted proteins | sample Rifsed10ft2_FD_184004 | JGI IMG/M metagenome (GOLD analysis project Ga0209109, IMG submission 184004) | Soil microbial communities from Rifle, Colorado, USA - sediment 10ft 2 (version 2) | ecosystem: Environmental > Terrestrial > Deep subsurface > Rock core/Sediment | place: Rifle, Colorado... | reverse complement strand
CCAGCGCCTCGACGATCTCCAGCGCCTGCTCGCCCGTGTCTGGCTGGGAGACCAGCAGGTCCTCCACCTTGACGCCGATGGCGCGGGCGAAGATCGGCTCCAACGCGTGCTCGACGTCGATGTAGGCGGCGAGGCCGCCCGTCTTCTGCGCTTCGGCGATGATGTGCTGGGCCAAGGTCGACTTGCCGGCCGATTCGGGCCCGAAGATCTCCGTTATGCGGCCGCGCGGCACGCCGCCGATGCCCAGGGCGAGGTCGAGGCCGACGGAGCCCGTCGGTATCGCCTCCACCTCGAGGCGGTGCTGCTCGCCCAGGCGCATGATGGCGCCGCGTCCGAACTGCTTCTCGATCTGGCCGATGGCCAGGTCTATGGCCCGGGAGCGCTCGTCGACCATTGCAGTAGTCATCTTACTCCTACCTTGAATGCCCCGCCGTTGCCCGTTTGCTCTGAAGACCGTTGCCCACCCCGCGTCAATTTAGAACGGCCGTTCGTTACTTGTCAAGCGCCAATCTCTCGCCGGCGGGCTGCCTCTCCGGCACGCGCTGGAAGACGCGCGCCCGGCCGACGACCGCTACCTGCTCGTAGCGGGCGGCGATGAGGGCGTTGAGGGCGCGGGTCGCGTTCCGGAAGCGTCGCGGGAGGATCCCCCTCGCGTCGTGGACCCGCGGCCAGGCGTCGCCGCCCATGACGATGAAGCGCGGCTCCGCCGCCGCGAGCGTCGCGCCCAGCTCAACGTCCAGGTAGGGGATGAGGAGCACGTAGAACGAAGTCATGTAGGGCGTCGCCGGCTCCGCGCCCGCCAGCGAGTAGACCCAGGGGTACTCGCCCCATATGTAGACGCTCTGACCGCGCGCCCCCAGGCCCTCCAGCGTCGCCGCCAGGCGCCGTGTCAGGTTCACGCGCCGGTCGAAGTAGTCGTTGTACGCTTCCCTGTCCTTCAGGCCGGTTGCCCAGGCGGCGAAGTTCGCGTAGTAGGTCGGGCCGCGTGTGTAGTGCATCGCCAGCAGGTTGCCGCCGAAGGCGGGCCGGACCACCGCGAGCCAGAGCAGGGCCACGGACAGAGCGATGCCCAGCGCCGGCGCGTGCTCTCTTCGCGGCCGCCAGGACGGCCGGACGTGCGGCGCCAGCATCGCCAGGAGGAGGGCGAGCGGCGGGAAGGCCGGCAGCAGGTAGTGGGGATAAGGTCGGCCGCTGAGCAGAGCCGCGGCCAGCGTGAACGTGAGCCAGAGCGCTGGCAGGCCCCAGCGCGGCATCGCGCCGCGTCGCCTGTAGACAAACAGCGCGCCGACGGCCGCCAGCGCCGGCAGGAAGATGAGCGGCCGCTCCTGAAACGGCACCTCCCGGCCGGACGGGACGTAGCTCAGGAAGAAGTCGACGTTCGCGTCCCAGAACCAGCGCAGCGACCCGAACAGCGCGAAGGCGAGGACGACGGGCGCCACGACGGCCAGCGCCCCGCCGGCGATGAGCAGGCCGCTCCGCAGCCAGGGACGTCCGTCGAGGAGGAGCCAGACGACGACGGCCGCGGCGACGACCGCCGACGGCTGCCGGATGAGGAAGGCGAGCCCGAAGAGCAGCCCGGCGAGCAGTAACCTCACGTCGGTCGTATGGCGGCGGTCGTGGCTCAGGACGCAGAGCACAGCCAGCGTCGTCGGCATGACGGCGAGCGCGTCCGGCGACGCGAGGTTCCCCTCCCAGAACGGCACCGCCAGGAGGACGGCGAGGATGCCCGCGGCGAGCAGGGCCTGGCGCCGGCCCATGATCCGCAGGCCGATGGCGAGCAGCGCCAGCTCGCTGGCCAGCGCCGCGCCCGCCACGACCAGGCGCAGGGGCAACACGCCGGCGCCGAAGAGCTTGGCGACGGCCACGTAAATGTAGAGGAAGAGGGGCGGCTTGCTCTCCCAGGCGTCGGCGTAGAGCTGGCCGCCGCTGACGACTTTCTGGGCCACGGCCGCGAAGATGCCCTCGTCCGTGTGCCAGGGCGGCTCGAAGAACGTAGGCAGGCGGAGGATCAGCGTCCCGACCGCGAAGCCGGCGACGAGGAGGAGCGCCGGGCGACCGGCCATCACCCGCAACGCGAGCGTTTCCAGAGGAGCCGGCCGGGTCAGCTTCCCGGTGACCGCCATCCCACCGCCTCAGGCTCGATTCTGCTCGGCTCCCCGCCTGCCATCCTAAGCTGGCCTGCGTATGTCACTCAACGGTTACGCGGCGGTTAGGATGTGCTTAATGAGTGACAGCGCCCTCCTCAGCGTCTGGCTCACGCCCCGCGCCGCCCGAGACGAGGTCGTCGGCTGGCAGGGAGAGGAGCTGCGACTGCGCCTGCGGGCGCCGCCCGTCGAGGGTCAGGCGAACGAGGCGTTGCGCCGCTTCCTGGCGCGGCGCCTAGGTCTGCCGGCCTCGGCTATCGAGCTCGTCGCCGGCGCCGCTTCGCGCCACAAGCGCCTGCGCATCGCCGGCCTCAGCGAGGCCGAGCTTCGGGAGCGTCTCACGCAGATCGAAGGCCAGACTTAAGTCTGGCCTTCGGTTCGAGCCTGCCGTTCGAGCCTGGCGTCTAGACGTTGGCGATGAGCACCTGGCCGATGACCTGGAGGAGGATGATGGCGATCATCGGCGTCAGGTCGATCATGCCGATGCGCGGCATGACGGAGCGGATGGGCGCCAGGATGGGCTCCGTGATGGCGATGATGAACTCGACCAGCGGGTTGCGCGGGTCGATGTTCGGGAACCAGCTCAGCAGCGCCCGGATGATGATGGCGATTGTCAGCACGAGGATCGTCTTGTCGATGATGTTGGCGATCACTTCGACTCCTCGCCCAGCGCCTTCGACTTCTCGTAGGCGGCGATGACCGCCTCCAGGACGGCAGCGCGGAAGCCGGCTGCCTCCAGCTCTCGCAGCGCTTCTGCGGTCGTGCCGCCGGGGGAGGTCACCTGGTCGCGCAGCTCCGCCGGGTGGCGCTGCGTCTCGATAGCGTAGCGCGCCGAGCCCAGGACAGTCTGCAGCGCCATCGTCGTCGCCAGGTCGCGGCTGAGGCCGATGTGCACGCCGGCGTCGATCAGCGCCTCGATGAACAAGAATACGTAGGCGGGGCCGCTGCCGGAGAGGCCCGTCGCCATGTCCAGGTACTTCTCCTCCGGCACGTAGGCCTCGCGGCCCAGGGCGCCGAAGACCGCCCGCGCCGCCTCGCGCCCCTCGGCGCTCACCGCCGGCGTCGCCGTCCAGACAGTCATCCCTTCGCCGATCTGCGCCGGCGTGTTGGGCATCGCCCGTACGACGCGCGGCGTCGCCAGCTTGCGAGTGAGGCGGTCGATGGTCACGCCGGCCATGATGGAGAGCACCGTCGTCCCCTCGCCGATCGTGCCGCTCAGCTCCTTCGCCGCGTCGTCGAAGTCCTGCGGCTTCAGGGCGAAGACGAGGACGTCGACGCCGGCCGCCGCCTCTCGGTTCGCGCCGGACGCCGCGACGCCGTAGGTCGCGCTCACGTGCTTCAGGCGGGCGGCGGCGAGGTCCGCGACGCGGATCTCCCTGGCGTCCGCGAGACCGGCCCGCAGCACGGCCGCGACGATGGCCTCGCCCATGGCGCCGGCGCCGATGACGCCAAGCTTCACGGCCGCTCTCCGAAGATCGCCCGGCCGACGCGGATCATCGTCGCCCCCTCCTCGATGGCCACCTCGAAGTCGTCCGTCATGCCCATGGACAGCTCCGCGAGGCCGCTGGCGCGGGCTAACTCCCGCAGCTCAGAGAAGACGGGGCGCACCGTCTCCGGGTCGTCCGTGGCGGGCGCGACGGTCATGAGGCCGGCAAGGTCGAGGTATGGCAGGCGGCCGATTGCCGCCACGGCGTCGCTCACCTCCGCCGGCGCGAAGCCGAACTTCGAGGTCTCTCCTGCAACGTTCACTTCCAGCAGTATCCGGAGACGGGCTTGGCCCTCTAAGCAGGCGCTGGCGCGGCGGCTGAGCTGCTCGGCCAGACGGGACGAGTCGACGCTGTGGATTATAGCAAACAGCGGCAGTGCGGCCGCGACCTTGTTCGTCTGCAGGTGACCGATGAGGTGCCAGGTCGCCTCCCGCGCCCGCCGGCCGAGGGCGGCGATGTGCGCCTCCGCCTCCTGGACGCGGTTCTCGCCGAAGTCGCGCAGGCCGGCGTCGAGCGCCGCCTCCATCTGCGCCGGCGTCACGCCCTTGTAGGCGGCGGAGGCGCCGATGAGGCGGACGTCGGCCGGGTCGCGCCCGGCGCGCCGCGACGCCGCCGCCAGCCGCGCTCGCACCCGCGCCACGTTTTCGGCGATGGTCATGGTGAGAGAAGGATATCTGTTCCGCGCTCCCTCATCCACGTCCCGGCCGGCGATGAGCCAGGAACCGGGGACAGCGGAACGGGGCGAGTCGGCCTAGAGCTCGTTCGGCGGCCGCTCGCGCCCAACGCGCCTCGCCTCCCAGCGCGCGGCGATCATGAGCAGCAGCACGGCGCCGAGGACGAAGAGCAGGGCGAACAACGGGTGGATGGTGAGGAGGAAGAGGGCGATGAGCACGGCGAAGATGCCGCCGATGATGAGGGTCAGCGGCACCAGGAGGATCGAGACGATCATGCGGCTGATGGTGATCGTCTCCAGGCAGCCGGATGGGTCCTTCCGCTTCTCCTGGCGCGGCGGCTCGTAGTGCATCCCCCAAAGCATACCCTGCGGCAGCCGCGCGCCGAAGCGGGGCCGGGCGGGCCTGCCTGCTGACAGTCAGGGGTTAAGCGGCGCGGCGCAGGAAGCCGCAGATCGGGCAGCGGAAGCAGCCCTCGCCGCGGACGATGGGCCCGCCGCAGTCGGGACAGCGCGCCCCGCCGGGCCTGCGAATCAGCTGTCTCTGCGCCATTTCGACCTCCAGGAGCGCCCCGAGAAGGACGCTTGTTCTACTCCTGAAGGGATTATCAGGCGAACGGCTGTTCTAAGTCAAGCCCCTAGATGACGAAAGAAGAACAAAGTTTCGTTGACCATCGGCTAGTAGGGGAAGGCAGGCGTGGAGGTCCGTCATGGCGAGCGAAGCGAAGCCTGTCCTGGGCATTGTCGAAGGGCAATCTCGTGAGTCACGTGGGACGAAGCTCGTGAGATCGCCGCGGGCTTCGCCCCCGCGATGATAAAGGGCGTGGCGCTGGCGTTACTCCGCCAGCCAGGCCGCCAGCTGGCGCAGGCGCTCGAGAATCGTCTGCAGGCGCTCCGGGTCGGCGACCAGCAGGACGACGACGACGAGCAAGGCGAGACCGATCTCCGGCATGGCTTCAGCATATCACCCGCCGCGACCCGCGTTGCCAGCCCTTCCGCCGGCGACCTATGATCCCAGGACGATGCGCGCACTCCTGTTCCTGCTCCTCGCCGGCGCCCTGGCGACACTGCCCTTCCTCTTCCTGCGCCAGCCCTGGGCCGTGCGTCTCTGGCGGCGGGCGCGCCTGGTCGCCATCATCTACGCCGTCGTCATCCTCGTCTCCGCCATCGTCGCCCTCGTCCTGCGCTGGGACGACATCTACGGCTGAGCGTGCGCGTCCTCATCGCCCCGCAGGAGTTCAAGGGGACCCTCACGGCCGTCCAGGCGGCCGACGCCATCGCCGCTGGCCTCGCCGCCGCCTTCCCGGACTGGCAGCTCGACCGCCTGCCGATGGCCGACGGCGGCCCCGGCACCGTCGACGCCCTCCTGGCGGCGCTCGGCGGTGAGAGGCGCGCGGCGGCGGCTCACGACCCGCTCATGCGCCCCGTCGAGGCGGCCTGGGGGCTGCTGCCGGACCAGCGCGCCGTCGTCGAGTGCGCCGCCGCCTCCGGCCTCTGGCGCCTGCGTCCCGATGAGCTGGACCCGCTCGTCGCCACGACCTACGGCACCGGCGAGCTCGTCATCGCCGCCCTGGCGGCCGGCTGCCGCGAGCTCATCGTTGGCCTCGGCGGCAGCGCCACGAACGACGGCGGCGCCGGCCTCGCCCAGGCCCTCGGCTTCCGCCTCCTGGACTCGGAGGGGCACGACCTGCCGCCCGGCGGCGCCGCCTTGGCCCGCCTCGACCGCATCGACGCCGCCGGCGCCCACCCGGCGCTGCGCGGCGTGCGCTGCCTGGGCGCCACGGACGTCACAAACCCCCTCTGCGGCGCCAACGGCGCCTCCGCCGTCTACGGGCCTCAGAAGGGCGCCGACGAAGCTGCCGTCGAGACGCTGGACCAGGCCTTGGCGCGCTTCGCCGCGGTGGTCAGGCGCGACCTCGGCGTCGACGTGCGCGACCGGCCCGGCGCCGGCGCTGCCGGCGGCCTCGGCGCCGGCCTCATCGCCTTTCTCGGCGCCGAGCTGCGCTCCGGCGCCCAGGTCGTCGCCGAGGCCGCCGGCCTCGAGGAGCGCGTCCGCGCCGCGGACGTCGTCGTCACCGGCGAGGGTCGGCTGGACGGTCAGACGGCCTTCGGCAAGGCGCCACTGTACGTCGCCCGCCTGGCGCGTGCCGCCGCGCGGCCCGTAGTCTGCATCGCCGGCTCTCTCGGCCCGGGGCACGAGGGCACGCAGCCCCTCTTCGACGTCGTTGAGACCCTTAGCGACGGCCGCGCGCCTCTGCCGACGCCCTCTCAGGCGTCCGAGCAGCTGTCGGCGTCGGCCGGCCGCGCCCTGCTACGCCTGCTCTCGGGGAGAAGCGCCCTCGGGCGAGGAGGTTGAGCCCGCCTGTCGAAGAGCGGCCTGGCGCGCCTCCAGCTTCGACTGCGCCAGCGTTCGCTGCTCGCTGACCCAGACGAAACCCAGGAGCACGACGAAGATCGTCCCGACGGCGAAGGCGAGGATGCCGTCGCCAAACTCCGTCTCGCCGGCGAGGATGCCGTAGCCGACCGTCGCCGCCAGCGCCAGCTGGCCGGCGAAGGGCAGCCAGAGGAACGACTTGTGGCGCTCGGGCCGCCAGGCGATGAGCAGGTAAGCCGGCGTCAGCAGCAGCAGGTGGGCGCCGACCAGCCGCTGGCCGGCGTCGTCCGTCACGCCGGCGCCCAGGGCGCCGGCGCTGGCGCCGTGAAACGCGACGAGGACGATTCCCGCCAGGAAGCTCCACAAGGCGACGAGGAAGATGAGCACCCTGGTGAGCAGTCGGGTGCTGATGACCGCGTCCGGGAGCTGCGGGGCCGTCATCTCGGAGAGCCTCAGCTGGTCGTCTGTCTCGGCATGTTCGTCAGCAGGAGGACGAGGAGGGCGGCGGCGACAGCCAGCGGCAGCACCATGCCCTCGAAGTCGATGTCGCCCACGGCGGTGTGGTAGACGGCGAACAGCGCCGTTGCCCCCTGCTCGATGACGCCCAGCCAGAGCACGCCGCGGTGACGCAGCGGCCCGCGCGCGAAACCGTAAAGGTAGGCGACCAGCGGCACCAGCGCGGCGCCGCCGAAGGAGCCGCGCGCCGCCAGGAAGCCGCCGATCTCGCCGTCCGAGGGCTCGAAGAGCGGCCCGCCGAACGAGAGCTCGGCGGCGAGCGCCAGCGCGTCCCAGACGATGAGCAGCAGCAGGAGGAACTGCAGGCGCCGGTTCTGCGAGCCGGCATCGACGGCGCTCATTTCGCGGCAATTCTAGCACCTGCCTGCCGGCAGGCCTGCCTCCCGATGGGCAGCCAGCGCGTCCGACGTCTCAGCGCACCGAGCTGCCGCTCAGGTCGTCCTCCTCCAGCCCGAAGTAGTGGGCGATCTCGTGGTAGACGGTCTTGCGCACCTCGGCGGCCAGCGCCGGCTCGTCCGGGAAGTCGCGCAGCAGCGGCCCCCAGAAGAGCGTGATCTTGTCCGGCATCGACTCGCCGTGGGCGCCGCGCTGGGTCAGCGGGACGCCCTCGTAGAGGCCGTACAGCGTGGCGCCGCCCAGCTTCAGGCGGCGGCGCTGTCGCGGCGACGGCGCCCTGGCGACGACGAACTCGAGGTTGGCGAGGCGCTCCGCGTACTGCGGCGGCAGGTCGTCCAGGGCGGCCCGCAGCAGCCGTAAGACGCGGGCAGCCGGCCTCTGGTTCGGGGGCACGCCTGGGGGAGCTAGCGGACCGGTCGCGGCCAGATGGTCTGGAAGCCGACGCCCGTGATCGCGTTCCTGATCTCCTCCCGCTCCATGCGGAGGAGCTCGCGCAGGGCGTCCTCGGACTGGCGCACGGCGTCGGCGAAGCCGGCGTCGGCGATGCGGCTGACGATGGCTTCCCAGACGCCGGTGCTGCGCAGCGTGCTGACGTACTTCGGCCACCAGATGGCCGTCATCTTGTCCGGCAGGGGAAAGCGCGGCCGCAGGCGCTTCAGGTTGCGGAAACTCTCCTCCGAGGAGCCGGCGCGGTCGACCAGCTTCACGAGCGGGCCCTCCAGCTCGTTGCAGCGGTTGTCGATGAGCAGGCGCTTGTCCAGCAGGCCGAAGCGGAAGCGGACGACCTCCGCGCTGGCGATGGTGCGCAGGATATCGTCTAGGTTGAGGACGTAGTCGTTGTCCATCTCGCCGCAGCGAGTGTAACATGCGCCTGGCGGCGGGCGGGCCCGACGAGCGGACCGCGGCCAGCCCGATTAACCGTTCTGTAAGCGACCTGTGGACAACAACTTTCGTAAGTTGTAGTTTTTCGTCGAGTCGTCCTGAGCCCCTGAGCGAGGTTGAGTCGAAATGGCCGTCAGATAGGTGCGGGTCCTCCTCGTCAGCCCCTACGACCTGACGCACCCCGGCGGTGTTACGAGCCACGTCTTTGACCTGGCGCACGAGTTCCAGCGCCAGGGGCACGCGATAGCGGTCGCCGGGCCGGCCGGCGACGGCAGGCTGCCCCAGAACGGCTACACGCACCACCTTGGCCCCACGCTGCGCTTCCTCACCCCCGGCGACGCGGCGCGCGTCAACCTGAGCCCGCGCGTCCACACGGCCGTGCAGGCCCTCCTCGCGGAGAGCAGCTTCGACGTCCTCCATCTGCACGAGCCGTTCCTAGGCTTCATCGGCTCCAGCTTCCTGCGCCTGGGCCGCGGCGTGAAGGTCGGCACCTTCCACACCTGGCGGGAGGGGCCGCACCTGCCCTACATCGCCTTCTGGCCGCTGGTCAGGTACTGGAACCGCCGCCTGGACGGCCGGATCGCCGTCTCCGAGGCGGCGCGTCGCACGATCAGCGCCTACGTCCCCGGCGACTACCGCATAATCCCCAACGGCGTCGACTTCCAGCGCTTTGCCTGTCCCGTGGCGCCGCCCAAGCACCTCGCCGACGACGTGCCGACGCTGCTCTTCGTCGGCCGCATCGAGGCGCGGAAGGGGATCCCGTACCTTCTGCACGCCTTCAAGACGGTCAAAGAGCGCGTGCCAGTCGCCCGCCTCGTCATCGTCGGTGAGGGTGGCCTGCGCGCCGATTACACGCGCCTTGCGCGGCGCCTGGAGCTGCGCGACGTCTTCTTCGAAGGCTACGTGCCGCCGGAGGACCTGCCGCGCTACTACCAGCGCGGCGACGTCTTCTGCTCCCCCTCCACCGTGAACGAGAGCTTCGGCATCACGCTGCTGGAGGCGATGGCGGCGGGGACGCCGGCTATCGCCACCTCCGTCAACGGCCTCAACACGCTGGGCGAGGACGGCGTCACCGGCCTCATCGTCCCGCCCAAAGACGCGGAGGCGCTCGCCGCCGCCATGGAGCGGCTGCTGGAGGACCGCCCCCTGGCGGGCCGGCTCGCCGAGGCGGCGCAGGAGCGCGCCGGTGGCTTCGACTGGGCGAACGTCGCCCGCTCGCTTCTCGACTACTACGAAGAGCTCGGCGCCTGAGCCGCTGTGCCCGGGAGTCTGTCATGGACGCGGCGCAGGAGCAGCGCCAGGCCCAGCCCGCCGCTGGCGACGACGATGCCCAGCAGGCCGTCGACGAAGTAGTGGTTGCCCGTCGCCACCGTCGCCGTGAACATCGCTAGCGGCAGCAAGAGGACGACGCTGCGGCCGCGGCCGCCGGCCAGCGCCAGGTAAAGCGCGATTGCGATGAGGAAGTTCCAGCCCACGTGCATGCTCGGCACGGCCGCGAAGGGGTTCACGCCCGGGATGCTGCTGTAGCTGGGCGTCAGGCTGCGGCCCAGCGTGTCGATGAAGCCCATTCCCAGCAGGCGCGGCGGCGCCGTCGGCAGCGCCAGGTAGAAGGCCACGGCGATGAAGCCCGAGGCGAGGAAGGCGTTGCGCGCCAGCGTGTAGACGTGCGGCCGCCGGAAGAAGAGCCAGATCGCCGTCGGCAGGAGGAGCGGGAACAACCCGTAAAAGTAGATGATATTGAAAGCGCCGATGGCGATATCGTGAGGGAGAAAGAAGGCCTGAACCGCCAGCTCATCGAAGATGCCGAGGCTCTTCTCCAGTTCGACGACGCGGCGGCCGTTCTCGAAGGCGTCGACGACGCGGTCGGCGGCCAAGCCCCGCACCTGCGAGTAAACAAGGTAGCCGAGGCCGACGATGAGCACTTCCTGAAGGAGGCTCAGCTTCCAGGTGCGGCCTGTCTTGGCGACAAGCGCTTCTGCTGCGGTCTTCGTCTGTTCCATCAGGCGAAAGGGTCGATCAAACACGTGGCCGAGCAACTCATATTATACCAGCGCCTCGCAACTCTTCGAAGCTCCCTGCTAGCGGAACATGTCCTTTTCCGCCTCGCGGAGGATGTCCCGGGCGGAGCCCTCGCCGCGTGGCACCGCGTAGCCGCGGATCAGCGCCGCCGGCACCCGGTTCAGCTTCCCCGTCACCAGCTCGGCGGCCGAGGCCAGCTCGTCCGCCACGCAGATCCAGGTCGCGCGCAGCTCTCGCCCCTGCGTATCGACCTTACCGACGTAGTCGATGATGGGCAGCATCCCGGCGACGCCGATGGCGACCTCTGTGAAGCCGCTGCGCCACGGTCGCCCGAAGGTGTCTGAGACGATGACGGCCACGTCGGCACCGGCGAGGCGGCGCAGGCCGTCGCGGATGCGCCGCGCCGAGGCGTCCGGGTCCAGGGGCAGCAGCACCAGACGACCATCCGGCGCGTTGGAGGCGTCGACGCCGGCGTTGGCGCAGACGAAGCCGTGCCGCGTCTCGCAGATGATGACGCCGCGGTCCATGCGCACGATGCGCTTCGACTCGCGCAGCACGACCTCGACGTGACGGGGGTCCTTCTCCCAGTTCGTCGCCAGCTCCACCGCCAGCGGCGAAGGCGCCACGTCATTCAGGTCGACGAGGCGCCCCTCCGCCTTCGACACGGCCTTCTGCGTCACGACAATGACGTCGCCGTCCTCGAAGGCGAGGCCCTGGCGCTCCGCCGCGGCGTGGATGAGCGCGGCCAGGTCGTCGCCGGCCCGAACCTCCGGCATGCCCTCGACGGCAGTAATCGTTACGGGCATCGGCCTAGATCCCCAGGATGCGGACGTGCGTCTCCGCCCGGTAGATGCGGTTGATGCTCACCAGCAGCGCCGTTATGCCCTCGACGTGGTGGCTGTTGGCCAGCGGGCCGCCGTTGACGCCGCGGATGCCCGGGATCAGCGCCACCAGCTCCATCACCTCGCGCAGGGCCGCCGGGTGGTCGCTGCAGACGATGACGTCGCCGTCGAGGTCGTGGTCGAGGTCGGTGAGCTTTTGAGCGCTCAGGTTCTGGAAGGCGCCGACGACGCGCGCCCGCGGCAGGTAGAGCTGCGTGTCTGCCGCCGCCGAGCCGGCCTCCGTCGGCAGCATGGTCGGCCGGCCGCCGGTGAACGCCAGCGGCACCACCGTCGAGACCACGGTCCGGTCGCCGATCGCCGGCTCCAGCGCCGTGAGCGTCTCCGGCAGCGCCGCGAACGGCGTCGTGACGATGATGACCTCGCCCGACCGCACGGCGTCGGCGTTGGTGCCGCCGTGCACGCTGCCGCCTGCGGCTGCGTCCTGAGCCTGTCGAAGGGCCGCGGCCACCTCCTGCGCCGCCTGCTGGCCGCGCTCCGCCGCCCGCGAGCCGATGAAGACCGCCAGGCCCGCCTTGGCGAGGCGCGCCGCCAGGCCCTTGCCCTCCGGGCCCGTCCCGCCGATGAATCCAACCGTCTGCGCCAAAGTGCTCGCTCCTCCAGCCTGCTCTAGAATAGACCAGCCAAAGATAAGGCGGCGGGCAGCACGTGAGCAACGAGCCTCATCTCGTCATTCAGGGCGTGGACATGGTCTACCAGGCCGGTCAGCGCTCGTTGACGGCCCTCGCCGGCATCGACCTCGTTGTCCGGCGGGGCGAGTTCGTCTCCGTCATCGGCCCCAGCGGCTGCGGCAAGTCGACGCTGCTGCGCATCGTCGGCGGCCTGCAGGCGCCGACGCGCGGCCGCGTCGAGATCGACGGCGGCCCGCCGCGCGAGGCGCAGCGCCGCAAGCAGATCGGCTTCGTCTTCCAGGACGCGTCCCTGCTGCCCTGGCGCAGCGTTATCGAGAACGTCCGTCTGCCCCTGGAGGTCAACCGGCAGTCCGGTCCGCGCTCATCCTTCGACCCTTCGGCAGCGCTCAGGGCAGGGAGCCTCAGAGCCCGTCCTGAGCGTAGCGAAGGGATGAGCGGAAATGAATCCGCTCGTGGTGAGCCTCTCGAACCACGAACGGCCTCTGTCAGCGACCCCGAGCGCCTCGTCGACCTCGTCGGCCTCGGCGCCTTCACGGGCTACTACCCCCACCAACTCTCCGGCGGCATGCAGCAGCGCGTCGCCATCGCCCGCTCCCTGGTCACGGCGCCGACGCTGCTGCTGATGGACGAGCCCTTCGGCGCCCTGGACGAGATCACGCGCTCCGCCATGCGCTTCGAGCTGCTGCGCGTCTGGCGCGCCCAGGCCGCCGGCGCCTGCACGGTCCTCTTCGTCACCCACAGCATCGCCGAGGCCGTCCTCCTCGCCGATCGCGTCGTCGTCCTCTCGCCCCAGCCCGGGCGCGTCGTCGCCGACCTGTCAGTCGACCTGCCGCGGCCGCGGCCGGAGGGCATCGAGTTCTCCCCCGCCTTCCTCGAGTACACGCGTCGCCTGCGTGACGCGCTGCGCGAAGGGGTCCCCCCTGAGCTTGCCGAAGGGAGCCTCGTGTGACGCTGCCCGTCGCCCGCGAACGCGAAGTCGCCCTCGGCGAGGCGCCCGCGCCGGCGCGGCCGGCTCGCCGCTGGTCCTGGGCGCACGAGCTGGCCGTCAGCGTCGTGCCGGCCGCAGTTGCCGTCTCGCTCGCCCTCGTCGCTTGGGAGGCCTGGATCGAGCTGCGCGACGTCAAGCCCTACCTGATGCCGGCGCCCTCTCGCGTCGCCGAGCGCCTGGCGGCGGACCCCCTCTTCTTCGCCGAGGAGGCGCTGCACACGCTGGAGGGGGCGCTCCTTGGCTTCGTCGTCGGCGCCGGCGTCGCCTTCCTCCTCGCCACGCTGATGGCGCAGGCGCGCTTCATCGAGCGCTCCCTCTTCCCGCTCGCCATCCTCGTCAAGGTGACGCCCATCGTCGCCATCGGGCCGCTGCTGACCATCTGGTTCGGCTTCGGCCTCCTGCCGAAGGTCTTCATCGCCGCCCTCATCGTCTTCTTCCCGATCATGGTCAACGCCCTCGTCGGCTTCCGCTCCGTCAACCCCAACGCCCTCGCCCTGCTCGAGTCGCTGGCCGCCAGCCGCGTCGAGGTCTTCCTCAAGCTGCGCCTGCCGTCTTCTCTGCCCTACGTCTTCGCCGCCTTCCGCGTCGCCGTGCCCATGAGCGTCATCGGCGCCGTCGTCGCCGAGTGGTTCAGCGGCGATAGCGGCCTCGGCCGCGTCATCTACATCGCCAACAACAACCTGGACATGGCCACGGCCTTCGCCGGCATCTTCAGCCTCGCCTTCATCGGCGTCGGCCTCTTCCTGCTCATGACGGCGCTGGAGCGGCGCTTCCTCTTCTGGCACGAATCGACGCTGGACGTGCGGTAGCTCCAAACGTCGCCGCGAGGAGGTGAGAGGCCGCGGCCCGCGCCGGCAGGGAACAGGACTGTCATTGCGAGCCATCGCGGCAGCGAGGCGCGGCAATCTGGGGAGGAGGGGATCGCAACGATTGGCCGCAATACGCATCGTCCTTGCTAGGCATGAGCACCAACTCCTCGTGAGCTAGAATTTCACTCGTGACCAGCGCCTACCTCTTCGACGGCCGTCGCTTCCGCGCCCTCGACTGGCAGCCGGCGCGCGCCCTGCGCTGGGCCGCCTGGCGCCCGGACGGCGGCCTGGCCCTCGCCGTAGGCAACGGTGGCTCCGCCCTCATCTTCGACGGCCAGCGCTTCGAGCCGCTCGCCACCGGCACGCGCCAGAACCTCCGCGGCGCCGCCTGGTCGCCGGACGGCACGCAGGCCCTCCTCGTCGGTAACCGCGGCGCCGTCCTCGTCCTCCGGGGCGAGTCTATC
>Ga0209109_10001198_pt1 | contig 14298 bp, 12 predicted proteins | sample Rifsed10ft2_FD_184004 | JGI IMG/M metagenome (GOLD analysis project Ga0209109, IMG submission 184004) | Soil microbial communities from Rifle, Colorado, USA - sediment 10ft 2 (version 2) | ecosystem: Environmental > Terrestrial > Deep subsurface > Rock core/Sediment | place: Rifle, Colorado... | reverse complement strand
TGATCACGTTTCCTACCGCAAATGAATCGATTAAGCGCTTTAAGACCAATTCAATTCTATTTAATAATTCATGAAATTGGGTTCTGTCTGCAAATTCTACATCTTCTTCGGCGAAATCCAATTCGAGTTCAATCAGCGAAGCAAAGTTCAACAGTTCTTCTCGCAATTTGGCAATTTCGTTAGAGAAACCACCACGCATTTGTTGCATCGCAATTTGATGTGAGGCTTCGTTATCGGATGAAATTAAATCAGCAACGGCTTCAGCTTGAGATAAATCCAGTTTGCCGTTTAGGAAGGCTCTTAAAGTAAATTCACCGGGATCAGCCATACGGCATCCTTTTCGAAGCAATAACTGAATAATTTGTTGTTGAATATAAGTAGAACCATGACAAGAAATTTCAATAGTATTTTCGCCCGTATATGAATTTGGACCTTTAAATATAGAAACCAGTACTTCATCCAGAGTTTTAGTGTCATCAATAATATGACCCAAGTGTAAAGTATGTGTTTTTTGTGTGGTTAAATCCTTATTTTTAATAGAACGAAAAACGGTATTACCAATAGTAATTGCATCTTCACCAGAAATCCGAATTACGGCTATTGCCCCAGCTCCTGAAGGGGTTGCCAATGCTACTATGGAATCATGAGGTATCATATTGTATTCAATTTTATGCAAAAGTAAGTAAAACTTGTAAAGCAACAAGACCCACTTATATAAGCATTAACTTTATTTTAAGTTAAAAATAAGTAAATCAGTTAATTGCTTATATAATTTGTTTATTTTTTGTAAATTTATGTGAATAATAGACTAATAAATATCATGAAAAAAATTCTATTTCCAACGGACTTTTCAGAAGCTTCTATAAATGCATTTATTTATGCATTAAAATTAGCCGATAGCATAAAAGGGGAGATTATTACTTTACATGTTTATGATTTACCTCAAGTAGGTTATAGTAATGTTCCGGGAGTTTTGAATGAAATTTATGATCTTATAGAATTGGGTAATTTCGAGAATTATAAAGACCAGGTTCCTTTTTTGAGAAGAATTGCGGAACAAAATAATATGGAGCATATTAAAATAAGCAATGTTCTCGATTATGGTAATTTAATCAATAAAATAGTAAAAATTGTTAATGACGAGAATATAGATTTCGTCGTTATGGGAACAAAAGGGGCAACTAGCCTGAAGGAAACTTTCTTGGGAACTGCGACTACAAAAGTTATGAATGCAACGAAAGCTATAGTTTTTGCCATACCCGAAAATTGTGAGTACAAGCAAATAAAAAAAATACTTTTCCTGACTAAATACAATTTTGAAGATATCGAAGTCCTTAAAAAAGTAATCGAATTTGCAACCGTATTTGAAGCACATATTGATTGCTTACATGTAAAATCGCCTCATCAAAAGGATAATGATGCTTTCAAAGAAGAATGGCAAAAAATTGCCAAGGATCAAGACATTACATTGCATACTATCAGTAATAATGATGTTGAAGGTATAATTCTGGAATTCATTGATCTGAATAAAATTGATATGATTACAATGCATATTTATCATAAGAATTTTTTTAAAAAATTATTTCAGATTAGTCTTTCAAAAAAACTGGCCTTTCATATAAATATTCCAATTCTTGCCATACCTGAATAAAATTAATTCGATTGTATTATCTTTTTATTTTTGAAAATTTATTTAAAAAAAATGCAAGATGTTTTTATTGTAATTAACTGATAATTATCATGTTAAATATTTATTTTTATATTTACCTTTAATAGATGAACTAATTTAATACTTGCTAAAATGAAAAGAATTCTGTTTCCCACTGACTTTTCCGAAGTTGCCACGAATGCTTTTGTGCATGCTTTAGAATTTGCAAAAATAGTTCATGGAGAACTCATTTTGTTGCATACATTTGAATTACCGGTGTTTGATAATCAGTTTTTTCCCGAAAATTATGCTGTGATTTATGATTCAATTGAATTATCCCAATTTGATATGTTTAAAGAAGAGATTCCAAAACTGCGGGCAATAGCTGAAGAACGTCATCTGGACAAAATAAAAATGTCTCATCGACTTATGGATGGTGATTTGCTGTTTAATATAAAAAGAGCGATAAAAGAAGATAAAATTGACTTTGTAGTTATGGGCACTTCCGGAGCAACTGGGTGGGAATCCTTTTTTCTGGGTACAAATACCGGCTCCGCTATATCAAACATTGATGTTCCAATGTTGTGCGTACCATTAGAAGCAAAATTCAAAAAAATAGAAACGATTGGTTTTACAACACGCTTCAGATCTAAAGATAAAAAAGCGCTTAAAACAGTTTTGGATATAGCAAAAAAAACAAAAGCTAAAGTAAAATGTCTGTATGTGAAAACAAATGAATCTGATGTTTCAAAAGACACAATAGATAAATGGGAAACAGAGTTCATGCAAGAACCGATAGAGTTTTTTGTTATTAATAGTAATGAAGTAAAAGAAACCATATTAGATTTTATTCTGTATAAAGAGATTGATGTATTGACAATGCTTACCTATAAAAGAGGTTTTTTTGAAGGATTATTCAAGCCTAGTTTCACAAAAAAAATGGTGACAAATTTTGATATCCCAATTTTAGCCATCCGTATTGATTGATGTTAAATTAGGTTTCAAGCCGAAATCTATTTCGTTATATTTGCATTTCATCAAAATGAAACATGGAAGTATATAAATCGAAAAAAGAAAGCTATTCAGCACAATTAAATACAATTAATAAAAAGTACAATAGCATCAGTTTCTTTAGATTGTTAACTATTGTACTTTTTTTAGTTTCAATCTATTACTATTTTCAAACAAGCCAAGCGTTTCTGATAGTTTTGGGCATTTTGTTTTTTGGATCATTTATTCTTTTAATGCGTTTTCATTCCAAATTATCTTTTCAAAAACAGATATTGATTACCCTAATTGAAATTAATGAAAATGAAATGTCCTACTTAGAAAGAAAAAAAATCGCTTTTGAAAACGGACAGGAATTCAATGATTTTCACCATCCTTATGCGTACGATTTAGATATTTTTGGGGAACATTCTCTCTTTCAGAACCTAAATAGAACAGCCACATTCATTGGTAAAAAAACATTGGCTAAACAACTTTTAACGCTTTTGCCAAATGAAGAAATTTTAAAAAATCATAAAGCCATTAAAGAATTATCTGAAAAGTTAGATTGGCGTCAGGAATTCTTGGCTTTCGCCAAAATTAGTCAGGATACGAAATCTAGTTATGAAACTTTATTGAAATGGAGTACGTTTGAAAGTACGCCTTTATCAAAAGCGACAGTGTTGATTTCTTATATTTTATCTGTGTTGTTCTTTGGGATTTTTATCGCATATTTAGTGACATCAAATCCGGTTTTTGTATCCTATTTGGCCTATGTGTTTGTTTTCAATTTAGCTTTTATGGGTAGATTTTTGAGACGTATTCAAATAGAAATTGCCAATGCTGAAAATGTCGACAAAATAATTAATCAATATAGTTTATTGGTTGAGAAAATTGAAACAGAATCATTTGAATCTGAGAAATTAATTGATTTACAACAGAAACTGACATTCAAGAAAGAAAATGCCAGTATTCACCTGAAACAGTTGGCTGCTTTATTTTCGAAAATGGACAGTATCGGAAATTTTGTAACCGCATTAGTATTCAACGGAACTTTTCTATTTAATCTTCATGTTTTAAAATCTTTGATACAATGGAAAAAAGTGCATGCTGAAGCACTTGAAGATTGGTTAGAAGTTATTGGTGAATTTGAAATGTTGAATAGTTTAAGTAATTTATCTTATAATAATCCTGAGTTTGTTTTTCCAATTATAAATACAAATTTCGAAATTGACTTCTCAAATCTAAGTCATCCGTTGTTGAATGAAAAAACTAGAGTAGGGAATGAGGTGAGTTTTCATCCCCAATCCTTCATGATTTTGACGGGTTCTAACATGTCAGGCAAAAGTACTTTTCTGCGCAGCTTAGGGATTAATATGGTGTTGTCAGGAATGGGATCTGCTGTTTGTGCCAGCAGTGCAAATGTACATCCTTTACCAGTTTTGGTTTCGATGCGATTATCGGATTCCTTATCCGACAGTGAATCGTATTTCTTTGCCGAAATAAAGCGTTTAAAACAAATTATGGATGAACTTGAAAATAGGCCTGCTTTTGTCTTATTGGATGAAATATTAAGAGGAACCAATTCTGATGATAAACGAAATGGAACAATAGAAGTTGTCAAAAAAGTGATTGCAAAAAAAGCTATTGGTGCCATTGCAACCCATGATATTGAAGTTTGTCTGACGACTAATGACTTTCCAAATATACTAATCAATAAATGTTTTGAAGTCGAAATCCACAATGACGAATTGCATTTTGACTATAAACTACGAGACGGAATTTGTAAAAATAGAAGTGCCACTTTCCTAATGAAAAAAATGGGAGTGATTTAGATTAGAATTGTTAGACTCCTTAGATTTTTAGATTGTTAGATTTCAACTTTAGGTTGTTGTTCCTGTGAAGGTTCAAAATAGAAGTAATAAAAGCAAAAAACCGCCTCATAATTAAATGAGACGGTTTTTTAAATATAAAAATGGTTTGGTTAATAGCGTATTTTAAAATCTAAATAGTGGTTAGCTATTTAGCATTACTGGCATTACAAGCATCGTTACTGTTTCACCTTCTTCTAATCCATCAACAGGAGTTAGAATTCCGGCTCTGTTTGGTAAAGACATTTCAAGCATAATCATATCTGATTGCAAATTTGTCAACATCTCCGTAAGAAAACGAGAGTTATATCCTATTTGCATATCATCACCTTGATAATCACAAGTCAATCTTTCTTCTGCTTTATTTGAATAGTCAATATCTTCAGCAGAAACATTCAATTCAGCACCAGCGATTTTCAAACGAATTTGGTGTGTAGTTTTGTTAGAGAAAATTGCAACACGACGAACAGAACTCAAGAATTGAGAACGGTCAATCATTAATTTATTTGGATTTTCTTTTGGAATAACCGCTTCGTAGTTTGGATATTTTCCATCAATCAAACGACACATCAAAATGTAGTTATCAAAAGAGAAAGTAGCATTCGAATCGTTGTATTCAATTTTTACTTCAGCGTCTGATGTACCAAGAATATTTTTTAAGATAGTCAAAGGTTTCTTTGGCATAATAAAATCAGCCACTTGTGAAGCCACAACATCCGTACGGGCATATTTTACTAATTTGTGTGCATCAGTAGCTACAAATGTCAATCCTTGTGGTGAAAACTGAAAGAAAACACCTGACATCACAGGACGTAAATCATCATTTCCGGCAGCGAATATAGTTTTGCTGATAGCAGTGGCCAAAATATCCGCAGGAACCAGTGTTACTGAGGGGTCATCTAAGTTTACAGATTTAGGAAATTCATTTCCGGGAGCATAAGCCAACGCATATTTCCCAGAATTAGAACTGATTTCAATCGTACTATTTTCTTCAACAGTGAACGTTAAAGGCTGCTCAGGAAAAGTTTTAAGGATTTCCAAAAGTAACTTTGCAGGTACAGCAACACTTCCTTTGCTCGTAGAATCTATAGTTAATGCCGCTGACATAGTTGTTTCTAAATCAGATGCAGAAACCGTTAATACATTCTGATCTAAATCAAATAGGAAATTATCTAAAATAGGTAAAGTATTGCTACTGTTGATAACGTTACCTAAAACTTGTAATTGTTTCAATAAGTACGAACTCGATACTATAAATTTCATCTGTTATATTTTATTTTTTGGTATACTTTTTATTTTATTTTTAAAAACCATACATTCTACAAATATATCGTAAAGTACTTTAGTATGGAAAATTTTTTATTAACATCTACTTGCTGTATTTTCTTTTTCTTAGGAATGTAAATAAGATTCCAAAAAGCGCTAAAATAAGAATTGGTAGCCCGATAGTTATGAATTGCGTAACGGTATAGTTTTCATAAACTTTCTCTTTATCCAATAAAGGTAAGTCAAGATCTTTGCTTCGAATGTTAATAAGTCCGGTATCATCCAGCAGATAATTGACACAATTTATTAGAAAATCTTTATTGTCGTACAAATTTCCAGAGCGTTGATCATAACCTAATTCTACCGGCTGAAAGTTTTTGTCCAATTGGTTTTTTATGAAATCGCCATCTGATATAACAATCATTTTATTCTCTTTTCCTTTGATTTCAAAACTCTTTTGATCGAAAGGTAAAACTCTGTTTTCAAACATAGAATTGAACGAACCTTCTAATAAAACCGAAAGCGGAATATTTCCTTTGTTCAAATAATCATTTGGACTTGTCTCTTCGGTTACACTATTTAAATTGATTTCTGTTGGTGTGCCAATTTTTTTCGAATATTGGGAAGACTGTAATAAAATGGTTTTCTTAATTCCGTTTTTCAACGTATCGATTGGATTAGCGAAATCGAATTTGATTCCGCCTAAATTTTTCACAATCGGATGCGGACTGTTTGGATAAACCTGAGGTGCAAACTTCCAGTTAAATTCTTGAAATTGAGTTGCACTTCCTTGTTCTCCTGAAGCCAATTTTATTGGACTTCCTCGTTCGTCTTTTATTAAATCGGGATTAATTCGGATTCCGTATTTAAAGAATAAATCATTCAAATTTAAATCTCTTGGATAAGCCAAAGTTGCTCCTGAAGGATTGTACAAACTATCCATTTCTGCCACAACTTGATCTACAAGCCACAAAGTTTTTCCACCGTTGATAATAAATTGGTCTAAAACCTGTTTTTCTGCATCCGAAAAAGTTTCTGTTGGTTTAGCAATAATGGCCAAATCATATTTTTCTAAAGCGTCTAAACTTCCAATAGGATTTTTGGCAACCGAATCTAAAGTAAAAGGTCCAATATGATAACTTTCTCTAACTTGCATTAAAAATTTGGCCATTAATATATCCTGAAGCTCTCCATTTCCTTTGATTACAGCTATCTTTTTCTGTTTGTCTTTGGTTATTTTATTTAAAGCATCAGCAATAGAATATTCCAGATGTTGAACCGATCCAATCACTTTTTCAGTGGTCGAAGCGCCCATTCGGTTTTTCAACAAAGGAATATTGACTTCTTTATTATTATAGACTGCAATTGCCCAAGGGAAAACCATTGCTTGTGATTGTTTTCCTTTGTCGTCAACAGTAATATTTATCGGAGTTAATCCTTTGCGATACAACTCTTTAATATTGTCCATGCTTTCGTCTTTGTTCTCCAAAGGATCTACAAATTCAAAGACGATATTTTTGTTATATGCCTGAAATTCTTCTAATAATTGTCGGGTTTCTTGCTGTAAACGTTTGAATTCAGCAGGCAAATCGCCTTGCATATAAACTTTTATAGACAAAGGATTTTGTACTTGTTTAATTATGTTTAAAGAAGTCGCAGAAAGAGTATATCTTTTGTCTTTGGTTAAATCAAAACGATGAAATAATTGGTTTCCAATACCATTTACAATCAGTAAAATTGCAATTGTAATCAATAAAGTTTTTAAGTTGCTTTTTTTAATAGGTATCATTACGATTTAAAAGATTTTAGATTATAAACAGTCAAGGATAGAAACAAAACCGTAACACTTAAAAAATAAATAATGTCTCTGGTATCCAGAACTCCGCGGCTCATGCTTTTAAAATGATCTTGCATTCCTAAAGACGAAATAAAGGATGAAATATTGGGAACAATAGCTGACAAGCCTTCAATCCCAAAATAGAAAAAGAAACACAAGAAAACAGCAATTATAAATGCCACAATTTGATTTTCGGACAGCGTAGAAGTAAAAATTCCAATGGCAGAATATCCTGCAATCAGGAATAATAATCCAAAATAAGAGCCAATCGTGCTTCCCATATCAATATTGCCTTCAGGTAGTCCTAAACTAGAAATAACAATAACGTAAATAAAAGTTGGAATGATTGCCATTACAATTAATAACATTGCGCCAAGAAATTTGCCACTTACTATTTCCCAAATACTTAATGGTTTGGTCAATAATAATTCTAAGGTTCCTTGTTTCCTTTCATCCGAAAAACTGCGCATGGTTACTGCCGGAATCAAGAAAATTAATATCCAGGGCGCCAAAGTGAAAAATGGAGTTAAATCAGCAAAACCAGTATTCAAGATATTGTATTCTCCTTCAAAGACCCACAGAAATAAGCCGTTACTAATTAAAAAAATAGCTATTACCAAGTAACCGATGGGTGAACCAAAAAAAGATTTTATCTCTCGAAGTAATATGGATTTCATGTATTTTGTTTAAGGTTTGAAATGTTTAAAGTTTAAAGTTCCTCATTCGCAACTTTAAACTTTAAACTAATTTTTATTCTAAAGTAACTAATTTGTCAACGCTCCACGCTTCTGGTTTGTCGTTGAATAATTTCTTGGTAAAATTCCAAACGTCATAAAAGAGTTCTGAATTTCTGTAATTTTCTAAATCGGCCTCGGTTTCCCAGTAACTGTACGTGAAGAAAATAGATTTATTGTCTTTATCCTGATACAGCTCTAAGAAACGATTTCCTGGAGCGTTTCGTATTTTTTCTTTCATCAACTCGAAGTTTTCTAAAAAAGCAGGAATATTTTCCTGGTGAAAGCTCAATTTAACTATTCGTACAAACATTTAGATTTTATATTTATGATTTATGATTCTAGATTTTTTAACTGTTTACTGACCACTGCTAACTGAATACTATATTTATTACATCTCTGTAATTCAATCCTAACAAGCTATTGGCGGAACCGACTTTAGAGGGATTGCTTCTGAAAATGGCAATCTCCAGAAAACCAGCTTCATTAAAAATGGCTAATTTTTCTCCCTCATAAGACTTAATGGGATATTTATCAGAATTGGCAATTGCCGAATAATTGGGTAAAATAGTTTTAATATTTTTGGTTTTTAAGACGATTTCATAAGGCCGACCTTTGGCAACTTCAATAAAATACTTTTTAGAAATATTTGTAATCACATTTCCAAAATGATCTATATAAATTACATGTCCTTTTAATGAATTCCCATCATCTGACAGGACAGCTTGTAAATCAGTTACTTGTTTTATGCTTTTTATTTCTTTACCAATGACGTTCAGTAAGCCACCTTTGGCAATATGGCAGGCTACTTTTACAAAAACATCAAGATCACTAGCGTCACTGGGTAATCGATCATGGATATTGATAGTCACTATTTTTTGAGGAACAATCTTTTGCGAAAGCATACTTAATATACCATTATCAGCGGCAATAAAATAATGATCGTTCCATTGCATGACAATATGTTGATTTTCTTTATTAAATTCCATATCAACTCCAATAACATGTACAGTACCTTTTGGAAAGCTCGCATACGAGGCTCCAATAATGTAACTTGCTTCAACAGTGTTGAATGGGTCTACATCATGCGAAATATCGATGATTGCTGCTTCGGAATACTCAGACAATATTTTCCCTTTCAACGCACCTACAAAGTGGTCTTTCAAGCCGTAATCGGTAGTAAGGGTAATAATTGACATAAATTTATTTGTAAATAATGGTGTTATGTAAACCTAATTTTCATTAAATTTGAGAAACGCAAAGCTAATAATAGTAAATTCAAAAAAACAAAAAACAAAAACAAATTCTAAACAATACTACAAATTAAACTATCAGGCATATCATTTACTAATTGATTAATTTTAATTTAAAAATACTTAATTTGAACGAAAGGATAATCGAGCTCATAGACATCGCTCCAAAAGACTTTTGGGGCGCTCAAGACACTCATCTTGAAACAATTAAAAAGTACTACCCAAAATTAAAGATTGTCGCTAGGGGAACAACCTTAAAAGCTTTCGGTGAAAAAGAAGTTTTAGACGAGTTCGAAAAACGCTTTCAGCGGTTGATGTTGCATTTTACGCGTTATAATACCATTGATAATAATGTTATTGAACGTGTTATTTTAAGTGATGGCCAACCAGTGGAACGAATGGGCGATCATGACAAAATTTTGGTTCACGGTGTGGGTGGAAAAATCATTAAGGCGATGACTCCAAACCAACAACTGTTGGTGGATTCCATGAATAAAAACGACATGCTTTTTGCTGTTGGGCCGGCAGGAACTGGAAAAACCTACACAGGTGTTGCCATGGCCGTGAAAGCATTGAAAGAAAAACAAGTTAAACGTATAATACTCACACGTCCGGCAGTTGAAGCAGGGGAGAATCTTGGTTTTCTTCCGGGTGACATGAAGGAAAAACTGGATCCGTACATGCAACCTTTATATGATGCGTTGCGCGATATGCTGCCTAATGAAAAACTGGAAGATTATATATTAAAAGGAATTATCCAGATTGCACCTTTGGCATTTATGCGCGGACGAACTTTGGATCATGCTTTTGTAATCTTGGATGAAGCTCAAAATACTACCCATTCCCAAATGAAAATGTTCTTAACCCGTATGGGGAAAAGCGCCAAGTTTATGATTACGGGTGATCCTGGTCAGGTCGATTTACCAAGAAGAACCATTTCTGGACTTAAGGAAGCAATATTAGTCTTAAAAGATGTGGAAGGAATTGGGATTATTTATCTGGATGACAAAGATATTGTGCGTCATAGATTAGTAAGCAAAGTAATTGATGCCTATAAACAAATAGAGAATCACGATTAAGAATTGTATCTAATATTAAAAGGGAGGACTTAAGTTACTTAAATCCTCTCTTTTTTCTTTATATTCTTTCTCTTGCAAACTATTTATCCTTGCAAATTCACGATCGATGGTAACAGAAATTTTAAAATAGCGATGCCCGTTCCTGTTTTCTTTGTGTATCTCTTTAAAATTGAATAAATTTGGAATTATTATAAATGAGGAGAGAAAGAAATGATTTCAAAAGAAAAGATTAAAGTAGTTATTAGCGATTTGGACGGAACCTTATTAAATTCAGATCATAAAATTTCCAATTACACCAAAAGTATTTTTCAAGAACTTCACAATCAAAACTATTTAATTATTGTTGCTACGGGTCGTCATCATCTTGATGCTATGCCAATTGTAGAAAATTTAGGTTGTCCGGTTTATTTAGTTACTTCAAATGGCGCTCGAATTCATGCTCCAGATAAAGAATTGCTTTTTTCATACAATATGGATAGTGAGGCAATAAAATCGGTTTTGGCATTAGACATTGAACCGGAATTTACAACGGTACTTTTTAAAGAAAATGTTTGGCAAACGAATAAGCATAATGAAAAACTAAACAGTTTTCAAACCGAATTGAATTACATTCCAGAATTGGTTGATTTTAAAACGCTTGAAGATGCCAGCGCTATAAAAATGTTTTTTACACACGATTCCCATGCTAAATTAGTGACTTTACGAGATAGGATTCTGGAGAACCATCCTGATGTTTTTAGTCATGCCTTTAGCTTACCGCTTTGTTTAGAATTTATGGATAAATCCGTCGATAAAAGTGTTGCTATTGCTAAAATACTTGAGAAAGAAAATCTATTTTTTGAACATGCCATAGCATTTGGGGATGGATATAACGATGAAAAAATGTTAAATTCAACTTTTAAAGGATTGTTAATGGCCAACGCTCCTGATAGTTTGAAAAACAAACTTCCGCATTTAGAAATAATTACTACAAATGATAATGATGGTGTTGCAAAATATCTTTCGCAAACTGTTTTAAACTTGTAAAGCGAAAACATTCCCATGCCAAAGTCAAAATTTGAAGAAACTATTTTGGGATTATCAGGTACGGCCACTCTTAATTTATTCAACAATACAATTCTTGAAAAATAGGGTAAGTAAAAACTATTCTTTTTTTAGTGAATCTGTATGAAATAATTTTAAATTTGCATTTATTAAAAAACAACACAACAACTGTAATGAGCAATACAATCACAACAACTGATTTTAATTTTCCAAATCAAAAATCTGTTTATAGAGGCAAAGTAAGAGAAGTTTACAATATCAATGATGAACTTCTGGTGATGGTTGCTACAGATAGGCTTTCCGCTTTTGATGTAGTTTTGCCGAAAGGAATTCCATATAAAGGTCAAATTCTAAACCAGATTGCTACTAAATTCATGGAATTAACGGAGGATATTGTTCCTAACTGGTTAATTGCAACTCCTGATCCTAATGTAGCTGTTGGTCATTTATGTGATCCTTTCAAAGTAGAAATGGTGATTCGTGGTTATCTTTCAGGACATGCTGCTCGTGAATATGCTCTTGGCAAAAGAGAAATTTGCGGAGTTTCAATGCCTGACTATTTGAAAGAAAATGATAAATTCCCAGAACCTATTATTACGCCGACTACTAAAGCAGATAACGGAGAACACGATGCTGATATTTCTCGTGAAGATATTTTAGCTAAAGGAATTGTTTCTGAAGAAGATTATGTCGTTTTAGAAAAATTCACAAGAGATTTATTTCAAAGAGGAACTGAAATTGCTGCCAGTCGTGGTTTGATTTTGGTTGACACCAAATATGAGTTTGGAAAAACTAAAGAAGGTGTAATTGTATTGATTGACGAAATTCATACTCCAGATTCTTCTCGTTATTTTTACGCTGAAGGTTACCAAGAAAGACAAAATAAAGGTGAAGAACAAAAACAATTGTCGAAAGAGTTTGTTCGTCGTTGGTTAATCGAAAATGGTTTTCAAGGACTCGAAGGGCAACAAATTCCTGATATGACTGACGAATATATTGAAACAGTTTCTGAAAGATATATTGAATTATACGAAAATATCTTAGGCGAGAAATTTGTAAAAGCAGACATCAGCAATATAGATGAAAGAATAGAGAAAAATGTCTTGGAATATCTAGCGAACAGATAGCACCAATTCCATAAAAAATAAAAAACCGCAATTCAAAATTTTGAATTGCGGTTTTTTTATTTTTTAAATGAGGATTCATAAGAAGTAATCCATTCATCTATTGACATTTTTTGCACGAGTTCACCAATTAAATCAAAAGGGATTTGGTCCATCTTTTTAAATCGGATGCAACTTTTTCCCATATCTAATTTTTGGACGCTGTGTTTTGGATATTCCTTGGTAAACCAATTCAGTAATTCCGGGTTGGCATAAATCCCCATGTGATATAGCGCAATGAAATTTTTTTGAGAAGCAATGTTGATAAAGGGAAGCGGAAGCTTAGGATTGCAATGATAGCCATTTGGATAACTAGAATGTGGAACGACATAACCAATCATGCCATATGAAATTTGTTCAACAAATCCTTTTGGAATATTTTCTAAAATAGTTTCTCTAAGTTTTTTAAAAGCTTCTTTTCTTTCCTCGGGGATTTCTTCTAAATAAGCGGAAATTGTTGTGGCGGTTGATTGCATTTTTAAGAATTGTTTGAGTAAATTTAATAAAAAAACCGCAATTCATAATTTGAACTGCGGTTTTTAGCCCCGATAGTAGTGGAAATCCTTTTCCTTTTTTCTTTAAAAAGGAAAAGATTGCAACGGATAGCGGGAAATAGCTCCTAATTCTTTTTACGTTTAATGATTCGTTCTAATGTTTCTTTTTCGTTGTAATATATGAAATACATGAATACGATTAATAACGAGATTCCAACAAAATAATTCTCTCGGAACCCATAGAATGAAATGGCTGAAAATCCTATGGATAATAAGAGATAGCCGCCTATTTTTTTTATGTCGTACGGAATTGGGTAATATTTGTTTCCGAAATAATAGGAAATAAACATCATGCTTCCGTAGGCCGCAATAGTGGCGATTGCCGAGCCGTAATAACTCATGGTGGGAATCAATAAAAAGTTAAGTCCCAACGTTATTATTGCTCCAATAATCGAAATGTAGGCGCCAATATGGGTTTTGTCGATGAGTTTGTACCAAACGGAAAGATTGGTGTAAATGCCCAGAAAAAAATTGGCAAGAATGATTAACGGTACGACCTTCATGGCTTCCCAATAGGAGGAATCCCGAATCATTAGGTATTTTAAAACATCTGCAAAAACGATTACCGCCAATAAAATAAAGGAGCCAAAAATGATGAAATATTTGGTAATCATGGCGTAGGTTTGCGGCGCATTTTCGTTTGAAGCGTGGCTGAAAAAGAAAGGTTCAATTCCTAAGGTATATGCCGTTCGATATAAAACCATGAATAGTCCTAATTTATAACAGGCGGAATATACGCCAACTTCGGCTTCGGCAATATTTGCTGGCAATAATTCCCCTAAGAGTATTTTATCGAATTGTTCGTTGATGGCAAATGCAAGTCCAGCAACCAAGATTGGCAAGCCATAACGCATCATTCTTT
>Ga0209109_10001197_pt1 | contig 14300 bp, 16 predicted proteins | sample Rifsed10ft2_FD_184004 | JGI IMG/M metagenome (GOLD analysis project Ga0209109, IMG submission 184004) | Soil microbial communities from Rifle, Colorado, USA - sediment 10ft 2 (version 2) | ecosystem: Environmental > Terrestrial > Deep subsurface > Rock core/Sediment | place: Rifle, Colorado... | reverse complement strand
CATCGGCGGCGGCGTCGGTATCCCGCCGCTCGTGTTTCTCGCCGAGGAATTGCGCAACCGTGCCGACTTCATTCCCGTGGTCCTCATGGGATCGGAGATTCCGTTCCCGTTCGAGCTCCAATTGTCCGCGCTCGACGTGGGATCGAACGCCCCGGGCGCTTCCCATGGCTTGCGGCTGCTCGAGCAATGGGGAATTCCGTCGCGGCTCGCGAGCAATGCCGGGCTACCCGGGAGCTTCGCGGGCTTCGTGACCGAGCTTGCACGCGCGCTCTTGTCCGGCCGTTCCGATGAGTCGCGGAGCGCCACGCAGATCGTGGCTTGCGGCCCGGAGCCGATGCTCTGTGCCGCCGCGAAGCTCGCGGCGAGCTTCCGCCTGCCATGCCAAGTCGCGCTCGAGGAGTACATGGCCTGCGGCGTCGGCGGCTGCGCGGGCTGCACCGTGCGCGTTCGCACGGCGGACGGCGACGCGATGAAACGCGTGTGCGTCGACGGGCCGGTCTTCGACGCGGCGGCGGTCTATTCGCTCTCGTAGGAGCGAGCTTCGCTCGCGATTCTTTCTCCTTGAGCGAGCATGAAGGAAAATCGCGAGCGAAGCTCGCTCCTACACAAATCAGCCGAAATTGATTTTCGCTTCGAGGTTGCTGCGAGAATCGGCGTTCGAGAGCGCCTCTTCCATGCTGATGATGCCGGCGCGATAGTGATTGTACAGCGCCTGATCGAAGCTCTGCATGCCGGGATCCTGGGTGTTCTTGAAGGCTTCCTTGACCGACGCAATGTCGCCTTTGAGGATCATCTCGGAAATGTGCGGCGTGTTGAGCATGATCTCGACCGCCGCCACGCGCTTACCTTCCTTCGACCTGACGAGCCGCTGTGAAATCACGGCCTTTATGTATTGCGCGAGGTCCATGAGCACCTGCTTGTGCTGGTCGTTCGGATACATATTGATGATGCGATCCAGCGTTTCCGGCGAATTGTTCGCGTGCAACGTGGCGATACATAGATGGCCGGTGCCCGCGAGATCGATCGCCGCCTGCATCGTCTTGCGGTCTCTGATCTCGCCGATGAGGATGACGTCCGGCGCTTCGCGCATCGAGCTGCGCAACGCAGCCTCATAGGAATGCGTGTCCAATCCGATTTCGCGTTGGTTCACGATGGACTTGCGATTGCTGTGCAAGAACTCGATCGGGTCCTCGATCGTCACGATGTGCGAGGCCGAGTTCGCGTTCCGGTGATCGATCATCGCCGCGAGCGTCGTCGACTTGCCCGAGCCGCTTGCGCCGACCATGAGGATCAGGCCGCGCCGCAGCATCACCATGTCCTTGAGAATCGGCGGCATGCCCAAATCGTCGAGATTGGGCAGCTCCGGAGTGATGAACCGCAGCACCATCGCGACGTTACCGCGCTGGTGAAAGATATTGACGCGAAAGCGCCCGAGGCCGGGCTCGGAGATGGCAAAATCGATTTCCAAATCGCGCGTGAACGCTTCGAGCTGCCTTTCAGTCATGAGCTCGAGCGCGGCTTGGCGCACCATCTTGGGCGTGAGCTCCATCTGATTCACGGGCACGATCTTGCCGTCGATCTTGATCATGACGGGAGAGTAGGTGGTGAAGAAGAGGTCGGACGCCTTCTTGTCCACCATCAGCTTGAATAGCGGCTTGACGTTCATCGTCGACGATTCCTAACGGAGCCGGTCAGAAGCGCACAGCCTTTTCTTCCTCGGCGAGTTGCAGGCTTTCCGCATGCTCCGCCGAGGCGTCCGGCTCACGCTTGCTCTCGAGCTTGATGCGCAAGCGCAACTCGTTCTTCGAATCGGCGTTGCGCATGGCTTCCTCGTAGGAAATCGTGCCGTCCTCGTAGAGCTGGAACAGCGCTTGATCGAACGTTTGCATGCCGAGACGCGTCGACTTGGCCATGATCTCCTTGATCATGGCGACCTCGCCGCGGAAAATCAGGTCGCTGATCAGCGGCGATGCGAGCATGATCTCCATGGCGGCCACGCGCCCTATCCCGCTCTCCCTGGGAATGAGGCGCTGCGAGATCATCGCCGTGATATTCAAAGACAGATCCATGAGCAACTGGTGGCGCCGCTCCTCGGGGAAGAAGTTGATAATGCGGTCGAGGGCCTGGTTGGCGCTGTTGGCGTGCAACGTCGCGACGCACAGGTGTCCCGTCTCCGCGAACTGGATCGCGTACTGCATGGTTTCACGATCGCGAATCTCACCGATCATGATGACGTCGGGAGCCTGACGCAGAGTATTCTTGAGCGCGTTGTGCCAACTGTCGGTGTCGACGCCCACCTCGCGGTGAGTCACCACGCAGCCGCCGTGCGGGTGCATGAACTCGACCGGATCCTCGATCGTGATGATGTGGCCGCGGCTGTGGTCGTTGCGATGCCCTATCATGGCGGCCAGCGTCGTGGACTTACCCGAGCCCGTCCCGCCCACCACCAGGCAGAGGCCGCGTTTGGTCATCGAGACTTCTTCGAGTTGCGCCGGCAAATCGAGCTCCTCGAAGGTCGGGATCTTCGTGACGATCGTTCGCAGCACCGCGCCGACGTTGCCCTGCTGGATGAACGCGCTCACGCGAAACCGGCCGATGCCCTGTGGCGCGATCGCGAAATTGCACTCCTTGGTCGCGTCGAACTCCTTCGCCTGCTTGTCGTTCATGATGGAACGCACGATCAGGGAGGCTTGCGCAGCCGAAAGTGGACGGTCCGCGAAGGGCTTGATGGTTCCGTCGATCTTGATGGCCGGAGGAAAGTCCGCAGTGATAAAGAGATCGGAACCCTTATTCTCGACCATCTTGCGGAGCAAGTTTTGTGTCAACCGAACGGCTTGATCGCGCTCCATCTCGACGCGCTCCTTCTACAATATCTCGATGCTCAGAAGTTCTCTTTGTTGACCGCTTTGAAGCGTGCCTCTTCCTTCGTAATCAACCCCTTCATCATGAGTTCTTGTAGATTTTGGTCCAGTGTCTGCATGCCTTGTGCTTGCCCCGTCTGGATCGCGGAGTACATCTGCGCAATCTTGCCTTCGCGAATGAGGTTACGAATCGCGGGTGTACCGATCATGATTTCATGAGCCGCGATACGGCCGCCGCCGATTTTCTTCAGTAGCGTTTGCGAAATGACCGCGCGCAGCGATTCGGACAGCATGCTTCGAACCATTTCCTTTTCCGCGGCGGGGAAAACGTCGACGACGCGATCGATGGTCTTGGCGGCCGAGCTCGTGTGCAACGTGCCGAACACGAGGTGGCCTGTCTCCGCGGCGGTCAGCGCCAGCCGTATCGTCTCGAGATCGCGCATTTCGCCGACCAGGATGACGTCCGGGTCCTCCCGCAGTGCCGAGCGCAGAGCTTGGCTGAACCCCAACGTATCGCGATGCACTTCGCGCTGATTGATCAACGACTTTTTGCTTTCGTGGACGAACTCGATCGGATCCTCGATCGTGATGATGTGATCGGGCTTGTTGTCGTTGACGTAGTCCACCATCGCGGCCAATGTCGTCGATTTGCCGGATCCCGTGGGGCCGGTTACGAGCACGAGGCCGCGCGGGTGCATCGACACGTCTTTGAAAATACGCGGCGCGCCGAGATCGTCGAGCGATAGGATTATCGAAGGAATCGTGCGGAACACCGCCGCGCAACCGCGGTTCTGATTGAACGCGTTGACGCGGAAGCGTGCGAGCTTTGGAATCTCGAACGAGAAATCCGTCTCGAGAAATTCTTCGAAATCCTTGCGCTGTTTGTCGTTCATGATGTCGTATACCATACTGTGCACTTCCTTGTGCTTCAGTGGCGGCATGTTGATGCGCTTGACATCACCGTCGACACGAATGATCGGAGGAACGCCCGAAGACAAATGCAGGTCCGAGGCATTGTTCTTGACGGCAAAGGCGAGCAACTGGGCAATATCTACCGTGGCCATGGCGCTCCTTCAGCAACCCAAGTAAGCCCGATTCGCGGGAGGCTTACGAGAAAGTATTCATAGTATAGCCAACACATTAAGGTAAAGCGTGACTCAAATCACGTACCATTTGGCCGATATTCGCAAACGTGTCTCGGTCGCGCTACGCGATGCGGGCCGGGGCGCAGAGCACGTAATGATAGTCGCGGTGAGCAAGCAGCATCCGCCCGAATGCATCGCAGCCGCTTATCGCGCGGGACAATCGCACTTCGGGGAAAGTTACGTGCAAGAGGCTCTTCCCAAGATTGAGCGACTGCGCGATCTTCCCATCGAATGGCACTACATCGGGCCTATCCAAGCAAATAAGACCCGTGCCATCGCCGAGCGGTTTCAGTGGGCGCATTCCGTCGATCGCGCGAAGATCGCACAACGCTTGAGCGCGCAACGACCGGTTCACGCACCGCCGCTTAACGTGCTGATTCAAGCGAACCTCGCAGGCGAGCCGCAAAAAGCCGGGGCCGCGCCCGGTGCGGTCTTGGATTTGGCAAAGCTCATTGCGCGCTTGCCGGGATTGCGCTTGCGCGGCCTCATGGGCGTTCCGCCGACGCACAGTACGCGAGCGGAAAGCGCAAGCTATTTTCGCGAGCTTCACGGTTTACAACACGAGCTCGCCGCCGCCGGCGTCCTCACCGACACACTGTCGATGGGTATGTCCGACGACTTCGAGACGGCAATTGCGAATGGTTCGACATGCGTACGGATCGGCACGGCGATTTTCGGCCCACGCCGGAAATAGGTCTCATGCTATCTTTGTCCCATCGAAGGGACCGATATTCATGCGAAACGCCGCGTTCTATCTCGTCAAGACCTTCTCCGATCTCTATCTGCTGACGTTTCTGTTCAGATTCATCCTGCAGTGGGTGCGGGCCGATTTCTACAACCCGCTGTCCCAATTCATCGTCAGAGCGACCAACCCGCTCGTCGTTCCGGCGCGGCGCGCCATACCGAGCGTCGGCGAGGTCGACGTGCCGACGCTGGTGGTGCTGGTTCTGCTCCAATGTCTCGTGACGTGGCTGTTGTTGACGATGGCCGGCGTTACGGAGCCCGTCGACTCATTCCTTCTATACGTCGTGCTGAGGATGATCAGCCTCACGTTGTGGTTGTACTCGATCAGCATTCTTGTGTACGTGATCTTGAGCTTCCTCGCGCATGCGGCGTACAGCCCGATCGCGATGTTGCTCGGCCAAGTCGTCGGACCCGTGTTGCGGCCGGTGCGCCGCATTTTGCCGCCGATTGCAGGGTTGGATCTGTCCCCCTGGGTCGTGCTGATCCTGCTGCAGGCGCTGATGATCGCGCTGCAGCTACCGCCCTATCTGCGTTAGCGACAAATAGTTTATATTCGCCGGAGATGGAGTGGAGACGGGCATGCCTTCGCACATGAGAACGTTGCTTTCCTTAGGCTCTCTCGCCGTCCTGCTCGCGTGTGAGCAGCAGCCGCAGGATCCTGCGGCTGCGACGGACGAAATCGCCGTATTGCCCGGTACGGAAAGCTCCAAGGATTTCGGCGACTACGTCGTGCACTTCAACGCCTTGGTTACCGATCAGCTCACGCCCGAGATCGCGCGTCAGTATGGGATCGTCAGGAGCGAGAGCCGGGTCATGCTCAACGTGAGCATCCTGCGGAAGGCGGCAGGAGGCATCGGGACGGCGGTCCCCGGCGGCGTATCGGCATCGGCCATCAATCTCACGGGGCAGCTCAGCAACATCGCGATGCGCGAGATCCCCGAAGGCGAAGCCATCTACTACATCGGCGAGCTCCCGGTCACCAACGGCGAGACGCTCATCTTTACGATCGATGTCACGCCGCTCAATGAGCCGAGCCGGTTCACCGTGCGTTTCAAGAAGCAGTTCTTCGTCGATTAGCGCTTGGCGTCACCGGTGACTCGGATCGACGCGGTTGCGGATCCGAATCAGGTCGCTATGCGAGACATAGAGAAGCCCCGCGATCTTCCGTATGAGGTGGTCCTCGTGCTTGTCGAGATGCTCGTCGGCGAGTGCCACGCGCCACAGCATCTCGATGATCCGGTGCTTCTCGGGCACCGTCAAATTCTCGTGCAAGCGACGCGTAAAGGCCTGCAGGGACGCGGCGTGATCCGCCTCGGTTTTGGCTTCCTCGATGAGCAAGGCAGTTTCGGCCTCGCGGAGCGCGAAGTGCTCTTTCAACAGATCGGCCATCGCCCCGTCCTCGGAGAGATCTTGGGCGAAGTCCGCGCGCGCGACCTCGACGAGCAGAATGGCCGTCGCGAAGCGCAACGCCTGCTCGTGCGCGGGCTGTGACTCGTCGCCGTCTCCCTTGAACGTTCTGTCGAAAAGCTCGCTGAGCGCCTTCAGCATGATTGTTGCCTGCGTTGCCCGATCCGGCGGCCCGCAATCGTCACGCCCTCGGCGCTCTCATGCGTCCTCGGCGAAATCCAAGGCCGCGGAGTTGATGCAGTAGCGCAGCCCGGTCGGGTTCGGGCCGTCGGTAAATAAGTGACCCAAATGTGCCCCGCACTCCGCGCAGACGACCTCTTCTCGAATCATGCCGTGACTCAAGTCGCGGCGCGTTGCCACCGCCGCTTCGGCTGCGGGCGCCCCAAAGCTAGGCCAGCCGGTTCCCGAATCGTATTTCTCCGCGGATGAGAACAAGCGGTTGCCGCAGCAAACACAAAGATATTTGCCGCCGTCCTTGTGGGCATAGTACTTGCCCGTAAATGGCGGCTCCGTGCCGCATTCCTGCGTGACGCGGTACTGCTCCTTGGTGAGCCGGCGCGCGAGCTTTTCCGTGCGCGGCACCTTCTTGTCACTCAACGACCGATCTCCTTGGGCTAGGACCGTCATCATAACGCACGCTCCGCGCGGCGCGGGACCGTCGCCGTATCATCGCTCGGTCGCCTGCGCATCCTCGAGAGCCTCGGGCGGAACGGGGCCGATCTCGGTGAGAATCTCGTTGAGCCGCCGCACGAAGCCCGCCGGATCGTCCAACTGCCGGCCTTCGGCCAGAATCGCCTGATCGAGCACGAGAGTCGCGAGCCGCTCGAGCTTTGCGTCATCGCGTTCGGCTGCGAGCCGCTTGAGCAGCGGATGCCCGAGATTGACCTCGAGATGCGGCACGCTCGGCGGCGCTTCATGCCCGGCAGCCTTCAAGAGCTCGCGCATTTGATGGCCGATGTCCTGATCGCTGAGAACGATGCATGCCGCCGACTCCCTGAGGCGGGAGCTCTGCCGCACCTCCTGCACCCGGTCGCGCAACGCGCGTTTGATGCGTTTCAGCAAATGCTTGTCGTCCTTGCTGGCTTCGGTGCGAAGTCGCTCGGCGCCGATCACCGCGGGAAGCTCGAGATCGCCGCGGCTCACGTCCTTGAGCTCTTTGCCGCCGAATTCCGCGAGGTGCTGAATCGCCCACGCATCGAGGCGATCAGACAACAGCAGAACCTCGACGCCGCTGTCCCGGAACGCCTCGAGGTGGGGGCTCGAGCGTGCGGCCGTTGCCGATTCGGCGAGCAGGTAGTAGATGAACTTCTGCTCCGCGAGTGCATCCTGGACGTATTGGGCCAAGCTCCGGTCGTGCGCCGTACCGTCCGAGCGGGTCGTGTTGAACCGCAAGAGCTCCGCGATCTTCTTCTGATGCGCCTGATCCTCGGCGAGACCTTCCTTGAGGACCGGCCCGAACTCCTTCCAGAAGGTCGCGTACTTTTCCGGCTCGTCGGAGGCGAGCTTCTCGAGCATGTCGAGAACACGCTTGGTAAGCGCGCTGCGGATGACGCCCATCGCGGGATCCTGCTGCAGCAACTCGCGGGAAACGTTCAAATCGAGATCGCTCGTGTCGAGAACGCCGCGCACGAACCGCAAATACAACGGCAAAAACTGGCTCGCATCGTCGGTAATGAACACGCGCCGCACATACAACTTGAGACCCCGCGGCGACTCGCGGTTCCAAAGGTCGAACGGCGCGCGCGCCGGCACGTAGAGCAAGCTCGTATAGTCGCGCTTGCCTTCTACCCTGTTGTGGCTCCAAGTCAGCGGATCCGTGAAGTCGTGCGCAATGTGCTTGTAGAACTCGCGGTATTCCTCGTCGCCTATTTCGGCGCGCGGTCGCGCCCAAAGCGCCTTCGCACGGTTGACCGTCTCCGCCTCCCGGTCGTTCCCGGCAACGCTCAAGAGCACCGGGAATGCAATGTGATCCGAATACTTGCGAATCAGGGCACGCATGCGTTCCACGTCGAGAAACTCGTCGGCATCGGGCTTCAACTTGAGCGTGACCGCCGTGCCGCGCTCTCTCCTCGTGCAGCTCTCGACCGTGTATTCGCCCTTGCCCTCGGAGCGCCAGCGCACGCCCTGATCGGCGCCGAGCCCGGCTTTGCGAGTTTCCACCTCGACCTCGTCGGCGATGATGAACGCGGAATAGAAGCCGACGCCGAATTGGCCGATTAGTTGGGAGTCCTTCTGCTGATCCCCGGTCAGACGTTCGAGATAACGCGCCGTGCCGGAATGGGCAATCGTCCCCAAGTTCTCGATGATCTCGTCGCGGCTCATCCCGATGCCGTTGTCCGACACGGACAACGAACGCGCGGCGGAATCCACGACGACGCGAATGCCGAGGTCCGCGGACGACTCGAGCAATGCCGGCGCGGCCAGCGATTCGAAGCGCAACCTATCGTTGGCGTCCGAGGCGTTGGATATGAGCTCGCGCAGGAAGATCTCTCGGTTGCTGTATAGAGAGTGCACGACGAGGTGCAGGAGTTGCTTGACTTCGGCCTGGAAACCGAAGGTCTGCGCGGCAGCGCTCTCCGGCATGAGTCCGTCCTCCAAAAAAGCGCGGGATGCCCGCTACGATGGGGACGGTACGGGATTTTTCAAGCGACGGCGGTGTTACGCGGCTCGGCGCCGCTCAGGGTCACGAAGAGGAGCACGAGCAAAGCGAGGCACCAGACGGCGACGGCCCCGGCCGCCACACCGGCCAAGATAGGGGCGTAGGCTGGGACATCCGACCCGGACCGGGAGAGGTGCGAAGTGATGGCGGCGACCAAACCGATCTGTAAGAGAATGCGACGCAGCGGTTCCCACAACAGCGCGACCGCAAAGACCAAGTCTTCGAGCTCGTCCAACCACTGCGCTGTAATTTCCACGTCGTGTACCGTAACGCCTCAGAGCACGGGAAACTGCTCGTTGGCATAGTATAATGACAGTTCGTACGGTGCTTCTTGTTCTCGAGTCTCGTTGTATTGGCGCGCCGCATCCATTGCCCAAACGATCCAATCCAATCCGCAGATTTTTTTGGTCGGGAAAATTAGCACGCCGTGATCTCTCGCTTCCATACTTAAGATCTCAGCCGAAGGTTGGCCGCACTATAGTCGCAGTCGTCTGCAAGCGCTGTGAGAGAATTCTCAGAAGAGCCAAGGACATCGCGACAAAATGTTTTACTTATTGTAAGTTCGACAAGTACACGATTTTCACGGCCTCGATCAGCCGATAGTGCGATGCAGAGAATCACCGTTCTCAACCCGAAAGGCGGATCCGGAAAGACGACAGTAGCTACGAACCTTGCGGCTTGCTTCGCGGCCGCCGGACAGAGGCCGGCGCTCATGGACTTGGACCCGCAAGGATCGAGCACGCGCTGGCTGCACAAGCGCGCCAAGGAAAGCCCGGCCATCCACGGCATCGTCGCCTATTCGCGCTCGTCGGCCGTCACGCGAAGCTGGCAGCTCAGGGTGCCACCGCATTGCACGAGCGTCATCGTCGATACTCCCGCCGCGCTCGAAGCCCGAGCCTTTCCCGAAATCACGCGCGGCGCGGACGTCATTCTTGTCCCCGTCATGCCGTCGGATATCGACATTCACGCCGCTGCCAAATGCATTGCGGATCTGCTGCTCGTCGCCAAGATTCGCCGATCCGACGGGCGAATCGGGATTATCGCGAATCGCGTGCGCAGCAATACGCTGATATCGCAGTCGCTCATGCGCTTCTTGGGCAGCTTGGATATACCGTTGGTCGCGACGCTCAGGGACTCGCAAAACTACGTGCGCGCGGCGGAGACGGGAGTAGGCATTCACGAAATGCCCGCTTGGCAAGTACGCCAGGATCTCGGGCAGTGGGAGCAGCTCACGAGCTGGCTCAACACCCGCCAATTCAGGGAGCCTTCGCAGCCGCCGACGGGCGATCTCGTTTCGAATGTGTTGTGAAAAACGCCGCGCGGCGTCGGTATCAGGTTTCGTCGGGCTTCCAGGTCTGCTTCACGCGGTCGGCCCAGCTGTGATAGCCCTTCCAACTATAGATCGAGCTATCGAGCGGCGCCCGTTCGCTCGAAGGTTTGCCGCTTACCGTGGACAGCCATTTGCGATACGCGTCCCAACCTTTCTGATCGTTCGCCCGCGTCTGGGCGTTCGCTTGGGGTTTCGCACTCGAGCCGCTGCGCGACGACTCGGCGGTGTGATACAGCGGGGGCTTGAATTGATGCGGCTTGGTCTCGCTCATCTTGCAACGCGTCGCATGGAGTGGAGGTGCGCAAAAGGTACCGCGGACCACGCGCCTTTCCCAGGAACTGAGTCACAATGGAATTCGGAGAATTGTCTGTGATTACAGACAGTTAATTCAATGTTTACGTAATGGTGCAAGCCGGTGCGACAGCGCGCCGAGCCGGCTCATGTCGAGACGCGATAGCAGGGGACGTAGCTACCGGGATCCGACAAGCGCATGCGGTGCTCTGCTATGAAGCTTTTCAACAAGACATCGAGCGCCGTGGCGATCTCGGCATCGCCATGCAACTCGAACGGCCCATGGCGCTCGACGAGCCGCACGCCCGCCGCGCGTACGTTGCCCGCGACGATTCCCGAAAACGCGCGGCGCAAGTTGACGGCGAGGCTCGCGGGCGGCTGATCGCGGCGCAATTCGAGGCCGGCCATGGCGGCGTGGGTCGCCTCGTATGGCCGTTGAAAGTCGAGATCGATGGCCAGTTGCCAATTGAAGAAGTATGCGTCGCCGCTGCGATCGCGCGACTTCCGGACACCATACATCCCTCGCGTCACTTCCTTCGCGACGCTCGCCGGGTCGCCGATGATGACTCTATAGAGCCTTTGCGCGTCCACCCCAAGCGTCGCGCCGATGAACGAGTGCAGGTGCTCGAAATACGGCTTGCTGCTCGCAGGACCCGTGAATATGACCGGCAAATCGACGCTACGGTTGTCGGAATGCAGCAACACGCCGAGCAGATAGAGGATTTCCTCGGCCGTGCCGACGCCCCCGGGGAAAACGATGATGGTATGAGCTATCCGCAGGAAGGCTTCGAGCCGCTTTTCCATGTCCGGAAGAATGACGAGCTCGCTGACGAGCGGATTAGGCGCCTCCGCGGCGATGATCGTCGGTTCCGTGAGCCCCAAATAGTGCCCGGTCGCCAGTCTTTGCTTGGCGTGGCCGAGCGCGGCCCCTTTCATGGGACCCTTCATCGCGCCGGCGCCGCAACCCGTGCAAACGTCGAGCTCGTAAAGGCCGAGCGCGTAGCCCACGGCTTTCGTGTAATCGTACTCGTTGCGGCTTATCGCATGGCCGCCCCAGCACACCACGACCCCCGGCACGGCGTCGGGCCTCAAGACTTGCGCGTTGCGCAAGATGTGAAATACCGCATCGGTGATGCCGCGTGAGGTAGCGAGGTCGAAACGATCGCTGTGCAGGATCGCTTGATGCGTGTAGAGGATGTCGCGAAGAACCGCGAACAAATGCTCGCGGATGCCGCGGATCATCTGTCCATCGACGAACGCGCTGTCGGGAGCGTTCTCGAGCTCGAGGGCGATCCCGCCCTCCTGGCTCACGATGGACATTCTGAAATCCGCATTACGGCGCAAGATCTTGTGGATGTCGTCTTCCTCGGCACCGGCGTTGAGCACGGCGAGCGAGCATTGACGCCACAGCTCGTAAAGGCCGCCGGCGCCGGCGTTGCGCAGCTCGTCTACTTCGCTGCGGGAGAGAATTTCGAGCCCGCCTTCAGGCGCAATCCGTGCGTCCATCGCTTCGCCCGTCTTGCGGCTAAGGACGGATTTCGATCGGCGTGGCGACCGGCGTCATGAGCCAAAGATCGACCATGTCGGAGTTCGATACGGCAATGCACCCGTCGGTCCAATCCCAGCCGCGATAGCGGCTCGGCGGATATTTCGGCACATTCGGCAATCCGTGAATCATGATTTGCCCGCCGGGGTCCATGCCTTGTGCCCGCGCGCGAGCCCGGTCGTCTGCATTGGGATAGGAAATCTTGAGCGCCAAGAAATAGTCGCTATTGGAGTTCTTCGCTTCGACTTGGTAGAGCCCTTCCGGCGTTCTGAAATCCCCTTCGCGCCGCTTGGGCCCTTGCGGCACGAGCCCCAAGGAGACATCGAAGGTACGCACGATCCTGCCGGCGTTGAGCAAGTAGAGCTTGCGCTCCGACTTGATCACCAGAATGCGATCCACGAGGTCGGTCGGCGGCAGCCCGTCGTTCTCCGCGACGACGGCGGTGCAGGCGCACAAGAGCGCAACACTCGCCAAGGATCTGACTGCCCACGAAAAGCTCATCGGACGCCGACTGTAAAGCAAAAGCTTTTGCCGTGCCAAGCAATTGGCGCACGTTTTCGCCGGGGCGCGAGCGGCGCCCGTGGATTCTAGCGCCCCGCGGCGGAGCTCTCGAGCGCGGCGATGCGTTCGTCGATCGGCGGGTGCGACATGAACAGCTTGCGCAGCCCGGCGACACGCGCCCCGTTGATGCCGAACGCCTGCATCGACTTGGGCAGAGCGCGTGGGACGTGCACGCGCTTGAGGCCGTGCAGCGCGTCGATCATGTTGCGCGCGCCGGCGAGCTTGGCGCCGCCCGCATCGGCGCGGAACTCGCGCCGTCGCGAGAACCACATGACGATCATCGAGGCGAGTATGCCGAGCACGATCTGCGCGACGAGACTCGTGATGAAGAATCCTGGACCGTAACCCCGTTCGGTGCGGAACAACACGCGATCGACGACGAATCCGACGACGCGCGACAAGAACACGACGAAGGTATTCACGACGCCCTGGATCAGGGCCAGGGTCACCATGTCGCCGTTGGCGACGTGCGTGACCTCGTGGCCGAGCACGGCCTCGACCTCGCGCTGATTGAGACTGCCGAGCAAGCCCGTGCTCACGGCGACGAGTGCCTTGTTGCGGCTCGCACCGGTCGCGAACGCGTTGACGTCGGGGGAATCGTAGATCGCAACTTCCGGACAACGGATGCCGGCGGCCTCGGCCTGGCGTTGTACGGTATTCAGGAGCCAGCTCTCGATCGCGTTGCGCGGTGTCGCGATGACGTGCGCTCCCGTCATGCGCTTGGCAGCCCATTTCGAGATGGCGAGAGAGATCAAGGAGCCCGAGAACCCGACGACCGCCGAGAAAATCAGCAGCGCCCGCAAGTCGAGCGCGGTACCGCTCTCGGCCAACATCGATTCGACGCCGAGCAGCTGCAGCACGATCGAAACGACGGCCAAGACGGCGACATTGGTCGCTATGAACAAGAATATGCGCTTCATGATGCGTGTATATACGCCCGGCGCCGGGGATTTCAAGCCCGATATCGCCCCGCCGGCCTGTTAAGATTGTCCGCAAGCCGCCCATGCCCGCCGATGCCCATTTCCGGAACGTCAAGCTCGTGCCGTTGCGCTACGCCGCCGGCTGGCTCCTTTATGCATTCATGCGCACGATCGTGTGGCTGCCGTTCTCGTGGCAACTCGCGCTCGGCAAGAAGGTCGGAGCATGGTCCCGATTCCTGTTGACCGGCCGCCGCAACGTCGTGCGGCGCAACCTGGAAGTCTGCTTTCCCGCGCTCTCGGAACCGCAACGCGGTCGGCTCCTCGTCGAACATTTCGCAGCTCTCGGCGCCTCGCTGATCGAGATGTCGATGGGATGGTTCGGATCGGTCGCCACCCTTCGTCGCCTCGTGCGGATCGAAGGCGCAGAGAATCTCGCGGACGCCCTGGCCAAGGGTCGCGGGGTCATTCTGTACTCGGGGCATTACACGACGTTCGAGCTGTTCTTTCCCGTTCTCGCGCCTCTGTGCCCGCGGTTGTGCGGCATGTACAAAACCCTGCGCAACCCGGTCATGAACAAAGTCATGAATAAAGGGCGCGGCCGCAGTTTCGATAATCTGTTCGTCAAGGACAGCGTGCGCGACATGCTGCGCGAGCTCGCCGCGAATGCCGTCGTATGGTACGCCTCCGATCAGCAGTACTCGCGCAAGGGCAGCACGCTGCTGCCGTTCTTCGGCGTGCCGGCCATGACCAACACCGCGATCAGCCGCATCGCGAGGATCAGCGGCGCTGTCGTCCTGCCGTACTTCTGCCGCCGCCTACCCGGCGACGAGGTCTAT
>Ga0209109_10001196_pt1 | contig 14302 bp, 11 predicted proteins | sample Rifsed10ft2_FD_184004 | JGI IMG/M metagenome (GOLD analysis project Ga0209109, IMG submission 184004) | Soil microbial communities from Rifle, Colorado, USA - sediment 10ft 2 (version 2) | ecosystem: Environmental > Terrestrial > Deep subsurface > Rock core/Sediment | place: Rifle, Colorado... | reverse complement strand
GCATGCACGGCGCTGAGCGTCGCGACTTGCTGCACGCGATCGCGGATGCGATCGAATCGAGGGCGGAGGAGATCGCGCTCGTGGAGTCGATGGACACGGGCCAGCCGATTCGCTTCATGTCGGCGGCGGCAAAGCGCGGCGCCGAGAACTTTCGCTTCTTCGCCGACCGTGCTCCGGAGGCGCGCAACGGCCTCGCGCTGCCCGCACGCGACCACATCAATTACACGATGCGTCAACCCATCGGGCCCGTCGCCGCGATTACGCCGTGGAACACGCCGTTCATGCTGGCGACCTGGAAGATCGCGCCGGCGCTCGCTGCGGGATGCACGGTCGTTCACAAGCCTGCGGAGTGGAGCCCATTGACCGCGACCTTGCTCGCCGAGTTGAGCTCGGCCGCGGGATTGCCGCCCGGCGTGCTCAATACGGTGCAGGGGTTCGGTGAAACGGCAGGCAAGGCGGCGACGGAGCACGCGTCGATCAAGGCCGTCGCGTTCGTCGGGGAATCGGCCACGGGCAGTCTCATCATGGCGCAAGGCGCGCCGACGTTGAAACGCGTGCATTTTGAGCTCGGCGGCAAAAATGCGGTCGTTGTGTTCGACGACGCGGATCTCGAGCGGGCGCTCGACGCCGTGGTGTTCATGATCTTCAGCTTGAACGGCGAGCGCTGCACGTCGTCGAGCCGCTTGCTGCTGCAGCGTTCCATCTACGACGAGTTTCTCGCGGCGGTCGTCGAGCGCGTGCGCCGCATCAAGGTCGGCCATCCGCTCGATCCGGCTACGGAGCTCGGGCCGCTGATTCATGCGCGCCATGTCGAGAAAGTGCTGGGCTTTATCGACGTCGCTAAGAGCGAGCGCGTCGCGATCCCGATCGGCGGCAGCTTGGCGCCGCTCGGCGGGAACTACGTACAGCCGACCGTGCTCGCGGGCGCCGACAACGACATGCGCGTGGCCCAGGAAGAGATCTTCGGGCCCGTGTTGACCGTGATCCCGTTCAACGACGAAGCGGAGGCTCTGCGGCTTGCGAACGGCGTCAAGTATGGATTGGTGGGGTACCTATGGACGCGCGATACGGGCCGCGCGCATCGGTTCGCGCAAGGATTGGACGTCGGCATGGTGTGGGTCAATTCGGAGAACAATCGGCACTTGCCGTCGCCGTTCGGCGGCATGAAGGCGAGCGGCATCGGCCGCGACGGCGGCGATTACAGCTTCGATTTCTACATGGAGACGAAAAACATCTGTATCGCGATGGATACGCACCGCGTGCCGTCGCTCGGGCGTTGATGCAGATGCGCATATGAGTCTTTATTACGTCCAGAAGTTGCTCTATCAACTCAATAGGGATCCTCACGTCCGGGAACGCTTCGCGTCGAGCCGCGATTCCTTGTTGAGCGAATACGAGCTTACCGCCGAGGAGCGCAACGCGATCGCCGACGGCGATATCGGCTTGCTCTACGTGATGGGCGTCAACGGCCAGATCCTCATGCACTATTCGGCATTGATCGGCCAGAACTGGGACGAGTACATCGCCGCGATGCGTGGGGGCGTCAAGGTCCATGGGCCGGTACGCGGCGGGCTCTACACGATGCTCGAGGATAGGAAACCGTGAGTCTCGTGTTCGCGGGCGTCTGTAGCCACGCACCCGGCATCACGGGCCGCGCGCAGCGCGCCGATCCCAAAGTCCGTGACGCCTTCTACGCCAAGCTCGCGGAGTTGCGCGCGCGGCTCGAGGCGGCGATGCCCGATGCCTTGATCGTCATCGCCGCGGAGCATTTCGCCAATTTCTTCATGAACAACATGCCCGCGTATTGCATGGGCATGGCCGATCAGTACGAAGGGCCGATCGAGGACGAGCAGTGGCTCGCCATCAAGCGCACGCGCGTGCCGGGCAATGCAGACCTGGCGCGGCGCATCGTCAAGAGGATGATGCACGATATCGATCTTGCCTACGCCGAGGAATGGAAGTTCGATCACGGCATCATGGTGCCACTCAATTTCCTGACGCCGCGCTACGACTTGGCCGTGATTCCCGTGAACATCAATTGCCAGGGTCCGCCGTTGACGCCGCTGCACCGCGCTTACGAGTTCGGCCGCATCCTGCGGCGAGCTTGCGATGCGCAGCCGGAGCGCATTGCCGTCGTCGGCACGGGCGGCATTTCGCATTGGCCGGCGACGCCCGATTCCGGCGTCATCAACGAAACGTGGGACCGTGCGTTTCTCGATAAATTCGTTCACAACCGCAGCGACGAGTTGGTCGCCTACAGCGACGAGGAGACCTTTCGCGACGCCGGTCAAGGCGGGTTCGAGATTCGCACCTTCATCGCCGTCGCCGGAGCGACCGAAGGTTCGACCGGAGAAGTGCTTTTTTACGCGCCGATTCCGGCTTTCGCCGTGGGTTGCACGGTCGCCGTGATGACGGTAGGAGCGGCGTCTCGCCGCGATTCCGCAAGATAGTCTCGTCTTGACGAACCATCCCGAGGAACCCGTCGCGTCCCACACGGCGACGTTTACGATCCTGATCCCGTTTCTCGGCGCCATTGCGGCGCTCGGGCCTCTGTCGAACGATTTGTACGTGCCGTCGCTGTCGCTGGTCGCCGCGGGCTTGGGCGTGAGCGGCGCCTCCGCGCAATTGACGATGAGCTCGCTCCTCATCGGCTTTTCGGCCGGCTGCCTCATTTACGGACCGCTCTCCGATCGCTATGGCCGCAAGCCGATCCTGTGCTTCGGCCTTGCCCTCTATGTGATCGCCGGCGTGCTTGCGGCCCTGTCGGGCAGTCTTGCCGAGCTCGTGCTCGCTCGCGCGCTCCAGGGCTTCAGCGCATCGTCGACCATGGTCTTGTCGCGCGCGATCATTCTCGATCGCTGGAGCGGCGAGCAGGCATCGCGCGCGATCTCGTGGGTGTCGATCTTCACGTTCTTCACGCCCGTGGTCGCGCCGGTGATCGGCGGTTACGTCGCGGCATTCGACCATTGGCCGGCGGTGTTTTGGCTGCAAGCCGGTGCCGGCGCGTTGTGCCTCGCGGTTACGTTCGCCATGCTGCCGCGCGTGCACAAGGTTCATGCGGCGAGCGTTCTTGCGAGCATGCGCGCTTACGGCACCATCCTCACCGACCGGCAAGCGCTCGGTTACATGCTCTGCACGGGACTCGCGTTCATCGGCGTAGTCGCGTTCGTCAGCAACTCGTCGTTCGTGCTGATCGAGCGCTTCGGCCTCGAGCCGCATCAATACGGCTATTGCTTCTCGTTCGTCATGCTCGGGGGATCGATCGGCGCTTACACCAACGGCCGGTACGTCACGCGCCTAGGCATATCGCGCATGCTCGGCATCGGCACCGCGCTGCTCGCAACCGGCGGCACACTCGCGGTGTTGACGGCCGGCACGGATGCCGGGCTCATTCCGCTCCTGATCTCTTGTCTCGTGTATGTTTTCGGTGTCGGCTTCGTGTTTGCCAACGCCGTCGCCCGAACCATGAGCCGTTTCCCCGCGAGCGCAGGCGCGGCCTCCGCCGTGTTCGGCGTCAATCAGTTTCTGATCGGCGGCATCGTCGCGGGTGCGTTGAGCCTCGTGCGCGAGCCTTCGCCGCTGCCGCTCGCGGCGACGATGGCGTTCGCCGGGCTCGCTTGCGCCGCCGTGTGGTGGGGGTGGCTCGCCCGCGGAGCGCCGGTCAAGGCATGATCTATGGGGTATGGCGTTCCGCAGCGATAGATTTCAAAGTTAGGCGACTGGAGAGGGCTGCAACATGCTGAAGGGAAGGTGCCTATGTGGGAGAGTCTCTTACGAGATTCACGGAGCTATCCATAGCGCGAGATTCTGTCATTGCGTTACGTGCAGAAAATTCTCGGGAACCGCTTGCGCCGCGTGGGGCGTGGTTCAGACGGGTCAGCTCATCGTGCTTGGGTCTGAATCCAACGTAACCAAGTACGATTCGGGGGGTGGGCTTCGGGCATTTTGTAGCTCGTGCGGTTCTCCACTCTGGTACGAGCCCGCCAATCTTCCTGCGTTCCGAGGCGTGCCCCTTGGAGTGATTGATGAAGGCGATGTACCAACACCAGAGATGCACGTGTGGACGAAATCGAAGGTATCTTGGGCGTCAATTGATGACGAGCTTCCGCAACACGAAACCCATCCCTAAGCGTGACGGCGACACGGTATCCGAAGCGTCGCCTACAGTACGGACACGTGTCCCGATTTGTCGAGGGCGACGTCTGCGGTTGTACTGAAGGTGGTCCTGGGGGATCCCCTAAATAGAAGCAGGATCGCAACGGTGGTTTGGCGTTTGGGGCGTGCCAACCATATAGCAGCCGTAGGGAGTGTGAGGCGATGGCGGAGGAGCAATTCGAGATCTTCGACGCCGCCGGCAATGCACTTGGTATGGCACCACGCTCGCGGGTGCACAGGGAGGGACTGTGGCATCGCGCGGCGAACATCTTTCTGTTTCGCTCGGATAGCCGCCTACTCGTGCAACGCCGCCATGAGACCAAGGATGTATTTCCGGGAGCCTGGGACTTGAGCGTGGCCGAGCACCTCATTCCCGGCGAAAGCTACGAGCAAGGGGCGGCTCGTGGCTTGCGTGAGGAGCTCGGAGTCGAGAACGTGCCGTTGACGCCGCTAGGAGGAGTCGCGAAGTCTCGCCTCGAGATCGTCGCGGACGACATCAGGGACTACGAATTGCAACAGTCATTCCGGGGCGTGTTTGACGGCCCGGTTGCACCCAATCCGCGCGAGGTCTCCGAGATCCGATTGTTGTGCCTCGAGGAACTGGCGATCGCCTTCGCGAACGACCGGAAGAATTTACGCCCTGGTTCCGCAGGCGCGTAGCCGAGTTGAGTCTCTTGTGATTGCAGACGAAGATCTGGTTGATGGAGCTTGCGGGAAAACGAATTTGGCTTCGTGAATTCACGACGGCCGACATTGGCGCACTGTTTACGATTCACTCGGACTCTCAAGTCTTGCGCTACTACCCTCCCGAGGTCGGGACGCCGGAGCATGCCCAAATGCTTGTCGAGATGTTCATTCGCTGGGCGGCCGAGAATCCGCGCCAGAATTTCCAGTTCGCAATCGTCGATCTCGCGACCAAAGAGCTGCTCGGAAGCTGCGGGATTCGCAGAGAGGGTTGTTTGGCGGGTCAAGGGGAGTTCGGTATGGGTATCGGCAGGGACTGGTGGGGGAAAGGGATCGCGCGGGAAGCGGCCCAGATCGTCCTGAGCTTCGGGTTCTCGGAGCTCAAGCTCGACGCAATCCGTGCCGTAGCTGTTTTCGAGAACGAAGCCGTCACGAAGTTCTTGCAACGGCTCGGGTTCAGTCCGGGCATGCGCCATCGAGGCGATTCCTGGATGGTGGAAAAGGGCTTGAGCGCGATAGAGTGGCGAGTGACTCGCGGCGCCTGGGAGGAGTCCTTTCGCTAATATCCGGGGATATCCGACACGTGCCCTAGAGTATTGTCCCGTTGCAACAGAACAGTTCTCCGCATCCTGAAGGGCGACGGGTGGACGGAAGTGGCACAACGTGGAAGTCATCGTCAGTTCAAGCATTCGCGCAAGCCAGGTCGCGTTACAGTTCCCGGAAAGCCCTCGGATGACTTGGCGCCCGGCACACTCAACAGTATCCTGAAGCACGCCCACCTGAAGGACGAGTGATTTAGCCATGCGATATGCAATCGTGATTGAGGCTGCAGGCAAGAACTACTCAGCCTACGTTCCGGACTTACCTGGATGTGTCGCGACAGGTGCGACTGTTGAGGAAACGGAACAGGCAATCCGAGAGGCCATAGAGTTTCATCTGGAGGGGTTGCGGGCCGACAATCTCCCTATTCCGCCACCTTCAAGCCGCGTCGATTACGTTGAGGTCGCGGCCTAACTAACGCACGGACCGGCAGTGGTCCACAATCTGCTCACGGAGATCGGGCGATTCAACTCGTCCGCGGGCTCTCGCTGCGCAGGCCAGCCAACCAGACGAGCAGTCGTGGAGCTGCCCCGCATGCCTTGAGGATAACCCCGGGACATTCGACTTATGCTGGCGTTGTGGCGCTGCGCGCACTTAGTAGCTCGCTCGATGTCAGCCATCCCCTGGGTGAAAAACGGAACGTGAGGGCGTAGGCTTAAGCGATCCGTGCCTTCCACGGGAGGGAGCGTCATGGCAAAAAAACTAATCGCGGCCGCCATCGTTCTGTTCTTCTTCAGCCTTTGTGAAACGGCTGCGTTCGCCCACCATTCTTTTTCGGCAGAGTTCGATCGCGCCCAGCCCGTCAAGGTCACGGGCGTGGTTCGCAAGGTCGAGTGGACGAACCCGCACATCTGGTACTACGTCGAAGGTACCGACGAAGTCAGCGGTCGCGAGGCTGTCTGGGGGTTCTCGGGCGCGTCGCCTAACAATCTGCGCCGCCAAGGCATATCGCGGGAAGCGCTCAAGATCGGCGATACGGTCATCGTCGAGGGGTTTCTGGCTCGCGACGGCTCCGCGAACGCATCGGGCGGCCGCGTGACTTTCGCCGACGGCCGCCGAGTGTTTACCGCCTCCGCGGAGGACGCTCGCCCCGACTAAGTCACCTCCCAAGAGTAACGAGCCATGAACTCACGATATCTGACGCGTCGCCGTCTCGGCGCGATCCTCTCGAGCGTCGCGCTCTTCGCCGCGACGGCCGCCGCGCAAGAGGAACGTCCTGTCCCGCGTCTCACGAACGGTAAACCGGATTTCACGGGCGTCTGGGATCATCCGCGCGTCGGCGACATCACGCAGTCGAGCGACAGCGACGTCTGCGCGGGCGGGAGTCAGGGCTGTTCGCAGACGGGCCCGGGGCCGCTGCCGTTTACGCCGCTCGGCCGGCAAGTCCGCGCGCAGAATGACTCCGACTATTTCGACTACGGCGCGCATTGCCTGCCGTGGGGTTTCGTGCGTGCGTACGGCACGCCCTACCCGCACGCGTACGTGCATAGTCCCGAGCGGCTCGTCATCCTATGGGAGCAAGACAATGCCTGGCACATGGTGCCGACCGACGGCCGTGCGCTGCCTGCGGATCTCGAGCCTACATGGCGCGGCACCTCGGTCGGCCGTTGGGACGGCGACACGCTCGTGATCGAGACCGCGGGCTTCAACGGCCGCACCTGGCTCGACACGGCACGCAATCCGCATAGCGATGCGTTGCGGCTGACGCTGCGCCTGTCACGACCCGACTACGATCACATGACTTTCGAAATCACCATGCAAGATCCGAAGTACTACATGGAGCCGATCACGAACTCACGTACGTTCGTGCTCATGGCGCCCGGTCAAGAGCTCTTCGAATACTCGTGCACGGAGAACAACCGCTGCGAAGGCGGTGACTGCGCACCCGCGGACGTGCAACAGTAATCCCATTGAGAAACGCGCCGAAGCTCGCGGTCGACGCAGCTCAATTCATCGAGCGCTACTACGCCGAGGCCGAGGCGGACGAGCGGGCGCGGAGCGCCGAAACCCTGTCGGCAGTCGCGCTCGGTCACTTGGACTTCGCCGCGACGCGCGCACCAAACACGGCCAAACTCCGCGTCTTCAATCCCACCGTGGCGCGCGACGGGTGGACGTCGGACCGCACGATCGTGCAGATGGTCAACGACGACATGCCGTTCCTCGTCGACTCCTCTTCGATGCTGCTCGCGTCGAAGGGTCATGCGATTCACGCGACGATTCATCCGCGTTTCTACGTCGAGCGCACGCCCGCGGGCCGGCTCATAGACGTCAAATACGCCAAGGACGGCAAGACCAAGACCGAATCGTTCATCCATATCGAGATCGCGCGCGAGGCGCACGCCCAAGTGCTCCAAGGCATCGAGCAAGCGCTCGAGGCAACGCTTCGCGACGTGCGTGTAGCCGTCAGCGATTGGCAGCCGATGCTCGCGAAGCTTCGCGAAGCCGCGGCGGAGCTGCGCGGCAGCCGTCTCGAACGAACCCAGTTGCTGACGGAGTCCTGCGACTTCCTCGACTGGCTCGCGGACAATCATTTCACGTTGCTCGGTTATCGCGAGTACGAGCTCGTGTACGGCCGTGCCGCCGATACGTTGCGGAGCCGTCCCGGGACGGGTCTCGGACTCCTGCGCGACGAGGCGTCGAGGGATGGCACGGTGGAGCTCAGCGGCCGTGCGCGCAAGGAAGCTCGATCGCGGACGCCGCTCGTGATCACGAAGGCGGACACGCGCTCGACGGTTCATCGCCCCGCCCTGCTCGACCACATTGGCGTCAAGGTATTCGACAAGGGCCGCAAGCCGAGAATCGAGCGCCGCTTCGTCGGCCTCTTCACGTCGGTAGCGTACAGCCGGAATCCCCGCGACATTCCGCTGCTGCGGCACAAAGTCGCGACGCTCATGCAACGATCCGACCTCGATCCGATGAGCCACCGCGGCAAGACCTTCCAGCACATCCTCGATACATTTCCGCGCGACGATTTGTTTCAGGGATCGATCGAAGACCTCGAAGAGATCAGCGCCGGAATCCTCGCGCTCCAGGGCCGGCATAAGCTCAGATTGTTTTGTCGCCGCGAGACTTTCGGCCGTTTCTACTCGTGCCTGGTCTACATGCCGCGCGATCACTACAGCTCCCGGACGCGCGGGAACATCGAGCAGCGGCTGCTCGCGGCGCTAGACGGCAAGTCCGTGGAGAGCGAGGTCACGATCTCGGAGTCGGCTTTGGCGCGTCTCGTCGTCATGGTCCGGACGGAGCCCGGACGCGCGGCCGAGCCCGACGCCGCGAAACTCGAAAGGGAGCTCGAGGAAGCCGTCAAGACTTGGTCCGACCGGTTTCGTGCGACGCTCCTAACGCGCCTGCCGGAGGATCGCGCGCTCGAGCTGTTCCACCGCTTCGCGGATCGCTTCTCGGCAGGCTACGAAGAGGACGTCGACCCGGCGCGCGCCGCCGACGACGTGCACAAGCTCGAGCTCTTGACGGCTCGCGACACTGCTCTCGCGTTCGCCCTCGGCGAATCGTCGACGCACCGCGCCGACCGCCTTCGGTTTACGACGTTCAGCGCGGTCGACCCGATCCCGTTGCATGTCGCGTTGCCGATTCTCGAGAACCTCGGATTCAAAGTCATGAGCGAGCGCGTGTATCCCGTGCTCGTGCCCGACCATCCCATGTGGATTCAGGATTTCGAGCTCGAGGCGGCAGACGCGCAAGCGCTCGCTTCGTCCGCAATCGGCGAGCGGCTCAAGGAGTGCTTCGCGCAGGTGCTCCGCGGCGCTGCCGACAACGACGGCTTCAACAGCTTCGTCGTGAGCGCGGGGCTCGACTGGCGCGAAGCGGCGCTGTTGCGTGCTTATTGCAAATACATCCTGCAGATCGGCCTGCCGTTCAGCCAGGCCTACATGCAGAACGTCTTGGGCCGGTTTCCCGATTTTTGCCGCGCGCTCGTCGAGCAGTTCCGCGGCCGCTTCGATCCCGATCTCGCGACTGTGGAACGAAACGAGAAGCAAGCCGCAGCCGAACGAGTCATCGTCGAAGAGCTCGATCTCACCACGAGCCTCGACGACGATCGCATTCTGCGGGCGTTCGCGTCGGTCGTCGGCGCAACGGTGCGGACGGGCTTTTTTCAATTGCAGTCCGGCGCACCGAAACCCTACGTTTCATTCAAGCTCGACGCGCGCCTGATCCCGGAGCTGCCGCGGCCACGGCCCATGTTCGAGATCTTCGTCTATTCGCGCCGCGTCGAGGGCGTGCACTTGCGCTCGAGCAGGATCGCGCGCGGCGGTATACGGTGGTCGGACCGGCGGGAGGACTTTCGCACGGAAGTGCTCGGGCTCATGAAAGCCCAGCAGGTCAAGAACACGGTCATCGTGCCGAGCGGCGCGAAGGGCGGCTTCGTCTGCAAGCAGTTGCCGCAGGGCGACCGCGAGGCCGTGCACCGCGAAGTCGTGGACTGCTACACGACTTTCATTCGCGCCCTGCTCGATCTCACCGATAACATCGTCGACGGACGTCCCGTGACGCCGGACCGCGTCGTCGCGCGCGACGAGCCGGATCCTTATCTCGTCGTGGCCGCCGACAAAGGCACCGCAACGTTCTCCGACATCGCGAACGGCTTGTCGGCCGAGTACGGCTTTTGGCTCGGCGACGCCTTCGCGTCGGGCGGCTCCGCGGGCTACGATCACAAGAACATGGGCATCACCGCCCGCGGCGGCTGGGAAGCCGTGAAGCGACATTTCCGCGAGCTTGGGCTCGATACGCGGAGCCAGACGTTCACGGTCGCCGGGATCGGCGACATGAGCGGCGACGTGTTCGGCAACGGGCTACTCATGTCGCGTGAGATCAAGCTCGTCGCTGCGTTCAATCACCAACACGTCTTCATCGATCCCGATCCCGATCCGGCGTCGAGCTTCAAGGAGCGCGAGCGCCTGTTCCGATTGCCGCGCTCGAGCTGGGACGACTACGACCGGTCGAAGCTCTCGCGAGGCGGCGGAATCTATTCGCGACAGAGCAAGTCGATCGAGCTCGATCCGGCGGCGCAGGCGCTGCTCGGTCTAGCCGCACCCACGGTGACGCCGCCCGAGCTCGTCCGCGCCGTGCTCAGGGCGCCGGTGGATCTGCTCTGGAACGGCGGCATCGGCACCTACGTCAAAGGCTCGCTGCAATCACACGGCGATGCGCGCGACCCGGCCAACGACTCGGTCCGAGTCAACGGCAACGAGCTTCGCTGCCGCGTCGTCGGCGAGGGCGGCAACTTGGGCTTAACGCAGCTCGGTCGCGTCGAATACGCACTCGCGGGCGGACACATCAACACGGACTTCATCGACAACTCGGGCGGCGTCGATACCTCCGATCGCGAGGTCAACCTCAAGATTCTCTTCAACGACGCCATCGCGCAGGGCAAGCTCGCTCGCAGCCGTCGCGATGCGTTGCTCGCGGAGATGACCGACGACATCGCGGCGCTCGTGCTCGCGAATAACTACGGCCAGACCCAGGCTTTGGCGATGATGGTCTCGCGCGCCGCCGAGCGGCTCGGCGAGCACGCACGGCTCATACGCGTGCTCGAGACGAACGGCTGGCTCGATCGGGCCCTCGAGTTCCTGCCGACGGAGGAGCAGATCGAGGAACGGCGCGCCGCGGCCCGCGGCCTGACCCGGCCCGAGCTTGCCATCATCTTGAGCTACTCGAAAATCGAGCTGCGCGCGAGCTTGATCGAGAGCGACATCCCGGAAGATCCCTATCTCGCACGCGAGCTCGAAGCGTATTTTCCGGAGCGGCTCAAGAAGCAATTCGCGCCGTTGATCCACAAGCACAGGCTCGCCCGCGAGATCATCGCGATGCTCATTGCAAGCAGTATGGTCAATCGCATGGGACCGTTCTTCGTGCTGCGCACCGAAGAAGAGACCGGCGCAAACGTGACCCAGATAGCGCGCGCATACGCGATCGTGCGAGAGGTCTTCGACGTGCGCGCGCTATGGCGCGAGATCGAGGCGCTCGACTACGTCGTGCAAGCCGCGGTGCAGTACGACAGCATGTTTCAGATCAGCCGCATGGTACGCCGGGCTGTGTACTGGTTCTTGCAGAATCACTCGGACGCGCTCGACATCGAGCCGATGGTCATGCGCTTTCGCCCCGGCGTCGAAGAGCTCTATGACTCCGTCGTCGAGCGCGTGACCGGCCGCGTCGCGCAGCGCTTGGCGCAGGAGACGGCCCAGTTCCAAAGCGTGGGGCTACCGGCGCACCTCGCCAAGAGAATCGCCTCGCTCGCGATGATGACCCAGGCGCTCGACATCATCGAGCTCGCGCGCGAGTTCAAGCTCGCGCTCGCGGAGGTAGCGACGCTCTACCTCGAGCTCGCACAAAAGCTCCGCCTCGACTGGATCCGCGAGCAAATCGAAGCCCTGAAGGCCGAGAGCCGGTGGCGCGCCATGGCGCGGGCCACATTGCGTGAAACGCTGGCCCAACAGCTGCGCGCGCTCGTGCGAAGCGTGTTACGCCGCCGCGCGGGCCGCACGCCTGGCGAGTCCCTTGCCGCGTGGCTCGCGAAGTCGCAGAGCGAGGTCGCTCACATCCAGCGCATCCTCGACGACATGCAAATGACCGGCACGATCGACTTCGCGACGTTGTCGGTCGCTCTCAAAGAGGTCGGACGTCTCATCTAGCCCTGCACGCGCGGCTACCGAGCGCGCTCGGGCGGCACGGCCGCAGTGGCGGCGGTTACGATGCGACGCTCGAGTTCGTCGAGGTTCTTGACGTCACCGTCGAAAATCTCGACCCAATACATGCCGATAGTGTCCCACAGTGTGATGGCGACTGACTGGTCGGCGGGCGTTCGGCCGCAACACTGTCGGCCGATCCGTCCAACACCAGGCACGAGGAGAACTGTCGTGATGTCTCGAAAACCCCGCTTCTTGTCGATACTCGGCGCGCTCGTCGCAGCACTGCCCCTGGCGCAGGCCGTGGCCGGCCCGCCGTTGATTTGTCACCCGTTCATTGCCGACGGCGAGGCACTATTGCCGTGGATCGAGAGGTCGAACGATTGGCGCTCTCCGGACCCGGCCTACGACGTCGACCGCCTCGCCGGGGATACCTTGCGGCTGCTGTCGCCGGATGCGCCGGTGCTCGCGCGCATGGAGAATCTGCGGCGCGCGACGATCTATGCGTCGTCCGATCCGCATGCCGCCGGGGAGCTTCTCGAAGGCGTGCTCGATCGGACCGAAAAGAGCCCACTCGATGCGGCGTCGCAGGCGCTCGCGTGGTTTGACGCAGGCTATCTCATCGAGTCCTATCGCCAGCACAGCCCGATCGACGGCGTCGACATGCTCGCCGCGTCCCGGTTCGCGCATGCGCGGCCCCTCCCCGTCGAGCTCGAGACGCTCGACGGTTACGCCCTCGTGCAAAAGGCCATGACGCTCGCGCCCGAGTCGCGGGCCGAGATGGGGTTTGCCGCATCGTTGATGACGCGAGAGCCCGTTGCCGGCCGACACCGGGAACGCGCGGCAGCCGATGCGCCGCAGGGCTCCCTGCTCGCGGCGAATCTCGCGCGGCGGTGAAAGCGCCCGGCCGCGGATTGAGCCGGGCGCCGAGTCGGGCGATCATAGCTCAAGCTTAAAGGAGCAGCATTGACGCCAAGCTTCCCGTATTCGCGCCGGCAATTGCTGCGGGCGTCCCTCGCACTGACGGGTTCGCATCTCGCCGGCATCCCCGGCGTCCTGCTTGCCCAGGCGCCGGCGCGCGGCGCGCAAAATGCAGCGCGCCTCGACGAGCTGCCGGACTTTCAGCGCCTCGTCGCGGCCAATCGAATCCTCGCGAACGAGAACATCGTCGACGCCTTCGGTCACGTGAGCGTGCGCGACCCGCGCAACGCTCGGCGCTTCGTGATGTCGCGGTCGCGCAGTCCCGCCCTCGTCGCTCTCGACGACCTCATGGAATTCGATCTCGACGGTACACCCGTCGATGCGCGTGGGCGAACGGCGTACGGCGAGCGCATGATTCATGGCGCCGTCTATGAAGCGCGGGCCGACGTCGACGCCGTCATTCACTACCACGCCTATTCGATCTTGCCGTTCACGATCACGGACGCGAAGCTTGTGCCCGTCATTCATACGGCGTCGATCATCGGCGACGAGATCCCGGTCTGGGACATCCGCGATCGGTACGGCGATACCGACATGCTCGTGCGCACCATCGAGCAAGGCAGAGACCTCGCTGCCACGCTCGCCGAGAACACGTGCCTGCTCATGCGCGGCCACGGCGCCGTCGTCGTCGGCGCGACCGTACCGCGCGCCGTGCTGACGGCAATCTACCTGCAAGTCAACGCGGGCGTGCTTCTGCAAGCGCGGACTCTCGGTGAGCCCGAAGGCTTGAGCGACGAGGAAATCAGGCGCGCGGCAGAAACTCAGTTCTCGCCGCTTGCGCTCGATCGCGCGTGGGAGCACTTTTGCCTGCGCGCCGGCGTCGATCCCGTCTGATCGGCCGTCCAGTAGACGACGCTAGTGCGTTTCATCGAAGTCCCGCGCGATGTCCCGCCTGATCCGCTCGCGCACGTCCTCGCTCACGGGCGTCTTCTCGAGGAGACCGAGAAGCCGGTGGCGCAACGATTCCGCGGCGCGCCAGCGCGCGCGTGAGCTCGCGATCCTTTTCGCGGCCGGCGCCGTACTTGGCGATCGCGAGAATGGGAATCGAGACAAAGACCCCACACGCCTTCCGTGTCGCCTGAAGGCAGATCGACGAGCCGGGACTTCCATCCCCTCGGCAGCACCGCCGAGGACTCGTCGACCGGGTCGGCGTAGTCGGTCGTCTTGAAGACCCAGGTCCCGAAGTCGTCGCTGCGATGGCCGTCGAAGCAGACGTAGGCCGTCCCCGCGGCGTGCGGGGA
>Ga0209109_10001195_pt1 | contig 14314 bp, 13 predicted proteins | sample Rifsed10ft2_FD_184004 | JGI IMG/M metagenome (GOLD analysis project Ga0209109, IMG submission 184004) | Soil microbial communities from Rifle, Colorado, USA - sediment 10ft 2 (version 2) | ecosystem: Environmental > Terrestrial > Deep subsurface > Rock core/Sediment | place: Rifle, Colorado... | reverse complement strand
TTTCGAAGAATTCATCAAACCCCTTGAAAGGTTCCCACCGTATGAGACTCATGACTAAACCTCCTTTTCACTGGACCCAGTCCACTCTTGCAGTCGCGCTATCTAAGTATAGAGTGCGCCCGCGCGATGCCGCATCCAATCCGTGAGGCCCGCAGTTCCACTGCGGCAATTCCGTATCGACCGCAGCCGCCCGGCGCGCGTCATCGAGCCTCAGCCGAGCAATGCCGCGACCACCGTGAAATAGACGATGACCGTCAGCAGGTCCTGGACGATCGTTGCCAGTGGGCCGCTGCCGTACGCAGGGTCGCGCCCGAGTCGATGCAGCAGCCAAGGCAGCGCCAGGCCGATAGTCGTCGCGATGCCACTGGCCGCGAACAACGAGATCCCCACTGCGATCGCAAGCCGGGAGTCTTGCATGACGATCTGCGCGCCGACGGCGGCCGTGCTGCCCAGGATGCCGCCCATGAGCAGGCCGGTGCGCACTTCCCCAGCCAGCAATCGCCCGATGCGCGCGTGGCTCAGCGACAGGCCGCGCACTGTGATCGCTTCGGTCTGCGTGCCGATCGCATCCGCCAGGTACACGATCCCGGGGATGAAGAATGCGACCGCCAGATTCTCGGCCAGCACGGTTTCGAATTGCGCGATCACGAGCGCCGTCAGAACGCTGCCGGCAAGACCCAGGAACAGCCACGGCAACCGGTGACGGGCGCGCCGCACCGGCGGCGCCTCCAGTGCCTCGCGATTGTTCGCGTTCTCGCGCGCAATGCCGGCCAGCCGATGCAGGTCCTCGACGTGCTCGCGGCGCAGAATCGCGAGCAAGGCCTGCGCCGGCACTACACCCACCAGCCGCTTTTCGGAATCGACCACGGGGACCGAGGTGAGTCCGTGATGCAGCGCGACCGAAGCCACTCGCTCCTGGTCGGTACCGGCGTCAACCGACGGAACGCCCGTCTGCATGACTTCCACGACCTTCTTTTCCAGCGGCAGCTCTAGCAACCGGCCGAGAGCCAGTTGGCCCAGCACGCGCTGGTTCGAATCGATGACCACGATCGCGTCGGTGCAATCGAAGTGTTGGCCGCGAATCGCGATCTGCACTTCCCCAACTGTGGCATCGGGTGTCGTAACCGGGACGACCTTTGCCAGATGCCAGTGCGCGGCATCCGCTTTCGGTCGAGACCGGGCAACGCGCCGCTTCTCGCCGCTCTTTGGGTCGTGCGCGCTAACCATATGTCGCGCGTCCGTCGCCGCGATGTGACCGCGCGGCCCGTGGAATGGCCCGCAGGAGCCCCGTAACGGCGACAGCAGCGACGCCGGCGAGCGCGGCAACGAGAACTGCTGCTGCCCCAGGGGTTTCGAATCGGAAGGCATCGGCGATGGCCGGCACCTCGAGAACCGCAACCAGCGCCGCGATGGCGCCCACCGTGATCCACCGGAACGCACGGTTCGGGCGCAGCAGGACCGTGGTAATCGAGTCCGATCGCGCTCGGCTCACCAGGATCAGCATCAGGTTGCTGGTGACGAGCACGACGAATCCGAGCGCGCGCGCCTGCCCCTCGGGCACCAGGACCAGGGCGATGCCGTACACAAGGGCCACGGCAGCCAGGCTCGCGATCCCGAGCACCGCGCTTTCGAACAGCATCGCTCCAGAGAACAGGCGCTCCCGCGAATTGCGCGGCGGCCGCCGCATGACCTCCTCGCCACGCTGCTCACTCTCAAAAACCAGCGAGCAGGCGGGATCGATCACGAACTCGAGGAACACGACGTGCAGAGGAAAGAGCAGCAGCGGCCAGCCGAACAGCAGCGGCAGCAATCCGGCGCCCGCGAGCGGGATATGCACGGCGAGAAGGTAGCTCATGGCATTGCGGATGTTCTCGTAGATCCGTCGGCCCACACGAATGCCCGTCACCAGCCCGGTGAAGTCATCGTCCACCAGAACCAGTGCCGCTGCCTCGCGCGCCACATCCGAGCCCCTGCTGCCCATGGCGATGCCGATGTCCGCAGCTTTCAGCGCCGGGGCGTCGTTGACCCCGTCGCCGGTCATGGCGACGAGCTCGCCGTTGGCGCGCAGCGCGCGGACGAGGCGCAGTTTTTCAGCGGGCGGAGTGCGCGCATACACATTGACCACTGCTGCGCGCTCACGAAGCGTCGCCTCGTCCATGGATGCGAGTTCCCCCCCCGTGAGAACACCGCGCGAATCGTCCAAGCCGACCGCTCGCGCGACCGCGCACGCGGTACCCGGATGATCGCCCGTGATCATGACCACGCGAACACCGGCGCGATAGCATTCCGTCAGCGCGGCTGGAACGGTCTTTCGTACCGGATCGCGCAGGCCGATCAGTCCCAGAAAACTGAGATGCAGCTCGTCCGGCGACGATGGCAACGCCCCACCGGTGACTTCGGCGCCCGCGATCGCGAGCACTCGCAGGCCGTCGTGCGCGATTTCGGCAACGCGCTCCAGCAAGCGGGCGACGACCGCAGGGTCGAGCCTACACAATCCGGCGACTGCCTCGGGCGCTCCCTTGGTCGCAATCAGCAGGCTGCCTGCACCGTCGGGCTTCCAGACGTGAGTCACGGCAAGTAACTCCGGTGTCAGCTCGAATTCGCGCACCAGGGTCATCCCACTCAGCTTTTTTGCATCCAGTGGAGCGTAGTCCTGCGCGGCCGCGGCAATTGCGCGCTCCATCGGATCAAACGCATCGATTTCGCAGGCCGCCAGGGCCGTTCCCAGCAAGCGGCTCATATTCGGTTCGATTTCGCCGAGCTGGCCGTCGAGAACCAGCTGCCTGGCGCCATCATCGAGCACCGACACGGCCATGCGGTTCTCGGTGAGAGTGCCGGTTTTGTCGACCGCGAGCACGGTTGCCGCGCCGAGCGATTCGATCGCGGGCATGCTCCGTGTGAGCACGCCGCGCTTCGAAAGTCGCCAGGCACCCAGCGCCAGGAACACTGTGAGGACGACCGGAAATTCCTCCGGCAATACGCTCATGGCAAGCGTAATTCCGGCCAATGCCCCTCCCACCCATCCACCGCGCGACGCGGCATAAAGGAGCACGACGGCGATGCATAGCGCGCCGCCCAGCAGCGCGAGCCAGCGCACCAGACGGCGCGTTTCACGGTACAAGGGGGTCTGCTGCGGCTTGAGCGTGGCGAGGGCGTGGCCAATCTGACCCAATTCCGTGCGCACGCCGGTGGCGGTGATTTCGGCTGTGCCATGCCCGCGCACGACCAGCGTTCCGGAATACACGCGAATGTCCGCGTGCGTAATTGATTGCGAGATGGCAACGCTTTCGGCAATAGGGCGCTTCACCACGGGCAAGGATTCGCCCGTCAGCAGCGATTCATCGACCTCGAGATCAACTGCTTCCCGCAGCACGCCGTCGGCCGGCACGCGATCACCCTCGCTCAGCAGGACGACATCGCCTCGCACGACATCGCGCCCCGCGATGCGCCGCATCTCGCCGTCACGCAGGACGGCGGCGCGGGGACTCGAGAGGTCACGAAGCGCTTCGAGTGCGCGTTCGGCGCGCCGCTCTTGCGCAACCGTGATGAAGACGACCGCGACCAGTGAGGAGGCCAAAATGAGCGCCTCGCGCAGGTCGCCCAGCACCAGGTACAGGGCCACCGCCACGCACAACAGCAGGAACATCGGTTCGGCCAATACGTGCAGCAAGGCGTCGAGCAGGCGACGCCCATGGGCGGCGGGAAGATCGTTTGGACCCTCCGCCGCAAACCGGCGCGCGGCCTCGGCGGTCGTCAGGCCGAGGCGTCCTGGCATGCTGCGGTCGGGCCTCATTCGAATGCCTGACGGCATTCTCGCCCTCGTCTCAGGCCAGCGCTGTAAGGGCGAGTACGTATGTGCGTAGGCATGGTTGACGGATTGTCGCCGCGAGTAGCTCAACCTACGATCGCGCAATTCCCTCGTCCAGCCGGGTGTGCCGATGAACGAAATTCGCCGAATTCTGGTGGCGATCGCCGAACCGAATGCGCGGTCGCAGCCGGCGCTCGAGAAGGCCGCGGAGCTTGCCCGTCGAACCGGCGCCGAGATCGACCTGTTTCACTGCCTGTACAACCCGTACGTGCAGAGCGAGCGACTTTACGGCGCGCGCGGGCTTTCTGCCGACATCGAGATGCTGGTGCAGGTTACCAGGGAACGGCTCGAGCAACGCGCAAGGTCGGTGGCGGATAGCGGAGTGCGCATCCGCACCAGCGTGCGCTGGGATTACCCGGCGCACGAGGGCATCGTGCGCCAGGCCATGCGCCACAAGTCCGACCTGGTCGTCGCCGCAACTCAGCGACATCGTGCCGCGGAGCGGCTGTTTCTCAGCAATACCGACTGGCAACTGATACGCGAGTGCCCGATGCCGCTGTTGCTCGTCAAATCACCGCGTGCCTGGACTGCATCGACGGTCTTGGCGGCGATCGACCCGCTGCATGCTCATGCAAAGCCGACCGCGCTGGACGCCGAGATTCTCAAGATGGGCAGCGCCCTCAGCGGGGCCCTGGAAAGTTCGATGCATGTCGTGCATGCCTACCCTCCGGCGCTGACGGTCGTGCCCGGAATGATGGCGGAGGCATTACCCGTCGCGGTGACGGGTCCGCAAGCACGCCGCTACGCCCGGCGCATTCGTCGCGCCGTCACGGCCCTGAGCAGGCGTCACGGCGTCAGCGACCGGCGAACTCACGTTGAAACCGGCGATCCAGCGACCCTGATCCCACAACTCGCCCGCCAATTGGGCACGCAACTCATCGTCATGGGTGCGGTATCGCGCTCCGGGCTCAAGCGACTATTCATCGGCAACACTGCGGAACGCATCATCGATCGCCTCGACTGCGACATCTGCGTCGTCAAGCCGCCGGGCTTTCGCTCGCCCGTTCCCGCACGGCCGCATCGGCGGCCGATGCTGTTTCCAGCGATCTGATTCTCTCCGGCGCAGCGAACTCCGCATCCGTTCAGTGCGCGAGCTTTCGCAGCGCGCGCCGTGCTTCCTTCAGTGCGCGTTTCTCCTCGCCCGCAAGCAGCTTGCGAAGCCCGGAACGCAGCGGCTCAGCGAGCACGTCGCCGTGCCGCACCGTCCACTTACGGGCGTTGCGCGCATCGAGATAGCGACCAATTGCCTGTTGGGTCGCGCGTGCCGGTGCCGCCAGCCGCTCGCTGTCGAGCTCCAGTTGCCGGGCCAAAATCTCAATGACATAGCGATACGCTTTCGCCTGCACGCGTACGCGATGCAGTGATGATGCACGGCCGTCGACCTGCCGACGCGCCAGTGCGAGTGCTTGCGCAGATTCCAGCAGCATCACGCGTGCCAGCCCTCGCGAGTCGCTCGTGCGCGCGAGCTGGCCCTTCAGGTCATGCACCGACTGATCGAGCCGTTCGAGCCGCTCTGACCAAACCAGAGATTGCGTGTGCCGGTGCAGGAGCCGGCGTGCGGCGGCACGTTCCTGCTCCAGCAAGACCGCGAGGTGGCGCCTGGCGCTGGGTGTGACGGCGGAAAGTTGCGGCAGCGCCGCGAGCAATCCCTCACGGAGGACGTCGACCTCACGCACTGCAGCCAGTTCGTGGGACAACGCGCGCAGATCACGTATGCAGCGATCCCTGGCGCGCGGGTCGCGCAGGCCCGGGAGGGCAGCGGCGAGAGAACGGAGGCGGCGTGCTGCCACGCGCGTGCGGTGAACGGCCGGCGGGGAGGCATGACGCGCCACGAGCGCCGCCTCGCGGCGCAGCTCGCGATGCAGCTTCGAAAAGAGACTGTCCATTCCGGACGCGTAGGCCTTCAATCGAGCGTCTCTTGTTGTCTGGGAACTCAGTGCTTCGCGCCACGATGGACGGAGTTGACACGTCGCTTGAGATCGGCGCGCGGATCGAAGTCGAGCTCACGGCGCATCTGCTCGTAGAGAGCGCGCGTCTTGGCCGAGTCTCCTGGCGGAAGCACGATCTCGAGCGTGACCAGCTCGTCACCCGGCGGCTTGCCGGGCAGCCCTCGTCCATTGAGTCTCAATCGTTGGCCGGCACGCGCGCCGGCAGGAATCTTCATCTGCACCGAGCCACCGAGCGTCGGTACTTCGACCTGCGCTCCCAGAGCGGCTTCCCACGGCGCGACCGGCAGCGCCAGGATGACGTTGCGGCCCTCGAGCTGGAACACCGAGTGGGGGCGAATCGTGATCTCGAGATACAGGTCACCCGCTTCACCAGTACGGGTGCCGGAGTCACCCTGCCCTCGCAGTCGGATCTGCTGACCCCCCGTGACACCCGGCGGGATCGTCACGCGGACTTCGCGTTCTTTCAATTCCAGCCCGCCAGCTGCAGTCATCTCTGGCTGCTGCAGACGCAATGTGCGCACACCGCCATGGAACGCGTCCTCGAGATCGATTTCGATGCGGGCATGACGATCCTCGCCGCGCTGGAAGCGTTGCCCGCCGGCGCGGCCGAAAGGCTCGCGCCCTCCAAACAGGCTGGAGAAGAAGTCGCTGAATCCGGCCTGATCCTGGCCCCCGAACGAAAACTCGAAGCGCTGTCCCCGGCCCCAGTCGGGCGGCGGGCGGAACTGCTGGCCGGCGCGCCAGTCGCTGCCGAGCTGGTCGTAAGCGGCGCGCTTCTTGGGATCGTGGAGGACCTCGTAGGCTTCCTGCACTTCCTTGAACTTTTCCTCGGCGTTACGCTCCTTGCTGACGTCGGGATGATACTTGCGTGCAAGCTTTCTGTAGGCCCGCTTGATCTCATCCGCGCTCGCGTCGCGACCGAGGCCGATGACCTTGTAGTAATCCTTGAATTCCATCGCGTTCTCCCCCTGCAAAAATCTCACTCGGGACGCAATACCGCAAGGCTTGAAATTTCACTCCCCGCCACCATCCGTGCGTGGTCCCAGGTCGCCTGTTAGTATCTCCGCCCGGCTTGCCGGGCCCAGAACCCCCATCGGGCGACACAGTCCAACTGACCCGATTCCCGACTCATAGACAGGTGTTGATCCATGAAGCGTGTATTTCTGTTCCTAGTCACGAACCTGGCAGTGGTGGTGCTGCTCGGCATCGTCGCGCAATTGCTCGGCCTCGACCGTTACCTCACCGGGCAGGGGTTGAATCTCGGCGGCCTGCTCGCCTTTGCCGCGCTGTTCGGCTTTGGCGGCGCGCTGATCTCGCTCGCGATCTCGAAGTGGTCCGCCAAGCGCCTCATGCGTGTCCAAGTGATTCAGCAGCCGCGTAACGCCGCTGAAAGCTGGCTGTTCAATACGGTCAAGCAGCACGCCGACCGCGCTGGCATCGGCATGCCGGAAGTCGGTGTGTTCGATTCGCCGGATATGAATGCGTTCGCCACCGGTCCACGCCGTAACAACGCGCTCGTCGCAGTGAGCACCGGCCTTCTCAACGGTATGGCGCAGCAGGAAGCCGAGGCCGTCATCGGTCACGAAGTAAGCCACGTCGCCAATGGTGACATGGTGACGCTCACTCTCATTCAGGGCGTTGTGAATACCTTTGTCATTTTCCTCGCACGCATCATCGGTAACTTCGTCGATCGCGCAATTCTCAAGAACGAAGGGGGGCGCGGGCTCGGCTACATGGCCACGGTCATCGCGGCTGAATTGGTGCTGGGCCTGTTTGCCAGCATGATCGTCATGTGGTTCTCCCGACACCGCGAGTTCCGCGCCGATGCCGGCGGTGCGCGGCTTGCCGGAACCGGCAATATGATCGGGGCGCTCGAGCGCCTGCGGGCCGAACAGCTGCGCCGGCAGCCCGCTGGCTTGCCGGCCCAGATGCAGGCGTTTGGCATCAGCGCGGGAGTGCCGCGAGGCCTCCAGCGCCTCTTCATGAGCCATCCGCCGCTCGAAGAGCGCATCGCCGCGCTCAAGACGGTTCAGCCCCTCTGAGCTTGTCGGGCGCCATTTGACACGCGCTGCGCCGGCAGGCATGTAGCCGGCATGCCTGCAACTGTCTTTCCCGCCGCGGCACTGGAAAAGATGCGCGCGGCCGTCGGCCCAGCCGGCTGGCTCGACCAGCCTGTGGACCTCGAGCCTTACGTTGCCGATTTCCGCGGTCTCTTTCGTGGCCGCACACCCTTAGTCGTCCTGCCCGCCAGCACGCGAGAAGTCGCAGCGGTCATGCGTGTCTGCAATGAGCATGGAATCGGTGTCGTGCCACATGGCGGCAACACGAGTTACTGCGGCGGCGCGACGCCGGACGATAGTGGCACGCAGATCGTGCTGGCGATGAAGCGACTCAACCGGATCCGGGAGGTGGAGCCGCTCGACTGCAGCATTACCGTCGAGGCCGGTTGCGTGCTGGCGCAGGTGCAGGCAGCCGCAGATGTGCACGAGCGCCTGTTTCCGCTGAGCCTGGGATCCGAGGGCTCGTGTCAGATCGGCGGCAACCTCTCCACCAACGCCGGCGGCACCGCCGTACTCCGCTACGGCACGATGCGCGACCTGGTTCTGGGGCTCGAAGTGGTGCTCGCCGACGGCCGCGTGCTCGATGGCTTGAGGAGCCTGCGCAAGGACAACAGCGGCTACGATCTCAGGCACCTGTTCATCGGCAGCGAGGGAACGCTCGGCATCCTCACGGCGGCCTGTCTCAAGCTCTTTCCGAAGCCCATCGATACCGCGACCGCAATTGCCGCCGTGCGCGACCCTGCGGCCGCGATCGACCTGCTGGCGACATTACGCGCGGCGGGCGACGATACGGTCACGACGTTTGAATTGATCCCACGACTCGCCGTTGACCTGACCGCGGAACACATCAGCGGCGTTACAGATCCGTTCGGGCAGCGTTTCGCGTGGTACGTTCTCATCGAGCTCACTTCGTCGCACGCCAAGAGTGGTCTCACGACAACTCTCGAGGAATGCCTTGCCAATGAATCGTCGCGCGGCGCGGTGCTCGACGCGGTGCTGGCCTCGAGCCTGCGCCAGCGAGAATCGATGTGGCGGCTGCGCGAGACGATTCCCGAAGCGCAGCGGCGTGCCGGTGCCAGCATCAAGCACGACATATCGGTGCCGATTTCGGCGATCGCAGATTTTATCCAGCGGGGCGCTTTCTGGATCGCAGCGCGAGTCCCGGATGGCGAGCTCATTGCCTACGGCCATCTGGGCGATGGCAACCTGCACTTCAACATTCAACAGCGGCCTGGCACGGACACCGCTGCGTTCCTCGCGCGCGCGGACACGATTCATCGCGCTATCCACGATCTCGCCGCCGAGTATCGCGGCAGCTTCAGCGCCGAACACGGTATCGGGCAACTCAAGCTCGACGAGCTGGTGCGCTACAAGGACCCGGTATCCGTCGAGGTGATGCACCAGCTGAAACGCGCCCTCGACCCCAAGGGCATCCTCAATCCGGGCAAGGTTCTTCGCGCCTGAACCGGCGTCTCCGCGTGGAGCCGATCTCTCTGGCCGCCGGGTTCGGTGGGGTCCTTTCAAGACCGTCGGCGACAGGGCTCGTCGCATGCGACGAGCGTGTTTGCCGTGGACGGCAAACCCCGGCTTGCGCGCGCAGCAGGACGCGGAGCGCAGCAAGTCGCCGTCGGATGGACGTATTTACGGCGTGCTTGAAAGGACCTCCCGAGCCCGGCGGCTTCTTTCTAAACACAGCGTCCTAAATAATGCAGCATAGTCGTCTGAGTACCGGATTGGGTCGGCGCCAGGCATCGAAGCAGGCGCTCACGACCTGGAGCAGCTCGGCGAGAGTGGCGAAGTAGCGGTTGTGTGTCGCCAAGCGGCGCGCGAGCTTCCAGACCCGCTCGATCGAGGCCAGCTGCGGGCTGTAAGACGGCAGGAACAGCAATGAGAGCACACGCCGATACTTGCGCAGGAACGCAGCCAGTAGTCGAGCGTGGTGGTAGCGCGCGTTGTCGAGCACGATGATCATGCGCTTTCGAGTCGAACGGTGCCGCAGCAGTCTTCGGAGGAAGTCTTGGAAGGTCTCGGCATTGAATACGGCGCAGAACGTGCGCACGAATACGCCGCTGCGCAGATTCACGGCGCCGAAGCACGCCACGGATTTGCGGGTTGGGGCGTGCGGCAGCACCGGGTCCTTGATCTCGGGAGCCACCCACATGCGGCAGCGCGAGCCGTGCTGCTGGAAATGGCATTCGTCCAAACTCCACAGTTCAACCTCGGGGTGTCTTGCCAAGTGGCGCAGTTTTTTTTACCGCTGCGACTTGCAGCGGATCGGACTGAGCCACCTGAGGGCGCGGCTTGCGCAACCGAAAGCCCATCTGCCGAAACACCCGCTGGCATTGGCGCACGCCAAGATCGGCGCCGTAGTGCCGGCGCAGATGCTCGGCGAGCAGCGGTCCGTCCCACAGATTCGCCTCCAATCCGAAGGCTCGGGGTGTACGACGCAGCTCCCCTTGGAGCTTTCGCCACTGCCTCGGCAGCAGCAGGCGCGGTCGGCCGGAGCGCTCGCCCTCGCGCAATCCTTCCAGTCCGCTCTCCTCAAATCGACTCACCCAACGCTGCACGGTCGTCGGATTCTCCCCAAACAACAATCCGACCTGCCGGCACGATTGACCGGCTGCCACCAGCAGCAAACCGTGCAAGCGGTGGTCGTAGCGCGACTCATCGTTGCGGTTGATCTCTTGCTGGATCGCCAAGCGCATCACCTCAGCATCCTCAATTTGCAGCTTGCGCATCGTCGCTCTCCACTGGAAGGACGACGCAATGATATCACTATGATGCATTAGTTATGTCGTCGTGTTTAGCGAGCTTGTTCGCCGAGGAAAGCATCAGCTCTCGCACGCCCTACCAGTCGCCGTAGTCGGTGTATTCGTAGTTATCGCCGCGCCTCAGTCCTGGATGGACCGAGCGGCGGACGGGTCTTTGCCCGCCCGCCGCCGATCTTGCTCTATCAGTTCTGTATGGGCGGCAGCCCTGCGCTGATGGAGGAAACCCCGTCAACACCCGCGATCTTGCAGACAGGATGGGAAAAGTCATCCGCAAGACTCGGCGACGGCACGATCCCTTTGTAGTTGATGTTGTCATCACCGTTAGCGCTCACTCCAGCGGGAACGAAGTCCAGATTGAGCGTGTGACGCGTGCGCCATGCGATGTTGTGATCTGCGCAGGAGGTGTCGCCGCTCACACCGATGGCGCCCACCAGCTCATTCTTCGAATTGTAGAGCGCGAGACCTCCACCGAAGACATTCACACCCCCGATGCGTGAACCGATCATGGGATCGTTCGATCGTCCAAACCTGGAAGCAGGACCTTGATAAGCGACGAGCGTCTCAACGGGATTGCTGTGCTGTAATCCGAACAGCGACCCGCCCGGCTGCACTGCTGCATGCAGATTGGCTGTCGATAGCGCCAGCCCCGGAAGACTGAATGCATTCGCCGTGTTGGCTTTCTGTGCGGAAATGACGCGGCTGCCCGGCCATTGAGAACCCCGGTTGTCGCCGGTGAATGCGACGGCACAGACGATGCCGTCCCGATTGACCACTGTCCCCCACATGTCCAGATTGAATCCGCCATTTGCTTGCTGCCTCGCCGACGACAATGCAGCTCTTAATTGCGCGTGCCCCGGAAGTTTCGCGCATCGGGCGTCCTGCCCATCGTGCGAGGCGGGTTGGGCGTCATTGGCCGATGAGACTGTAATTAAGCCCAATGCCGAGAAGGCCCCGATGCACAAGGACCGTCGAAAGATTGCGTTCATAAACTTGCTCCCCGATTTCAGTTGGCGTTATTTGGAGGGATCGATCAGGCTGGCGAGAATTCAGAGGCGCGGATTTCCAATATTCGAGAAAACGCCGGTGAGTTGATCCAAGAACGCCCCGCAGATCAAGAATATGTCAAACCATTTTCATCACCCACGGCGCTGATCGGCACTCTTTATACTCGCAATTGAGGAATCGCACGATCGCGCGCTCAAGCGCCGCGCACGTGTCGTGTGCTCAACAGTTAAGCGACTTCCAGTCGAGGGCGAGGATGAGTACCAGGAAGTTTGTGCGGGCCGCCACAGAGAACACCAGCACGGTCAGGACCGCTCCACGGGCAATCGGCGTCTCTTCTGCCGGAAAGTTCACCCGATCAATATCCTGGCGTCGATGTCCCCATGCGTGGTCGCCGGCGAGTTGGTATCCGCGAGCCGCGGTAGCGCCGGCTCGGTAATGATCTCCGCGACATTCTGCTTCTGCAGGTTCAGCACCAGCCGCACCACGTCCGGCCGCGCGTAGTGGCCGATCGAATCACAGGCGTACTTCATGCCGATCCGTTCTTCCATGTCGATATCGGCATACACAATACCTTCCTCGCCCACCAGCGGCCCGCCGATGATGCGTCCGTCAGGGGCGATGATGGCCGTCCAGCCGCCGCCCGGGGCGATCATCTCCGTGCGCCCGGTGAGACCGAGCTTGTCGATCATCGCCGCGTCGATCGGTGACTGAACGTTGATGACGAACACCTGGCCGGCGAGCGCGTGATGGCGCGCGGCCGCTTCGGTGACGTCGTTGAAGATTTTCGAATGGGGGTTGTGATTGAGCGTCGAGGTCCCCGGCCATGCCGCGACGTGAATCTCCTCGCCCAGCGCAATGAGCGCATAGCGCACCAGGTCCATGGTGTGCTCCCAGCAAATGAGGCCGCCGATGGCGCCGAGATCGGTCTTGAACACCTTGAGATCCGAGCCGTCGCCGCGGCCCCAGATGCTGCGTTCCACGTGCGTCGGTTGCAGCTTACGGTGCCGGCCGAGCACTTCCCCTTCCCGGGAGATGAACAGCAGCGTGTTGTACAGCGTGCCGCCGTCGCGCTCGTCGATGCCTATCACCACGTGCGCGTTCGCGGCACGAGCCGCATCGCACAGGGCGTTCGTAGTCTCGCTGCCGACCACCACGGCGTTCTTATACAGTTCGAAAAAAAATGGCGCGCCCCAGGTCGGCGTGCCGAGCCAGATCCAGTACGGATACCCCGGCAGGAAGGTTTCCGCGAACACCACCAGTTCCGCGCCGTTGCCTGCGGCCTCGCGGATCAACGCGCAGGCCTTGGCCGTCGTCGCCTCGCGATCCAGGAACACCGGCGGCGCCGCGACCGCGGCCGCTTTGAACTTCCGATACTGATCAGGCACGTTGCACCTCCGCGACCAACCACCACAGCTTGCGACCTGACACCCCGCTTAGTCCGGCCTCGGGTTAGAGTCCGCGGTTAACGATATCGCCACTTTCCCCTTTGCCACACTTCTTTTTGCAAACGCCTACGGCGTCAGTGGAAGCCGTTAGAGCGAATGGCATAGCGCGAGGTGCAACGCCGGGTGACTCGCTGGTGACTCGCCGCGTACCCGTCTTGGCAGCAACCTACTAACGCGTTGATTTAGTGGCGCGCCCGGAGAAATTCGAACTCCAGAACCCTTGGTTCGTCGGGGCAGGCAGCCGTGGCCCTGCTACTTTTCGCAGACGGCCGCCACCACGCGCATTTTCCTTTTCTCACACGAACGGCGAGGCCGGCCACGCCTCCCGATGGAGTGGCGCCGCCGGCCTGCTCTGCACCTCTCGGTGCTACGTGCGCTGCTGCGCTTGCTACTGGACCGTGATCTTCAGCGGCTTCGTCGCCTCGACCGCTAGCTTCGGCAGGTGAACTCGAAGCACTCCGTCCCTGCACTCGGCCTTGATCACATTCACATCCACGTTGTCGGGCAGCGTGAATACGCGCTCGAACTCACCGTAGAAGATCTCCCGGCGGATGACCTTCACGTCCTTCACGTCGCGCTCGTACTTGCGCACGCCCTTGATCACGATATCCCCTTCCTCCGCGAACACCTGGACGTCCTCGCGCTTCACATCGGGGAGATCCAGCTTGATCAGGAACTCTTTCTCCAGCTCGACGATTTCCGCCGCGGGCACCCAACCTGCCTCGAGCTCCTTCTCGAACTCGCGAAGCATCGGCATCTGCCCGTACAACGGCGCGAACGGCCTGAAGAACTCGTCCATCTCGCGGAACGGACGCCACGTTGTCATTAACCTCGTCATGGCTCCCTCCTCTGTCTGAACGGTTTCTCATTCCCTCGGCGGCCGGGCCCCCGGCCGCAGCCGAATTATCGCGGACCCACGCGGCCCCCACCATTCGTGCAAGCCCGTACTTGTTTCCGCATACGTACGTATACAGGCCGGCGCGACGCTCGCCGTCTACGGCGAGCACTTCGGGACGGTCGCAGCAGCGGTGCTGACTACCGGCGACCGACTCTCGAGCTAAGGGCGCTGCTCAGGTTTGCCGGTGGTACTTAGTGTCACGGGCGACAGCGTGTAGTGATGCACGCGGCCGTCAGACTTGTGCATGTGATAAGGACGGCACGCAATCCGGCGCGGAGAGCGTAACTTGGAATTGTTGGCGCGCCCCGAGAGATTCAA
>Ga0209109_10001194_pt1 | contig 14323 bp, 8 predicted proteins | sample Rifsed10ft2_FD_184004 | JGI IMG/M metagenome (GOLD analysis project Ga0209109, IMG submission 184004) | Soil microbial communities from Rifle, Colorado, USA - sediment 10ft 2 (version 2) | ecosystem: Environmental > Terrestrial > Deep subsurface > Rock core/Sediment | place: Rifle, Colorado... | reverse complement strand
CAGAAGTGCGAACATTAAATTGACCGCCTATGACAACGGGGAACTTTTTTTGGCCAAATTTATAAAAGCAGATGCCGCGTTCACGACTTCATCTGGAATGCTGGCTGGTAAAATAGTTGTTGATACCTTAAATCCCCTGACTGACTGCTTTTTTCATTTTCCCGACACTCATACTGCAATTAAAACGCCAAATAGCATACCATTTTTTATTGGAACGGAACTAAACCCTCGGCTTTTGAACAATGCGAAGGAAAAAATCACAATCCTGACGGATTCGTTCCCATCATTCCAAATAAAAGAGATTGACCTTTCGGTCCTAAAATTGATTCCAAGTAACAAAGAAATAACGTTGGTCATTGACGAATCCCATTCTCTCGGAATATTAGGCAAAAATGGCCGCGGGATTTATTCCTCAATCGATTATCCAAACATCAAAAGAAAAATAATGCTGTCTTCTTTGGGAAAAGCCTTTGGTTTGACAGGAGGCGTGATTGCGAGTGATTCCGAATTTATCAAGCAAATTGCCAAAAATGATATTTTTGTCTCAAGCGCCGGAATGAATCCCGCTTTCGCACAAACAATAGCTGATGCCGGAGACATCTATATTCAACAACATCAAAAACTGAAAGACAACTTAGTTTATCTGAATGAGAATTTGAGGCCATCGAAGGCATTTGATTTTAATAAGGACTATCCGATTATCTACCCGGAATTTGAAAAAAGCACCGAAATATTTGCCGCCAATAAAATAATAATTACCAATTTTAAATACCCGACCGCTGGTAAGGATTTGAACCGAATTGTAATTACTTCCAATCACAGGAAAGATGATTTGGACAAAATTATTCGCATTCTTAACCACAGCTAATTCAAAATTCAAAATTGGTGAGCAAATACTTTAAAAACGTACCTTTGTAAAAAATTAGAACATGATGACAAATAACGATATCTTCAAAAAACTCCGTGTAGCTTTAATGTTACGTGATGACCAAATAGTTGAAATATTGGAGTTAGTAGATTTTAGAATTACTAAATCCGAATTGGGCGCTTTTTTCCGTGACGAAAAACACGAAAATTACATGGAATGTGGTGACCAGGTTTTGCGTAACTTTTTAAATGCATTGGTAATCCATTTGCGTGGAACAAAAGAAAACCCGAAAAACCCAAATGACGTTTTAGCGAAACATAAAGCTCAAATCCCTGCAAAAGAGGGAGCGAAAGAACGACCTGAATTTAAGGCAAAACCAAGGGACGAAGAAAAGTCCAGAGGGGACCAAAGCCCTTCTAAAAAGAGTTCCGCCACCAAGAAACCTAGCAAAAAACAATACCCGAAAGGGAATGCTAAAGTGCAGGTAGTCGAAAAAGTAAAATACAATTTCGGTAAGGATAAAAAGTAATCACTGCATGAAAACAGCTTTAATTATAGGAAGTACCGGTTTAGTTGGTTCCCATTTATTGGACCTTCTTTTGGACAGTGACGACTATAATAAAGTAATCACTTTCGTGAAAAGGGATACTGGAATAAAGCATCCAAAATTAACGCAATATGTTATAGATTTCGACAAACCGGAAACCTATAAAGATTTAGTGCAAGGAGACGATTTCTTTTGCACCATTGGTACAACAATCAAAAAAGCGGGAAGTAAAGAAGCATTTAGGAAAGTTGATTTTGAATATCCTCGACAGTTTGCCACTTTTGCATTGCAAAACAAAGTCAAACAATTTTTGATTATTTCATCCCTTGATGCAGATGCAAATTCTGGAAATTTCTATTTGAGAACCAAAGGAGAAATTCAAGATTTCCTCAAGGGCTGTAGTTTCGAAAGCGTTTCCATTTTGCAACCTTCACTTCTATTAGGACATCGAACCGAATTCAGATTAGGCGAAAAGGTGGGTGCTTTTTTTATGAAGACATTCACTTTTCTATTTCTTGGTAAATTAAAAAAATACAAACCCATTGAAAGTACCGCCGTCGCCAAAGCACTTTTGAAAATTGCTCAAAGAAACAATAAAGGCTTCAAAGTATATGAATCCGACACAATACAGCAAATTGCGGATAAATAAAAGCAATTTATTCTCATTTATCACCACAACAAAAAAAATCCTGTTCGCTTGAGCAAACAGGATTTTTTAGATATATAACCTATTTCTAATTTAAGAAAGCGCTGCTTTTACTTGATCAGCTGCTTCTTGAAATTCAACTGCAGATAAAATTGGCATTCCTGAATTGTCTATTAATTCTTTTGCGATAGCTGCATTGGTACCTTGCAAACGAACAATGATTGGCACTTTGATAGCGTCTCCCATATTTTTGTAAGCATCAACTACTCCTTGCGCCACACGGTCACAACGAACAATTCCTCCGAAAATGTTAATCAAAATTGCTTTAACGTTAGGATCCTTCAAGATAATACGGAAAGCCGTTTCAACACGTTTCGCATCAGCAGTTCCACCTACGTCAAGGAAGTTTGCAGGCTCAAAACCGGCATACTTGATTAAATCCATAGTTGCCATCGCCAATCCGGCTCCGTTAACCATACATCCTACAGTTCCATCAAGGTCAACGTAGTTTAATCCCACTTCTTTTGCTTCTACTTCAATTGGATTCTCTTCACGGATATCACGCATGTCAGCATATGCTTTTTGTCTGTATAAAGCATTATCATCGATATTTACTTTAGCATCTACAGCCATAATCTTATTATCAGATGTTTTTAAAACCGGGTTGATTTCAAACATTGATGCATCAGATCCAATATATGCATTATATAGAGAATCGATAAATTTTACCATTTCTTTGAAAGCGTTTCCTGAAAGACCTAAGTTAAAGGCAATTCTTCTTGCTTGAAAACCTTGTAATCCTACAGCAGGATCAATTTCCTCAGTAAAGATTAAATGAGGTGTGTGTTCAGCCACCTCTTCGATATCCATCCCACCTTCAGTAGAATACATGATCATATTACGTCCTGTAGCTCTATTCAACAATACTGATACGTAAAACTCAGAAGTTTCAGTTTCACCAGGATAATAAACATCTTCAGCAACTAAAACTTTGTGTACTTTTTTTCCTTCTGCAGAAGTTTGAGGAGTAACCAATTGCATTCCGATAATTTGATCTGCAATTTCTTCTACTTGTTGAATATTTTTGGCAAGTTTAACTCCACCACCTTTTCCACGACCACCTGCGTGAACTTGGGCTTTAATTACGTACCAACTTGTACCTGTTTCAGCAGTTAATTGTTTTGCGGCAGCAACAGCTTCAACTGCATTATTTGCAACGATTCCACGTTGAATGCGAACTCCGTAGCTAGCTAAAATCTCTTTTCCTTGATATTCGTGTATGTTCATAATATAGAATTTGTCTGGATCCTGAATTTATTTCAGAATATAAGTGGCACAAAAGTAGCAAAATTCATCTAAACAGAGAAATCTTTTTCCCATTTAAAAAGCGATATATTGTTTAGTCGAAAATTAAAAAAAAAATCTACTCTTTATATCATCAAATTAGATGTCAATTAGAAATGGAAAATCACTATAACGTTTGAGACTTTAGTGTTGAAGCGGCATATCACCGCTTATTTCTGTTAATTTTCATACTAAGAAATGAAAGTCATTATTGATTTGACAATCTAGCTATGCTTAAAAATTATAATTATTATTTATTCAACGATTTTATATTATTCCCGTAAAAATAAGTGTTAATTGCCGTTTTTAGTGCATTAAACCTAACGAATACTTTATTTTTGTAAAAAACTATTAAGCATGAAAGTTAAAGAACAAGGCCTTTATTTGCCCGAATTTGAACACGATAACTGTGGCGCGGGATTTATTTGTAATTTAAACGGAATTAAGTCTAATGACATCATTCATAAAGCACTCGATATCCTAATTAAATTAGAGCATCGCGGTGCCGTAAGTGCCGATGGAAGAACTGGAGATGGAGCTGGAATTCTTTTTGATATCCCTCATGACTTCTTCAAAAAAGTATGTGACTTTGAAATTCCCGAAATAAGAGAATATGCTGTTGGAATGGTTTTTTTACCAAAAAAGAAAAACCAGGTTAAATTTTGCATGGATACTTTTGAAAGTGCAGTGCGCGATCAAAATTTGAACATAATAGGATGGAGAGACGTACCCGTTGACGTTGCCTACCTCGGACAAATTGCAGCCGAAAAGGAACCTACGGTAAAACAAATCTTTATTGGTAAAAACGGATTGGATTTGACCGAACAACAATTCAATGCCAAACTTTTCGCAGCCAGAAAAATAGCGGAGCATGAGATTCGGAATTCAAAAATTTCGGAAAGCCATATGTTCTATTTTTCAAGTTTATCCACAACTACTATTATATATAAAGGATTGCTAATGCCTGAGGACATTAGCGGCTATTATACCGATTTAACTGATGATGATTTGGTGACTCGACTTGCTCTGGTTCACCAACGTTTTTCTACCAATACTTTCCCTTCTTGGGAATTGGCACAACCATTTCGTTACATGTGTCACAATGGAGAGATTAACACGCTTCGAGGAAACATCAGCAGAATGCGTGCTCGCGAGGAATTGATGCAAAGCGATGTTTTTGGCGATGACATCAAAAAAATGTTCCCTATAATATTAGAAGGAAAATCTGATTCTGCTTCGATGGATATGGTTATCGAATTATTATTGATGACTGGTCGTTCATTACCGGAAGCGATGATGATGGTCGTTCCTGAAGCTTGGGAAAAACACCAAACTATGTCTGATGACAAAAAAGCATTTTACGAATACAATGCTTGTATCATGGAACCATGGGATGGGCCAGCTTCTATCCCGTTTACCGATGGTAATGTTATTGGTGCTTTATTGGATAGAAATGGATTGCGTCCTTCCCGATATACACTTACTAAAGGTGGTTTTGTAATTATGGCTTCTGAAATTGGTGTACTTGACATCAAACCCGAAGACGTAGTGCAACATGGTAGATTAGAGCCCGGAAAAATGTTCCTTGTCGACATGAACGAAGGTCGCATCATTGAAGATGACGAGATAAAAAATGCAGTCGTTACCAAACGTCCTTATAGACAATGGCTAAATGAGAATCTTTTGCAATTGGCTAAAGTACCTTATACCAATAATGACACGCCTACAGAAAACATAGATTTCGAAACAAGATTGCGTTTGTTCGGTTATACTATCGAGGATGTAAAGACCATCATAAATCCTATGGGCGCTAAAGGGGCCGAGGTCATCAGTTCTATGGGTAATGACACTCCACTGGCTGTATTATCCGATCAGCCACAACTCTTGTATAACTATTTCAAACAATTATTCGCTCAGGTTACTAATCCTCCTTTAGATGGTATCCGTGAAGAAATAATTACCGATGTCAGTTTAGCGATCGGTGGTGACTATAATATATTTGAGATTGAATCCAAACATTGTAAAAAGCTAAAAATCCAAAATCCCGTTATTTCAAAAGAGGATTTGGATAAAATAAAAAATATTGACCATCCGGATTTCAAATCAGCTTCTATATCTACTTTATACAAAATAGAAAAAGGAGTTAACGGCTTAGAACGCGCATTGGAAAAATGTGTGCAAGCTACCTATAAAGCCGTACAGGAAGGGCATAACATTATCATTTTGTCAGACCGTGGGGTAAGCGAAGATATGGCTCCAATACCAATGATATTGGCCTGCTCATACATTCACCATTCCCTTAACATATTACAAGTTCGCTCTAAATTTGGAATCATTATAGAATCCGCTGAACCACGCGAACCACATCATTTTGCATTACTATTTGGTTATGGTGCCAGTGCCATTAATCCTTATTTGGTAAATGAAATTATACGCGATCAAGTAGACAAGGGTTTTATTACAGATGTAAAAGCAGATTATGCGATTGCAAATTATAATAAAGCGATTGCGAAAGGGATTCTGAAAATCATGAATAAAATCGGTATCTCTACATTACATTCTTATAGGGCTGCCCAAATTTTTGAGATATTAGGTCTAAACAAAACGTTCACTTCAAAATATTTTCCTTTTACACCTTCAAGAATAGAAGGCATTGGCTTAATTGAAATAGAAAAAGAGGTTAAAAAAAGATACCAAAAAGCATTTCCAAATTCTAAAATTGCGAGCCTTTTGCCTTTAGAAATTGGTGGTATTTACCGCTGGAGAAGAACTGGTGAAAAACATATGTTTAATCCTACCACAATTGCAAAATTGCAACAGGCAGTGAGACTAAACAGTCCAGAGAGTTACAAGGAATACTCCACGATGGTCAATGACCAAAGTAAAAACCTGATGACAATCAGAGGATTATTTGAATTCAACAACCTAGATCCTATTTCTATCGATGAAGTGGAACCTTGGACTGAAATCGTAAAAAAATTCAAAACTGGTGCGATGTCTTATGGCTCTATCAGTCAGGAAGCCCATGAAAACTTGGCTATCGCCATGAATAGAATTGGTGGTAAAAGTAACTCTGGAGAAGGTGGAGAAGATCCAAAACGTTTTATAAAGGATTTGAATGGTGACTCTAAAAACAGTGCCATCAAACAAGTCGCTTCCGGAAGATTTGGCGTATCAATTAATTATTTGACAAGTGCCAAAGAGATTCAAATAAAAATGGCGCAAGGTGCAAAACCTGGCGAAGGCGGTCAATTGCCTGGCGAAAAAGTGGTGCCATGGATTGCTGAAGTGAGAAACTCAACACCATATGTTGGATTGATTTCTCCTCCTCCACATCACGATATCTATTCTATTGAAGATTTATCGCAACTGATATTTGATTTAAAAAATGCCAATAGAGAAGCGCGAATTAATGTTAAGTTAGTTTCTGAAGTCGGCGTTGGAACAATTGCCGCAGGTGTCGCCAAGGCAAAAGCCGATGTAATCTTGATCTCGGGATATGATGGAGGAACTGGTGCCGCACCTTTAACTTCGCTACAACATACAGGTATCCCATGGGAACTTGGACTAGCCGAAGCGCAACAAACATTAATTCTAAATGATCTAAGAAGCCGTGTGGTGTTAGAATGTGACGGCCAGTTAAAAACAGGTCGCGATGTCGCCATCGCTGCTTTGCTTGGAGCGGAAGAATTTGGATTTGCCACTGCACCGCTTGTTGCTTCAGGTTGTATCATGATGAGAGCGTGCCATTTGAACACTTGTCCGGTGGGAATTGCAACTCAAGATCCTGAATTAAGAAAAAACTTCAAAGGAACACCTGAACATATCATCAACTTCATGTATTTCATTGCCGAAGAGTTAAGAGAAATCATGGCCCAATTAGGATTTAGAACGCTAAAAGAAATGGTGGGGCAATCACAAAAACTGAATGTCAACAAAGCCATCAAACATTATAAAGCGAGTGGTTTAGATTTATCAACCATTTTATATAAACCAGAGAAAGCCAAAACGGTACCGAATCACAATACGACAACCCAAGATCACGCATTAGAAAACGTACTTGATTTTGAAATTATAAAAGCGGCGATTCCTTCTATTTATAGAAAAGAAAGAACAAGAGTCAATTTTAAAATAAAAAATACAGACCGCTCCGTCGGTGCCATTTTGAGCAACGAAATCTCAAAAATATATGGTGCTCAAGGATTACCTGACGACACTATTTTAGTGGACTTTGAAGGTTCCGCAGGACAGAGTTTCGGGGCATTTGCGACCAATGGATTGTCATTTAAAGTACTTGGAAATTGCAATGATTATTTAGGAAAAGGACTTTCCGGTGGGAAATTAATTATCAAAGTACCTGCTGCCGCAACCTTTAAACCGGAAGAAAATATAATTATCGGAAATGTAGCACTTTACGGAGCCATAACTGGCGAAGCCTACATAAACGGAATGGCTGGTGAGCGTTTTGGAGTAAGAAACTCTGGAGCAATAGCAGTCGTAGAAGGAATTGGAGATCACGGATGCGAGTACATGACCGGAGGAACAGTCGTAGTGCTGGGCAAAACGGGCAGGAATTTCGCCGCTGGAATGAGTGGTGGTGTTGCCTACGTTTTTGATGAGAAAAAACAATTCGAAAATGGTTTGTGCAATATGGAAATGGTAGCATTGGAAACTTTGGAAGAGGAAGATTTGACGAAACTGAAACGTTTGATTAAAAATCACTCTATGTATACCAACAGCCCATTAGCCAAAAGAATTTTGGAGGACTGGGAAAACCAACGCAAGCATTTTGTCAAAGTAATGCCAAAAGATTACAAAATAGCATTGCAAAGATTAGCAGAAGAAAAAAAAATTGAAGAACTAATAGCATAGTCATGGGTAAGATAGGTGGATTTAAAGAATACGACAGAACGGACGAAAGCAATGCAGTAGTAAAGGAACGTGTATCAAACTATAATGAGTTTACGATTCCGTTATCAAAGGAAAAAATAAAAGAGCAAGGCTCAAGATGCATGGATTGCGGTATCCCATTTTGCCACAGTGCCTGTCCACTGGGGAATTTGATTCCTGATTTTAATGACATGGTGCACCAAGAAGAATGGCAAAGCGCTTTGGAGATCTTGCAATCGACAAACAACTTCCCCGAGTTTACGGGTCGTTTATGCCCTGCCCCATGCGAAAAATCATGTGTTCTTGGTATAATAGAACAACCCGTAGCAATTGAAAATATTGAAAAAAATATAATCGAAAGAGGTTTTGCGGAAGGATGGATAAAACCACAAACACCGGCTGTAAGAACAGGTAAAACAGTGGCTGTAATTGGTTCCGGACCTGCCGGACTGGCCGCTGCTCAACAATTAAACAGAGCGGGACACAGTGTTACCGTTTTCGAAAGAGACAATGCCATTGGCGGTTTACTGCGTTATGGAATTCCAAATTTCAAATTGGAAAAAGGAATCATCGACAGACGTGTGTTGATATTGGAAGCCGAAGGGATTGTTTTCAAAACTAATGTGAATGTTGGCGTGAACTATAGCGTGGAACGACTGAATGAATTCGATTCGATTGTTTTATGCGGTGGCGCAACAGAAAGCAGAAGCTTACCTACAAAAGGAATAGAAAGTAAAGGTGTCGTTCAGGCAATGACTTTCTTGACGCAACAAACGAAATCATTATACGGGGAAGTAATTCCTGACCAAATAAAGGCAACCGGCAAAGACGTTATCGTTATTGGTGGTGGTGATACGGGCTCGGATTGCGTGGGAACTTCAAACAGACATGGAGCAAAATCCGTGACAAATTTTGAAATCATGCCGAAACCACCAGTTGGAAGAAGCGAAACTACTCCTTGGCCATTTTGGCCTTTGCAATTGAAGACATCTTCTTCTCACGAAGAAGGTTGCGACAGAAACTGGTTGATAAACACCAAAGAATTCATTTCGAACGAGAAAGGGGAATTGGTAGGTTTAAAAACCGTTGAAGTCAGCTGGAAGTTGACTCCAGGACAGAGACCGGAGCTAATAGAGAAAGAAGGTTCCGAGAAAATATGGCCATGTGATTTAGCATTATTGGCGCTAGGTTTTACCGGACCTGAAAAAACTTTAAGTAGTCAATTGGGCTTAAAACTGGATATGCGAAGCAATTACAAAGCAACCAATTATCAAACCAATGTACCGCATATTTTTACCGCAGGAGACATGCGCAGAGGGCAATCTCTGATCGTTTGGGCAATATCTGAGGGGCGTGAAGCCGCAAGGGAAGTCGATCTATATTTGATGGGATCCACCAACTTGCCTACAAAAGGCACTGGTGATTTGCCAAGTCTATAACAAACATAAAAAAGGAAGTAAAAAAGGCTGTCAAAAAGTAATTTCTGACAGCTTTTTGTTTTTTTTTGGGCTGCCCAGCATCCACTAGCGTTCCTGCTTGGTCGGGCTATCCGTTGCAAGTCCTCGCCCCTTTCGCTAACGCTCCAGTGACTGTGGGCTTTTCACTTCTATCCCTCAGCCGAAGCTACGTAAATACAAACTAAATGTTTAATACATAACAATTTGTTACAAATTGTTAAAATTGAGATAATCATTTGCCGTATCCATAAAAGAGTAATAAATTTGCTAAAAATTAATAACAATGCAACCAAAAGACTTACTTCAGTTAACAGAACAATTTGGCAGTCCCATATACGTTTATGATGCCGACAAAATAAAATCGCAATACAATAGATTAACGAAAGCTTTTTCTAAGGTCGACAACTTGCGCATCAACTATGCAATGAAAGCATTGTCAAATGTGGCTATACTTCAATTACTAAGAGAAATGGGATCTGGTTTAGATACCGTTTCTATTCAAGAAGTACTTTTAGGGCTTCATGCGGGATACGCCCCAGAAAAAATATTCTATACCCCTAACGGAGTATCTCTTGAAGAAATTGAAGAGGTAAACGCAATGGGAGTTCAAATAAACATTGACAACTTATCTATATTAGAGCAATTTGGTGCTAAACACCCGAATGTTCCCGTATGTATCCGTATCAACCCACACGTTATGGCAGGTGGAAACACGAATATTTCAGTGGGACATATCGACAGTAAATTTGGTATCTCAATTCACCAATTACCCCATTTAGTTCGTATTGTTGAAAACACTAAAATGAACATAGTAGGGATTCACATGCATACTGGTTCTGACATACTTGATATCGAAGTGTTTTTATATGCTGCCGAAATATTGTTTGATGCTGCCAAAAATTTCAAAAACCTAGAATTCCTGGATTTTGGAAGCGGATTTAAAGTGCCTTACAAAAAAGACGACATCGAAACCGATATTGAAGAATTAGGTAAAAAACTGTCCAAAAGATTCAACGCTTTTTGCATAGAATACGGAAAAGAATTGACGCTAATATTCGAACCAGGAAAATTTTTGGTAAGCGAGGCAGGGTCCTTTTTAGTAAAAGTAAACGTCATAAAACAAACAACTTCAACTGTTTTCGCAGGTGTCGACAGTGGTTTCAATCACTTGATTCGCCCGATGCTGTACGGTTCACAACACCAAATTGACAACATCTCGAATCCAAAAGGAAAAGAGCGCTTCTATTCCGTGGTAGGATATATTTGCGAAACGGATACTTTTGCCAACAACAGAAGGATTCCTGAAATTAAGGAAGGTGACATATTAAGTTTTAGAAATGCTGGAGCCTATTGCTACTCAATGGCTTCCAACTATAACTCCAGGTACAGACCGGCCGAAGTTTTATGGATGAATGGAAAAGGACACCTGATCCGTGCTCATGAAACCTTTGAGGATTTACTAAAAAATCAATTTCCTTTGCCAATAGAAGCTACCGTTTAGAAAAAATAAATTGACATAAAAAAAAGCTGTGTTTTAAAAAACACAGCTTTTTTTTATGGCTTAAACCAAATTAATCTTTCAGAACCTCCTCAAGAACATGAGACTCTGTTCCGTTAGGAAAAGAAACTTTTATTTTCTGCGCAATTGTCGGCGCTATTTGAGTGATTTCTTTTTTATTAAACGACTCCCCTTTTTTAATATGCCATCCGTAAAAAATAGCGGGAACATGCGTGTCATAGGAATAGATCGTTCCATGGGAAGTACCAGTGCCTTGATATTCGATATAACCAGGTTTGTCTAAAATTACTATGTCTCCATTCTGGGTAACATCATATCCTTTGGCTATAAAATTCAAAAAATAGTCATTACCCGTTGAATTCAAAATTTCTTCCTCTGTATAGACCCTTTTAACATAATCCTGAGTCATTAAATAGCCTTTAAAAGCATCCTTAACCACATTCAAATCGAGGTTTTTAGCTTTGATAGTTTCTTTATTGAAAAACAAATTAAAACTGGAATAATTTAAAACTAAATCAGCCCCAAAAGTTTTTATAGAAAAATCCTTTAAGTTATTCCTAATATCCTTAGGGTTTATGCTCTTTACGTTATATTTATGATCTTTTAAGTAATTTACGTTTTCAGCACCTGCATGGTCAGCAGTCAAAAACAATAAGTAATTATCTTTTCCGACAGTTTTGTCGAGATAGTTTAAGAACTCCGCTATCGTTTGATCTAATCGAAGGTAGGTATCTTGTAATTCCATCGATCTGGGTCCCAATAAATGACCTACATAATCTGTAGAAGAAAAGCTAACCGTCAGGAAATCTGTAATGTTATCTTTCCCCAATTCTTCTTTTTCGATTGCCTTCATCGCAAATTCAGCTAATAAATTATTTCCAAATGGAGTAGAACGCAATACACCCGCATCATTTTTGGCATACATATCCTTTAAATCATAAGGAAAAACTGGGGCGGTACTGTTGTACAATTTACCTTCATACGGATTATTATCCTCCAAGCTTTCATTATACGTACTTTTCGGTTTCAACAAATCCCATCCTTTATCGAGGTATGGCATATAATATTTTTCGTCATTGAATTTCTGAACCCACTCTGGTAGTTTATCTCCATAAAAAGTGCTGGAAATAAAAGAACCCGTCTTGCTGTACCAAAATGCCCAATTGGCAAAATGACCTGCAGGTAATATAGCCCCCCGATCCTTGAGACTCAAACCAATAACCTTACCCTTAAAATTAGTTCCCATTTTCAATTCATCAGTAATCGTAGTGGTCAATAGATTTCTGGGAGACATTTCCCCTTCTTCTTTTGTTCCGTCTCCAACAGTGCTGACACTTGCGTCATCAGTGCAATACATCTCGGTACCCAACTTCCTGCTAAACCACTCATTGCTCACAATTCCATGAGTTGCCGGAGTCGTCCCCGTATATATGGAAGCATGTCCTGGAGCCGTATAAGTAGGCATATAATTAAAATGCATATTTTGGAATGTATAACCGTTCCCCATCAATCTTTTAAAACCGTTAGGCGAAAAATCGTCCGAAAAACGATATAAATATTCCATCTTCATTTGATCCACTACAATACCTACAACCAGTTTAGGTCGCTCTTGTGCTTGTAAATTTGATAAAATAATAAACGCCAAAAACAAAAATATTTTTTTCATAATAAAAATTTATAATAGCAAAAATACAGTATAGATTTCAAAAAAACCTAGCCAAACCCCCCTAAGAATGAAAATTAATGATAACATAAACATCATGTCCTAACTGACACTAAAACAAGACGCTAAAAATAGTAAAACAATATAAAATTGATTTAATTTTAAAGAAAATTTAAAAATTGTCTAAACTATCTAAAAACAGTAATAATGGAAATGTACGACAACAAAGGTATTTTTGAGAAATCTTGGGATAAAAATTATTTGTCCGAAGAACTAATCCAAGCACAATGGGCAGAATTTGTCGAACTTAAAAAGGTCATTGCAGAACTGTATCAAAAAAAGACAACACCTTTGTCCATTCTGGATATCGGAATTGGAAATGCCAGAATAGCAAAACATCTTAGTGGCATACCCGAAATGTGGGATATGGTGGCTTCCTATGACGGCACTGATAATGCCGAAGCTTGTGTGTTACTATCAAGACAGACAGCAAAAGAATTAAAAATTGATGATAAAGTAGCGGTCTATCTTGTAGATGCCACCAATTTAGATAAATGGAAGAAAAAATATGATTTGATTATTGTTACCTGGTTTACGGCCGGCAACTTTTATCCCATTACTTTTAATTTTGAAGCCTATAATCCGTCAGAGCAGCGTTTCGATCTATCAAGAAATGAAAAATTTGAGACTATATTTTCAAATCTGTATCAGTTGCTGAATATCGGAGGGGAAATAGTAATTGGTGCCTGTTATATTGACAACGAAAGAACCAGATTAAAACAAGAGCATTCCTATCATAAGATGGGTATGACGATAATAACTGATGAAAAAGACAGCTTTACTGCCACAAAAGAAAAATTTTGGTCCCAGCGGTTTACGAAAGAAAAAATACTAGACTATTTATCTTTTGTTGAACCGGAAAAAATAAAATTTACCGAGCTTGACACCTATGATTATGCGATGCAACTTAGAATTAGGAAATAGTATCTCTCCTATTCCTGTTAACTGGCCAACAAAACCAATAAACAGAAAAAACTTCAGCCAGCGTTAGCCAACTGAAGTTTTTTTGTACTCAGAGCGGGACTTGAACCCGCACGAACATTGCTGTTCACTGGATTTTAAGTCCAGCGTGTCTACCAATTTCACCATCCGAGCATTGATTGTGGTACCTCCAGGGATCGAACCAGGGACACATGGATTTTCAGTCCATTGCTCTACCATCTGAGCTAAGGTACCGTACTACTTCACTTATGTGAAGCGGTGTTTATAAAAAAACCCTGTTTCGATAGAAACAGGGTTTTTTAAAGAAAGGCGACGACATACTCTCCCACATAACTGCAGTACCATCTGCGCAGGCGGGCTTAACTACTCTGTTCGGGATGGGAAGAG
>Ga0209109_10001193_pt1 | contig 14324 bp, 15 predicted proteins | sample Rifsed10ft2_FD_184004 | JGI IMG/M metagenome (GOLD analysis project Ga0209109, IMG submission 184004) | Soil microbial communities from Rifle, Colorado, USA - sediment 10ft 2 (version 2) | ecosystem: Environmental > Terrestrial > Deep subsurface > Rock core/Sediment | place: Rifle, Colorado... | reverse complement strand
GACCATTCGTGGTCGTCACGTCTGGATCGACGCCAGGAAGCATGTCCTTCCACGCTTGGTAGTCGACGCCGGCTACTGGTTGGCGCGGACGCTCGCGATCAAGGGCGACCTGATCGAGGCGCAGTTGGTCGTTCGCCAGGCGGCTGAAGTGGCGGCGCGGGCAGGCGACGTGCCGCGCGCGCGTCACCGCGTTCTTCGGCAGGAGTGCGCGATCGGGCTGGAGCGCGGTCGACCACGCGATGTCCTTCGGCGCCTCGAGACGACGGACGAGCCGAACGAGCACCAGCGCATCATGCTCCACGGCGACCTCGCGCTCTGGTACGGGCGCCTGGACGGGCCGGCGGCCGCAGCGGCGGTCTTGGAGGAGATCTCCAAGGGGCAGGTGTGCGCGGACGCGGTGGGCTGCAAACGATGCTCCGCCGAGTTACTACTCTTCGCAGCCGAGGCGCTCGCCCGCATCGGCCAGCAGAAGCAGGCGCGCACGGCGCTCCTCCGCTGGGACGCTCTGGGTGTGCGCGAGGTCCTTGACGACCTTCTCCGGCTGCACGTGGGCGCGCTTGCCGAGGTCGACCCGCTGGCCCGCGTCACCGCCTTGGAGCAGACGGTCGCGGCTGCTGAAGATTCCAGCTTCGACCTCGCTGCGATGTGGATCCGGCTCGACCTCGGTCGCGAACTCGCAGCGACGGATGACCAACGCGCCATCGCCGAGCTCGAGACGGTAGCCGTGGTCGCCGCCGAACGAGGCGCTGCAACCGTGCGGGAGTTGGCGGAGCAGGCACTTCGCGCGCTCGGGGTCAGGACATGGCACCGCGGCGCCGCGGCTAAGTGGCTGACCGAGCGCGAGCAGGAGATCGTGCGCCTGATCGCCGCGGGAGCGAGCAACCCTGAGATCGCGCGGCAGCTCTTCCTGTCGCGCAAGACGGTGGAGCGGCACGTCTCGAACGTGCTGAAGAAGCTCGGGGCGCGCAACCGCACGGAGCTCGCCGCCAAAGTGGCCGACCGCGAAGTCGAGGGAGCTCACCGATGATCGAGAAGCTGCGCCCGGCCTAGCGTCCTCGCCACTGACCCGCACACGAGAGGAGCGGAAGGTGGCGATGGTGGTGGTGCTCTTTCCCGTCTCGGACGACGAGCCGGGCCTCCAACCGGCGGCGCTGGAGGAACTCGCCCGCCTGGGCATCACGAGCGTCGCACTCTTGCGCGACCCCTCGCTTGCAGGGCTGGTGCTCGAAGGCTGGGCATTCGACCCACGCGACGCGCCGCAAGCGGCCTCAGCTGTCGCGGGCGCGCGCGACGGTCTGCGGATGCTCCAGCCGGTAGTGCACATGGCGGTCTCGCCCGCCGCCGTTCCAGCCAGCGATCGGAAGGAGTGAAGGCGATGCATCTGAAATGGATCTCGGCGGTTGCTGCGATCACCGCACTCGCAGCTGCAGGCGCTGCCATCGCAAGTCACGTAACGCAGGTGGACCCGACCACTGTCCCGACCGGATTCCTCGCCGCGCACAACCGGATCGACGACGTGCCTGTGTCGGCGCTCGCAAGAGCGGTCAACCCGAACGGAACAGACGTCTTCGTCCAGCACGTGCGCCTCGGGGCGAACGCGCCTACAGGTTGGCACACCCACCCGGGCCCGGCGCTCGTGACCGTCGTGACGGGCTCGCTCACATACGAGGACGCCGAAGCGAAGACGTGCAACCGCATCACGTACGCGGCAGGCGAAGGATTCGCCGATCGCGGCTTCGGTCACGTCCACCGTGCGGTCGCCGGCGCGGACGGCGTCGATTTCTACGTCGTGTACCTGCTCCCGCCGGGGGCGGCAACACATGTCATTCCCGCGAGCGCACCCGCGGAATGCAGCTCGTAGGTCAAGCCCTAAAGCAAGACGACAGGAGGAGGAGAGATCACATGAGCAAGAGGCTGATCACGACGATGTCGCTGGTCTTGATGCTCGCGGGAGCGGCGGGCCTCTCGGCCGCCCCGGCGGCCGCGACGCCGAGCAGCCCAGGGGCGTGCAACATGCTTCACGTCAGCAACTCGGCGGTCGGATTCGCAGGGATGTTGAACTCCGGGCACGGCCAGGGATTGGAGAACATGATCGAGCTCGTCCTCGCGTCGGAGGCGGCTGGCTGCACGCCCTGAAACGCCAAGGTCGTGTCGATACTCGGACGCTTTCGAGCAGATGACGAGGACGGCGCCCGGCTCTTCGTGGCCGGGCGCCGTCTGCCTCCCGACTCACCCTTCGAACTCAACTCCCTACTTGCCATGCGCTCTGCGCGGCGACTGGTGGCAATCGAGGGCATAGGCGACACTCGCCGATCCCCATCGTCGCCCGCAAGCACGGGCTCCGTTGGGGATAGGTTCTGGGGACAGGTTCGAGGATTTCCGGGGAGGCTCAGGGTCCTTCAAGGGAAGGGTGCAACGAGCAGATAGAACACCCTAACTGCAGGGAAAGCGCTATCTGAAGCGCTGTTCGGGGATCCCGGCAGCGCACTCCTAATCCTCCATGGTAAGGAGGGGGTCGACGGTTCGAGTCCGTCAGAGGGCTTGGCTCCGGCAAACGGTTTGCGGCACGAAAGAGGCGCCTTACGGGGCCTCGATTCGTCTCTGGGTCAGGATTGGGTCAGAATTGGTTCGCCCGCCAAGGATCTTGCTTGTCCCAGATCGTCGGGTCGATCTCGGCGGACTGCCAGTCTCCCGGCGGCTCGACGTAGAGCACGCTCCCGCCGCTGCCGATGATCCAGGCCATGTCGACCTCGGGCGGCAGCTTCGGAGGCTGGCTCGGTGGGCCATGTCGAACGAGGTTCCAGACGACCCCTGCTGCCGAGTCGACGGGCACGAAGATGTGACGACAAGTAGCACCGGACGCCGCCGCAAGCTTCTTTCGATTCCCTTCCTCAGCAGCGCGATCCTCGACGGCGATGTTCAAGAGGTCCGATGTGCCCGCACCTCCAGTCCCCGCCGCGACCGAGACCCGCGCCTTCTCGCCCGGCGAGGTTGGCGCAACATTCGCATTCGTCACCTGAAGCAGCACGAGGCCCCTGAACGCTGCGAGAACATCGTCGAAGACACCACGTGCGCGGCGTGCGAGGTAGTCCGAGACGGTGAACTGCGTGATGCCGTTCTGCTCGAGCACGAAGAGGTGTGGCTCCGCCTTCCGGGGATCCTTGATCATCGCGCCGCGCACGACGTCGATCGTCCAGCTGTTCGCCAAGGTCTGCGCCTCGGTGTTGAGGCGGCGAAGTTCGCTCCACTGCGCGCGGACGTCGGGATCAGTGAAGAAGCAGACCGAGCGCATCGAGACGGCCGCCTTGGAACTCGCGCCAGACGCGTTCAGCAGGCGGAGCGGGCGGGCAGGTCGTCTGGCACCGCCTGCAGATCGACGAACTCGCGCGCGAAGGTGGCAAAGCGGTCGACGTCGGCGAAGTCGGAAGCGAGGCCGAGCGAGACGCGGATGGCGCCGCCGGAGGGGAGGCCGATGGCGCTGACGTAGTCGTCGAGGGTCATTCCCTCGCCGAACTCGCCGCCGACGAGCGTCTCGCGCGAGATGGTGAACGCGACTTCGCCGGCGCCGGGGTTGCAGAAACAGCCGGTGCGAAGCGAGACGTTGTGTCGGCGCGCGACCCGGTCGACGTAGCGCTCGTCGACGATGCGCCCGTCGGGGTGGAGGAAGTTGAAGGCAATGGTGGCTCCGCGCCGGTCGAAGTCGCGGGGCCCGTGGATCGTGGCAGCGGGGGCGCCGTTCGAGTGCCGCAGCGAGCCGAGTGCGTCGAGGAGCAGCGAGCCGAGCGCCTCCACACGCGCGTGGATCGTCTCCATCCCGATCCGCTCGAGCAGGCGCAGGCCGATCTCGACCGCGGGCAGATTGAGGAAGTTGACCGTCCCGTCCTCGAAGTGGGCCGCGCCGGGGGCCGATTGGTACCACTCGCGCTGCACGAAGGCGGCGACGATCGTGCCGCCGGAGAACCAGGGCCGCTCGAGCTTGGCGAGCGCGTCGCGGCGGGCGAGCAGGCAGCCGACGCCGGTCGGCCAGCCGAACATCTTGTAGAACGAGAGCGCGACGAAGTCCGGGTGCCAGTGGGAGAGGTCGAGCCGGTTCGTCGGGACGTAGGCGGCCGCGTCCAGGAGCACGTCCCAGCCCTGATCGTGCGCACGCTCGATCCAGGCGAGCGGGTGCTGCACGCCCGAGAAGTTCGACTGCGCGGGATAGGCGAACAGGTTGTGGTGCTCGCCTACGACCTCGGTCAGGTAGCGCGGCAGCAGGCGCTCGTCGACGCGCAGGTCGGGAGCGACACTCGGCACGTAGGTCGTCTCGGCACCCCGCGCCCGGGCGAACTCGCGAATGCCGTTGACCGAGTTGTGGTTGTCGAAGGTGAGCAGGAAGCGGTCGCTTGGGCGGAAGGGGTAGGCCTCGCCGACGAGGCGCAGCGCGCCGGTCGCGTTCGGGGTGAAGATCGCGACGTACTCGTCGGGCGACGCGCGGAAGAAGCGGAGCACGGCCGCGCGGGCGCGCTCGACCAGCTCGGTCGCAACCGACGAGGTCGGGTTGAGCGAGTGCGGGTTGCCGAAGACGCCTTCGCGCAAGAGCTCGAGGTGCTCGACCAGCTGCGAGTCGGCGTACAGGCCGGCGCCGGTGTAGTCGAGGTAGACGTGGCCGCCCGCGTCGAGACGGGCGAAATCGCTGCGGCGCAGCCGGTCGAGCACGGCGGTGTCCGCGTAGGCGGGATACGTGCGCCGGAACGCCGCCTCGGCCGGCTCCGAGGAGGCTTCTCGTTTCGTCTCCGGGAGTGGTGGACGCATGGTGTCTTCAACTCGCTGCGGATGAAGCGAGGGAGCTGACGGCGCAGGGGGAGGTCACTGCTCGCACCTTGATCACGGTCTCGACGGGGAGGTCGATCGAGGCGGAAACAAGGCAGCTCGCTTCGGCCTTCTCGGCAAGCTCGCGGGCTCGCATCTCGTCGGTCGGGCCGACCTCGACCTCGAATCGCAGGAGCAGGCGCGTGAAGCCGAAGCGTCCGTCGCGCCGGAGGCCGACGACGCCGTCTCCGTCGACCTTCAGCCCGGCGTACCAGAGACCCGCCGTGGCGGCGAGGCCGGCGAAGGTGACGGCGAGACACGACGCTGCCGCTGCGACGAAGAAGTCCTCCGGGCTCCAGGCGGATGGGTCGGTGCCGTGGAAAACCGGCGGCGGGGCGATCTCGATCGTACGCTTCCCCTCCACCTGCGCGGCCACCCGGCGTCCCGCGATCCATTCGACCGATAGTGGGAAGTGGAACTCCTTGGGCCGCACGGCGGCGGTTGTCGCCGCGGCGCGCATCAGTAGAGCTGGGCGGCCAGCTGCCGCCGGTAGCGCAGGGTCAGCGGGTGCTCGTGGCCGAGGTCAGCGAAGAGGCCAACCGTCAGGCCGAGTAGCGGCTCTCGGTTCCCGTCCTCCGCGGCGCCGATCTCGGTGAACAGGAGCTCGAGGGCGCACTCGTGGTCGCCCTGCTCGAGCGCCGCGACCACCTCGGGCAGCTCGCCGGTCGCCTGGAGCTCGGCGACGAGTGTCTCCGCGGCCGAGGGGCCTGTCAGCTCGTCGAGGAACTCGGCGACCGCCGCCGGGGGCAGCGCGCCGACGAACTCGCGCACGACCTCGCCGCTGCGGAAGGTCTTCACCGCCGGGATGCCTCGGATCCCGTACTGGATCGCGAGCTCCTGGTTCGCGTCCACGTCGACCTTGACGAGCGTGAGCTCGCCCTTGCGCGCCTCGGCCTCGCGCTCGAGCACGGGCCCGAGCATGAGGCAGGGTCCGCACCAGGCGGCCCAGAAGTCGACCACCACCGGCAGCTCGTGCGAGCGCTCGATCACCTCCTGCTCGAAGGTCTCGTAGGTCACATCCATCGGGTGCTCCTTTCGTTCGCGTGTTTTGGCGGTCATCGGAACCAGCGCCAGAGCCAGTAGCGCTCGAAGGCGACCTTCCCCAGGTGCCAGTGCCGGCCGGGGCGGCGCAGGCGCATCCTGGGCCCCTGCTCGGCGTAGAAGGCGCCACTCGCGTAGGCGGCGATGCCGTCGCCCATCTCGAGGAAGCAGGCGCCATTGCCGTCGAAGGCAGCTGTGGAGATGCGGCCCGCGAGCTCGGCGGCGATCCTTTTCGCGACAGCCTCAGCGTGGCCGTGGGCGAAGACGCCCGCCTTGGGCAGGAACCTGCCGCCGACGAGCGGGATCGAGGTCACGTCGCCGATCGCGAAGACGCCCTCGACGGAGGTCGCCAGCGTGGCCCGGTCGACGGGGACGAAGCCGCTCGGGCCCGCGAGCGGGCTCTCCCGCACGACCAGCGGAGCGCGGTGGGGTGGGATCGCGAGGAGAAGGTCGAAGGGAACGCGCTCACCGCCCTCGAGCACGAGCTCGCGCGTGTCCGGCTCGATCCGCTCGACGCTGTGCTCGGGGTGGAAGCCGATGCCGCGTGACCCGAGGATCCCGCGCACCGCCTCACCCATCGCGGGACCGGCGGTCGGCATCGGCAAGGGCTCGGGCGTGAACACGTCGACGGTGGAGCGGTCGCGAAGCGCACGCCTTCGCAACAGCGCCTCGGTGAGGAGCGCGGTCTCGTACGGCCCGGCCGGGCACTGGTAGGGAAGGCGCGAGACGAGCACGACCACGCGCCCGCCGCCGAACCTCTCGAGCGCCTTCGACGCCGCACTCGCCCCGTCGAGCGTGTACACGTTGTGTGCCGCCTCCGCGAACCCGGGCATGAGCTCCGGGGCGAGCTCGGCGCCGAGCGCGACCACGAGCCGGTCATACGCGATCGGCCCGTTCGAGGTCTCGACGCGGCGAGCGTCCGTATCGATCGCGCGCGCCTCGGCCTCGACGAGCTCGATCCCGCGCCGGCGCAGTTGGCCGAGATCGGCGCTGATCTGCTCAGGGCGCCGCTCGCCGGTGAGGACCCAGAGGAAGGAGGGGGCGAAACGGTAGACGGGGTCGCGCTCGACGACGACGACGCGATCGTCCGCGGCGAGCTGGCGCCGTAGCCGGTGCGCGGCGACGATCCCGCCCGTGCCTCCACCGAGCACGACCACCGTATTCGAAGCCATCTCGCTCTCCTTCCTTCCTAGAAGGTGACGACCTGGTCGGCCCAGAGCGTCCAGTCGGCCAGCTCCTCGAGCGAGGAGCGGCGCGTGCCCTCGACGATCTCGCCCTCGTCGATCCCGCGCGCATCCATGCAGGTACCGCAGAGACCGACCTCGGCGCCGTGGCGCAGCGCCGAGACGAGCATGCGGTCGAGGTGGTAGTAGCCGTTCGGGAGCACCTGCCCCGCCATCGCGCACCCGACCGCGTCCGCCATCAGGAAGATGCGGACGTCCGTCCCCTCGCGCTTGGCGAGCGAGCCCGCGAGGCGGAGCGCGTTGTAGGAGCGCTCGGTGCCGTACGGTGGATCGTTGGCGACGACGAGGATCTTCACGAGCCCACCTCTCCGGCTGCGACCGGCAGGCCCGCGAGGCGCCACTCGGGGAAGCCGTCCACGAGACGCCGCGCGTGCAGACCGTGCGCGCGGAGGATCTCGAGCGCCTGCGAGGAGAGCTGGCAGTAGGGACCCCGGCAGTAGGCGACGACCTCCGCGTCCGCGGGCACCGTGTCGAGCAGCTCTTCGAGCAGTCCGAGGGGCACGGACACGGCCCCGGAGATGTGGCCCGCCGCGTACTCCTCCGGCGGGCGTACATCCAGGAGCACGACCGCTCCTTTCTTCATGCGCGTCAAGAGTTCCTCGCGGGTCAGCGATTCGAACCCGTCGCCGTCGAGGTAGCGGTGGACGAACTGGTCGACCTCGGCGAGCCGACCGTGCGCCAGTTCGCAGAGTCCGAGGAAGAAGCGGCAGACGGCCTCATCGGCCACCCGGTAGAGCACCTTCGTCCCCTCCTTGCGCGCCTCTACCAGGTGTGCTGCGCGCAAGGTCTGCAAGTGCTGCGACGCGTTCGTGACGGTCATCCCCGTCGTGCGCGCGAGCGCCTCCACGCTCCGCTCCCCCTGGCAGAGCAGGTCGAGCAACTCCACCCGCCGGGCGGAGGCGACCGCCTTGCCGATGCGTGCGAACTGCTCGTAGAGATCGGGGCTCGAGTCGATTGAAGTGATCTCGCTCACTCCTCCACTGTTCCAGCGATGAGTGGAGGAACCGTCCGCCTGAACGCGGATCGTGGCTGCGGCGAAATACGGATCTGTCCTGGTCAGGCGACCTCGGCGCGGGCGACGACGAAGGCCGCTCCGAGCGCACCGAGGGGCCGGCCGAGGCGCTCGACCGTCTCCGCTCGGTGGACGACCAAGGGGACGTTCCAGGGCGGCAGGTAGAGGCCGGAACGCGTGTGGACCGCTGTCGCTCCCGCATCGCGGAAGAGCCGCCGGAGCTCGCCCGCGGTCGTGAAGTGCGCGGAGCGCCAGGTCGCCGACCCGCGCCAGCCCTTGATCCGCCGCTCCGCCGCCCACAGGTTCCAGCGAGCGAGCTCCCCCACCACGACCCGGCCGCCGGGGCGGACGACGCGCACGAGCTCGCGGGCGGCTGCCAAGCGCTGCTGGCTGTCGAGAAAGCAGAAGAGCGTTACCGCGAGAGCGAGATCGAACGCGTCCGCGGCAAACGGGAGCGCCGTCGCGTCCCCCTCGACGAGCCGTCCCTGGGGCACTTCCGCCCGCGCGGCGGCGAGCATCGCGGGGTCGCGGTCGAGCCCTGTCACCTCGAGTCCCTGCTCGGCGAGCCAGGCGGTGTAGATGCCGGTTCCGCAGCCGACGTCGAGCGCGCGCTCTCCCGGCTTGGGGTCGGCAAGGGCACCCACGAGGCGCAGCTCGATCCGGTGCGCCTCCGCTCCGAGCGCGGCCTCGTACCAGGCGTCGTAAGAGCCGGCCCGATCGTCCTTAGCCGGGGCGGCCACCCTCGTCCTCGAGCAGCGTCCGGCGCTCCTCGAACTCCTCGCCCGAGATCTCCCCGCGCGCATAGCGCACGCGCAGCTCCTCGAGCGCCTGGTCCGCCCGGCTGCGCTCGACCTCCCGGGGCGGCCCGACGGCGCGCACGATCAGCCACACGATCGCAAGCAGGGTGACGAGCATCGCCGTCATCCCGATCGTCATCGCCAGCCACATCGCCCAGCCCCAGTCACCGTCGCCCCAGGCGTGCGCCACGATCGTCATCAGATCCTCCCGCGGCTAGCCACGAGGGGAGTGTTGCACGGCGCTGGCGCTCGACTCGCGACGCGGTCTGAACGGTTCTCCGCCCGGACATCGGCTCGACCACATACGTACCGGACAGGCGGTCGGCGGTGGGAGCCGGCTGTGGTCGGTTGCGCCGTACCGGCCTGTCACGCCGGAGGTCGCGGGTTCGAGTCCCGTCGCTCCCGCACGACGTTCGGATGCGGCGACGAGTCACGCTCCTCGCCGAAACGGTGACCGCATCGCCCACGTCAGCGCGGGGAGTGCGGAAACGTGACTCATGCGTTCGCCGCTTCGTGTGTCGCGCTACCCCCGGCGACCATTCCCGGCTCGTCATCGCCCCGACCGCGCCGTCGGCGCTGATCTGACTGACAGGCCCTCGGTCGTCGCGACGCTCGGGTGGCCGCAGGTCCGACTTGTCTCCATCGAACATGCCTGTCCCGGACTGCTGGCGCCCGAATGGCGCGCACCCCCACTTGCGAAATCTCCAACATGCGCTGGGTGTGGAGCCGTTTATGGAGCTCGGGTTCGCCGGTCAAGCAACGCTCGCCTGGGCGACCTTCTGAAAACCCTTTGGGCCGGTCGGCCCGGTGCGAGCGTCAGCCGGGCTGGATGTTCTTGTTGTGGTGGAAGGCGTTGTCAGGGTCGTACTTGGCCTTGACTTCGGCGAGTCGCCGGTAGATCTGATCGCCGTAGGCCTCTCGAACCCGGCTGGAGTCGTCGTCGGAATCAAGGAAGTTGACGTAGACGCCGCCAGCGCGGTGCGGTTGGAGGGCTTGGAGGAACCGCCGCGCCCAAGCGGTCTCGGCCGCGGCGTGCTCGCCGGACTCGTCAGGGAGCCACACGGCGTCGATGATGATGTTGTGGGCCACGTCGCGACCGGCGTAGGCGGTGGCGTCGTGGGGGACTCGGGCGACGGCGCCACCCATGTGGAACATCGCCGCGTACGACCGGGGCGAGCTGGCGGCGTAGGCGTGATCGGCGATGACGGCGATGGCGTCGTCGGAGAGGCCGGCGAGGTTCGTCGCCTTCCAGTAGTAGTGCCACCCGTGGAGGACGGTGTCGTCGAGGCCGCCCTGGAAGGCGACGTACGGCGAGGGTGCGAGCAGGTCAACGAGCGGCGTCCCGAACCGGCGGAGGGCCCGCACCGCACGCTCGCCGTCTTCGACGGCGCCGGCGTAGCAGCAGGCGACGGCGATGGCCGGCCGCCAGTGCAGGTCCTCGGGGATGACCGGCAGTGGGGGGACGGTGCCGAGCCTGACGACGCTGCCGAGCTCGTCGGGCGCTTCGGCGGCGAAGTCCCGGTAGAAGCGCAGCACGTCGGTGGTGTCGTCGGCCGCCCAGAAGACGGGCCCGGCCATCACGGTCGGGCCGAGGGGATGCAGAGCGAACCGGAACGAGGTGACGACGCCGAAGTTGCCGCCGCCGCCTCGCAGCGCCCAGAACAGATCGGGGTGTTCGTCGGCGGACGCCCGGACGATGCTGCCCTCGGCGGTGACCACCTCGGCGGCAAGCAGGTTGTCGACGGTGAGCCCGTGTTTGCGCATGAGGAAGCCGATGCCACCGCCGAGGGTGAGCCCGGCGACGCCGGTGTGGCCCACGATGCCGCCGGTGGTGGCCAGACCGTGGGCCTGCGTCTCGTGGTCGACGTCGCCCCACAGAGCACCACCCTGCACCCAGGCCGTGCGACCGGCGGGGTCGACCCACACGGCCCGCATCGCCGAGAGGTCGATGACGACCCCGTCGTCGCACACCGCGGTGCCGGCCACGTTGTGGCCCCCGCCCCGTACGGCGATCTCCAGGTCGTGGTCGCGGGCGAAGCGCACGGCCGCGACCACATCGGCCACGCCCGTGCAGCGGGCGATGCAGGCCGGATGGCGGTCAATCGCGCCATTCCAGATCCTGCGGGCAGTGTCGTAGCCGGGGCTGGTCGGCAGCAGCAGCTCTCCGCGGAACGATCCGCCGAGCTCGTCGAACGCGGTCGTCTCCAGGGGCGGTGCCTGTGGTGTCTGGATAGCGGTCATCTCGTCCTCCCAGCTGTGCTCGATGAGCCCCGACGCCTCGGATATCGGCGTCCGGGTAGCCATGCGAGCAACGTAGGCTTGCCGGCCCGGGCTGACTAGTTCTACTTTCGAACCAACCGGTCCGAATAGCAGACCTGTTGGCCGATCCGCGGCTAGCATGGTGGCGCGATGCGCAGCTACGCGCAGTACTGCCCGGTCGCCAAGGCCACCGAGATCCTCGGCGACCGTTGGACGCTTCTGATCGTGCGCGAGATGCTCGGCGGCGCGAGCGGCTTCAACGAGCTCCAACGCGGCCTCCCAGGGATCTCGCGCTCGGTCCTCACCGACCGCATGCGCGCGCTCGAGCGGGCCGAGGTCATCGAGCGCAGGACGGGCCCCAAAGGCCGCACCCTCGAATATCGCCTCACGCCCGCCGGCCGTGACCTCCAGCCGGTCGTGCAGGCGATCGGCGAGTGGGGGGCGACTTGGTCGTTCACCGAGCCGCGCCCCGAGGAACTCGATCCCGACCTGTTGATCGTCTGGATGGCCCGCCACGTCGATCGCCAGCGGCTCCCACCCAACCGAACCGTGGTTCGGTTCGACTTTCGCGACCCCAAGCGGCGTTACTGGATGGTCCTCGAGCCCTCCGAGGTCTCAGTCTGCCTCCAGCATCCCGGTTTCGACGTCGACCTCGAGGTCATCGTCGACACCACCACGCTCTACCGCGTCTACTTGGGACGGGCCGAGCTGGGCGGCGCGATTCGAGCCGGCCAGCTGACGATGAGCGGCCCGCGGACGCTGCAACGCGGATTCGGCCACTGGTTCACCTGGAGCGCATTCGCCCCAGCCAGCCGCTCGGCGCAGGAGCGCCGCACAGCCGCCTCACGCCTTGCCAGCCCTCATCGCGTACGGATCGCCGAATACGGCGATCCGGGCACTGCACCACAGTGGCCGCAACCGCCACGCCTGCATCCGCGTGCAAGCAGGCATCTCGGCTGACCGCCGCTTGCTTCTGCCTACGGGAGAAGGCGCACGAACTCTCTGCCGACCCCGTGTCGGGCCGCTCGAGATGAGGTAGGTGACCTGTGTCCGGGATCACCTCGATCGCGGCCTCGGGCATGCTGGCCGCCATAGTCCCGGCCGCTCGACGGCGGGGCGAACGTATCCGAATCGCCCCACATAAACAGGGTTGGCACCCCCAGGCGAGCCCGGCTCGATCGCCGGCTGCAGCTAAGCCAACGGCGGCATCCCGCACACATCCCGCTTCGTTCGCCATTCAGACAACGCTGCATCCCGCGCTCATCCCGCACGGGAATCCCCGGAGAGAGCAGCTCGTGGCCGCTGATTCCCCGGTCGCGGTGCCGCCGGTCAAGACGACCGGCGGTCGATCACGGGCAGGACCTCAGAGCGGCTCAGATCACGAGTTGCGCAGGAGAAAGTCCAAAATGCGCGGCCCCACGATCTCCGGAAACTCGAAGTGGACCGGGTGGCCCGCATGGTTGACGACGAGCCACTCGGCGCCCGGGATCGCTCGCTTCATCGTTGCCATCTGCTCGGCGGTCGCGAAGGGGTCATTCTCACCGGCGATCAGCAGCGTCGGACAAGCAATGCGCCGGAGGTCGGCCTCGCTCCATGCGGGATTGGCGATGTTGTTCGCGACGATCTGCCGCAAGAGATCCTTCCAGTAACCCGCGTACTCCCCGCGGTCGTGGCGACGGGCGAACTCGGCCGCCGCTTCCGGCGAGGCCAGCTCCAGGGCGTCGGGGTCGAGCGTGGCTGCAAAGGCCCGGATGCCGTCGTGGACGCAGTAGTTGGCGCCCACGGCGGTCACGGTGCGCGTCATCTCCGGCCGGCGTAGCGCACAGTCGAGCGCCACGACGCCGCCGTCGCTGATCCCCGCGATGTGCACCGATCCGAGCCCGAGCTGGTCGACGAGCTCCGTGACGTCGTCGGCGATCTGCTCGAAGGTCATGGATCCCGCCGGGTTGTTCGTCCGCCCGTGGCCGCGGTGCTCGACGACGATCACGCGGAAGTCGTCGGCGAACGACGGTGCCAGGGCCATCCACCCTCCCACAGGGTCGTCGATCGTCCCGCCTGCACCGTGCAACAGGACCACCGGCACCCCTTCGGATGGGCCGAGCGCTTCGTAGTACATCTGCAGATCGTCGACGTGCGCGTAAGGCATCTCGTGGCTCCTTTACGAACGGTCGCCTGGCTAGCGGTCGAGCAAGCTCCGGTCGAAGAAGCCAATCACGCGCCGCTCGTACTCGGCCGGCCGCGCGTCGATCCCGCCCGTGTGCTCCGAATCCTGCACTCGCCAGATCTGCCTCGGCTCGCCGGCAGAAGCGAAGTACTTCGGCTGGCGCACGTCCTCCTGCCCCGTGCCCGGCACGGCGTAGATCAGGAAGACGGGGCGCGGAGCGATGAGCCCGATCCGGTCGACGATCGGCGGCGGCGGGCCGTGGTTCATGAAGACCGTCGCCGCGGCAGTCATCACAGCCATCACCGGTGCATAGAGCAGACGTTCGGCAGCGGACAGACCGTCGGCGTCCAGCTCGCCGACGCGAGAGCCGGCACCCTCGGAGACGACGGCCTTGATCGCCGGCGACTTCGCCGCTGCCTCGAGCAGGATCTCACCGCCGATCGAGAAGCCAATCGCGCCGATCCGCTCGGGGTCGACGTCCGCGCGGGCCTGCAGGTACTCGGAGGCAGCTTGCAGATCTCGATCCCCGGCCCAGCGCACGTTGTCCCCTTCGCTCGAGCCCTGCCCGCGTGGCTCGAGCAGGAGGACGCCGTACCCGTTGCGCGCGATCATCCTCGCCTCGTCCAGACGGGTCGCCCCTGGAAAGACGATCACGGCTGCGCGATTTGTCGACGGGACGTAGGTCGCGGCGAGATCGAGGCCGTCGCTCGTCCGTACGGTGACTCGCTCGACCGGCACCCCGACGTCGGGGGACGTCGCGGTCTGGCCGATGTGGGTGTAGCCGTACGTGAAGCCGATCGGGAGGACGACGACCAGGAAGGTCGCCAGGGCGACAGGCACGGCCGCGAGAGCTAGCAACGCTCGACGTAGGTACCGCCGCCTCCTCGTCCCACCCTTGCGATGTCGCCAGAGGACCATAGGGCCGGCCGCGAGCATGACGACCCCCGCGACGATCG
>Ga0209109_10001189_pt1 | contig 14334 bp, 12 predicted proteins | sample Rifsed10ft2_FD_184004 | JGI IMG/M metagenome (GOLD analysis project Ga0209109, IMG submission 184004) | Soil microbial communities from Rifle, Colorado, USA - sediment 10ft 2 (version 2) | ecosystem: Environmental > Terrestrial > Deep subsurface > Rock core/Sediment | place: Rifle, Colorado... | reverse complement strand
CTCTGGGGAAAGTAGCGACAGCTCGTCCGCCTATTATTATAAGGAGATCGGATATGAAAATGGCACTTCGGCTCATAGTGGTTTTCGCGCTCGTCGCGATCGCCTTTCTTTTCCTCCACGCCGACCCGCTTTCGGCGCAGCTCAAGAAGGTGCGGCTCTCGGCGCCCACGGTCGCCATCACGGAGCTGCCCTTCAAGATCGCGCAGCATCAAGGATTCTATCGGGAGCAGGGATTGGAGGTCGAGATTATCGTTATCCGGGGCGCTCTCGGGGTAACGGCTTTGGTCGCCGGCTCCGTGGATTATTCCACCGCCTCAGGGTCGATCATCGTCGCCGCGGCGCGCGGTATCGGAGTCAAGCTCGTTTATCTTATGTCCGCAAAGCCCGCCTTTGATCTGGTCGCGGAGCCGCGCATCCGTTCCGCCGGTCAACTGCGAGGAAAGACCGTCGGGATCTCGTCGCGAGGGGGCTCCGTGGACCTTTTGACGCGCTTGATGCTGGAGAAAAACGGGTTGAACCCTGACAAAGATCTCGTCCTTTTGGTCGTGGGCACCCCGGAAGAGATGATGATCGCGCTCAGGGTCGGAAGGATTTCCGCCGCCCTGCTCAGTCCCCCCCGGCAACTCATGCTCTATCGCGAGGGTTTCAACAATCTCGGCTTTTCCGGAGACTACCTCTCGACCTATATGACAGGCGGCATCGGGGCAACCAACGAAAAAATCAGGAGGAGCCCTGATGAGGTGCTGGCGTTCATAAGAGGATCTTTGAAAGGCGTGGAGTTTTACAAGAAGAACCGCAACGAGTCGATTAAGATGATTTCCAAGGAGCTCAGGATCAGCGACCCCGTTTTGGCCGGGCAGGTTTATGACCTGCATGCAGGGAGGCTTTCCCGCAACGGAATAGAAGATGAATCCTGGATGAAGGGGGCCATTGAATTTACCAAGAAAAGTCTCGACATTTCGGACAAAAAGATCCCTCCGGACCAGGTATTTGATTTTAGTTTTATCGAAAAGGCTCTTCGGTGATTAACGGAAAATAACCATCACGATAGCGGCTACATGGAGAAACTCTATGGCAAATGACGGGGATCCGCAGCGGCCGGAGAACGCTTATGAGGCGGCGATCCAGGCTCAGGAGCGACTCTTAGAGCGCGGCCGCAAGGGGAAGATTCTGGTCCGGGACGAGGAAAGACCGTGGGAAAATACCCGTCAGGGAAGGATCCGTTATTTTCTCCACCCCGACATGTACCCGGACACGGCTTTGCAGGAGTGGCGGGTTTTTTCGCAGGAGATCCGCGCCCAGTCGGGCAAACACCGCCACCAGGGAGGCGTCGCCATCTATATCCTGGAGGGAAAGGGCTATACGGTCGCCGACGGCAAGAGATACGACTGGGAAAAAGGCGATCTGCTGACGCTGCCGGTCAAGCCCGGAGGCGTCGAGCACCAGCACTTCAACACCAACCCGGATGGGCCGAGCCGCTGGATGGCCTTTGTCTATCTGCCGCTCGCCAATCACGTGGCCCTGCACCTGAAACAGTTGGAGACGGCTCCGGGCCATGCCCGGCAATCACGAGGTGGAAACGATGACTGAGCGATCGATCAGCGGAAGAGAGTCCAGCAGGTACGAGGGGCTGATCCGGCTCCGGGACCAGGAGCGGCGACGGATCGCGGACTCCAGCGTATGCGTGAACGGCGGCGAGCTCCCTTGGGAGATCAATCCGCAGGGCGTGATGAAGTGGTACATGCACCCGGAGATCGATTCGACGGCCCACAAGTTTCTGATCTTTTACGCCCAGGAGATTCCCCCCGGCGGCCGCAGCGGCAAGCAGAGATGTCAGGGGGGCGTCGTCTTCGTCGTGGTCGAGGGCGCCGGCTACAGCCTCCTCGACGGCGAGCGCTACGATTGGAAGCCCGGGGATCTACTCCAGCTTCCGATCAGGCCCGACGGCGTCGTCTTCCAGCATTTCAATGCCAGCGAGAAAGAGCCCGCCTTGTTGATAGCCGCGGAGCCGAATCTCGCGGCGACTACCGGAGTGGACCGCGCCTGCGGCTTTGAACAGTTAGAGGCGGCGCCGGAATACAAGGATAAAGGGTAGAGCCGCGATGTAGATTCCTTATAGCTGGTCCATTCAACGAGGAACGACCCCGATGCCAATATCACAAAAAATAACCCCCCAAACCGGTTACGCTTGCGACCTTCGAACTTGGCTCAAAGATGTCGAAGACCTCGGCCAGTTGGAGCGGATTGCCGGCGCTCACTGGGACTTGGAGATCGGTGCTTTAACGGAGATTATCCTTGAGCGACTATCCTCACCTCCGGCGATAGTCTTTGAAAAGGTTCCTGGTTATCCCTCAACGCGCCGCATTCTTGTAAATATGCTCGAGACCGTGGAGCGCACGGCACTCACGGTGAATCTCCCGAGTGATCTTAAGCCGATCCCGTTCATCGATGCTTTGCGAAATAAACTCAGGCATCTCGAACTGCTCAAACCTCGGGTGGTTTCGTCCGGCCCGGTTTTGGATAACCAGGAAGCTGGCAAGCAGGTGGACTTACTTAGCTTTCCAGTGCCGCGCTGGCACGAAGGAGACGGCGGCCGATACATCGGCACAGCCAGTCTTGTGATTACCCGCGACCCGGAAACCGGAATGGAAAATGTCGGATGTTACAGGGTCATGGTACAGGGAAAAGACAAGCTGGCTCTCTATATCTCGCCCGGTAAGCACGGGAGGATTCATTTTGAGAAAACCATGCGATCCGGGCGACCCTTCCCCGTAGCTATGGTGTTCGGCGAGCATCCCCTCCTTTTTATCGCGGCCTCCCAGGCGGTGCCCTTCAACGTCAATGAATATGAATGGGCTGGAGGAATTTTAGGTCGGCCAATCGAGGTATTGCGAGGCCCCCGCACGGGACTTCATATTCCGGCCTTTGCTGAGATAGCTATCGAAGGGGAGATCGTTCCGGGGGAGACTCTCCCTGAAGGGCCTTTTGGAGAATGGCCAGGGTATTATGCCAGCGCGCGGCGGGCGGAACCGGTGGTGAGGGTGCACGCTTTATATTACCGTAAAGATCCGATCCTCTGCGGCGCCCCGCCGTTTAAACCTACCATTCATGGAATGTATAGGTGCCTTCTTCGATCGGCACTGATATGGAATGCGATGGAACAGGCCGGTGTTCCCGAGATTCGCGCCGTTTACGTACCCCCACCCGCCTTGCGTTTCATGACCGTTGTGGCGATTCGCCAGAAATATCCAGGGCATGCGAAACAGGCCGGAATCCTCGCAAGCCAATGCCACACGGGCGCCTATCTGGGCAGGTACGTGATTGTGGTCGACGAAGATATTGATGTGACGAACCTCAACGAGGTTGTCTGGGCCATTTGCACCCGTTCGGACCCCGCTTCTTCCGTGGATATCATCCGCCGGGCATGGAGCGGGCCTCTCGATCCCATCATTCCTCCAGGGCAAAAGGGTTACAACTCACGAATGATTATTGAAGCGACCCGACCGTATGAATGGCGCGATCGATTTCCTCCAACCAGTCAAATTAGCGACGAGACGCGAAAGATCATGGAATCGAAATGGAAAACGGAAATCGCTCGCGTCGAGGCCTCCAGCTCTTCGCGGAAGGTGGGAAGAGATTTAGGAAACGGCGGCTGACAAATATACCACCTTGAACCCGGTGCAGGTGCGGATTTCTTGAACTTAGGAACGAACGTGACGGCAATAAAACAAAAAAACGGAGGTGCAACCATGCGATTTAAAATCAAGTCACTGTGGGGTTGGGTGGTGGCCGCAGGAATGGGCAGCGTATGGCTTTTCCCCAGCTATTCCCTTTCCCAGGCCCCGTACTACCAGGGTAAGACCATCACCATTATCCGGGGCGGCGCACCGGGGGGCTCGGGCGATATGCAGGCCAGGGCCCTGATACCCTACCTCAAAAAATACATTCCGGGAGAGCCGACCATCATCATCGAGAACATGCCTGGCGCCGCAGGAAGGAAGGCGGCGAATTTTATCTATTCAGCGGCAAAGCCTGATGGGCTCAGGATCGGCGCGGTCGGCGCGGGTTTGGTGGTAGGTCCCATCCTCGGCCTCGCGGGAACGCAGTACGATCTGGACAAACTTATCTATTTAGCTTCCACGGAGAGCGGGGACCCTTATGTCTTTTTTTCCCGTAAAGAAGCCGGGCTCGACAGCCTGGAAAAACTGCGCGCGGCCTCTGGGATCAGAATCGGGGCGCAGACGGTGGGCCACCCGAACTACGTCAGCGGGCGCCTGTTTGCTTACCTGATGGGACTCAAAGATCCCAGGTTCGTTGTCGGCTATTCGGGGCCGGAAGTCGATGTCGCCCTCGCCCGAGGAGAGGTCGACGCCAGAGCGAACACCTCCTTTACGGTCGAGCGAAGAAACCGCGAGGCGTTGGAAAAAGGGCAATTCCATATCCAAGCCACCATTACGATTCCCAAAGGCAAGTTCCATCCGCGCTTCGCCAAGGTCCCGGATCTGGACACCTTTGCCAAAAACGAAAGGGAGCGACAATTAGTGAACCTGTTCCGCACGTTTCTCTACCCGCGTTGGCCCTATATCCTGCCGCCGGGCACTCCTCCTGAGATCGTAAAGATCCTGCGCGGGGCCATGGTTAAGACCTTTAATGACCCTGGGTTCCCCAATGAGTTCAAAAAACTCATGGCCAGCGATCCATCCCCTCTCACCGGCGAAGAGGTGGAAGGCACTATCCGCGAGCTGCCGCGCGATCCTGAGACCGTCGGGCTCTACAAGAAGATGGCCGAACATGGTCCGCTCCCCCATCGCTAAGAGGCCGGCGAGCTGTTTCATGAAACCTTTGGAATCCATTGGTAACGCGAGAACAAGGAGCAGCATTGAAATGAAACCTCAGTTTGGCTCAGACCTCATTGTTGATATCTTCAAGCGTTACCAGATGGAGTATGCCGCTCTCAATCCAGGCTCCACTTTCCGCGCTCTGCATGATTCCATGGTGAACTACGGCGGCAACCGTTTTCCTGAAATGATCACCTGTAGTCACGAAGAGATTGCGGTCGGAATCGCGCATGGCTATGCGAAGGCAACCGGTAAACCCATGTTGGCGATTGTCCATAACGTGGTTGGTTTGCTGCACGCGACCTTCGGAATCTACTATGCGTACCTGGACCGGGTGCCGATCATTGTAATCGGGGGCTGTGGGGCGATGTCTATCCCCCGGCGCAGGTCTATCGACTGGGTTCATAACGCAACGCTCCAGGGAAACGCGGTTCGTGATTACGTAAAGTGGGACGACCAACCGTTCAGCCTCGAAAGCATTCCGGAATCTTTTGCCCGGGCCTATCGGGTAGCGACCTCCGAACCGCAAGGTCCGGTCTATGTATGTTTCGAAATGACCCTTCAGGAGACAAAGCTGCAAAGCGAAATTCGGCTTCCTAACAAGGAAAAGCTTCAGGCTCCGCCTCCCTTGCAAGGAGACCTATCCAGCATTCGTCGCGCCGCTGAAATGCTGGCTCGAGCTGAAAATCCGGTGATCGTTGCAGACTATCTCGGCCGAGACCCGTCCTCCTTTTATATGCTCGTCGCGCTCGCGGAGCGTCTCGGAGCAGCCGTGGTCGATCTCAATAGCCGATTGAACTTCCCCAACACGCATCCTTTGTGCCTCACGGGCTCTGGCATTCTTCGCAAAGCTGACGTGATCCTTACATTGGATGTGCGCGACCTTTACAACACGTTCTTCGAAATCGATCGAGAATCGGGCACTCACACTCCGGTTATCTCGCCAAAGGCTCGAATCATTGATATCGGATTTGGCGATCTGGGGATAAGCAAGTGGTCACACGACTACGAAAGACTCCAAGAAGTGGATTTGCAGATACTTGGCGACACCCGAGCTGTTCTGCCATTGCTGTTCGATGACCTCCAAGAGTTTTTGAAAGGTAGAGAATCGCTTATCAGAGATCGTTCCGAACGCCACGGAATGACCCATAACGAGCTCAGGGCGGGCTGGATTGAAGAGGGCCGTCATAACTGGGATGCAAAGCCGATGACGACGGCAAGACTCGCACATGAAATCTGGCAGGTCATCAAGAATGAGGATTGGGTGTTGAGCGCCAACACCCTAAATAGTTGGGCAAGACGGCTTTGGTCTTTCACACGGCCAGAGCAACACCACGGTGAGAGTCTAGGAACTGGAACTGACCTGGGAATATCGCTCGGGATTGCGTTGTCTCATCGGGGGAGCGGGAAGCTGGTCGTCGACATTCAGCCTGACGGCGATCTCATGTTTGATGCAGGCGGCTTGTGGACTGCCACTCACGAGGGGATCCCCATGCTCGTGGTCATGTACAATAACCGGGGTTATTACAACGATTGGGAGCATCAGATCCGATTGGCCAAGCACAGAGGAAACCCTGTGGAGCGTGCAGCGATCGGAATGGAGATCGATCATCCGGCGCCGAATTTTGCCAAGCTTGCTCAATCTTTCGACTGGTATGCCGAAGGCCCGATTGAAGACCCTAATGAAGCGGGACCGGCATTGCAGCGGGCCCTTCGGGCTATTCGCGAACAGGGCAAACCGGCGTTGATTGATACGGTAACCCGATTCCGATAGGAGCGCTTCATCCAGATATCGCATCTTAGGCGATTAGATCGCGCTATGCTGAAAGAGAAGGTCCTGTGAGGGAGGTGCCATCCTATGAACGTCATGAGCCGGACACAAAAACTGGCAACCGTTAACCTGTATGATGAGCTGATCAAGCTCAGAGACCAACAGCGGGAGAGAAGAAAGAAATCCATTTTGGTTGTCCCGGGAGATGAGCTCCCATGGGAGATCAATCCCCAAGGCAAGATGAAGTGGTTCCTCCATCCTGCCATCGACGATACGGCGATCCAGAACCTGATTGTCTATCTCCAGGAGATCCCCGCGGGCAGCTTCAGCGGCAAGCTGAAATGCCAAGGGGGAGTCGTCGTCTTCGTCCTTGAGGGGAAGGGGCACACGGTCGTCGATGACGTCACATTTGCTTGGGAAGCGGAGGATGTGGTGCAGCTTCCGATCCGTCCAAACGGGATCATCTTCCAGCATTTCAATGACGATCCGGACCGGGCTGCCCAGCTTCTCTGCGCGGAGCCCAATCTGGCCCCTGTTCTGGGGGTGGACCGCGGCTCCGGTTTCGAGCAGCTCTCCGAGGCGCGGGAATTTAAGCAAAAGAGCTACGGGGCAGGAGGAAAAAATGGCTAACGAGGAAAAAATTGTAGAGCAACAGGCAGCGCTTTTGAACGAGGATACTTACGCAACCGGCGTGAGGTTGGATCGCGAGAATCTCAAAAGGTGCTACGAAGGGAAGGTAGTGGTGAAAAAGAGCGAGCGACCCTTGCAGAAAACCCGCCAGGGATGGCTGCGTTATTACCTTCACAATCTGGTCCACCATGACACGGTGCTTAAAGACTGGCGGATTTTTGTGCATGAGATTCACACCCACACTGGGAAACACAATCATCAGGGTGCCATGGGGCTCTTCGTCTTAGAAGGCGAGGGCTACACGATCGTGGACGGCGAGAGGGTCGACTGGAAAAAAGGGGATCTCATTCTATTACCGGTCAAACCGGGAGGCGTGGACCATCAACATTTCAACCGCGATCCTCAGAAACCCGCCCGGTGGCTGGCCCTATCTTACCGTCCTTTTAAGGAAGCGATGGCGCAGTTTATAGAGCAGAAAGAGGATGCCCCGGGGTATCAGTCGGCGAAGTAGGTGTAAGGGGCAGCTCCATGACTAGCGTCAACGAGTTTCATCCGAACCCCTATCTTATATGGCAAAGGGCTCAGGGAATCCCGATCTACTCGGGCTTTTTTGTGGAGGATCTGAGACGGCTCCAATTAGGCTTTTGGGGGGATAGAAACGCAAACGGGGCCTTCATCAACTTGTCCAACTCTCAGGTCAACGGCGCCTATGTTCTGGAAATTCCACGCGGCGAGAAAACCCGTCCGCATCGGCAGCTCTTTGACGAGCTGGCTTTGGTCATCGAGGGGCAGGGGGCAACCTCAGTTTGGTACGACCAGGAGCGCAAGCGGTCCTTCGAGTGGCAGGAGGGGAGCGCGTTTGCGGTTACGCCCAACCTCTGGCACCAGCATTACGCCATGGGAGCCGCAGCCAAGCTGGTTTGTGTTACATCGGCCCCTCTTTACATGCAGCTTTTTAACAACAACGATTTTATCTTCAACAACAACTACAGGTTTATCGATCGTTACGCGGAGGAGGAAAACTTCTTTGCCGAAGCCATCCGGTTCCTTCCCGGACTCGGCGGGATAGAGACGAATTTCATTGCAGACGTAAGACAGTTCTTTCGCAAGGAAAACATTGAAGAGATCAAAAGCAGGGGGAACCTTCCAAGGAGGCAACGGGCTCACGACGCGTATTCCCTAAGGGTCAGGTTTGCTAAGGCGATGATGATCCTCCACCTGTCTGGGTGGTCCGTCGGGACCTATAAAAAGGCCCACAGGCACGGCCCCGGCTACTACATTGTGATCCTTGATGGCGAGGGATACTCGCTCATGTGGGAAGAGGGCAGAAAGAGAGAGCGAATCGATTGGCGTCAATACAGCATGCTGGTTCCTCCCATGATGTGGTTTCACCAGCATTTCAATGTGAGCCCGAGACCCACGCGCTTCATAGCTTTCCATCCTCCAGGATTGTTGGGCAGTCCGGGATGGTCCGGTGAGGGGGCAGATCCCTATCTGGAGAAGGGCCCGAATCAGATCGAGTACTCGGACGAAGATCCGGAAATTCGGCGTCTGTATGATCTGGAGCTTTCCAACAGAGGCATCAAAAGCGAGATGCCGATCGAGATTTATAAGCGGGTGGTGGCCTGAGGCAAGGCAGTTGAAATGGAAGCTTCCTTATATAGCGCTGCAATTCAGGGTTTCAGCAATATCGTCCACCCTCACATCTTTCTGGCCATACTGATCGGAGTCGGGATAGGGACAGTTACTGCCGTCATGCCTCAAGGATTCGGCGCCCCTCTGGCGTACGCGTTGCTGTTGCCGATCATCGTCAAATGGGAACCTTTGACGGGAATCGCCTTGCTGATAGGCGTGAGCGCCGTAAGCGCCATCTGCGCTGCCTATCTGCCCATACTGTTCGGTATTCCCGGAGGGGCTGGATCCCAGGCGACGGTGCTTGATGGCTACCCCTTAGGCCGTAAAGGCCTGGCTCGCCGCGGTCTGGGGGCGTCCTTTATGGCCGGGGGAATGGGTGCTGTGATCGGGACCATCATGCTGGCCCTGTCTATCCCTTTGGCCCAGCCCCTGATCTTTCTGTTGGGCTCCCCAGAGCTGACTATAATCATCTTCTGGGGCCTTACGATGATAGCCGTTTTGGCCGGACGTGAGCCGCTCAAGGGAGTTATTGCCGCAGCTTTTGGTTTGTTGCTCTCAACCGTCGGGCAGCAGGATCAAACCGGCATCATGCGCTACGTTTTTGAGCCGATTTATCTATTGGACGGTTTTTCACTGAGCATCGTCGCTGTGGCTTTGTTCGGTATTCCCGCATCGCTCAATTTGGCCCTCACCAAGGTTGGGGTCGAACAGGAGCCCGCACCGCTCAAGGGAAGTCTTTTCGACGGCATCAAAGACACCCTTCGGGAGTGGTGGCTGGTGCTTCGCTGCAGCGCCCTGGGAGTCTGGGTAGGCCTTGTACCGGGCGTCGGCGCCCAGACCGTGGACTGGCTCGCTTACGGCCACGCCGCGCAGAGCTGCAAGGGGGCACAGGACACCTTCGGCAAGGGCGACGTGCGAGGCGTTATCGCTCCCGAGAGTGCCAATGATGCCAAAGACGGCGGCGATCTGATGAGCGTGCTCCTCCTTGGAATTCCCCAGGGAACCACTACAGCCCTCTTTATCGTGGCCCTGCTCGCGTGGGGGTTCGTCCCCGGCCCTGAGATGGTTAGAAAGCACGCCGATGTGATCTTCAGCATCATCTGGATCCAAGGAGCGTCCGCCGTCATCGGGACCCTGGTCGGTTTTGTCCTGGCGAACCAGCTCGCCCAGCTCGCTCAGGTACGTTACACCCTGCTGGTGCCGTTCATCCTGAGCTTTGTTCTTCTGGGAGCTTTCAGCGCGAACCGGGATCCCCTTGATCTTCTCGCTGTGGTTTCGTTCGGGATTCTTGGCTACTTGATGTGGCGTCTGGGCTATCCGAGGCCCGCTATGATCCTGGGTTTTGTCCTTGGGAGTCTGTTTGAGAATTATCTCTACCGCTCGATGGCAAGTTACGGGTTCGCGTGGTTGCAGTTCCCTTCGGTGATTATCCTGGCGATCCTTGCTTTGGGTACTCTGGCCTTGACCCTTTGGAGCCGGGCGGGGAAGAAGCCCGAGGCCGAACCGGTTGCGCAAAGACTGCGCTTGACCGTGAGAGTTCGTCCCAGCTCTTTTCTCACTGTTTTCTTCCTGGCCGTGTTTGCGGGAGCGATCAGCATAGGTTTGCAGTGGCCCTTTATCGCCAGCATGATGCCGGTTTACACTGCGGCCTTTCCCGGCCTAATTCTTGCCTCGATCCAGCTGCTCCGGGAGCTTGTAGCGTGGGAGAGGCCGGCTGGAGCGACGAGCGGGGCCTACGAGGCCGATGAGGTCTTCGACGTCAAGCTCGATAGACGAACCGAGATCTCGCGCACGCTGGGCTTTTTCGGCTTTTTAGCTGGTGGAGCTGCCGCCATATGGCTTCTGGGCATGGTGAGGGGGTTGCCCCTCCTCATGTTGCTTTACACGCTCATCGAGGGGAAGGAAAAGTGGAGGGTTTCCCTGCTCCTGTCAGCCGTCCTTTTTCTTTTCGTGTGGGGCCTGTTCGAGTACGCTTTGGAGATCCGATGGCCGCCGGGACTCCTCTTTCGGTAAACCCCCAACCACGGAGTGACGATGGCCTGTTCGAAGAGGGAGGCTAATTTATGACATCCGAGTGGCTACCGACGGTCTGTGGGATGTGCTATGCGCGATGCGGCATCTTGGTTCGCGTGGAGAACGGCATGGTCACGGACATTGAAGGCAATCCGAATAATCCCCAGAATCGAGGGAAGATGTGTGCGAAGGGCAAAGCTGGGATAATGAATCTTTGGAACCCGCATCGGATCAAGGTTCCGCTCAAGCGCACAAACCCGGAAAAGGGAATGCATATAGACCCCGGTTGGAAAGAGATTTCGTGGGAGGAGGCGCTTGACACGGTAGTAGCCAAGCTCGAAGAGATTCGAGACGACCCCAAAAAGCTTCATGTCCAAGCTTGGGAGATCACCGGGGATACCATGTACTGGCTGTCGGCTTTCAGTAGCGCTTTTGGTACGCCCCACATTTTGAACGCCGCCTCCGCGACTTGTGGAAAGGTCATCCACCCTGTGGAGTTTTTCTCCGGCGGCGGGTTCCATCAACAGCCTGATCTCCATTATTGCAACTATTGTATCTTGCTCGGAACCCAGTTTGCGATCGCCACGCGAGCCTCGTTCAACCACATTGCCCTGGACATGGCCGAGGCGCGCTCCCGGGGCATGAAGTTGATCGCCGTCGATCCCGTGGGAGGCTTTGCTGCCAGCAAGGCTGACGAGTGGATCCCGATTCGGCCTGGCACCGACTCGGCCTTCGCCTTAAGCATGATTCATGTTCTCTTGAATGAAGTCGGGATCTACGATGAAGAGTTTTTGAAGCACAGAACCAATGCCCCTTACTTGGTGGGTCCTGATGGCCGTTACGTTAGGGAACAGAGTTCTGGCAAGCCCATGGTCTATGACGCCGCAGAGCAAAAGAACAAGCTCTATGACGATCCGACGCTTCAGGAGCCGGCGATCACCGGTGGGGGTGAGGGCGGGCGTCCAGCCTTCGAGCTTTTACGCGAGCATGCCGCCAAGTATCCGCCTGAAAAAACCGAGGAGATAACGACGATTCCGGCAAGGACGTTGCGACGGATCGCACAGGAATTTGGCGCCGCAGCCAATATCGGGGCCACGATAAAAATTGACGGAGTAGAGATTCCCTATCGGCCCGCCTGCGTTGATTGGGCTAAGGGGCCCCAGGGTCACAAGCACGGCTTCCATCAGTCTTGGCCGCTCAAGCTGCTCAATATAATAATGGGAGCGATCAATGTGCCGGGAGGCATCCTGAGCACGTCGTCCGCTGGCAAGAACCCTCACCATTGGTGGCCTAAAGGGGGTACCGACGGCCTCCTGGAAGAGGGAGGGCACATACTGGGTCTACCCCATCCAAAGGCTTTCCCCGGTCGTACTCCAACTAAGGCCGTCCGAATGGACCTGTTAGAACTCTTCCCTCTTGCCTCGCACTCCCATACCACCTTTCCCATCACAGCCCAGGATCCCGAGCGTTGGGGCCTGAATTACCGGATCAAGGTGTTGCTCCATACCCCCACCAATTCGCTTCTCGGCTCCTTTGGAGATCTTAAGATGGTAGAGAGTTTCTACAAGTCTATACCCTTTATGGCCGGCTTTGCAGTAGAGCTGAACGAGACAAATCTCTTCGACGACATCGTGCTCCCTTTCCCTATTTATTTTGAACGGTTCGATTTTGTCGGCCTTGAGTTTCTCATCCCTCCGTGTGGCAAGGACGATTGGTTTTGGCAGGTGAGGCAGCCCGTCGTGAATCTACCGAAGGGCATCAGGTATCCACAGGAGATCATCCTGGAACTTGCCCAGAGGGTTGGGATCCTGGACGATTTCTACCGCATTCTCAACCATGCCTTTCGTCTCAAAGAGCCCTATGCCTTGCAGCCCGGCCACCGCTATACCGTCACGGAAGTCATAGACAGGATGTCCCGTTCGTGGTTTGGCGACGAGCGTGGCTTAAAGTGGTTCCGAGAAAACGAGGTGATTCGCTATCCCAGGGACGTCGAGGAAGCCTACAGCGGACCTTTTATCGACGCTCGAGTGCCCATTTACTTGGAGCACTTTCTGCAACGGGGCGAGGAGTTGAATAGGGTGATCACTGAGATGGGCATTGATTGGGACTTTTCGGATTACAAGCCTCTTTCCGATTGGCTGCCCTGTCCTTCCTATGAAGCCCTAAAAAGAGGCGAATACGATCTCATCGCGGTTCACTACAAGTTCCCGTACGTTTACGGGGGCTTCGGAAATGAGAATCCATGGATCGATGAGATCTGTGAAGAAACCCGCTCTTACGATGTTCTGGTTAACGCGGATGTGGCCAAGGCAAAAGGAATTAACGACGGGGACGAGGTATGGCTGGAGTCTCCAGTCAGAAAGGTAAAGGTTAAGGTTAAGCTGACCCAGTGCATCCATCCTGAAGTGGTGGGGATCGGAGGACACTTTGGCCACTGGTCCCAGGGCATGCCTATCGCGCGGGGCAAAGGAATCAATTTCAACTCGCTTTTGCCTACGGATCTCGAGCACATCGACAAGATCTCCACCGCTCTGGACCATTGTGTCCAAGTGAGACTCTATAAGTAAGGAAAGGGGATGAAGCCGGTCTACGAGGGGCTGTCCGATCAGAGGCCCGAGACGAGGAATCTCGACCCCCGGGCCTATATATACGATTTAGTTATCAGGAAAATTCATCAGAGTGGCTTCCCGAAAGAACTGGATCGTCTTTACCCCGGAACGCGGCAGTAAGCCTATGCTTGAGGGAGAATAACCATGGCGTCAAAGTGGATTCCGACAGCTTGCGGCATGTGCTACGCCAAATGCGGCATCCTGGTTTGCGTGGAAGACGGCGTGGTGACGGCCATCGAAGGCAATCCCAACAATCCGCAGAACCGGGGCAGCATGTGCGCCAAGGGCAAGGCCGGGCCGATGAATCTCTATAATCCCAATCGGGTCAAAGCTCCCTTGAAGCGGACTAATCCAAAGAAGGGGCTCCATGAGGATCCGTTCTGGCGGGAGATCTCGTGGGCGGAGGCGCTGGACACGGTAACGGCCAGGCTCGATGAGATCCGCGACGATCCCAAGAAGCTCCACATCCAGGCTTGGGAGAGCACCGGGGATTTCATGCACTGGCTGTCGGCCTTGGGCAGCGCCTTCGGCACCCCGCACATTCTGCGCGCCGCCTCGCCCACCTGCGGCAAGGTGGTTCATCCGGTGGAGTTTTTCTCCGGCGGCGGCTTTCACCAGCAGCCCGATCTCCATCGCTGCAACTACTGCCTCCTCGTAGGCACCCAGTTCGCCATCGCCGCGCGCGGCTCTTTCAATCACATCGCCCTGGACATGGCCGAGGCGCGGGAGCGAGGGATGAAGCTGGTGGTGGTTGATCCGGTCGGAGGCAACGCGGCCAGCAAGGCTGATGAGTGGGTGCCGATTCGCCCGGGCACCGACTCGGCGTTCGCCTTAAGTC
>Ga0209109_10001188_pt1 | contig 14338 bp, 15 predicted proteins | sample Rifsed10ft2_FD_184004 | JGI IMG/M metagenome (GOLD analysis project Ga0209109, IMG submission 184004) | Soil microbial communities from Rifle, Colorado, USA - sediment 10ft 2 (version 2) | ecosystem: Environmental > Terrestrial > Deep subsurface > Rock core/Sediment | place: Rifle, Colorado... | reverse complement strand
CCGTCGGGGCGTTCACCTGTGCCTGCGGCACAGGCGCAGGCAATTGAACGCCCCGACGCCCCGCGGCGTGATACGTGAAGGGCATATCGCAGCGCGAGCATTTGAGCGCCTCGCCGCAATCGCGGCAGAAGACATACGTCGAAGTCCCGCGCCGGTTGAGGAACAGGATGGCCTGCTCGCCGCGCTGCAACACGTGCTCCAGCGCCTCCCGCAACCGGCGGCTGAAGATGGACGTGTTGCCCATCCGCAATTCCTGCCGCATGTCCACCACGTCCACGGGGGGCAAGTCAATCGTCTGCGCTTCGCTCGGCCCGTCCGCGAGCGGATGATAGCGTGATTCAACGTGATACTTGTCGGCCAGCTCGTGGAGGCGGCGCGCGTGCCCCATGATGCGCTGGGGCAGTTCGAGCAATACATACTCGCCGCGCTTCGCGCGTTGATATGAGACGATGTCCGGGGTCGCCGACCCGAGGAGGCACGCCGCCCCCGCGCGCCGCGCGTACTCCACTGCCGCCTCGCGCGCGTGATACGGAACCGCCCTCGGCGGGTCTTGCTTGTACGCCTCGTCGTGCTCCTCGTCGAGCACGATCAGCCCGAGGTCGGGCAGCGGCGCGAACAGCGCGCTGCGCGGCCCGATGACGACCTCCACCAGCCCGGCCCGTGCGCGCCGCCACGTGTCGTACCGCTCGCCCTCGCCCAACTGGCTGTGCCATACCGCCACCCGCCCCGGAAACCTCGACGCGAACCGTCGCACGGTCTGCGGGGTGAGCGCGATCTCCGGGACGAGCACGATGGCGCGGCGGCGTTGGGCGAGAATCTCGCTGAGAGCGCGGAGGTAGATTTCGGTCTTGCCGGAGCCGGTGACGCCGTGGAGGAGAATGGGGTCAGGTGGTCGCGTGGCCGCGTGGTCGCGTGGTTGGAGCGTTGCGGCAATTGCGTGCCAAACACGCTGCTGGTCGGCGGTGAGGGAGGGCGGCTCGACGGGGACGAATTCTTGACTGGCGAGGGAGTCGCGCCAGACTTCGGCTTCGCCCAGGTCCACAAGCTCCATCTCCGCCAGGTCTTTCAGGTCTTGCAGGCTCGCGCCGATTTCGGCGTACACCCAGCTCACGTCTACCGGGTCAAATTCGGCGGCGAGGAAGTCCAAGACGGCGGCGAGGCGCGCGGCTTTGGCAGGCGATTTCGAGAGGCGCGGCTTGGCGGCCTCCACTTGCGTGAGCGTGGCGGCGAGGCGGGCCGTGCGCACGCGCTTGGGATGGACGCTCGGCGGGTCGAGGACGCTCTGCCGGGCGAGCACTCCCCGGCGGGCGAGAGACTCCGCCGCAGAGCGCCAGTTGGCGCGCGGCAAGGCCCGGTCGAGTTGCCGCCCTCGGAGCAGGCCGCGCGATTTCAGCAATCGCAAGACGGATTGTTGAGTTGGGTGTGTGACTTCTGCGCTCGGGTCGAGTAAAGAGTAAAGCGTATCCGCGCGTTTGGAGAGGCCGGGCGGGAGCATGAGCGTCAGGCACTCGATGAGCGGCGCAAGGTACGTGTACGCGATCCAGTACGCGAGGTCGAGCTGGGGCCGCGTCAGCACTGGCTCAGGGTCAACGAGTCCTTCGATGGCCTTGACCTCGGCGACGGGCGCGGTCTCCGAGAGGCCCACGACCAACCCCTGCGCGCGCCGCCCGCCGAAGGGCACGGTGACGAGATGGCCAGCGGTCAGCCGGCCTCGCAGGTCATCGGGAATCGAATAAGAATACGTGGAAGTGAGGCTGGGGACGTTGACGACGACTTCGGCGAACATGGGAAAGCGGACCTTCGGAATGAACGGATCAGTCTGGAGGGGATAATCCGCCCATTCCGCTAATCCGTGTTCTTCTCTGGCTTGGGATGCCTGAGCGACAGCCGCGCAATCCGCAGCCCGTCCATCGCCTCGACTTTCAAATTGGCGCCGTCGGCCTCGACCGTGTCGCCCACTTTCGCCATGCGACCGAGGTGACCCAGCACGAACCCGGCGATGGTGTCGTAGTTGTCGTCGTGCAGGCTCAGGCCGAAGAAGGCGTTCACATCCTCGATGAGCGTGAGGCCGTCCACCAGCACCGAACCGTCGGGGAGGTTTTGAATCTCGGGCGCGGATTTGTCGAAGGGGTCGCGCACCTCGCCCACGATCTTCGCCATCAGGTTGTCGAGCGTGACAAACCCGGCCGTGCCGCCGAACTCGTCGAGCAAGACGGCGGCGTGCTGGCGCTTGGCCCGGAATTGCTGGAGCAGATTGTCCAGCCGGGTGGTGTCCGGGACGAACATGATTTCGCGCATCAGCCCGCGCACGGTGGCGGTACGGCGCTCGTCGTGCTGGACGCGCACCAGGTCTTTGACGTGCGCGAGGCCGATGACGTGGTCAATGTCGCCCTCGTAGATCGGGAACTGGGTGTGCGGGTGCGCGATGGCGATGTGGATGAGCGCGTGCAGGGGTGCGTCGGCCTCCACGGCGATCACCTCGGTGCGTGGAACCATCACTTCGCGCGCCGTCAGCTCGCCGAAGTCGAACACCGCGTGCAGCATCTTGCGCTCGGAGTCTTCCAGCACGCCGCTCTCCTCCGACGCCTCGACCAGCATTTTGAGTTCTTCCACTGAATGCACCAGTTCGTGTCCGCTGGCCGCGCGCATGCCGACCAGGCGCAGCAGGAGGTTGCCCGTGCCGTTGAGCGCCCAGATGGCGGGCTTGAAGAGGAGCGCGGTCACCAGAGTCGGGCGTGCGACGAGGAGCGCGGTGGTCTCGGGCCGCTGCAGCGCGATGGACTTGGGCATGAGCTCGCCGACGACGACGTGCAGGAAGGTGATGGCGGCGAAGGCGATGGCGGCGGAGATCGAATGGCTGGCAACGCTCACCCATTGTTTGGGGAACAGGGCGACCACCGGTTCGATCTGGTGGGCCAGCGCTGGTTCGCCCAGCCACCCCAGCCCGAGGCTGGCGATGGTGATGCCGAGCTGCGTGGCGGCGATGAAGCGGTCCGGGTCTTCCAGCGCTTTCTTCACCGCGCGCGCGCCGGTGTTGCCCTGCTGGATGAGCTCTTCCACGCGTGTGTGCCGGACGCTGACGAGCGCGAATTCGGCGGCCACGAAAAAGCCGTTGGCGAGCACGAGGGCGACGACGCCGAGGAGGCGGAGTAAATCGAGTGTGAGGTCTGACATGGGGACGCGCAGTGCGTATTACGCACTACGCAATACGTCTCACTCCTTCCAAATCACCGCCGCCCCGTACCCCACCACCTGCGCGTAATCCCCGCTCACGTCGCCGGAGGTGGCGTGCTTGAGGACGTGGGCGTGGTTAGCCCCAAGTTCGCGCGCTGCCCACAGGGTGGCCGCAATCGCGCCGTGGCCGCAAGCCAGGCCCCGGCCCTCGGCTTCGGCGGCGAGCACCCCGTCCGGGTCGAAGGCGTCAATCTGCTTGAGCATCTCCGCGTCGAGTTCCTCGGCGATAAGCTGCGGGTAATAGTGCGAGAGGTCGGAGCTGCCCACGATGAGGGCGCGGCGGCCCCGCAGCACTTTGGCCAGCGCCAGCCCGAGGGCGCGCGCGGTGCGCGGCGACTGGTCGCGGAGCATCACCGGGATGAGCTGGAAGCCCTCAGGCAGCACGCGCTGCAAGAAGGGCAACTCGATCTCGATGGCGTGCTCGCGGTCGTGCCGGATGGCGGCGAGCGCCAGATCGCCGGGGAGGCTGAGGGTCACGGCGAGTTCGGCCCGCAAGCCGGCGGCGGCTTCCCGGTCCACCGCCACGGCCCCGAGCGGAGTCGTATAAGCCTCGTGGCCGCTCGTGATCAACAGCCCGTCGTCGTGAAAATGACTCGGGCAGAGGATCGTCACCGTCTCCACCTCGAGTCCGCGCACGGCCTCGAAGGCATATGCGGCGACCGGCCCGGAATATTTGTGCCCGGCGTGCGGAGCGATCACGCCCACGATCTTTCCGGCGGGCGCGCGCACTCCGGCTTTGGCCGCGTCGAGGTAGCCATCCACTGACCGGGTGAGTGAGGGGGCATGCCCGGAATACCACTGCCCCGCAATGGGTGAAGGTCTGAGGTCCATAGGCTGACCCTCCTTTCCGCTTCACACGCGTCTGATTGCCAACTGCAAATCCGTCGGGGCGGGGCTTGCCCCGCCCAGCGCCGGGCGACCGACAGGGTTACCCCTACATTGATTGTAGGCGATGGAGAGGCCGGGGTCAACGCTGGAGCGCGATGGCGATTCCGGTGAGGGCGGCGAGCGCTCCGGCGGCGATGGGGACCGCCAGCCAGCGCTCGCCTGCGAGGGGTTGTTGATCGGCGAGGGCCGCCTCCTGCGGAGTGGCCGGATCGAACCGGAGCGCCCACACCGGCCCGATGAACCAGCCGAGCGCCAGTCCGCCCAGCAGACCGCCGAGGTGCGCCCAGTTGTCAATCCCGCCCTGCAAGCCGATGGCGAGGTTGAGGACCGTGATGAAGATGACGTTTTGCAGACCGCGCCGCCCGCGCTCGCCGAGCAACCGGCGGTTGCGGTAGAGGAAGACGCCCTCCGCGCCGATGAGGCCGAAGACTGCGCCGGACGCGCCGATGGAGGCATGCGGGTTGAGCAGCATGCTCACGACCGAACCCGACAGCCCGGCGACCAGAAACACAAGGCTAAAACGCAGTGGGCCGTAGAAGGTTTCGACCTCTCGCCCGAGGTAATAGAGGGCGTAAGCGTTGAAGAGGATGTGCAGGACGTTGCCGTGCAGGAAAATGGCGGTGAACAGCCGCCAGATTTCGCCGTGGGCAATCCGCAAGTTGTTTTTGGCCCCGTAGTCTGCCAGGTCAACGTCAAGAAATGTGGCAAAGGCGAATTGCGCGGCGAACGTCAGGCCGATCAGGACGAGCAAAATGTACGTGACCCGCACCGGCTGGAGCGGCAGGCGCAAGCGGATGTGCGGCGGAGGCGCGGGACTCCCTTCGCCTGGCGGGGCATCCTGAGCGGACCTCCGGAGGGGCGAAGTCGAAGGACCCGGCGGGGGAACCCCGTTTGCGGGAGGCCTCACAGCGACACCGTGCGCGGCGTTACGCGGCTGTGCTCGGCCTCGATAATGGCGATGATTCTGTCCACCGTGTCATCCAGCGCCATGTCCCGGTTGATGACGTAGTAGTCGAACTCGTTCATGCGCTGGAGTTCCTTGCGGGCGGTGGCGATGCGCAGCTTGAGACCCTCCGGCGTTTCGGTCTTGCGGGCGCGCAGGCGGGCGACCATCTCTTCTTCCGAGGCGGTGGTGATGAAGATGAGCACGGCCCCCGGCGCAAGCGAGCGGACTTTGGCCGCGCCCTGCACGTCAATGCGCATGATCACGTCTTTGCCGGAAGCCAGCGCCTCGCGCACTTGCTGTTTGGGGATGCCCTTGTAGTCGTTGTAGACGAATGCGTACTCCAGCAACTCGTTCTTTTCGATCATCTCCGCGAATTCGTCTTTGGTGAGGAAGAAGTAATCCGTCCCGTGCACCTCGCTGGGCCGGGCGGGGCGGGTGGTGGCGGTGACCACGAAGTGGAACGGCAGCCGCCGCTCCTCCATACGCTGGATGATGGTGTCCTTGCCCACGCCCGAAGGGCCGGAGATGACGATGAGCAGGGGCTGGTGCTGAAGATTGAAAAAAGCGTTGGTCATGGGGCTTTGTTCCTGGCGGTGGGCCTATTATAATATCGCGTATCGCATCTCGCCTCTCGCCAATCGCTTAGTGTGAGCCGCGATATGCGATAAGCCATACGCGATACGCCATCTGCCATTCGCTATTGTCTATGCCCATCTACGAATATCGCTGCCAATCCTGTCAGAACCGTGTCGGCATCCGCATGAGTTTCGCCGAATACGGCAAAAAGAAAGTCGCCTGCCCCCTCTGCGGCGGGAAAGACCTCCAGCGCGTGATTAGCCGCGTGCGCGTGGCCAAGAGCGAAGACCAGCGCCTGGACGATATGTCCGACCCGTCGGCCTTCGGCGACGTGGACGAAAACGATCCCAAGTCTGTGGCGCGGGCGTTGAAGAAGATGGGGCGCGAGATGGGGGAAGACCTGCCCCCCGAGTTCAACGAGATCACCGAGCGCCTCGAAGCGGGCGAAAGCCCCGACGCCATCGAGCAGTCCATGCCGGAGCTGGGGGGCGCGGCTGGGGACGAGACCGGAGATTAGGGATTGGAGATTGTCTCCAGCCTCCAATCCCTAATCTCCGACCTCCGACCTCCGACCTCCAATCTCCAGTCTCTCTACCACCACCCGCCGCACCTCCGTCTGCAGCGTCTCCACAGCCTGTGCGGCGTCCAGCACCACCCAGCGCTCCGGCTCGGCGCGCGCCAATTCCAGATAGCCCTGCCGCACGCGCTGGTGAAACGCCAGTGTGAGATCGTCCATGCGGTTCCACTCGGCCCCGCCCGCCTGCCGCCGCCGCAACCCGGCTTCCGCCTCGATATCAAACAGCAAAGTCAAATCCGGCTTCAAGTGATCGGTTGCAAAAGCCGTGATCAGGCGCAGCCTCTCCAGATCCAGCCCGCGCCCGTAGCCCTGATACGCCATCGTGCTGTCCGCGTAGCGGTCGCTCAGCACGATGCCTCCCGCGGCGAGGTGGGGTTTGATCTTCTCGCCGACGAGCTGCGCGCGCGCCGCCGAGTAGAGCAGAATCTCTGCGCGCGGCTGCATCGCTTTGTTGCGCAGGTCGTGCAGCACGTGGCGGATCTGCTCGCCGATCGCTGTGCCGCCCGGCTCGCGGGTGAGCAAGACGTTCTGGCCGAGTCCTTGCAGGTACTCGGCCAGCAACTTGATCTGTGTGGATTTGCCCGAACCGTCCGGGCCTTCGAAGGCGATAAACATCAGTGATCAGTAGTCAGTAATCAGTCGCCAGTCGTCAGATAGTGTTGCTGACGACTGACGACTGGGTACTGGCGACTGAGTTTTAGTCGCGGAAGATGCGCACCCGCCGCCACGGGTCTTTCCCGTACGAGTGCGAGATCAAATTTGCCTTCCGCGCCATCTCGTGCTGCAGCCGCCGCACATGGGCGGAGGCCGGGGCCAGATCCACCGACGCCGTGCCGTTCAACACAGCGGTGATGGCCCGCTGGGTTTCGGCGATGGCGTTATCCGCGGCTTCGTCGGCGAGCGAGATGCTCAAGTTGAACAGGTCGGAGAGAAAATTCTCCATCTGGCTGACGGTGTTGGCGCGCAGGACGTAAATGGGGAGGCCGCGTTCCTCGGCATCTTCCACGATCTTCTGGCGGTTGCGGTAATACGTCTTCAGCGTGACGAGCGCCTGCGCTTCGTCGAGGTCGTCCACCACCAGCGCGGGCACGCGCAGGCGCTTGGCGGCCTGCTCCAGCCGGTTGCGCGCGATGCCGTAGGCATAGATGCGGACGGGCGCCAGCGCGGTCTCGGGGCGCGCGGCGGGACGAGCAGCCTCCGGCGCGGTGGAGAGGGAAGCGCGTCCCCGCACCTCGTGCGCCGTGCTGATCTCGCGGCGGCGGCCATTGCCGCCCCACTGGGCCGCAGGTTCAGGCGCGGCTTCGCTGTGAATCTCGCCGCGCTCGTCCCGGTAGCGCAGTTCCGGCATCCGGGGCCGTCCGCGCAGGAAGGCGTCCACCGCGGCCGCCACGTCGTGATGGACGGCCAACCTCTCGCGGTCTTGAATTTCGATCAACACGTCGAAGGTCGGCGGCGCGCGGCGCTCGAGCACCGTCTTCTGCGTCCCGCGGCGGCGGGCTTCCTCGTCGGAAAGGGTGACGCTCTCGATCCCGCCGACGAGGTCGGCGAGGGTGGGGTTGAGCAGGATGTTCTCGAGCGAGTTGCCGTGCGCCGTGCCCACGAGCTGCACGCCGCGCTCGGCGATGGTGCGCGCCGCCTCGGCCTCCAGCTCGCGCCCGATCTCGTCAATGACGATGACTTCGGGGTTGTGGTTCTCGACCGCCTCGATCATCACCTCGTGCTGGAGCGAGGGTTTGGCCACCTGCATGCGGCGGGCGCGGCCTACGGCGGGGTGCGCCACGTCGCCGTCGCCGCCGATTTCGTTCGAAGTGTCCACGATGACCACGCGCCTCGACTCGGCGAGGATGCGCGCGGCCTCGCGCAGCATGGTGGTTTTGCCGATGCCGGGGCGTCCGAGCAGGAGAAGGCTTTTGCCGCTCTCGATGATGTCCTGGATGATGTCAATCGTGCCGTAGACGGCGCGCCCGACGCGGCAGGTGAGGCCCACCACTTGCCCGCGCCGGTTGCGGATGCCGCTGAGGCGGTGGAGGGTGCGTTCCATCCCGGCGCGGTTGTCGGCGTCGAAATCGCCGATGCGCGCGAGGACATAGTCAATCTCAGCGCGCGTGACTTCGGTTTGTGAAAGGACGACTTCGCCGTCCACGTAGCGTGCCGACGGCACGCGGCCCAAATCAAGAATGACCTCAAGCAGGTCGTCGGTGCGGTTGGCGGCCGTCAGCGCCTCCCCAATGTGCGGGGGAATGACGGCCATTAAGGCATGGATGTCGTCCGTGATTCGTTTTTGCATAAGTTTTCACTCGCCGGCCGGACTTGGCGTTTCTCGTCAATTCGGCGGCGAATTGCTCGTGATCCTGTTTGGCCACCCGGGAGATGGGCGTGGGCGTGTTGGGGACCTTGCCTTCCATGGCCGGCAGGGGTCTGAGAGGCTCGGTCACGCGCTTCACCAACCGCTTGACCATCACCGCTTGCGATCCCATCGCTTCAAACCCGGCCTGCGCCAGAATGTCTTGCAGCCAGTCCTGATAACGGCGCACACACACGTACACGGGCCGCTCGTTCCGGTTCGGGATGCCGTGCAGGCAGGTGAGCAACAGCGCTTCGGAGAGGTCGTAGGCCTCGGGGTGCAGAAAAGGCTCGACCCAGATGCCCAGCGGCCCGCGCCGCACATCCAGAAATGCAATGAGCTCGTCGCTGCGTTTCATCACATACCCGCGCCGATGATTCGGAACCGGTTCCACCTGCTGCACCAATCGCGGGACGATGTTGGCGTAGAGCGTGCCGACCCCGATGACGTCGGCGCTCCCCGCCGGGTGCAGCGGCACCGGTTTATTCATGGCCGGGAGCGTCCCGGCTAACTTCCACAAACTCTGCCGCGCGTAAACCGCGAATCCGGCGGTGCGCAAGGCTTCAAATTCGGCGCTGTCCTCGCTGACTTCCGCAATGAGGTTGTGCGCTCCGCGCCCGGCGGCTTCCACGGCCAGCCGTTCCACCACGGGCAACCAACCCTCGGCGGCCGCCGACAACTGTGGCGCGACGAAGAGGACGTGCGCCTGCTCGTCGCCCGACCGGTGCCGGAGCTGGCCGAAGGTGCCGTGGCCGTTGTCCCGCCAGACCAGGGTGGGCGCGCCCGTGCCGGGCATGAGGTAAGCCAGTAGAGCCTCCTGCAACGGATGTGCGCCGTGGATGAGGCCGGTTTCGGCGTGCAGACACACGCCCTGCGGACCGAGGGTTTTGACTAGGCCCATATCACGCCAATCGAAGGAGCGGATCATGGCATTTTGCGGCGCACTTCGGACGGAAGGCTGGTCTGGGAGGCGCGTTCCATCAAGGCTTTGAGCGCATCGCGGAAACGCTCGACTTCGCGGATGGTGCCGCGGCGACAGGCGGGCTGGCCGCGTTGCTGAAGGGTGAGCATCCCGCGACCCTTGAAGTACTCGCGGTACAGGTCGTACAGACTGTCTTTTTCCGGACGATTCTGCTGGCGCGCGGCGAGTTTGGCCTGAAGCGGCATCGCGTTGGCCGCTTCTTCCGGGATGACATCGGCCCAGAAGGAGCTGGTCTCATCCACCTCGACTAAACCATAGAGTTCCACCAGGTCGTTGCGGTGCACCGCCACGGCCATGCCAAAGAGCGATTCCCGGCCCGTCGCGTCGCGCCGCCACCAGCGGATGCCCTCGGGATCAGACAACCATTCCCATTCGTAGTCCCCCGGGTCGGCGCCGAACCGGCCAGCCAGGTTCACGGCCTCGTAGGCGGGAATGTACTCCGCCAGGCGCACCCAGCTTCGCCGCGGCAACAACATCACCATCTGCGTCTCCGGCATTTTGGGCAGCGCGGCGAATTTGTAGTTAGGATTTTCGTTGACCAGAAATGGTTTGGTTTTGTTCACGGCGCTCTCCAGCCGCGACGACCAAGGCTGTTGTTCGAAGTCAGCCCCACGCCACAACCGTTCCGGCAAGTCATGAGTGATTTTACCACGCGGAGGAACGAGGGGCAATTAGTCCAGAGTACGGGAGTACGGCTTGGTTGCGGGGATAAGCGCCTCAGTGAAGAAGGGGGACGAGAGACATGCCGCCTGAGCGGGGCGGTGCGGGAAAGGCAAGTGTCAGAGAAATGTCGGTTGACAATGGAGCAGATCGGCGTAGAATGCTAGAGTGATAGTATACTAGTAAACTATGATAATTTGACGATGCACATCCAGATTGACAAGACTAGCCGGGTTCCGCTCCACGACCAGATCAAGGAGCAGATCAAAGGTCTGATCCACGCCGGGCAGCTCAAGACGGGCGACCAGTTGCCCACGATGCGTGAGTTGTCCATCGAGTTGGCCGTGAACTTCAACACGGTGGCGCACGCCTACCGCGAGATGGACGGCGAGGGCGTGATCACCACCCGGCGCGGCGAGGGGACCTTCGTCGCCAGCACGCCCGGCGCGGCGGAGATGCGGCGGATTCGCCAGAAGAAATTGCGGGAACTGATCAACGCCCTGTTCAATGAGACTGACCGGCTCGGATACACGGTTGAAGAAGTGAAGCAGGCGCTTGACGAGCAGATCAACAAATAACCAGGAGAATGAAAATGGCTAAAGATACCAAGGACACCAAAGGGTCGAGCCTCCAGGCGCAGTTGGCGGCCAAGCAAGTGAACGGCGTCTCGCTGGCGATCTTTTTCGTGTTGATGGCGCTCTCCGCTGTGGCCGCCATCCTCGTGGACTCTCTCGACCTCCCCGATTGGCTGATCGGCGTGGCCCTCCTCGGGCTGAACCTCATCGGCCTATCAATCCTGTTCGCGCTGAAGATCGCGAACCAGTGGGAGAAGGCGGTCGTGCTGCGCTTCGGCAAGTTCCGTGGCCTGCGCGGCCCCGGCCTCTTCTGGATCGTGCCGGTGGTGGATAACATCCCTATCTGGATTGACCACCGGGTGATGGTCACGCCGTTCAACGCGGAAAAAACGCTGACCAAAGACACCGTGCCGGTGGACGTGGACGCGGTGCTCTTCTGGGTGGTGTGGGACGCGCAGAAGGCGGCGCTCGAAGTGAAGGATTATCAAACCGCAATTGCGTGGTCGGCGCAGACCGCGCTGCGCGACATCATCGGCAAGATGATGTTGGCCGATATCCTGGTGGGCCGCGAGATGATTGACAAGGAACTGCAGAAGATCATTGACGAGCGCACGACGCCGTGGGGCGTGAGCGTGAGCAGTGTCGAGATCCGCGACATCGTCATCCCGCCGGCGCTCGAAGATGCGATGAGCCGCCAGGCGCAGGCAGAGCGCGAGCGGCAGGCGCGCGTGATCCTCGGCGAGTCCGAGAAGCAGATCGCCTCGTCGTTCGCGGAGGCGTCGCAGGCCTACCGCGACAATCCGACCGCGCTGCACCTGCGGGCGATGAACATGCTGTTCGAAGGACTGAAGGAGAAGGGCGCGCTGGTCATCGTCCCCTCGTCCGCGGTGGACACGATGAACCTCGGCGGGTTGAGCGGGTTGACGGCGCTGGCCAAGACTGCCGGGAGTGAGCAGAAATGAAACGCAACGCCTGGGCGCCCATCCCACCTGCACTTGCAACAAGCGCAGGTGCAAGTGTCGCCCTCGGCAGTTGGATGCGCCGCAGTGCGTGAGGAGGCGATATGGCCGAACAGACCAATTGGGAGTATCGGGTGAAGACCATCGGCAATGTGTTTGGGACGAAGGATGAACACATCGAAGCCACACTGAACGAATGGGGCGCGGAAGGCTGGGAAGCGGTGAGCGTGTATACACCGGAAGGCAGCGGCAAGGTGACCATCGTCGCCAAGCGCCCGCTGACCGAGGCCGCGCGCCGTCGCCGCAGTTGGCCAGCATGAGGAGGCAGAGACATGAAGGCGGTCACCGGTTCTCAGGCCACGCCTAACTCGCTCCAGCGTCTCGGCGCGATTACGCTCTTGAGTTGGTTCGCTATGCTTGGCTTCGATTTCTTCTTGCATGCCGGAGCGCTGGCGAGACTATACCTCCAGCCAAGTCCATTCCTGTTGCCACCTCTGGACGCATTCAGGCTGGTCCCGGTGGGCTATTTGTCGTTTTTGCTTCTCGCGGTCTTGTTGCTGTGGTTGATGGTCAGACTCGACGTGGCCGGCTGGCGTGCAGGCCTGCTCTTCGGATTGAAATTGGGAGGATTGACGTGGGGCGCGTTTGCGCTCGGGCTTCTGTCCATCTCGACGGCGAGCGTGCCTCTACTGATGGGTTGGTTCGTCGGTCAGACTCTTGAACTTGCGCTGGCTGGCGCAATTGCTGGAAACGCGTTGGCCGGAGCGAAACTCTCGCAACTGTCTGTGAAAGTGCTGGCCTTCGTGATGGTCGCCGTGATCATGACCATCGCACTGCAATCGCTCGGGCTGGTCCCGGCAGTGCGCATGTGAATGAGGGAGTAAAACAATGGACCAGATTCGCGAACTGCTTCCGTTTCTCATCCCGATCCTCATCCTGCAACTTGCATTGATGATCTTCGCACTGGTGGATTTGATTCGGCGCGAGCGGACGAAAGGCCCGAAGTGGCTGTGGGCGGTGATCATCGTCGTCGTCAACCTCATCGGGCCGATCTTGTACTTCATCGTTGGCCGGGAGGACTGAGCATGATTGAAGTTGAAGATTTGAAGAAACATTACGGCCCGGTGCGCGCGCTCGACGGGTTGAACCTGAACGTCGAGCCGGGGACGGTCTTTGGCTTTCTCGGGCCGAACGGCGCGGGCAAGACCACGACGATCCGCATCCTCACCGGCCTCGCCCGCCCGACGAGTGGGCGCGCGTGGGTGGCCGGGGCCGAGATCACTGCCGACGGGCGCGACGTCGCTCACCGCCTCGGCCACCTCCCGGAGGAACCCGCGTTCTATCCGTGGATGACGCCGCGCGAGTTCCTCGATCACGTCGGGCGGGTGTTCGGGTTGTCCAGGAGCGAGCGGGCGGCGCGCACGAAAGAACTGCTCGACCTCGTGGGATTGGCCGAGGCGAGCAAGCGGCGCATCGGCGGCTTCTCGCGCGGGATGCGGCAGCGCTTAGGGCTGGCGCAGGCGCTGGTCAACCGCCCGGAGGTGTTGTTCCTCGACGAACCCGTGAGCGCGCTCGACCCCGTTGGGCGGAAAGAAGTGCTCGAGCTCGTCGGCAAACTGCGCGGGCAGTGCACGGTGCTCATGTCCACGCACATCCTCGCGGACGTGGAGCGCGTGTGCGACACGATCGGCATCATCGCGCGCGGCAAGATGGTGACGGAGGCGAAGCAGGAGGACTTGATCGCGCGGTACGCCGTGCCCGCTTTCGAAGTCGAGAGCGTCAACGGATTCGGGGAGCGGATCAACGGATGGGCGGAGACTCTGCGGAAGATGAGTTGGGTCAAGACGGTGACGGTGGCCGACCAGACGGCCCGCATCATCGTGAACGATGTCGAGACGGCGCAACGCGAGCTGCTGGCCTCGGCGGTGCAGGCCGGGCTGGTGCTGACACGCTACGAGATGGTGAGGCCATCGCTGGAGGACGTGTTCCTGCGATTGGTGGGCGAAGGAGGGCCGGCATGAGAATCTTTTTTGTCGCATTGCGCAAAGAGTTGATCGAGCAGTGGCGGTCGTATCGCCTGCTCATCGCCAGTGTGATCCTGGTGATCTTCGGGCTGCTGTCGCCGCTCACGGCCAAATACACGCCGGAGTTGATGAGGTTGCTCCCGAGCGGCGACGAGATCGCGAAACTCATCCCCGCGCCAACGGCGATGGACGCGGTGGGGCAGTATGTCAAGAACCTCAGCCAGTTCGGCGTGATCCTCGCGCTGCTGATGACAATGGGCGTGGTCGCGCAGGAGAAGGACAAGGGCACGGCGGCAATGATGCTCGCCAAGCCGATGCCGCGCAGGGTCTTCCTCGCGGCGAAGTTCGTCGCGCTCGGGCTGACGTTCGCGGCGAGCATCGCCATCGCGGGCGCGGCCGGCTACTACTACACCCTGCTCTTGTTCGAAGCGCTGGACGTGGGGCGCTGGCTGGCGCTCAACGGCTTGATGTTGTTGTTCGTGCTCGTGTACGTCGCGCTGACGCTCTTCTGCAGCACGGTGACGAAATCGCAGGTGGGGGCCGGGGGCCTCGCGTTCGGCCTCCTGCTCGTGC
>Ga0209109_10001187_pt1 | contig 14348 bp, 13 predicted proteins | sample Rifsed10ft2_FD_184004 | JGI IMG/M metagenome (GOLD analysis project Ga0209109, IMG submission 184004) | Soil microbial communities from Rifle, Colorado, USA - sediment 10ft 2 (version 2) | ecosystem: Environmental > Terrestrial > Deep subsurface > Rock core/Sediment | place: Rifle, Colorado... | reverse complement strand
GCCGGGCACTCGGTCGCCACGTGATGGATCGATGTAACTTGTCTGTGCTGCTCCTCCCATCCCAAGCGGACTTGGCAGAGTTCCTCGCCGGGCATCGTGTGGAAATCGTCGCATCACTGCCCTATTACCGCGCCAGTCAGACCGATGCGCAACGAGGCGAGGGTGTTTTTGAGAAATCGGTCCAGGCGCTTCGCCTCCTCAATCAACTTGGCTACGGACAGCCTGGCAGCGGGCTGTCGTTGAATCTCGTCTGCAATCCGGTCGGAGCTTTTCTCCCTCCCAAGCAAGAGGCGATCGAAGCCCAGTTTCGAACAGAACTCCAGGCTCGCCATGGCGTCGAGTTCAACCATCTCTATACGATCACCAACATGCCGATCAGCCGGTTTCTTAACTTTCTCCTGGAGAGCGGCAACTACGAGCAGTATATGGAACGATTGGCCAATGCATTTAACCCGACTGCAGCGGCCGGCGTCATGTGCCGCTACACGATCTCAGTGAGCTGGGATGGCACCCTCTACGACTGCGACTTCAACCAGATGCTCGATCTGCCGGTGGATCATGGTGCACCCGCTCATATCCGAGATTTTGATCCCGTTCAACTCAATCAGCGCCAGATCACGACACGCAACCATTGCTACGGCTGTACCGCCGGGGCCGGTTCGTCTTGTGGTGGATCCGTCACCGCCTGAGGGCTACGATGGACAACCCCCTGCTCGCCTTCGCTCTCGTGTTCGCTCTCGCCTTCGCAAATGGAGCCAACGACGTCTCGAAAGCGATCGCGACCTTAGTTGGCAGCGGGGTCACCGATTATCGATCGGCTATCGCCTGGGGAACCGTCTGGACCATGGTCGGAGCAGCGGCGACAGCTTTTGTTGCGAGTGCGATGGTGAAGACCTTCAGCCATGGCCTCGTCCAGGCCGGCACGATCATCGAACCGGCCGCCACTTTGGCGGTCTTGACCGGGGCGATGGCGTGGGTCCTCTTCGCTTCGCGCACGGGCCTCCCTGTCTCAACGACTCACGCACTCACCGGGGCCATCGTCGGCACCGGCTTGGTCGCCTTCGCCGGAGAAGGATTGATCTGGTCTGCGCTTGGAAAGAAGATCGCTCTTCCTTTGTTGTTCAGTCCGTTCCTCGCCCTCACCGTCTCTCTGCTCATCCATCCAGCTGTTCGCGCGCTCGCGAGGAAATGGGAAGGGTCCTGCTTGTGCGTGATGCCGGCCTCGCGGGCGCTGGTGACGATCGATCCTCGTGGGGGAACGAGGACCTTGTTTCAAACCGCACACTTCGGACAGCCGATGATCGCGGTGCCTTCTCACTGCGACCGCGCTGGCTTACAGGGGCTGGTCGTGGGACTCGATACGATTCACTGGATCTCCAGCGGCCTTGCGTCGTTTGCCCGCGGCACGAACGACGCGCCGAAGATCGTGGCGATGCTTCTGCTCGGCAGTGCGACCGCCGCATGGCCCAGTACCTCGTCCCAGCTTGCCGCCTTCGGAGGGGTCGCCCTGGCGATGGGACTGGGCAGTTACTTCGGAGGGCTGCGGGTCACTGAAGTGCTCGCCGAAAAAGTCACGCGCATGGACCATAGCGATGGGTTATCCGCAAACCTGACCACCTCTTTACTTGTACTGGTCTCGGGAACACTGGGGCTTCCCGTCTCGACGACCCACGTCAGCAGTTCGGCCATTATCGGAATCGGCTTTCTCAAAGGCTTGAACAGCGTGCGCTGGACGACGGTTCGCGACATGGTCCTGGCCTGGGTGGTGACGCTGCCAGCATCGGCGCTCATCGCTTGTATCGCGTACCTCATCCTCACCAGAGTTCTCTAGCCTGTCTTGTTCATTTGGTTTGTTTGGTCTGTCCGGTTCTTTGGTTGAACGAAACTAACCAGATCAACCAAATGGACCAGACAGATCGGGTTTACTAAGCAAGACGCTAGTATATGGGGTAACGGAAGATTATCCTGGTTGCGTAAGCTTCTGACGGTCTGCTAAGGTGACCGAGAGAAATCTTCCGCAATTATCTATCTTCGGACAATTACCTCACATGGTCTGGGACCCCAAAGAAGATCCTTGGAGTAAGAAGCGCGACCCGCTTGAGGATGCCCTCAGGCAGGCCCAATCCCAATTCAAGAATCTGATGCCCTCATTCAAGAATCTGATGCCCTCAAGCGGTTTCAGAAACATCGCGTTGGCAGGGCTACTCGTCTTTCTCGCCTGGCAGAGCGCCTTTATCATCGCCCCGGATGAGGAGGGCGTCGTCAAGCGATTCGGCGCCCCTGTGCGAATCGTGGCGCCTGGTCCTCATTTGAAAATCCCTCTCGTCGAATCGGTCCTGCAGCCGAAAATCCAAAAACTCCACCGTATCGAGGTAGGCTTCCGCACAGATCGGCAAGGCCGCCAGCAAATGCTGGCGCAAGAAGCCCTGATGCTCACCGGCGACATGAACATCCTGGCCATCGAATTCATCGTGCAATACAAGATTAAAGACTCTGCGAACTATCTCTTTAACGTCGCAGAAATCGATGAGACGATCGGCAAAGCTGCCGAGGCCTCAATGCGGGAAGTGGTCGGCAAGGGCAAGATCGACGAGGCGTTGACGACCGGCAAAGCCCAGATCCAGCAGGATACCCAGGTACTCCTGCAATCCCTTCTCGACCAATATCAAGGCGGCGTCCAGATCGCAGCCATCCAACTCCAGGATGTCAGTCCTCCCGAGGCCGTGGCGGCTGCGTTCAAAGATGTGACGAATGCCAAGGAGGATCGAGAGAAACTGATCAACCAGTCTCAGAGCTATCGCAACGACATTCTCCCCAAAGCCCAAGGCGAAGCCGCTCAGGTGGTGAACCAGGCCAAGGGCAACGCCCAGGCGCGACTGAATCGCGCCCAAGGTGAGGCCAACCGTTTTCTGGCGACTTTGAAAGAATACAATCAAGCCAAAGACATCATCAGCAAGCGAATCTATATCGAAACAATGGAAGAGATCCTCCCGAACGTCGAGAAAATCATCATTGATGGCAAGGCAGCCGATCGTGTGCTTCCTTACCTTCCGCTCGAGCGTCTCAAACCCAGGACCGGCACCACCGTTGAGGACCAGACACCATGACCAAGCAGGGGTTCATCATTGCACTGTTGGTGGTCGTCATCGGGTTGTTTCTCCTGGGGGCCTCACCGCTCTTCACCGTGGACATCACCCAGAATGCGATCGTGGTCCAACTCGGGAAGCCTGTCCGCAATATCACGGAGCCGGGACTCTATGTGAAACTGCCGTTTATTCAAGAGGTCACCTACTTCGATAAGCGCCTGCTGGACTACGACTCAGATGCGCAAGATGTGATCACACAAGACAAGAAGACCCTCCTTCTTGACAACTACGCCAAATGGCGAATTGTCGACCCACTCGTGGTCTATCAGAACTTTCAAACTCAACGGGGAGCACGGCAACGGCTGAACGACATTATCTATTCTGAACTCCGGGTCGAACTCGGGCGCCATGACCTTCTGGAAATCGTCGCGGATCATCGCGCCGATCTCATGAAAATCGTGACCCAGCGGTCGCATGAGAAGGCGTCCGCGTATGGGATTGAGATTCAGGACGTGCGAATCAAACGCGCCGACCTTCCTGAGCAGAATGAGAAGGCCGTGTTCGCCCGAATGCAAGCTGAGCGGGAACGACAGGCGAAGCAATACCGTGCGGAAGGCGCTGAGGAAGCACAAAAAATCCGTTCAGAGGCGGAAAAAGATCGCGAGATTATTCTGGCTCAGGCGTATAAGGAATCAGAGGAACTTCGTGGTGCGGGAGATGCGAAAGCCTTTAGGGTCTATGCTGACGCCTACCGTCAGGATCCTCAATTTTTTGAATTTACTCGCACGATGGAAGCCTACAAGAAAACCTTCAAAGATAAGTCCACTCTGGTGGTGGGTCCTGACACAGAATTTTTCCGCTATCTTAAGAAGCGCTAGCCTTCAGGACAGCCCCACAATCTCTCCCGTGCCTGGATCGATTCCAATGCGTTCCCCCGCCGGCTTCTTGGGCAACCCCGGCATGAGTTGAATGCCTGAACAGACCGCCGTGAGAAACCCAGCCCCCGCGAGCATGCGCACTTCCTTGATCGGCAGCGTAAACCCAGTAGGGCGCCCTTTCAGCGCCGGATCGTGCGATAAGGATAACGGCGTCTTCGCCATGCAGATGGGCAGCCGATCAAGTCCGAGCTGCTGCGCTAACTCGATGTCTCGTTCGGCTTCTGCGTCGAACGACACGGCGGAGGCCCCATACATTTGCGTGGCAATGGTCTGAATTTTCTTCTTGATCGGCCAGGTGATGTCATATAAATGCCTGAACGTAGACCTTTCCTCTGTGGCTCTGACCACCACCTTCGCTAACGCTTCAGCCCCTTTGCCTCCATCGGCCCAATGGGTTGAGACCGCGGCATCCACCGCACCAACCTCTCGGGACCGCTCTCGAACCCATTCCAGTTCAGCCAGCGGATCATCAACAAACGCATTGACCGCTACCACCACAGGCACCCCATGGGCTTTCACGTTCGCAATGTGCTGTTCCAAGTTCGCAAAGCCTTTTACCAATGCCTCCTGATTAGGCCCGATAAGCCCTGCCGGAAGCGGGGCTCCAACCTTGACCACACCCCCACCACCGTGGACTTTGAGTGCGCGAAGCGTAGCCACCACCACAGCCGCCGCAGGCTTGAATCCTGAGAGGCGGCACTTGATGTTGAAAAATTTCTCCGCTCCAAGATCACTCCCGAATCCAGCCTCCGTGACGACATAGTCCGCACAACGCAATGCGATGGCATCCGAAATAATTGAACAATTCCCGTGGGCAATATTACCGAACGGACCCGTGTGCACGAATGCCGCAGTTCCCTCCAGCGTCTGAACCAAGTTCGGTAACAACGCTTCTCTAAGCAAGACTGCCATGGATCCGGCACATCCAAACTCTTCTGCCCGCACTGGCTTACCATCCGTTGTAAACCCAACGATGATCTGTCCGAGCCTGTGTCGCAGATCGGCTTGACTCGATGCCAAAGCGAGCATCGCCATGACTTCGGAAGCTTCCGTGATCACAAACTGGCCCGTGCGACCCGCAGTCCCCTCTCCCAGCGAGATCTTCCGTAACGCCCGATCGCTGACTCCCAACGTCCGTGGCCAGGTGATCCGATTCTGATCCACCTGAAGCGTATTCCCATGAAACAGGTGATTATCAACAAATGCTGACAAGAGATTGTGACTAGCAGATACAGCATGAGCGTCGCCTGTCAGATGGAGATTGATCTCTTCCATCGGAAGGACTTGCGCCCGTCCTCCCCCTGTTCCGCCGCCTTTGATCCCAAACACCGGCCCCAACGAAGGCTGCCGAAGTGTGACAGCCGTTCGATGGCCGAGACGGGAAAGGCCCATGGCAAGCCCGATGGAAGTTGTTGTCTTGCCTTCCCCGAGCGGGGTCGGATTAATGGCGGTCACGAGTACGTACCTGCCGAGGGGGGCAGCATGAAGCCGCTCAAGTACGTCAAGCGAAACCTTCGCCTTCAGCTTTCCGTAGGGAAGCAACTCGCTGGCCTGAATGCCAAGCTGATCAGCGACATCCTGAATTGGACGCGCCTTCACTGATCGGTTGATCTCAATATCTGTCATGGGTAAGTACCGACATGATCTCTACCGCCGAACTGGCGTGGCAGTATAGCATAGAAATTTGAGCGGATTCGGTGGGCGCTGTTGGATGGGAGAGGTGAGTTGGGTGTGGCCCGTCATGAACCGAGTCGGTTGATGAAGAAGCCGGTGAGCGAAGAGGGAAGCCTAACGAGCTATTCGAGGATGTATTTTACCGGGTCAAGCGCCTGGCCATGAACCTTGACCATGTAGTGCAAGTGGGGTCCGGTGGCTAATCCGGTGCTACCGACTAAGCCAACGACTTCTCCACGCTTCACGCGCTGCCCCTCTTTGACTAATGCCTTGGCTAGATGGCCATAGAGAGTTTCAATACCGAATCCATGGTCAATTTTCACGAGATTTCCCAACTTAGAGTCGAACCCGACTGTTGTGACTCGTCCTTGAGCCGGAGCCTGCACTGGCGCATTGGCAGCAGATCCAATATCCAGGCCGTCATGCCAAGCGGGCTTTTCTGTGAATGGGGAAACCCTTGGCCCGAACCCAGAGGTCACCCACCCTTTCACCGGCCAAATGGATGGGGTTGCTGCCCATCGAGAAGATTTCTGTTCGGCAGCCAAGGACAACTCTTGAAGCGATTGTTCCTGGATCGCAGCTTCTTTCGACAGCCAATCTATATCATCCTTGATTGAGGCAATCATCTCCTGCTCGGTGAGATCGCTCGAACCGACAGATGGGTTCGTTTGGCCCCCCAGAGCACTCTGACTAGTTTCCACTGAACCAACATACTGAGTCCCAGCGTCACTCTTGGAGATCTTCTCAGAAGCAGGAAGAGTATGGCCATCTGGAAGGGGAGCATCCACACCACCTCGACCATTAGCCGTATCCCCTATTTTCGGGGTCTCGATCCCCAACATGACACGAAGTCGCTGATTGACCTCCTTCATGCTCGTTAAACGCTTCTTCAGATCGTCGACAGCGCTAGAAAAGGCTCCTGTCTGTTCTCGTGCACTCATGGCTTCTGCACGGAACGATGAGAGTTCCCAGACTTCGCCGGTTCGAATCACGTAGTGCGAGATGACAAGAATGTCGACTAGGACAAAAATAGCTCCTACAATCAATAGTTTACTGACAAGTTTTCGAGGGAAGCTAAACCGAAGCGGCTTGGCTGTTGAGCCCCGAAAGATTACGACGGTATAGGCATCGCTGTTTTCTGCGCCGTTCATTTGTCCCATGACCCTTCACCCCCTGCTGAATGAGCTGCTCTGCTTCCTAAGGATAGTCCTCTGCAAGTTTACCTAGTCTAGGTCGCTTCAGTCAACCCCTCACGTTGGTGATGAAAAAACACCCCTCACAACTATTAGCGGTGGGTCTCACTACGCACCCACCCAATATATCGATCAAGGCCTTCCTTAACCGGCAACGCGATGATTTCAGGAGTCTCATATGTATGCATCGCCTTAATCGCTTTTTCGAGTGCTCGATACCGAGGTTTGGTGGATTTCAATATGAGGAGAACTTCCTGTGCTTTGACAACTTTTCCCTTCCAACGATATATCGATTGAATTTCCGGGATGATATTCGCACAGGCAGCCAGCTTCGCATTCACCATTCCTTCGCCAATCATTACCGCTTCTTCCTGATTTTTCGCCGTAACCAAGATAACAAGGACCTGCTCCGCTGATTTCTTCATAAGGGGCGCGACCAATTATATGATAATCTCTCTGCCCTGCAATGGTCCCTGCCATTCTCTCTTATAATAGAGTAATCAAGCAATTTCTGGGCCTACTACGTATGTAAAGCCATTATTATCACAATTTATCAATATATTATGATCTTGCGCTTATCAATCTAACTCTTGCCAGTTCTCTTCCATGCCTAAGACTGAGTTGCTATAAACACATCGAGACAAGGTCTTGACAAAAATGTACAATTTTTGCCCATCTTCCCTCAACACAGAAACTGATGCGACCTCATCAGTTGACTACTCTCTATCTCCGAAAAGGCCAGGCCGGGGGGCCATCAGGCTCATTGACAGGCTTTTCTCCCCTCACATAGTATTATGATGTTCGAAAGCAAGGAGGTCACTCAATGAACTATGCCATTTCCCCGAAAGAACTGAAAACAAGCCTTGATAAAGGTGACAAATTAGTACTGGTTGATGTGAGGGAGGAATGGGAGTATTCCCTTGCGAAACTGGATGGCTCAATCCTAATTCCCCTCGGAACACTCCCTCAATCGCTCGCTCGGTTGAACCGCGACTCGGAGATCATTGCCATCTGCCACCATGGCATGAGAAGCGCCGATGCAACGAATTTCCTGCTTCAACAAGGATTCACGAATGTGAAGAATTTGGTGGGGGGAATCGACGCCTGGTCAACCCAGGTGGATGGAACCGTCCCCCGATATTAACCCAGCCCCACCAAGGCCCGTGGCACGTGCGCTCTACCCCCGCTGCCCTGAACGGCACAGTCGATTCTAGCTCATGCGCTCGCGGAAATAATCGACGGTGCGCTTGAGCCCTTCGCTGAGTTCTGTTTTTGGCTCCCAGGACAATTCTTGACGGAGCTTGCTCGAATCAATCACGCTCCGTGCCTGTTCGCCATTTTTGGCTGGCCCATGAACTTCCTTGCATGTCGAATTCGTGTGGGTTAATAACATCCTGAGCAAATCGTTGATTGAGGTTTCTTCCCCTGTTCCAACATTATACGTCCCTTGCGTTTCCTGACCCATCACCGCAAGGTTTGCATCAACGACATCTTCGACATAGACGAAGTCTCGTGTTTGTCGCCCATTCCCGTTGACGATCGCTTGCTCGTTATTCAGCAGCTTCTGAATAAAGATCGCGACCACGCCGGCCTCTCCATCAGGATCCTGACGTGGACCATAGACATTGGCATAACGCAGGCTCACCATTTGAAGCCCGCTCACTCGCTGATAGTAGGATAGATACTGCTCCCCGCACAGCTTGCTGATGCCATAAGGCGACAGAGGCCGCGTGACATGGGACTCGGGAGCAGGGTAGCTCTCCTGCTCGCCGTAGATGGCTCCCCCGGAAGAAGAGAACACCACCTTCCGTACACCGTGCCTGACCGCTTGCTGCAGCACGTTCAGCATTCCAAGGACATTCACCTGGGCATCGAAGATTGGATCTTCCACAGATTTACGGACATCCATCTGTGCAGCAAGATGCATGACAATATTGGGGCGTTCGTTTCGAAACACCCGTTCAAGCCGCCAACTCTGAATATCTAACTTGCAGAAACGAGCGGCGCGATTGAGGTTTCTCCGCTTCCCCGTAGACAGATTGTCCACAACAACAACCTCATGCCCTTCCTGGACAAGACGATCGACCAAATGCGACCCGATAAAACCGGCCCCTCCGGTCACGAGTACCTTCATGCATGCCCCCATCGCCTATGAGTCCGTGCCATCATCTGTCCACCGCCTACCCGATCAGGTTGTTATCTCGCGTGCAAAACCAACAAGAATCTCCCGATTCCCTTTTCGCCCTATCACGGGAGAATCGAGCACGCCTTTCAGTTGAAGTCCCAAATGAGCGGCGCAGGCAATGACCTTTTGAGTCACCGCCTCGCGCTGCACATCATCTCGCACGATTCCGCCTCGTCCCACCTGCCCCTTACCGACTTCAAACTGTGGTTTCACTAACGCCACGACCATTGCACAGCTATTGAGTAGGTGGACGACCGCGGGCAATACCAACGTCAGAGAAATAAAAGAAACGTCGATCACCGCCAGGTCGATCTGCTCAGGAACCGCTGCACGGTCAACATACCGAATGTTAGTCCGTTCGAGCAAGACAACACGCGAATCTTTACGAAGCCTCCACTCAAACTGTCCATACCCCACGTCGATGGCATAGATGCGGGTGGCTCCTCGCTGCAACAAACAGTCGGTGAACCCGCCGGTCGAACACCCGACATCCAGACCGATTGCCCCTCGTGGGTCAATATGAAAGGCATCAAGGGCCGCAGCCAATTTGTCACCCGATCGACTCACAAAAGACGCAGGCCGCACAATTTCGATCCGCACATCCGGCAACACCAACTTCGCGGGCTTATCCACCATGATCCCGTCAACTGAAACTCCGCCCGCCAAGACCGTTCTGGCCGCGGCCTCCCGACTGGGCACCAAGCCCTGAGCCACAAGCACACGGTCTAACCGTTCTTTGTGTACACGAGGGAGGGAGGCCATAAGAGACTAGGAAAACCACTCATCGGAGCATGGACGAAGATAGAAGCCAGCGCTCGGGAACCTAGGAGGACGGTTCATCGGCTTCGTCGTCTGGGGAATAGGCGTGGATTCGTTTCTTGCCGTTTTTGTCTTGCACGAGCACTTCTACTTTATGTTCGGCTTCTTCTAAAATCTTGAGACAGTTCTTTGAGAGGCGAATGCCCTCCTCGAAAATCTTGAGCGATTCATCTAGAGGAAGATCGCTTTTTTCAAGCTCACCAACAATGGCTTCCAATCGCGCCATCGCCTGTTCAAATTTCACCGCTGCCACAACACGCCTCGTTATTATTATATGGGTGGAGGCCCATTATACTCGACCACACCGAGATTTCAAACTGAGGAATCGTCAAACACACGCGTGACCATGCAACTCAATCGCCCGCTTGCCAATTGAGCTAACATCTCCTGCCCAACCTCCACGTCGTTCGCTCGATGCAGAACCTGACCAGCGGGGACCGTTTGAAGGATGCTGTAGCCGCGTCCAAGAATCGCCAATGGACTCAGGGTATTGAGCTGCGCCAGCGTCGCGTTGATCCGGTGACGATGCTGCGCCAATACAGCCTCCATCTGCCCTTCAAGGCGCTTCGAAAATTGCGGGACTGTCGCCAGGCCTTGCTTGATCGCGAGAATAGGATTGAGACCGGATAGATCACGCTGCACCTCGTGAACCCGTTCACGCCCGACCGTGAGAAGTTGTCGGACCATCTCGCGCAATCGATCCACCATATCATCTGCCCGTTGCGCCGCTTCCTGGAGGCGGAAGCGTACATCCGTCACCCCTCGAATGCCGGCATCGAGCCGCTGCCGCTCGAAGGCACAATGCCGGAGCATCACCTGTCCCAAACGGACCTTCAGCTCCCGCAATCGTTCCACGATCTCAGCCAACACCGGAACTACAGCCTCCGCTGCCGCCGACGGCGTCGGCGCTCGAAGATCGGCGACGAAATCGGCAAGCGTCACATCGATTTCATGTCCGACAGCCGACACCACTGGGACATGGGAAGCCGCAATGGCGCGCACCACGATCTCCTCGTTGAAGCTCCAGAGGTCTTCCAATGATCCTCCGCCTCGCCCGACAATGATGACATCCACAAAACTCAGGTCGTTCAAGGCATTCAGCGCCTCAACAATTTGACGCCCGGCACTCTCCCCCTGAACGTGAACCGGGGCGATAAGAATATGGAGCGTCGGCCAGCGTCGCCGAAGAACAGCCAGGATATCCCGAATGGCTGCGCCGGTCAGGGATGTGACGACACCCACCGTCCGAGGAAATTCAGGAATTGACTTCTTTCTGTCCTGATCGAACAGCCCCTCCGCTGCCAATCGTTCTTTCAACTGTTCAAATGCCAGCTGCAGCGCGCCGATTCCCTTCGGCTCTACCGTATCGAGTACGATCTGATATTCTCCGCGTGGTTCGTAGACCGTGAGCCGCCCCCGCACGATAACTTGCATCCCTTCCTGCAAGGCAAAGCGCAGCCGCACCGCGCTGGATCTGAACAACACCGCGCGAATTTGGCTCGTCTTGTCCTTGAGCGTGCAATAGACGTGTCCCGATCCTGGAGCACGGAGGTTGGAGAGCTCTCCTTCCAGCCAGATGTCGGAGAATTGTTCTTCGATTGAGGTGCGAAGCAGCCCCGTCAACTCCGAAACCGTTAATATTCGTTTCGGGGGGACGACAGCAGAGAAGAGGTCAGGAAAACCTGGAGGGCTCGTGGCGAGTCTCCTTTAATCGATAATACGAATTCGTTCGATCGACAGCGCCTTGCCAAGACGCGCATCAAGTTCGAGCAGCACCGCGCAAAAGACGGAGGGACCCGAGGCCACTTCAAAGCGCCGTGGCATCCCGGTCAGAAATTTTTCAATCGCCAGCTCTTTCTTCACCCCAATCACGGAATGGAGCGGACCGGTCATTCCAATATCCGTCATGTACGCGGTCCCTTTCGGGAATATCTGGTCATCGGCCGTTTGCACATGCGTATGGGTCCCGACCACAGCGACGACCTCTCCGTCCAGATAGTGCCCCATCGCCATTTTTTCCGACGTCGCTTCCGCATGCATATCGACAATCACGGCCGCAACTCGCTTCTTCAGCACAGCCAATTCTTTTTTGGCGACCTGGAACGGACAGTCTAACGTCGGCATGTATGCCCGCCCCATCAGTTGAAGAACGCCGAGCTTCTCCCCGCCGGCCGACTCGACCACCACACTCCCATGACCCGGTACACCATCCGGATAGTTAGCCGGCCGAAGTAGGCGTGGTTCTCGGGGAAAGTAGTCGAGAATTTCCTTTTTATCCCAGGCATGATTCCCGGTCGTAATAACCGCGAGGCCGAGGTCAAACAACTCTTCAGCCAACTCCGGTGTGATGCCAAACCCGCCGGCTGCATTCTCTCCATTCCCGATAACGATGTCGATTTGTCGCTGAGCCACCAGCCTGGGAACAGCCCTGGACAACGCTCGGCGCCCAGGCTCTCCAAAGATATCGCCAATGAAGAGGACTTTCACTTAGCATACTCCACATACCGGCTCTCTCGAATCACGGTCACTCTGATCGTGCCGGGATAGGTCAGTTCCTGTTCAATCTTCTTCGCCAAGTCCCGGGACAGTTGGAATGACTCGGCATCGGTAATGTCTTCCTGTCGAACGATGACACGAATTTCTCGGCCCGCTTGGATGGCATAGGCCTTCTGCACCCCTTTGATCGTCGTGGCAAGCGACTCCAGTTTCTCCAGCCGTTTCACATAGGTCTCCAAGGCTTCCCGTCTAGCCCCAGGCCTGGCGGCGGACAACGCTTCAGCCGCAGCAACCAAAACCGATTCGGGACAGATCGGCTCTACTTGTTCGTGGTGCCCCGCAATGGCATTCACAATTTTCTCGCTCTCGCCGTACTTCTTGGCAATCTCAGCGCCCAGCATGGCATGCGGGCCTTCTTCTTCGTGACTGACGGCTTTCCCGATGTCGTGCAGCAGCGCCCCCCGTCTCGCCAACTTCACATCGAGACCAAGCTCCGAAGCCATGATGCCGCAAATGTACGCGGCTTCACGCGAATGATAGAGATTGTTTTGTCCGTAGCTGGTTCGGTATTTGAGCCGACCGAGCACCTTGATCAACTCCGGGTGAAAATCCGAGAGTCCCAACTCGAAGATGATTTTCTCGGCCTCGTCGTACATGAGCTTATCGATATCGACTTTGACTTTCTCGACGATCTCCTCGATCCGCGTCGGGTGGATGCGCCCGTCATGCATCAATCGTTCGAGCGAGACCTTGGCGATCTCACGACGCAGCGGATCGAAGCCCGACACGATGACGGCTTCAGGCGTCTCATCGATAATCAGATCTATCCCGGTTGCGGCTTCGATCGCACGAATGTTACGCCCTTCCCGCCCGATGATTCGCCCCTTCATCGCATCGTTCGGAATCGGCACGACAGAAATCGTGGACTCGGAAACGTAATCACGCACCACCCGTTGAATCGAGCAGGTAATGATCTCGCGCGCTTCCCGTTCCGCATTCTCACGCGCCTCTTCTAACGTCCGCTTGGCATGCCCAACGGCCTCGAGCCGCGCCTGGCTTTCCATTTCTTGAATGAGCTGCTTCTTCGCCTCGTCGGCTGTCATCCCCGCGACGCGTTCCAACGCCTCATGATGCTCCTTTTCCACGCGAGTACATGCCGCCTCCTTGGCCGCCAGCTTCTCCTCCCGCTTCGCCAGCTCCAGATCTCGCTTCTGAACCTCACTTTCCCGCTTGTCTACCGCACTGATCCGTTTCTCGAGGGCCTCATCTCGCTGGACCAAACGTTTTTCTACAACGGCGAGCTCGGCCATTTTGGCCTTCTGCTCCTTTTCAATCTCCCCTTTCGACTGCAGCACAAGGTCTTTCGCTTCCAGCTTGGCTTCTTTGACAATATTGTCCGCCTCACGCTGGGCGTTCTGCACAGCCTGGCGTGCCTGCTCCCCTTCCTGAGCCTTCTGCGTTGCCCTCAATGAGTGACGGATCAGCTCAAAGAGCCCGATTCCAATCAACCCTCCAATGAGTCCTGTCAACAGATAGGCAATAATTGAGGTCGACATTTGGAGTCACCCCCTTACAGTCGCGAGACGAAAAGAATCCTGCTTCTCAGCCTCGTCTTGATACAAGGTTATCCGACGGTCTTGAATAAGAAGGGAGCGCAGTGGGAGGAAAAGGGAATAGAGGAGGACGGCCAGAAACGCGGTCTACAGACTTACTCCGAGAACGGACTCCACGGGAATGGATGCCTTGCTGGATTGAGATGACGAGTACGTCCTGTACGCGACAGATCCCACGAGGTCCATCTACGTCGGTACCCTCTCATCCGCATGAGAGGATTCAGCGCGCGAACCGGAAGCAGCCGCTGGCCGTTTCCGCAGACCGCACTCCCTGACGGCAGCATGAACTCCATGACATTGCCCAACATTTCTAAGAGGTTATACATGAGGTGGACGAACCCTTG
>Ga0209109_10001183_pt1 | contig 14364 bp, 13 predicted proteins | sample Rifsed10ft2_FD_184004 | JGI IMG/M metagenome (GOLD analysis project Ga0209109, IMG submission 184004) | Soil microbial communities from Rifle, Colorado, USA - sediment 10ft 2 (version 2) | ecosystem: Environmental > Terrestrial > Deep subsurface > Rock core/Sediment | place: Rifle, Colorado... | reverse complement strand
AGCCGTGCTCGTCGAGCTCGACGCCGAGCCGCTTGCCGAGCGCGCGCACGTCGGGCGAGATCTCCATGCCGACCGAGAGCACGACCATGTCGAAGCGCTCCTCGGTCAGCTCGCCGTCGCCGCCGCGGTCGAAGTAGCGGAGCACGAGATCCTTCGTGGCGGGATCCTCCCTGACGGAGGAAATGCGGCAGCGCGTGTAGCGGATCCCGTATTTTTGCTTGGCGGTGCGGTAGTAGGTCTCGTAGCCTTTCGAGAACGCGCGCATGTCCATCATGAACACGCGCACCTGTGTGTCCGGCTCGTGCTCGATCGCCTGCACCGCCTGCTTGTTCGCGTACATGCAGCAGACCGCCGAGCAGTAGTCGTGCTTTTCGTCGCGCGAGCCGACGCACTGCAAGAAGGCGATGCGTTTCGGCGTACGCCGGTCGGACGGCCGCTCGACGTGACCGCTGGTCGGGCCGGACGCGGAGAGCAGCCGCTCGAACTGGATTGAAGTCACGACGTTCGGGAAGCGGCCCCAGCCGAATTCCTCTGTGAGCTGCGCCCGATAGAGCTCGTAGCCCGGAGCGAGCACGACTGCGCCGATGCGGAGCTTGCGTTCTTTCGGCAGCATGCGGTGGTCGATCGCGTTGACGCCGCACACCCAGACGCACTGCTCGCACTCCGCGCAGACGCCGCAGGAGAGACAGCGTTCGGCCTCGCGCCGTGCTTCGGCTTCCGAGTATCCGAGCTCGACTTCCGCGAAGCCGCCCAGGCGGTCCGCGACCGCGACCTCGCGCATGGGCACGCGCGGCGCAAGCTTCACGTGACCTTTTCGAACCCGCCGATCGAGATCCTGCTTGTCGAGCGTCGCGACCGGCAGCGGGGCAGGCTCCGCGACCGAGGCGACGCCGTTGCGCAGGTAGCGGTGGATCGCCTCGGCGCTGCGATGTCCGCTCGCCACGGCTTCGATCACGAACGCCGTGCCGCTGACGCTGTCGCCGGCCGCGAACACGCCCGGGCGACCGGTCGCGAGCGTCTGCGGATTCACGGCGACGGTCTTGTCCGAGGTGATCGCGACGCCCGCGCCCTCGGGCACGAAACCGAGGCCGACTCGCTGGCCGACCGAGAAGATCAGCACCTCGCCCGGCATGACGAACTCGGAGTTTGGCTCGACGATCGCGGTGCGCTTGCCGGTTGGACCGGTCTCGAATCGCGCCACCCGTTCGCACTTGAGTCCCGCCACGCGACCTCGGCCGTCGTCGACGACCTCGAGGAAATTGAGGCCGATATCGATCTCGATGCCTTCCTCGCGCGCGGCCTGCTGCTCGGCCGCGTGCGCGGGCATCCCGCCGGTGCTGCCGCGCACGGCCATCCGCACCTCGCTCGCGCCGAGCCGGATCGCCGAGCGCGCGACGTCGACCGCCACGTTGCCGCCGCCGATCACGATCACGCGCTTGCCCTCGACTTGCCGGCGAGGATCCACGGCCGCCGCTGCCACCTCGTCGCCGCGTGCGCGGTACAACTCCGCGAGGCGCACGTTCTTCAGGAACTGCGTGTTGATGATCACGCCGTCGAGCGTATTGCCCGGAATCGGCAGGCGGACGCCTTCCTGAGCGCCGACCGCGATCAGCACGGCTCGGTAGCCGTCGTCGAACAGCGCATCGAGGCTCGCCACCGGCGAGCTCAAACGAAGGTCGACGCCGAGCTCGACGATGTCCCGGACCTCGCGATCGATGACCTCGGCCGGCAGCCGATGCTCGGGCACGCCGAACCGCAGCATCCCGCCGGCCGCGGGCAGCGCCTCGAAAACGGTCACGCCATAGCCGAGCCGAACGAGATCCTGCGCGGCCGTGAGCCCGCAGGGTCCCGCGCCGATGATCGCGACCGGCTCCTCGCGCGTGCGCTCGACGCGCCTGAGCGCTTGGCGCGGCTCGGCGTACTCGCGATCGACGACGAAACGCTTGAGCCCCCGAATGTTGACCGGCTCGTCCAGCTTGCCGCGGCTGCACGCGGTCTCGCAGCGATGGTCGCAAATGCGCCCGCAGATTGCCGGGAACGGGTTGTCTTCTTTGATCGTGCGCAGCGCGTCCGCGTAGCGGCCCTCGCGAATCAACGCGATATAGCCTTGTGCGCGCTGGCCCGCGGGGCAGGCGTCGCGGCACGGCGCAACACCCTGTTTCTCTATCGCGAACGCCGCGGGAATCGCCTGAGGGTAGAGGCGGTAGGCCGCCCTTCGTTTTGCCAGGCCCTCGTCGAACAGGCTCGGCAGCGGTTCTGGACACACGTCGGCGCACTTACCGCAGCCGTTGCAGATGTCGACCTCGATGTAGCGGCTTCGCGTCCTGATCGTCGCGGTGAAGGCCGGCGCATCGCCTTCGAGCGCCGCCACCTCGCTGTCCGTCAGGATCTCGATATTGAGGTGCGCGCTCGTGTCGACGAGGCGCGGCGAGATCGTGCACATTGCGCAGTCGTTGGTCGGAAAGGTCTTGTCGAGCTGCGCCATGTGTCCGCCGACGGCGGACTTCTTCTCGACGAGATAAACCTTGTAGCCGGATTCGGCGAGATCGAGCGACGCCTGCATCCCGGCAATGCCGCCGCCGACGACCATGACGGCGCCGACCGCACCCGTGTCTGGAGAGTTACTCGCTTGCTTCACGCGTCGTCACCTCTACGGCTTCACGACCGCAAATGTTCTTGTACCGAAATCGCGAGCGCAGCGCATAGCGACAATGGACTATGCGTTCATGAGCCGTTGGCACTAAATCTCCGAACGCGAGAGTGAGGGATTCTTGTAACGTCGAGAGGGAGGACGATTTGAAGTCGACGTCGGCCGCTGAGCGGCGCGTGCAAGCGGTGCGGTTTCGACGGTCTGCGCGTGGTGTTCGAGGCCGAGCACCAGCCGGACGAGCCAGGCCACGCGAACAAGCTCTATTCCTGGATCATTGCGCCGCGCACCGCGGCCCGAGTGGAGATCTGACATGACCTTCCCACCTGGTGTAAGCGAGCGAGACTTCGCCGCTGTTCTCGACGAGTTCCGCGCCGCGGTCGGCGCCGAATGGGTCTTTACGTCGCGCGCATCGCGATCACGCGCGCTCGCCGTCCCCTTGCGCGCCGCGCAGCGACTTCAGGTTGTCGAGGAAGCGCGCCTCGCTCTCGAGACAGCGCAAGTCGAGGAGCAGCGTCTGCTCGTTGATTCGGCCGATCACGGGAACGGGCAAACGGCGGAGCGCCGCGGCGAGCTCCGTCAGTGCTCGCCCGCCGCGCGCCTTCGCCGCGCGAATCGCGAGGCCCGCGCTCCGCAGCGTTTCCAAAGGAACGGCGCCGGAACCGACTTGGCTCGCGCACGCGACGACCGCGACCTGGTATCCGATGCGTGCGGTTGGTGGTGCCGACCTCGACCAACTTGGCGCCCGCCCGGCGCATGATCTCGGGCATGCGGAAAGAGCCGCCGATCTCGATCAGCTCGCCGCGCGATCGCGCCGCGCCCTTTCGCGAGCGTGTTGAGCGTGATCAGCACCGCGCCGGCGTTGTTGTTCACGACCGTCGCGTCCTCGGCACCCGAGAGCTCGCAGAGCAGGTCGCGGACGAGGTCGTCGCGGTCGCCGCGGCGCCCGGTCGCGAGGTAGCGGTCGAGCGTCGTCGCTGCCGCCGCGCCATCGCCCATCGCACCCGCCGCGCGATGCGAAGAGCCTTGCCGAACGTTACCGGCCGCGCAGCGCGAATTGCTCCCCGCTACCGACGTCCTTGACGCGCACCGCGCTCACCGCGTCGTCGCCGAGGATCTCGCCCGTACCGGCGAGGCCACGGCCGACGATGACGTCCACTTCACAGCTCATCGGCGATCGTCCTCCACGGACTCCACGACGCGGATCCCGGGCGCGCCGGTTTCGGTTCGCCCGATGATTTTCGCGGCCGGATAGCCCGCCGCGCGGATCATCTCGAGCACCGCTTCGGCGCGCGAGGCGGCGACTGCGACCAACAGACCACCCGATGTCTGCGGGTCGGTCAGCAGTTGCCGCCGCCACTCGGCGAGCTCGAGCGGCAGCGCGACCTCGGCGTCGTAGCTCGCCCAGTTGCGCTGCGAAGCGCCGGTCACGCAGCCAGCCCGCACGAGCTCGGCGGCGCGCGCGAGCAGCGGAATCTCGTCGGCCCACAAAACGAGCTCGAGACCCGAGCCGCGGGCCATCCCAAGCGCGTGCCCGAGCAGGCCGAAGCCGGTCACGTCCGTCATCGCATGCACGGCCTCGTCGCGCGCGAGATCCGCGCCGACGCTGTTGAGCTGCGTCGTAGTGGCGAGCATCTCGGCGTAGCCGTCGGCGTCGAGCGTCTGCTTCTTTATTGCCGCGGAATAGATGCCGACACCGATCGGCTTGGTCAGGATCAGCGCATCGCCGGGCTGCGCATCGCAGTTGCGGCGAACGTCGCGCGCCGCGCAGCTACCGATCACCGCAAGGCCGTAGATCGGCTCGGGGGCGTCGATCGAATGGCCGCCGGCGACCGGAATGCCGGCGCGCGCACAAACGTCGGCTCCTCCGTTGAGGATCTCGCGCACGACGTCCGGCGAGATCTTGCCGAGCGGCATGCCGAGAATCGCGAGCGCCATGATCGGGCGGCCCCCCATCGCATAGATATCGGAGATCGCGTTGGTCGCGGCGATCCGCCCGAAGTCCGTCGGGTCGTCGACGATCGGCATGAAGAAGTCGGTCGTCGCGATCACGCAAGTGTCGCCTGCGAGTCGCCACACGGCAGCGTCGTCGCCGGTCTGGGTGCCGACAAGCAAATTCGGAAACGCCGACACAGCGGGTTGGTCAGCGAGCAACTGCTGCAACACGGACGGCGCGAGCTTGCAGCCGCACCCGCCGCCATGCGCCAGCGTCGTGAGTCGGACCGGGGCTAGTTCCATGACCAGGGTTCTCCTAGTGTTGCGTCCCGTTAATAACTTTGCATAGCCGTTAGAGCTTGGCGAGGATCGACTCGGCGGTAGCGGTCCACATGAAGGGCCGCGGATGTTGGTTGTAGTGTTCGGCGAACTCGTTGATTTTCCGCTTGAGGTCGGTGACGGAGTCGAACGATCCGCGACGAATGGTTTGGTTGGTGATCAGTGTGAACCAGCGCTCGACCTGATTGAGCCAGGAGCTGTAGGTCGGAGTGAAATACAGATGGAAACCCGGCCGGCGTGCGAGCCAGGTTTTGACTTTGGCGTGCTTGTGCGTGCCATAGTTGTCGCAGATCAGATGGACGTCGAGATGCTCAGGCACGTTGGCTTCGATGTGCCGCAGGAAGCTGAGGAACTCCTGATGACGATGCCTAGATTTGCACTGCGTGAGGACGCTGCCGTTGGCGACATCCAGCGCCGCGAACAGCGTCGTGGTTCCGTGCCGGACATAGTCGTGCGTGATGCCTTCCACATACCCAAGACCCATCGGCAACACCGGCTGGGTGCGCTCGAGAGCTTGTACCTGGCTCTTCTCATCGACACACAACACCAGCGCATGATCCGGCGGATTCAGGTACAGGCCGACGATGTCGCGCACTTTCTCGATGAAGAACGGATCGTTGGAGAGCTTGAAGGTCTTCGTGCGATGCGGCTGCACGCCAAAGAGACTCAGATACCGATGCACCGTGCTCTTGGTCAAACCGGTTTCATCGGCCAGATCCCGTCCCGACCAATGCGTCTTGCCCTTGGGCTTTCTCTTCAGCGCCGTGTTGATGAGCTGCGCGATTTGTTCCTCGCTGATGCTGCGTGGCCGGCCGGGCTTGAGCTCGTTGTGAAGTCCCGCGATACCGCCCTCCCGAAAGCGTGTGCGCCACATCGTCACCGTCGGTCGGCTCACGCGAAAGCGCCGCGCTACCGCGCTGTTGGACTCTCCTTCCGCCATCCGCAAGATCATCTGCGCGCGCCTCGACAGCGCCGCCGGCAGACTCTGGGAGTGGGCAATCGGCTCCAATTGCGCGCGGTCCATTTCGCTCACAATCAACTCTTTCGCTTTTCTTCCGACCTTTGCCATCGAGTGCCTCAATTGCCAAGGATACCCCTTGGACAGGCCGACTTGCGCGCCGAGCTCCGTGACGTTGGTCTTCAACGGAGTGGCGGAGGCGGATGGGAATCGAACCCACCGCTCGGGGTCGCCGAGCCGCTGGTTTTGAGGACCAGGGAAGTCACCAGACTTCATTCGCCTCCGAAGACGGCTGGTCAGTGCTCGCGTAATTGTCGCAGGTCGCCGAGCCGCATGGTGACGCCGGTGGCATCGAAGTGCTCCATCAGCGGCAGGACGTACTTGCGAGTCGATGCGAGCAGATCGCGAACGTCCTTCAGGGCGAACGTCGCAGGATAAGGATAGCGTTGCCTGAGTCGCCGTTTGACGTCTTCAAGAGTGTCGGCGTGCAGCACGAGCTCCGTATTTCGCTCGTAGGTCTTCAGCCGCACGAGCCGGCCGGTTTCGAGAAGCAGGCGGTAGAGCGCGGCTTTTTGCTTGTCCCGCCCGACCACGGCCTCGAGTGCCGGCGGCGCGAGCCCGAGCTCCAGGAACGCTTTCTCGAGCTCCGCAGCGGTCGCTCGCTCGCGCGCACTGAGGCCGCCCAGTGCGTCGAAATCCGCGAGAGACAGCATCTCGCCGTCGTTCCGCAGCTTGCCGGACGCGACGAGATCGGCGACCGCGCGGCGGAACACGTCGTCGTGCGGCTCCGTCGCCAAGCGGCTTCGCACGCGGCCGGCGCCAACATCGGGATGGCGCGGCTGCTCGCGATGGTACTGCGCCACCTCGGCCAAGATCCGGTCGACAAGCTCCGCGAAGCTCTCGCGTGCGACGAGCCGGCGTTCTTCGATCACGATCGCATCCACGTCCGCGGCGGCGGCTCGCAAAGAATCGGGGGGCAGCTTCAGTTGCTCCGCGGCGGCTGCAACCTCGACACCGCGGACGCCGGCCTCGGCAACGAGCTGCTTCAACATCGCCGCCGTATCGCCGGCGGCGGCTGTTTCGAGCCGGCGCACGACGGTGGCGTCGAAACGACGATGGCGCGCCGGGTGTGCATCGAGAATCCGCCCTCCACCGATCGTCGTCATCGGGGAGTAGCTCCGAATCACGAACCGCTCGGACTCCTGCGTGGCGAGATCCCGATCGCAGTGGAGCTGCGCCAAAGCGGTCGAGCCCGGTGCGAGACTCTGGCGGTCGAGCAGCCTGATCGTGGCGATGGCTTCGGTGGTGCCGATCAGCAACCGGACGGTCGCACCGTTCGCGAGGCCCTTTTGGACCATCGGCACGTCGTTCTCGAGAAGCTTGAGATCCACGTCGATGCGCCGCGACGCGGTCAGGAAGCCCGGCGTTGCGAGCGTGTCGCCGCGGGCGAGATCGCTGCGGTCGACGTTGCGCAAATTGACGGCGACGCGCTGTCCCGGCACCGCCTCGTCGATCGGCCGGTTGCGGCTCTGGAGCGCGCGCACCGTTGCGTAGCGGCCGCTCGGCATGAGCTCGACGCGATCATTCACTCGCAGGCGGCCGCCGCGCAGGGTTCCCGTGACGACCACGCCGAACCCGCGCATCGTGAACACGCGGTCGAGCGGCAGATAAAACGCTCGGCCGGGAGGCCGCACGACCGGCGCTACAGCAAGGTCGGTCAGCGCTCGCCTGACCGCCTCGATGCCCTGCCCGGTCGCGGCCGAAGCGGCGAGGATCGGCGCGCTCTCGAGGAAACTGCCACGAACGAAACGGCGAATCGCGTCGCTCACCGCGCCGAGCGTCTCGGCGGACACCAGATCCGCCTTGTTCACGACGATAATGCCGCGGTCGAGCTCGAGCAGCCGGGCGATGTCGAAATGCTCACGTGTCTGCGGCATCACGCCCTCGTTCGCGGCGACAACCAGCACGGCGCCGTCGAGCCCTGTAGCGCCGGAGACCATCGCGCGAATGAAGTCCTCGTGCCCGGGCACGTCGATCAGATCGATCACGCCATTCGGGGTTTCGAGATACGAAAAGCCGAGCACGATCGACAGCCCGCGCTCTCGCTCCTCCTTGAGCCGGTCGGTTTCGATGCCGGTCAGCGCTCGGACGAGCGCCGTTTTGCCGTGATCGACGTGGCCGATCACGCCGAGGGTCATCGCCTGGGTCATTCAGGTGGCTCAGCGGATTCCGTGAGTTCGTGTCGAGGGCGGTCGAGTCGCGGTCATTCTAGCGCGGGGATGAACGCACATCGTTGTCCGTATTTTCCGAAGGCGGCTCGACTGATGAGTGGCCGCTGCTTGCTCGAGCTCATGCATGAAACCTTGGTTTACACTACCGGCTACGACAAGGGTGGCCCGCGTCTGGTTCTCCGACATCGTCAACAACGCCGTGGGCTGGTTCGATCCCGAGAGCGGCGAATCCGGCATCTATCCCGTGCCGAAAGTCCCCGGCCGCGAGGGCGGCGAAGCGCTCTACGGTCTCGTGATGACGTCGGACCGTACGCACGTGTGGTACGCGCAGCTCGGCATCGGCTCGTTCGGCAGCTTGAACGTCGATACGCTCGAGTTCGAGACGTCCGTGCAGCTGCCGGACAAGGATTCGGGCCCGCGGCGCATCACCGTCTCCGACGATGACGTCCTGTATGTGCCGTTGTACGGCGCAGGTCAGCTCGTCGAATACGATACGCGCGCCCGGCGGATGATCGGCGTTTACGATCTGCCGGATCGCGCCAGCGCGCCGTACGCGGTCACGTGGGATTCGAAACGCAAGGTGCTGTGGATCCCGACCTCGAACGCCGACGCAATTTACCGCTTCGATCCTCGCGACAAATCCTTCGCCGTGCTGCCGTTGCCGCCGCGGACGACGTTCCCATGTTGCTCGCCGAGAAGCGCTGCAACGCGTGTCACGACGCGAGCAAAACGTTGATCGGCCCACCCTACGTCGCCATTGCGACGCGACACCGCGGCGACAAGGACGAGATGGTCGAGGTGCTCGCGCGCAAGATCGTGCTGGGCGGCGGCGCATGGGGTGTAGTGCCGATGGTGCCGAACGACCACGTGACGCTCGAGGAAGCGCGCGCCATGGCACGCTGGATCCTCGCGATCAGGCCCACGGGCTGAACCACGCACACTCGTGGGCATCGAGCCGCGCGGATCGGCGATCCGGCGACTGGCGAAGCGATCGCCCGATGCATTTGCACTATCGGAACGAGCCAGACAGGGCATGTACGGCCCCTCCATGCGGCCATAGACTCGCCTTTCCGTCATAGGCCTCGATTGCGGTCAGTGGTTTCGATTTTCGGAAGGGAACGTAGCGATGAGATGCCGCACTACTGTACTTACTGCGCTAGCAGGCGCGGTGCTCGGCATATCGTTGTGGAGTGCCGGCCCGGCGTCGGCCGACGTGAAGCTCGCCGTGATGAATCCACGAGGCGACGTATCGCCGCCGCTGCCCAATGGGCTGCAGCCGCGTCTCGCGAGCCTGGACGGCAAGCGGATCGCGCTGCTCGAGAACGGCAAGGCGGGCGCGAAGGAATTCATGGATGCGCTCGAAGAGCTGTTGCATGAGCGCTATCCGAGCGTGACCGTTTTGCGCATGCCGAAACCCGAGGGATCGAGATTCGCTTTCGACGCCAAGGAGTGGTATCCGGAGGTGACGCGGCGAGGGGACGCGTTCGCCTACGGCATGGCCGACTGAGGGTCGTGCACGTGGTGGGGTTCCCACGACACAGCAAAACTTGAGATCGCCGGGATTCCCGGCGTCCTGGTCACGACCGACGAGTTCTTGACCGATGCGCGGCTCTCCGCGCGCGACAACGGCGTGCCGCCGCTGCGCGCAGTGGGGCTGCCGTCGGAGACCTATTACCGATACCGCGGCAACGTCGAGGAAGTCCGGCCGGTCGTGGCCGCGGCGTTCGAGGAGATCGTCGCCGCGTGGACACGCCCACGCACCGAGGAGGAGACCAATCCCAAAGCGGATCAAGGCGCGCCGGTACCCCGCCTGATCGAGGTGACCGGGGCCGACTACGCCGACGCGGCCGAGAACGTCAACGAGCTCTTCCTCGCCAATCATTGGGCCGACGGACTGCCGATCATCCCGCCGACCGAGCAAGCGGTCGAAGCGATGCTGAAGGGGACCCGCCGACCCCGCAGCGAGATCCTCGGCCTCGTCGCGCCGAGAAACGGTGTGGCGACGGTCGAAAAGGTCGCGATCAACGCGGTGATGGCGGGCGCGAAACCCGAGTACCTGCCGGTGATTCTCGCGGCCATCGAGGGCTTCACGGATCCGGACTTCGACGTCACCCACATGCAGACGTCGACCGGCTCCTTCGAAGCGGCCGTCATCGTGAGCGGGCCCATCGCCAAGGAGTTGAATTTCAATTCCGGAATGGGCCTGCTCGGCCACGGCTGGCGCGCCAACAGCACCGTGGGCCGCGCCGTCCGCTTGAGCTTGCTGAACCTGGGTCAGACCTGGCCCGGGGAGAACGACATGGGGCTGCTCGGCCGCCGCGCCGCCTACACGCTGATCACCTTTGCCGAGAACAACGACTCGAGCCCCTGGCCGCCGTACCACACGAGCCGAGGGTTCGCGGCCGAGGACAGCACGGTCACCGTGTCGGTGGTCGGTGGAGTGACGGCCCTCGGACCGTACGCGACGGTCGCTGCGTGGAGCCCTCAGCGCGTGCTGGATGCCGCCGTCCAGCAGTTGAGCACGATCGGCACGTACCTCGGGGGCGTCTACGCGGCCAAGCGGATCGTCGTCCTCACTCCCGACAGCGCAGCGGAGCTGGCCGCGATGGGCTACACTCCGGAGACGCTGCGGGAGTACCTGTACGAAAAGTCGCGGGTGCCCTTCGAGCGGCTGAGCGCCAACGCGCGCCGCGAGCTGCGGCGCATGCTCGACGATCATCAGTTCAAACCCGACCGCGCGCCTGTCTTCGAGGCGGCCCTCCAAGAGGGCGGACTCATCCCGGCGCTGCCGAGCCCCGACGACATCCACATCGTGGTCGCCGGAGGCTCGCCCGGTCAGGCGTTCCTGATGGGCTACAGCGGCCCGAATTTCGCGCACCAAACCAAGAAGGTCACGCATGCGACGATGACCGAAGCCGGCCGTTAACGTTCGACGGGGAGAGCAGCGTGGCGGGCGAACGAAAGAGGTTTCCCATGCGCCGTCTGATCGAGCGCTTGTTCCTGTTCGCCTTCGGGCTGTCGGCAATGTCGATCTGCGCGCCCCCTGGACTCGCGCAGGGCTTCGAGGGCTTCGAACCGGAGGCCGACGAAGAGCTGTTCCCGGCCTTCATTCAGGCGGACGAGCTGCGCCGGCTGATGCAACAGGACTCGCAGGACATCCTGATCCTCGACAATGCGCCGACGGCCGTCTGGGAAGAAGCCCACATCCCCGGCGCCGTGAGCTTCCCCTGGGTGCATCAGATCAAGGACCCCGTGACGTTCCCCCGCACCAAGACGATCGTTCTTTATTGCCCGTGCACCCACGACGAAGACTCCATCGACATGGCGAAGAAGCTTCGCGAATTAGGCTATTTCAAGGTCAAGGTCCTCGAAGGCGGCTGGTTCAAGTGGGAAGAGCTCGGCTACGAAACCGTCAGCGCCGCCGAAGAGCGACGAAACGAGTGAGATTGCGCCGCGACGGGGCGTAACCCCGGCGCAGCCTTCCAAACGGAGCTCACCGGCTCGCGCCCTTCGAATATTCAGCGCTACCCGCGGCCGTCGCAGCAATGGCCGCCTGCACGGCGTTGCTCACTGCACGACGATGCGCGGAGACTGAGTCCCGAGCTTCGAGACCATCCAATTGCATCATAGACGCCGCGTAGCGCGCTGCGCAGAATTGTTCGTGAGGCGGCTGGAGGGAACGGCAACCGAAGCGCGGGCGACGCGGAGTTGCGGTTTTCGGCCCTCGGCTCCAGCCGCCGATTCCGTCACCACAGAAAGAACGCACGGTGGAAGAATGACGAGCAGGCGGAAGTTCCTGGGCTCACGCGAAGCAGCGGCGATGGGGCCGGCGTTCGCCTCCGCCCGTGACACTGCTGCGGCGCAAGCGTTCGCCGCACCGCGGGCGCAACTATTCTACAAGGTCATCTACGACAGTCGGTATTCCGCGTGCATCGCATTTGCCGAGTGGATGAAGCGCCATGGAGTTAATAACGGCGCCCTGGCGCGCTTTCATCAGACCTTGAAGGACGGCCTCGACCCGAACGGCATTTTGTCTCCCGGCCGCTACGGAATCCGGCCCAAGCGCTTGCGGGGATCGCCAGGATGAAACCATCGGCTCGCACGCGCGTCGTCATACTCACCGGCGCCATTTTGCTCGGCGCAGCGCCGTTCGCTTCGGAGGCTCATCATTCGGCCGCGCAGTACGACCTCACGGTCAGGGACAACGCCGTGACCGGCATCGTGAAGGTCTTCACCCCCGCGAATCCGCACACGCGCATCGTGCTCGAAGTCACCGACGAGCAAGGTACGCGCGACATCGAATTCGAGGGCCATAGCCGCAACAACTTCTACCGCTCGGGATGGCGCGAGGGAATCGTGAAGGTCGGTGAGAAGATCACGTTGATCGCCGCCCCGCTGCGTGACGGCACCGATGGGGGCTACGTGATCGGGGTCATCACGGCCGACGGCAAGCGCTTCTAGACGCCGTGGCCGGGAAGGCGCCGTCGCTCTCACGGCGAGCTCTGACAGGGGAACGGTCGTGACCAACAGGCGAGAATTCCTCGAGGTAGCCGCCGCGCTGTCGGCCGCGCCTCTGGCCGGCCGGATCGCGTTCGCGAATGCGCGCGAACACCCGGCGCTTTCGGCAGTCATCTTCGACTCGCGCCATCCGGAGGCGCGCGATTTCGGGGCCCGCGCCGGCCTACAAGGCGTACCGCTGCGCGCCATCGAAGGCGACATCACCCTCTTGTGGCGGAACGAGCTGCTCGCTCTCTGGAAGGCCGCGCCCAACGCCATCGCGGGGCTCACCGAGTGCCCTGCGCTCTTCCTGCTCGAGCGGCTCGCATGGGATCACGGCCTGCGCGTGATGTTCGCAGCCGAGCACGAGCCGCACGGCAGCGGCGACGCCGCCCATCGCGTCATCCGCACGGCCGATTCGGGCTTCGGATGCGAGCTCGAAGCCGCGGGACGGAGCTGGCCGAGCGTGCTCGCCGACGCGCTCGTCACGGGGAGGCTCGCGTCGTCAACCGACTTCCGTCCCACCGACACCGGTCTCGCCGCCCACCTCGGCGCGCCGATGGTGCTTCATTCCTGGATCATTGCGCCGCGCACTGCGGCCCGAGTGGAGATCTAACGTGACCTTCCCACCTGGCGTAAGCGAGCGAGACTTCGCCGCTGCCCTCGATGAGTTCCGCGCCGCCGTCGGCGTCGAATGGGTCTTTACGTCCGAAGAAGACGTTGCTCTCTATCGGGACGCCTACTCGCCCTACTGGGGCGAGCCGGAGGAGCGCGTCGCGTCCGCCGCGGTCGCGCCGGTGACGGTCGAGGAGGTGCAAGCGGTCGTCCGCGCTGCGAACGCGCGCCGCATTCCGCTCTATCCAATTTCCACCGGCCGCAACCTGGCCTACGGCGGCTCGGCGCCGGTCCATTCGGGCAGCGTCGTGCTCGACTTGAAACGCATGAACCGCGTGATCGAGGTCAACGAGCGGAACGCGTACGCGCTGGTCGAGCCGGGCGTGAGCTACTTCGACCTCTACAACCACATCGAGGAGCGCGGGCTGGACCTCTGGATCGATCCGCCGGACCCGGGTTGGGGCAGCGTCATCGGCAATGCGCTCGACGGCGGCGGGGGCTGGACGGCGTATCCGTTCCGCGACCACTTCGGCGCGCATTGCGGCATGGAGGTGGTGTTGGCGGACGGCGAAATCGTCCGCACCGGCATGGGAGCGGTGCCGAACGCGAAGACCTGGCAGCAGAACAAATGGGGTTACGGCCCGTGGGTCGACGGCCTGTTCCGCCAGGGCAACATGGGCGTCGTGACCAAGATGGGCTTCTGGCTGATGCCGCGGCCCGAGGCCTACATCGCAGGCACCGCCGAGGTGTTCAACGACCGAGACATCATCCCGTTGATGGACACGTTGAATCTCCTCGAGAACCGGCACGTGGTGAACGGATCGACGCAGCTCGCCGGCGCCGCCGCCTTCGGTCAGCGCGACGCGCCGGCCTGGACGTTGACGGTGCCGATCTACGGACCGGAAAAGGTCATTCGCGCGCAGCTCGAGTACGCGCGCGCGCGCCTGGACGGCCGCGCCGAGATCGCGCTTCGCGACTACCGCGACGAGCGCGGCCGCTACGACGCCGTGGCCTCCCTCGAGATGATCGAGGCGGTCGGCGAGCGCTGGTGGCCGGCCTACTTCGGCAAGATCGCCGCAGTGCTGCCCCCGGGCGGCCGCGCGCTCGTGCAGGCGATCGTGATCGATGACGCGCTCTTTGCG
>Ga0209109_10001182_pt1 | contig 14374 bp, 11 predicted proteins | sample Rifsed10ft2_FD_184004 | JGI IMG/M metagenome (GOLD analysis project Ga0209109, IMG submission 184004) | Soil microbial communities from Rifle, Colorado, USA - sediment 10ft 2 (version 2) | ecosystem: Environmental > Terrestrial > Deep subsurface > Rock core/Sediment | place: Rifle, Colorado... | reverse complement strand
CACTCCGGTTCCGCCGGCCTGGACGAAGGAAAAGGTCGAATCGAAGCTGCGCGAATACAACATTTACAAGATGAAAGACATCACGATCCACGAGGCGGTGCCCGGCCACTACGTGCAACTGGAGACGGCCAACCGCATCAAGCCTGTCCTGCGCCGGCTCATCCGCACCGTGCTCGGCAACGGCTCTTATGTCGAGGGCTGGGCGGTCTATACCGAAAAACTTTTCGTCGAAAACGGCTACCACGGCGTCAAGTTCGAGCTGACCTACTTGAAGGGCGAGCTGCGCATGTTTGCCAACGCCATCCTTGACGTGCGGCTCCACACCATGAACATGACCGATCAGGAGGCGCTCGACCTGATGATCAAAGACACGTTTCAGGAGCGCGCGGAAGCCGAGGGGAAATTGCAGCGAGCCCAGTTGAGTTCTTGCCAGTTGCCCACTTACTTTGTCGGCTGGCGCGAATGGCTCAAGCTGCGGGATGAGTATCGCAAGGCCGCCGGAGCGAAATTCAGCCTGCTCGCCTTCCACGACGCGGCGCTCGCCGAAGGCGCCCTGCCCATGCCCATTCTTAAAAAAGTCTTGCTGACAAAACTCGAAAAAACCAGAAGCTCGGCGTCGGCCACGCAGTAGCTATTTCTCTGCAAAACCTCTGTGATCTCCGTGCCCTCTGTGGTTCATCTCTTGGTGTCCATTTTCACCGCAGAGGCGCAGAGTACACAGAGGAGCACACAGCTAATCGGCAAGGGGCATTTCCTCGGGAACTCGGTTCGTTTTTTGCCACTCGACTCTTTCGCTTCCTGGAAACTTGTTCTAATATCGTGGCTCGTTACCCGCCGCGGCTCGGCGGGGTGACCGTCCCCGAGCTTCCCATGCTTTACAAGACGCTCAGCGCCGCAGTCTTCGGCATAGATGCCTACGTGGTCGAGGTTGAGGTGGACCTCGCCCCGGGAGGCTTCGGCGGGAGCTACATCGTTGTCGGGCTGCCGGATAATGCGGTCAAGGAAAGCCGCGAGCGGATCAAGGCTGCCATCAAGAACTGCGGGTTTGATTTTCCCACGCAAAACCTGACGATCAACCTGGCCCCGGCCGACACCAAAAAAGAAGGTTCGGGCTTCGATCTGCCCATGGCGATGGGGATTCTCGGCACCGGTGGCGCCTTCTTCGGGAAAAAACTGGACCAGTACATTTTCCTCGGAGAACTTTCGCTTGACGGCGCCGTTCGCCCGGTCAAAGGCACGCTTTCGGCCGCGTTGGCGGCGCGGGAGAAAGGCATCCGCCACTTGATCGTCCCGGAGATGAACGCCCGGGAAGCGGCGGTGGTCAGCGGCGTGGACGTCTTCTCGGCCAAAAGCCTCCCCCAGGTGGTGGACATCGTGAACGCCCCCGAATCATTTGCGCCCGTGCGGGTGGATGTGAACCAGCTTCTTGCCGAGACGGGCCAATACAGCGTTGATTTCCACGACGTGAAAGGCCAGGCCCACGCCAAGCGCGCGCTCGAAGTTGCCTGTGCCGGCGGCCACAACATCATCATGATTGGCCCGCCCGGCTCGGGCAAAACGATGCTGGCCAAACGCATCCCTACCATCCTGCCGCCGATGTCTTTCGAAGAAGCGATGCAAACGACGAAAGTCCACAGCGTCGCCGGCGTGCTTGAAGATACGCGCGGGCTTGTAGGCACGCGCCCGTTCCGCTCGCCGCATCACACCATCTCCGACGCCGGGCTCATCGGCGGCGGAGTGGTGCCCCGGCCGGGCGAGGTATCCCTCGCTCACCACGGCGTGCTTTTCTTGGATGAGCTGCCGGAGTTCGACCGGAACGTGCTCGAGGTCCTGCGCCAGCCTCTCGAAGACGGCTTGGTGACGATTGCCCGGGCGGCGATGTCGCTTACCTTTCCCTCGCGGTTCATGCTCGCGGCCGCGATGAACCCCTGCCCCTGCGGCTTCTTCGGCGATCCGAACCGCGATTGCCACTGCACGCCGGCGCAGATTCAACGCTACGTCTCGAAGATTTCCGGGCCGCTGCTCGATCGCATTGACATCCACATTGACATGCCCGCGGTCAAGTACAAGGAGCTGCGCGCGCCCGTGGCCAAGGAAGGCTCCGGGGAAGTCCGCCAGCGGGTGATCGCCGCGCGCAAGACTCAGCTCGAACGCTTCCGCGACGAAGCTCCGTCCGGAAAGCCGTCGCGACAAACTTCCGGGCTGGCCCGGATTTTCTCAAATGCCCAGATGCCGCCCAAACTCATCCGCAAATATTGCGAGATCGGCGCCGATGCCGACCGCATGCTCGAAGCCGCCATCACCCGGCTGGGCCTTTCCGCCCGCGCCCACGACCGCATTCTGAAAGTCGCCCGCACGATTGCCGACCTCGACGCCTCTCCCAACCTTGAATCGAAGCACGTCTCCGAAGCCATCCAATATCGGACATTGGACCGGAGTTATTGGGCGTGAGAAACACTGCTCGTGTCGTTCCAACTGACTGGGCCTGGTGGAATCTACCAGATGATTCCCACGGGCAGAAGCCCATGGGCTGAACGTGAGCGCCATGTTGTTCCCTCTGTTCGTGAATGCAGTGTTGTCCCTCTGTTCAGCCCAGCGGCTTCCGCCGCTGGGCGAGACACAATGAGTCGGAATGGCACCAGCCTCTCTCCTCATGTGCTTCCAGCGTATCATGGTGGGTGACGAGGGTTCCCCATGCAGCTCTACCTGGTGCAACATGCTCAGGCCAAGAACGAGGCGGAAGATCCGCAACGCTCCCTGACCCAGGAAGGCAAACAGATTGCCCTCCGCATGGCCGGTTTTGCCGCCCGGCGCAATATCACGGTCGCTGAAATCTGGCACAGCGAAAAGCTGCGCGCCCGGCAGACGGCCGAAATATTTGCTGAAGCGATTCCTCCCCAAGCCGGCATGCATGAAAAGCCGGGCCTGGGACCACTGGAGGACGTTACACCTCTTGTATCAGCGCTCGCCGGAGCCAGGGACAATCTCATGATCGTAGGCCACCTGCCCCACCTGAGCCGTCTCGCCTCTCGTTTGCTTTGCCAGGACGAAACCAAAACCATTGTGGCTTTCCAGATGGCGGGAATTGTCAGGCTGGACAGGGAAGGGGCTGGAGAGTGGTCGCTGCGATGGATCGTGGCGCCGGAACTGGTCGCCTAGCTTAGAAAATAGAAATTAGAAAAGAGAAAAGAGGGGCAACCGCGCCGGCGCGCCACTATTTTCTATTTTCCATTTTCTCTTTTCTGCCTCTCCGACACGATCATTCCGCCCGTATCGAGCTGCTTGAGTGGCAGGTTCAGCTCTTTGAGTTTTGGCTCGAGGGCGTTCCGGTCGCCGACCACGAGAATCATGAGGTGATCGGGGTCGAGGTATTGCCTGGCGACGCGCCGGGCGTCCTCAAGGCTGACCGCCTCCACCCTCTGTTGGAAGCTCTCGAAATAATCCTCAGGCAGGTCGAACAGGACCATTTCCCACAGCCTGCTGGCAATCTGGGCCGGCGTCTCGAAACCGCGGGGATAGCCGCGGATGATGGCTGCCTTGGCGGCGTCAAGTTCCGACAAGCTAATGGGTCGCTCGCTGCGAATCTCGCGGAATTCTTTGAGGATTTCCTGAATGGCCTCCCGCGTGACGGCGGTTTCGACGCTGCCGCCCGCCAGCAGGTTCGAAGGCCCCCGCAGCCAGTCGAAGCGCGACTGAAAACCGTAGCTGTAGCCGCGCCTCTCCCGCAGGTTCATGTTCAGCCGGCTGACAAACTGCCCGCCCAGCACGGCGTTCATCACCACCAACGGGAAATAATCGGGATGGTTGCGCGGGACCGTCACATGGCCGGCGCGCAAGACCGACTGCGCTGCTGCCGGTTTGTCCAGAAGATAGACGCAGGTGGGTTGCCGGAGGCCCGCCATGTTATCGGCGGGCTTGTCTGACATCACTGCGGGCATCACCGCCGGCCCATCCCAACCTCGCCGCTCCCCGAGGGCCTCGCTCTGGAGGCTTGGTGTGAAGGCTGCTTCCACTTCCGCCGCGGCCTCGTCGAGCGTAGTGTCTCCCACCAGGATGAGCACGGCCCGCTCCGGGCGGTAGTGGGCGCGATAGAAGCTTTCCATCTGCTCGAGCGTCACCTGGCTCACGAACGCCTGGGTGCCTTCGATGGGGTGCCCGTAGGGGGAATCGTTCCCATAGAGCACGCCGAGGGATATCTGGTTCGCAAGCGCCGCAGGGTTATCCTTCAGGCGCAGCAGTTCTGTCAGTTGCTGCTCGCGGACGCGCTCCAGCTCGATGGCCGGAAAGCTTGCCTGCTGGACGACATCGGCAAAAAGCTCGAGCGCCTTCGGCCAATGCTTCTTGAGCGACTCGATGACGACCAAGCTTTCATCGCGGTCGGCGCGGGCTTCGAGCCTTGCCCCGATGAACTCAAGTTCCGAGGCCAACTCGATGCTGCTTCGCGTCGCCGTGCCTTCATCGAGCATCGTGGCGACCATCGTCGCCAGGCCCGGCTGATCGTTCGGATCGGCGGCCGCCCCCGCCTTGACGAGCAGCAGAGCCACCATGACCGGAAGCTTGTGCTTTTCCACTAGAACGATTTCGAGCCCGTGAGCGAGCCCCGATTTCATCGAGGCGAGTTTCTTCCGCTGTATCTTCGGGAGAGAGAACGGCGGGGTAGCTGCCGGAGCGGGTTGCCGGCTGCGGTCGCCCACTGTCACCTTTCCCACAGCCTGGGATTGAGGCCGCGGGGGTTTTCCTTCAGCGTCCTCCCCAGGCGCATTCACCACCAGCGGCTCACCGCGCCCGTCTCCTTCCGTGCGAGCTTTTCCCGATCCTATCGGGACGGTTGCCGTAAGCGGCACCACGCTCAGGTTCACGCGGCCATTGCTCAAATAGATGCTTGCTGCCCGCTGGACGCCCGACGCGTCCACCCGGAGGTATCGTTCGATATCCTTCTCGATGTGGCCTGGATCGCCGAGAAAAACGTTGTAGCGATTGAGCGCGTCCGCTCGACCGCCGAATCCGCCAATTCTCTCTAGCTGTTCTACAAAAAACGTTTCGAGCTTATTCCGCGCCCGGCCGATCTCCTCTTCCGTTGGCGGCGCCAGCTTCAGTTCCTCGATTCGCTCGTCAATTGCCGCTTCGAGCTCGGCGGTCGAGTGGCCGGGTTTTGCGGTGGCGACAATCTGGAACTGCCCGGCGATCTCTTGCGAGAATTGAGCCACGCTCACCTCTTGCGCGATTTGTTTTTCATAGACCAGCGACCGGAAAAGGCGGGAGCTCTTGCCATCGCCGAGAATGTAAGCCAGTATTTCCATCTCCGGCTCGTCCGCTTCAAACTGTGGCGGCGACGGCCACACAAGATAAAGCCGCGGCAACTGGACGCGGTCTTCCGCACCGATCCGCTTCTCGGCCGTAAGCCTCGGCAACCAGCGCTCGACCCGGGTGAAGGGCGGCCCGGGCGGAATTTCCGCAAAGTACTTTTCGACGAGCTGCCTTGCCTCGTCCGGCTGGAAGTCGCCGGCCAGCGCCAAACTGGCATTCGACGAGGTGTAGTACGTGCGAAAAAATTGCTCGATGTCTTCGAGCGAAGCGCGCTCGAGGTCTTCCTCGGTGCCGATGGTAAGCCAGGAATAGGGGTGCTCGGGCGGGAAAAGCGCCTCGCAGAGGATTTTCGGAGCCAGCCCATAGGGGCGGTTTTCGTAGGTCTGCCGGCGCTCGTTCTTGACGACTTCTCGCTGGTTTGAGAATTTCTTTTCGTCGAGCGCATCGAGCAGAAAGCCCATGCGGTCGGATTCGAGCCAGAGCGCCAGTTCGAGAAAATTCGACGGCACTGTTTCCCAGTAGTTTGTCCGGTCGCAACTCGTCGAGCCATTCAAAACCCCGCCCGCCTCTTGCACCGGCCGGAAATACTCTCGGGCGTGCTTCGAACCCTGAAACATCATGTGCTCGAAGAGATGGGCGAAGCCGGTGTTGCCGCGCTTTTCGTCCTTCGAGCCGACGTGATACCAGATATTGACCGCCACCACCGGGATGGAGTGGTCTTCGTGAAGAATTACTTCCAGTCCGTTCGCTAACTTGTATGTCTCAAACGGAACCTTGAGCATTCTCACCTCGCCTCGGCCGAGACAGGCCACGGCGGGAATCCATCGCCGATGACAAAACTCAAGTTTCGCACGAGTGCCCCGGCCTGAGCAAACTCCTGAGCAACTCAGGAATCGAGCGACGTATTGCAATTGCTCATGAATTGCTTGTGTTGAGGGATCTGTCTCTTGGCAATCTGCTGGCGTCGGCTCAATTTGGCGGGTGGGGCTTAGTCTTGCTAATGGAACGATTCCCCCACGCAGCAGAGAGCGCTGGATGGGGCACCCGGCAGAGCCTGACTAGAAGTTTTGCAGATGCTCCATGGTTTCTTCGACTATCTGAGGCGGCAAGTTTCCGGAATATAGAGTGCCTGTCACTGTTTGGCTAAGCAAACTCCTTTTGTGGTGCTGGATCTCAGTGTTCATAAAGTAAGGGATAGTCATAATTATCAGGGAATCTCCCGGGTAAATGATTTTCCCCTTTTCCCTCTCAGTGACTCTAAATAGGCGGTGCGTGGAAGTTCTGCGGTCGGGTACTTCGATACCATAATTGTTGATGTTGGTTCAGGAACCCGTCCGGGAAGAACACATCAACTTGATAATCCTGAATTTTAGTCAAGCCGGAATTGGTAAGGGTGACCACGAGCTGATAATCATGCTGCTCTCCAGTAATTTTCACCTCCTGGTAGTCGAGGGCTATCTGCAGTGGCGAGATGCTTACCGGGCCCAGTTGCCCCCATATGCGGAGAGTTCGACGAAGGTGTCCCAACACTTCGCCACTGCTCTGGAAAAGCGTGGGATTTAGTTGGAGCTTGTCCCGCATTCCTTCCCTAGCGATGTCGGTATGAATGTATGCTGCAACGCGGAGATCCCGCCCTAGAACCTGAGTTAGGAACGCCGCGATGGCAATTTCCTGTTCTATCCAGATAGAAGCTCGGGTGTGCTGGTGACCGTCTGGGAAGGTTACAATTCCGCGGGGATGCATGATGACGATGAGGCCGGCACATCGATTTAGGGCGCCCAATATGTTCTTTGTGAGCCCCTCAAGACTGCTCTGGTTCTCAGCAAAATAAGGTTCGCAAGAGGTCAGTTCCCTCACGAGCTTGCAAACCGCTGTTCCGAGTTCTTTTTCTTCTTCCGTGACCTGCCCACAGGATATGAAAATAGTCGATCTTTCGGCCATCGGGGATTCTCCGGGTCCTTGAGTTAGTGCCTCCCTGCCGGGCACGGGGCGGCTAAAGAATCTGATTGACTCTATAGCACAGTTGCCCCGAACTTTTCAGGGGATCTGTCTGCCGAAATCCTCTCGACGAATGCGGGCGCAAGTTGCTAACCTTTGAAGCTAAAAAGACCATGGTGGGTGGCCCATCCTCTCCCGAAGCTTCGGGACCGGATCGTCGGGACGGGGCTGGGGCCTAGTTATCTTGATAGAAAACTCCCCCACCCAGCGCACAACCCGCCAAGGCGGGGATGGGGCACCCAGCTTAGTACTCATGTCGTCATTCTCAGGTCGCCGAGGCAACCGAGGAATCTCTCTTCACGGCAAGATCCTTCACTTCGTTCAGGATGACATCATTGTTGTCACTTCGTTCAGTGCGACACCGACGTATATCCCGAGTACTTTATGAAACCGGTTCAGGGCAGGATGGCAAACACGCGCACGGCCCCGCCCGAGCCGCCCTCGAGCTTGATGGGCGCGGCCACGAGAAAGGCGCCTTTGGGAGGGATTTTTTCCATCGAGGCCAGGTTCTCGAGGTGGTAGAGACCGGCGGCGTGGGTCAAGCGGTGCACCTCGAAATTTTTTGAGGGGCCGAAGTCCACGCTCAGCGTGTCAATGCCGACACCGGAGATTTTTCGTTCCTTCGTCAAAAATTCGGCTGCGTCCACGGCAAAGCCTGGAAAGTGCATGAGTCCGGCGGGGTCGGTGTTGCGGTAGCGTCGAGCGTCGGGCCAGCGCGCGGCCCAGCCGGTGCGGGCGAGCACGATCGCTCCCTCGGGAATCCTGCCCCATCGCCGTTCCCAGGCCTGCAAATCGGTGCGCGTCAGGCGATAGTCGGCATCGCCAGCAACTTTTCGCTCGATATCCACCACCACGGCCGGGCCGATCAAGCGCTGCGCGGCAATCTGGTCCACCGTCGCTTGCCCCTCGATGAAGTGTGCCGGCGCGTCCATGTGCGTCCCGTAATGTTCGAGGGAGCAAAAGCTCCGAGTGAAGTAGCCGTCTTTCTCGAACGTAGCTTTCGCCGTCGCCACAAAGGGGCGGTCATCACCGGGCCAGGCAGGCAAATGATCGTTCACGGCGTAGCTTAGGTCCACCACCTGCGTTTGGCCGGACGGCACTCCCGCCAGACGGTCGGGCACGCGCCGGGCGGCCCAGGCGGCGTAAATGGCGACGAGGATCAACACCAGGAAAGAAAGCAAGGCCAACCAGCGTCGCATGGGCACCTCCCTACAAAACCGAAAATCGAAACTCGAAAATCGAAAAACGATATCGCCGACCGGCGACCATAGACCAGAAAAACCCTCTCCTACCTACTTTTTTTCTATTTTCCAGTTTCCGTTTTCTGCCCCTTCCAGCCGGGGCCGCGAAGGGCTCGCCCCGGCCGCGCGGCAGTTACCATGCCGTCGTCGAGCACAATCTGCCCGTTTACTATGACGTACCGAACTCCCTCAGAAAACCGGTGGGGCTTCTCAAACGTGGCGAGGTCGCGGATTTTCTCCGGATCAAAAACGGCAACGTCCGCCGCCATTCCCACGCGGAGCTGCCCGCGGTCCTGGAGGCCGACCCGCTGGGCCGGCAGCGAGGTCATTTTGCGGATGGCCTCTTCGAGCGGCATCAGTTTTTGCTCGCGCACGTAGCGGCCCAGCACCCGGGGGAAGCTCCCGTAGCTTCGCGGATGAGGGTTGGCCTCGCCCAGAATGCCGTCGGGCCGTACCGCCGGGTAGTCGGTATCGAGGCTTGTCCAGGGCTGCTTCAGGGCGAACTGAACGTCCGGCTCGGACATGACAAAGTAAATGGCGCCGGTCTTGCCCTTGTCCTCAATGAGGATGTTGATGGCCGCTTCGACCGGATCTTCCTTTCGCATGGCAGCGATTTCGGAAAGCCGCTTTCCCTGGTAGAGCCGCAAAGCCGGATTCAGCACCGATGAAACCATCACGCCGGATGCGCCGCCGGAGGCCAGGTAGAGATTCTCGAAGGCGCCTTTCTGCCGGAGCACCGCCTGGCGGATTTTGCGGCGCTGGGCCGGGTCGCGGAGCCGTTCGAGCATGCGCTCGTCCCCGCCCTCGCGCGTCCCTGGCGGCAATATGGTTCGCAGCGAGGTCGCAGCGGCGATGTACGGATAGAGGTCAGCGGCAATGTCCACTCCCCCGTCGCGAGCCCGCTCGATTTTTTCGACTACAAGCGGCATCTTGCCCCAATTCTTTTGCCCGGACACCTTGAGATGCCAGATCTGGACGCGAACGCCGGCTTCGCGGCCGATGCGGATGGCTTCCTCCAGGGCATCCAGCACGCCGGCCTGTTCGTTGCGGATATGCGAGATGTATATGCCGCCGTACTTCCCGGCAACTCGAGCCAGCTCGATGAGTTCTTCGGTGGAGGAGAAAATGGCGGGCACGTACATGAGCGAGCTTGAAACGCCCAGCGCTCCCTGGCGCATTGCCTCCTCCACAAGCGCTTTCATCTGGTCGAGTTCGGCCGTCGTGGGTTTGCGATCCTCGGCGCCCAGGACATACAGCCGCACCTGAGTGGCGCCGACAAACGTGGCCAGGTTGATGGCAATGCCTTGTTTTTCGAGCCGCGTGAAGTACTCGTCGAGAGTTTTCCAATCGGCGCGGATGCCATAATGGTCGAGTTCCGGCTGAAGGTCTTTGAGCGTGCGGTCATTCACCGGGGCCGGCGATTCGCCCTCGCCGGTGATCTCGGTGGTGATCCCCTGGCGAAGTTTGCTTTCCGCGCGTGAGTCCACCAGCAGCGTGTATTCGGATTGGCCGAGCATGTCCAGGAAGCCGGGCGAGACAATCATCCGGCCGGCATCAATCGTGCGCTTGGCCGGCTGGCCAGCCAGCTTGCCGATGGCGGCGATTCGTCCGTCGCGGATGCCGACGTCACCGTAAAACCAGGGGTTGCCGCTGCCGTCCACAATCTTGCCGTTGATGATGAGAATGTCGAAATCAGCGCTGGAGGCAGAGGAAACAAAGGAAGCAAGGAAGCAAAGGAGGCAGAGGAAAAGAACCAACTGTCGCGTCTTTTTCATGGAAGCTCCGGCAAAAAAGAAAATGGTCGGCGGTATGTTACGCGAAAGAGCCGAGCTACGGTAGCCGTCTCACCCGCCGGCGGGGCAATGGTTGGTAGCTGTCTGCCCGCGAACGGCGATGGAGGGTAAGAGCGAAATGCCAACAGCTACGTCCCTGCGGGCTCACCGTGCCGGCTAGCAGCAGCCTACTGAGCAGGCGCTAACTAAGCAGGCTCAAGCCCAGCGGCGGGACGTAGCCGGACATGCGGAGGATCTCCGCGTATTCCTCTTCCGCCAGCGGCGAGACGGCCAACCGTGATTTGGCCAGGAATTTCATCCGGCGCAGCCGCCGGTTGGTCTTCAATTCCACATAGGGTACCGAGCGCGGCAGTTTTTGCACGGCGCGCAAGTTGACGATCAACTGTTTGCCGGCCGCGTCATGCGGGTTGGGGTAGGAGTCAGAGGCCGCTTCGGCCATCGCATAGACCAGTTTATCCGGCGCGCCATGGTAGCAAAGGACCTTGTCGCCCTTCTTGACCTGCTTCATATAGCGCAGGGCATCGGAGTTCTTCATCCCGTTCCACATCTCCTTGCCCTTGACGAACAGCGTATCCCAGTGGTAGCGGCCCGGGTCGGAAAGGAAAAGCCAGTAGCGAGCCATTCTCACTCACCCCCGAACATCAAAGTGGGGTTACCGCTAAAACAAAAAGGAGACGAATGAAGGTCGTGCGCATTCGTCTCCGGTGCAGGATGCCGGCTTGCCCCTCTCTCCGCCGGGCAGCCTCCCTGCTCAGGTTTCAATTTCGACCAAAACACTATCGCCTTCAATTTTCACTTCGTAGGTCGGCACCTTAAGAGCGGCGTTCGTGGCAACCTGGCCGGTCTTGACATCATATTGCCAGCCGTGCCAGGGGCAGGTGACGACGTTTGCTTCGAGCATGCCCACGCCGAGCGGTCCGCCGCGATGCAGGCAGGTGTTGTCAATCGCGTAGATCGAGCCCTCCACATTGGCCAGCGCCACCGATTTCCCATCCACCTGAAATTCGCGAATGGTTCCTGGCGGCAGATCCACCAGTTTGGCCGCTCGCGCGTACTTGGGCATCGCCCGGCTCCTTTCTTCCCACCCGTCCCGATGCATCGGGACGGGCAAAATCTGGATGCATGCGGTTAGCGAGGATTCATGGTCTGGGCGACCATGACGCCCTTCTTGAATTCCTCCACCATGCCCTCATCGAGATGCACTTCCGTGGGCCGCTTCGCCAGCGACATCTGGTCAATCTTGTCCTGCAGCTTCAGCAGGCCGTAGAAAAGGTTTTCTGGGCGAGGCGGGCAGCCGGTCACGTAAACGTCCACCGGGACAATCTTGTCCACGCCCTGAAGGACGCTGTACGTGTTGAACGGCCCGCCCACGCTCGAGCAGGCTCCCATGGAAATGCACCACTTCGGTTCGGGCATCTGCTCCCAGATCCGCCTCAGCACCGGCCCCATCTTCAACGTCACCGTCCCGGCAACAATCATCAAATCCGACTGACGCGGCGACGGACGGAAAACTTCAGCGCCGAACCGGGCAATATCGAAGCGCGAGGTGGAGCTGGCAATCATCTCAATCGCGCAACAGGCCAGCCCGAAAGTCAGCGGCCAGAGCGCCGATTTGCGCGCCCAGTTGAAGACATAGTCCACCGTGCTGATGACAAAATTCTTTTCGAAGCGATTCTCCAGATAACCCATCTTGTTTTCCTGCAAAATCAGTATAGCATAGACGTTGCTCCAGGCAAAAAATCGGGGCTGTATTTCGATAAGTCCTATCTTTGCAAATACTTAGAGCTGTCGGCCCCATTCTATTCTGGAGGTTCGGTACACGCCCTTTCCCAGGCCTCGGATTACTCCGGCTTGCTTCCGAAAACCAGCAACGCCCCTTCCTCTTGAAATTTTCGCAATTCTTCGGCGTCCTTGAACCACTGGCCGTGGTATTCGCGGGGCACGGGGCGATCATCCACGATGCGGCGGTGACCGGTCTCGACAAACCCGGCTTGCTTGATCAGGTCGCACCACTCATCGCCGCTCAGGAGATGCGTGGGCGGAAGCAAAGGCACCCACTGGTGGGTATAGATATTCTCCTTGTACAGGTTAATGAGAATCCAGGCGCTCCCGCCCGGCCGGAGCACGCGAAAAATTTCGCGCAAAGCTTTAGCCGGGTCAGGCCAATAGTAGGCTGACTCGACCGAAAACGCCTTGTGAAAAAAGTCGCCATTCCAGGGAATTTGTTCGACGCCGCTCGCAAGGAACATGACGTTCAGGAGGTCGCGGTAATGGCGCCGCGCTCGCCCGATCATTTCATCGGACACGTCCATGCCGACCACCTGGCCCTGGGTGACGATCTGCGCCAGCAGCGCGCTGGTCCAGCCCGAGCCGCAACCCAGGTCGAGGATGCGATCGGTAGCCTCAATGCCCATGAGCGGAAGCGTCTTCTCGGTGATGCGGAGATGCTCCTGCTGCATCTCGTCGCCGCGGCCGGCGCTGGCCCAGCGGTTGAATTCTTCCCGCAGCAAATCCTCAGGACGGTTCGGCATCGCCCAGGCATTCTATCTTGGCCTCCGCCGGCCGGCAAACCGGTTGCGTTGTCCCATTTCTCTTCCCGAGGTAATATCGCTGCCCGCGCGTGATCTTCCCTGGAGGCGGTGATGAAGATTGAGCCCTTCCTGATGGAACGGATGCAGTCCACCTGGGAAAATGTCGTTCGCTACAACCTTTCCGAAAGCGGTGTCCACCCCATTCCGCTCGGTGAGCTGGTGAGCCAGGAACAGCTCCAAGCGATGCTGGCCACGGGGCTCGGCTACAGCCAGTCCAACGGCACCGAAGAGTTGCGGAGCATCATCGCCGCCGGCTATGCGGGTGCCACCCTGGACAACATCCTGGTGACCACCGGCTGCTCCGAGGCCAATTTCGTTGTCACCTGGGCGATGCTCGAGCCGGGTGACGAACTCCTCCTGATGCTTCCGAATTACATGCAAATCTGGGGACTCGCCCGGAGCCACGGCGCCACGGTCGAGCCGCTCCGCCTGCGCGAGGAGACCGGATGGCGCCTGGATCTCGATGCATTGCGCGCGCTCATCACCCCGCGCACCAAGCTGATCGCCATCTGCAACCCGAACAATCCCACGGGCGCAATCCTGGATGAGGCGGAGATGGAAACGATCTCGAACCTGGCCAGTAAAGCTGGCTGCTGGATTTTGGCGGATGAGGTTTACCAGGGAGCCGAACTCGACGGCCGCACCACGCCCAGTTTCTGGGGTCGCTACGAGCGCGTCATCATCACCAACGGCCTCTCGAAGGCCTATGGCCTGCCCGGCATCCGCACGGGCTGGGTGGTGGCGCCGGCGGATTGGATTGCGCGGCTCTGGGCCTATCACGACTACCTCACCATCGGCCCCAGCACGCTGAACGATTTCTTGGCGCGCATTGCCCTCCATCCCCAACGCCGCCCCAGGATCGTCGAGCGCACGCGGCGCATCCTGCAAAGCAATCTTCCGGTTTTGAAAGCCTGGATGGCCGCGCACGGCGAGATGTTTACCTGCATTCCGCCACGCGCCGGCGCCATCGCCTTCATGAAGTACCACCTGCCCGTCAACTCCACCGAGCTGGTGGAGAAGATCCTGCACGAAAAGAGCGTCTTGATTGTCCCGGGCGATCATTTCGGGATGGATCGCTACCTCCGCATCGGCTATGGAGCCGAGCCCGATTATCTGCGGGCCGGGTTGGATTTGATCCACGAAGTCCTCTTGGAAGTTTCGGCGGCGCGGGCCACCCAGAGGGCGACCTGAGCCGGGCGGCTATTCTGGGGCTCGAAAATCGAAACTCGAAAAGCGAAAATCGTTTATGCAGATGCGGGTCTCAGGCGGCAGCTTTTCTGTAATCCCCGGCAAATAGCGGCATTGCGGCAACCTTATCGAAATTTCGCTTGCCCTAGGGCGGATGTTGTTGTACAAACTGGGCACTCGATGTTCTTCGAGTCCTGCTCGGGACAAGTGAAGAAATTGGCACCAGTCGCGTCGTCCCGCGTTCGCTTGAACCGAC
>Ga0209109_10001180_pt1 | contig 14387 bp, 12 predicted proteins | sample Rifsed10ft2_FD_184004 | JGI IMG/M metagenome (GOLD analysis project Ga0209109, IMG submission 184004) | Soil microbial communities from Rifle, Colorado, USA - sediment 10ft 2 (version 2) | ecosystem: Environmental > Terrestrial > Deep subsurface > Rock core/Sediment | place: Rifle, Colorado... | reverse complement strand
CATTCCTAACAAGCCCATCCGCTACGTCGTCAATACACACCATCACTTCGATCACTCCGGTGGCCTGCGCACGTATCTTGCGATGGGAACAACAATCGTCACGCATCCGGCGAATCGCGACTTCTACGTCAATGTGATGCTCCGTCCCGGCTTGCGCACGCTGCAGCCCGACCGGCTCTCGGAGTTCTATCCGATGTACATGACCAGCCGGCGGCCCATGCGCATCGAAACCGTGGGCGAAAAATACGTGATCAGCGACGGCGTGCGCACCCTGGACGTGTACCCGATGACCGGTCTGGTGCACGCGCAGTCCATGCTGGCCGCCTATCTGCCCAAGGAAAAAATCCTGCTGAACGCGGACCTGTACACGCCGCCGGCGCAAGGCACGACAGCGGCGCCGACCACGCCCGGCATGAGGTCGTTGCAAACCAACATCACGCGGCTGAAGCTGGACGTCGCGCAGCACATCCCCATCCACGGACGAGTCGGCACACAGGAGGAGTTCGCGCAGCTCATTAGCAGGACGCCGGCACCTTAGCGAGCGGCGTTCCGTACATCCTTCTTCAGCAGCCTCGCGGAATCTGCGCCCTGGGCGGAGTGAGCAACACGTCACTCCGCCCAGGGCGCAAGCCTTTTCACGACCCGTCGAGCGCCGGCGCGCCGCCCGCTGCACCCGTCACGTGGCTACGGCAGTTCGCAAACCCATTCCAGGAAGTCGCACCGAAGGTCTCGCTAATCACCGCGTTGGCGGCGTTTTCGCGCCTATGTTAGACTGCGTTTCACGGTGCGCCCGTAGCTCAGCTGGATAGAGCGTCTGGCTACGAACCAGAAGGTCGGGAGTTCGAGTCCCCCCGGGCGCACCACTGACTTGATGTTCTTCGTTTACGTCCTCCGCAGTGACACCACGGGCAGGCACTACGTGGGGTTCGCTTCCGACCTAGTTCAGCGCCTTGGCCAACACAATACCGGGATCACCAAATCCACCAAGAATCGCGGTCCCTGGAAGCTGGTCTATCAGGAGGCGCTCCAGACACGTTCTGCCGCCATAAGACGCGAACGGTATCTGAAATCAGGGCAAGGGCGCGAGAAACTGAAGCGGATTCTCTCACGCCCCGCTGGATAGAGTCCGCCTGCGGCGGAAACCAGAAGGTCCGGTGTTCGAATCACCGCGGGCGCACCACTGATCTGATGTTCTTCGTTTATGTCCTCCGCAGTGAAACCGCGAACGAAAGCCTCCGTTGCAAGATATCGTTTGGACACAATCGAAGGCCGCTGGGCTACCGGGGACGATACGTCAGAGTTAGAGTTTACCAGCTAGTTGCTGCCGCCTCGGGCGCGGCGCCATGGCATCGCTTCTATGAACCACTCGGGCGCCACGAAACCAATCCACCAGAATGTCGTAATGGCAGGCGTGGGACTTGCGAGCTTTGCCGGCCTGCTACTGGAACTAGCTCTGACGCGTCTGTTCTCGGTTGTGCTTTATTACCATTTTGCATTCTTGGCGATATCACTGGCCATGCTGGGGCTCGGGGCGGGCGGCGTCTTCTGCTTCCTGTGGCGCGACTGGCTGGCAAAGTGGGGGATTCGCAGATTGTCGAGCATGATCTCCCTGCTCAATGCCTTGGCGGTGTTGTTCGCTTTGTGGGTCACGCTGAACACCCGCGTGTTCCTGGTACTGGAGACGAAGAGCGTCTTGCGCCTGGCCGCCCTTTACCTAAGTGCAGCGATTCCCTTTTTCTTTACTGGACTGCTGCTTTCATTGGTGTTCGCTCGCCAGAGCAAGAATATTGCGCGGCTTTACGGTGCGGATCTGATCGGCGGCTCTCTCGCCTGCCTGGCGATCGTGCCGATGCTGAATACGCTCGGGGGGCCGAACACCGTCCTGTGCGCGGCTGTGGCCATGGCCGCGGCCGCGGCGGTTTGGGCCGGAGCAGGAGTCCGGCGCAGAGTGGCCATGGGCATTGCCGTATCGCTCGTTGCTCTGCTTGCGGCGAACCACTCGCACATCCTGATCGACGTCGTATATGCAAAAGGGCAGTTGGCCAACGACGATTCTACGGAATTTTCCAGGTGGAATGCGATCTCGCGGGTGGAAGTGAATCGTTGGAACAACGACAAGTGGATTCAAATTGATGCAGATGCAGCCACCATGATCGTCAGTACAGACCCAGGGGAGCCAATTGCAATCTCGGGCGCAGCCCTGCCCAATTTGCTTCGGCCTCGAGGCGACTACGCAATCATTGGTCCGGGCGGAGGAGTCGATGTGCTTGGCGCTGTAGCCAGCGGGAGCCAGAAGGTTGTGGGCATCGAAATCAATCCCACGATTGCCAACGTAGTAATGCGCGGGCTATACGCGGATTACTCCCATCACCTTTATGACCTTCCGCAGGTACAAATTCACGTTGGCGAAGGACGGGCATGGATACGAAGCAGCCAGGATAAGTTCGACGTCATTCAGATGACGCTGGTGGACACCTGGGCTTCCACATCCGCCGGCGCGTTTGCCTTGAGCGAGAACAATCTTTACACCGTGGAGGCTTTCAACGAATATTTCGATCACCTGAAACCCGATGGATTCATCGCCATCACCCGATGGGAGTTCACACAACCAAGGGAGGCGTTGCGAGTCGTGTCTCAGGCGATTGAAGCGTTCCATAGAATGGGAGTTGACGACGTTCGGAAATATTTTATTGTTGTGGCCAACGCTCAATTGAGTGCCAGCGGTCAGCAGGTTACGGTCATCGCCAAGAAAACACCGTTTACCATCGGTGAGGAACGGACCGCCTTACGGCACGTACAGGCTGCGCCGGACAGCTTTCCCCTTTACACTCCATTCGCGTACGGCAGTCCGGAGGAAAGCGCCCTCTGCGGCACCCTGCAAACTCCGGATGAAACGGCAGGCTGCATCGAGCTTGACTTGGCCCACATGACTGAGAATCGACCGCTGCCGCGCGAAACGGTGGCCCCTTTCCAGCATCTCATCACATTGCCGTGGGCGGGCACTGCAGGCGGATATGGCGATAGTCCGCGAAGTGCATTCATTCGGGACTATCCATTTGAGATCGCGCCGGTCACGGACGATGCTCCGTTCTTTTTCTTCACCTTCAAGACTCGCCAAGCACTGCGGGCACTCCTCGCTGGTGACTTTCTCTCCAGCATCGACTGGAAAAACAATATCGGTCTGGCAGTTCTCGGAATGACGTTGATCATTTCTGTCGTGGCAGTGCTTTCCTTCCTGATTGGGCCGCTGGCATTCTCCAAAGCGGCGACAAAGGAATCTGTCACGCCGCTGCTGTACTTTGTTGCTGTTGGTTTGGGATACATTCTCGTGGAGATCGCGCTGATCCAGCGATTCGTACTGTTCCTGGGGCATCCTACGTATGCCCTGACCGTCGTTGTGTTCCTAATGCTGCTTTCGAGTGGCATCGGCAGCGTGGCGTCAAGACGCTGGTTAAATGAAACCCACAAAGTTCGCTTCGTGTTGGGGGTAATCGCAGGCGTTGTTATGCTGTACGTCGTGGTATTGCACGCCCTGCTGAGTACATGGGTGGCGTTGTCTTTCTTCAGCAAGCTGCTGCTGAGCGCATCTCTCCTTCTGCCTTTGGGCTTTCTAATGGGAATGCCGTTTCCTACAGGCCTGCGGGCCATCGCAAGCGGGAGAGCAACTTCCGCAGGGGACGCGGTGCAGTTGCACCCGCGCGAAGCTGGGGGCATGGCGATCGAGTGGGCATGGGCGCTCAATGCTGCGTCCAGTGTCTTGGGGTCCGTGCTTGCTGTAACGCTTTCTCTGCATTTCGGCCTCAATGCGACCCTCGGTTGCGCCGCAGGCGCCTACCTCCTTGCGCCAGCCTTCACCCTGCAATGGCGAAAGCGCCAGCATCCACTTCCGTACGTAGATACCACGAACTCCGAAATCTTGGTTCCACTCTAATCCCCGCCGACGCCGATTGACCGCGGTGCCCTCCGGGGTACAATGCCGCGCGATGGCGCACGCACGCCGAACTCGCACTCCGCGCAGGGCCGCTAGCAGGTCGCGGCGCTGGCCGGTGAACCTCGATGAATTCGAGCCCGCCGCCAAGCGCCGGGTGACGCCGATGGCCTACGCCTATATCGCCGGGGCGGCTGGTGACGAGCAGACCATGCGGCGGAATCGCGAAGCGTTCGCCGCCATTCGCCTGAAGCCGCGCGTGCTGGTGGACGCAAGCCATCTCGACACGCGCATCGAGTTACTCGGACGAAAACTGGACTTCCCCATCCTGCTGGCTCCCGTCGCCTATCACAAACTGGCGCACCCGCAGGGCGAACTGGCCACGGTTCGCGGGGCAGGAATGGCCGGCACGGTGCTGATTGTAAGCACCTACGCCACAATCGCCCTCGAGAAAATCGCCAAGGCCGCGGGCGGCCCGCTATGGATGCAGCTCTACGTGAATCCGGATCGCACCTTCACGCGGGAACTGGTGCGTCGCGCCGAGGCCGCCGGGTACGGCGCGCTCTGCCTGACCGTGGATTCGCCCGTATTCGGCACGCGCAATCGCGAGGAGCGCGCCGGTTTCCGCCTGCCCGCCGGAGCCAAAGCGGAGAACATGAGGCCGCTGGGGCGAGTGGTGCAAAAAAACCTCCACGCCGCCACGGACGGCGTTTACAGCCCCATCGTGGATCCATCTCTGCAATGGAAAGACGTTGACTGGCTCTGCTCCTTCGCAAAATTGCCCGTGGTCCTGAAGGGCATACTGGCGCCGGAAGACGCCCGTCTGGCCGTCGAGCACGGCGCCGCCGCAATCATTGTCTCGAACCACGGCGGCCGGAACCTGGATACGGTGCCGGCGACCATCGAGGCCTTGCCCGGCGTGGTGCAAGCCGTGCAGGGACGCATCCCAGTGCTGCTCGATGGCGGCATCCGCCGTGGCACCGACGTGCTGAAGGCGCTGGCGCTGGGCGCGCAGGCGGTGCTCATCGGCAGGCCGTACATCTGGGGACTGGCCGTGGGCGGCGCGGCCGGAGTGGCCGAAGTCGTTCGCATCCTGCGCGATGAATTCCGCTCCGCGATGGCGCTGTGCGGCACGCCCAGCCTGGCGCGAATTACCCGTGAAGCGCTGTGGCGCGATTAGCGGCTAAGAAAGAGAAAGCCCCCGGGTCGCTGGGGCAGACCCGAGGGCTGTTGGGGGTTGAGGGGGACCGGTAAAGAACTGTTTCTCAGGTGATGCTGTCCATCCAGGAGTCTTCCTCCACTGCCAGAATCATGGACTTGTAGATATCGATGTCCCAGCTATCGTCTTTGCACGGCAGGCTGCAAGTACAGCCCGCACCCGTAATCCGGAAGCGCACGCTCTGCTGCGTCTCGCCAACGATGATGCCCCGCAAAGGGACGCGGAGTGCCGCTGATGCGACCTGCAACACCACCGGCTGATCCGTCCACTGTGCGTAAACGCTTTGCATGTCCATGTACCCCCATGGAGTAGCTTTAGTTGAACCCTTGTTATGCCGAGGACAGCTTCGCGGATGGGTCCGGCGATACCAATGGTACGCAGGCTCCGAACCGCTAGGACTCCAGTACCACTGGGCGGAGTCGCACGCGGCGAGTCCATGCGCTGCGGGTCAGGCCGCTCCGCAGGGGGAACCGGCAAATCGGTTGCCCAGTGCTCTGTGAGTGAAACCGTCCAGGAATCGGGCGAGCAAGACCGCCAATTTCTGCTACCGTATCTGGCGGAGCGTGTTTGGCCCGCCCGCCGGGGACCATGATCGAATTCATCCAAGAGCTTCTGCACACCATCTACGACGTCGAGGGCATCATTCAGTGGGGCGGAACCCTGCTGGTCTGCTCGATGGTCTTCGTGGAGACGGGATTGTTCGTGGGTTTTTTCCTTCCCGGCGATTCGCTGCTGGTGACGGCCGGCGTGTTCGCGGCGGCAGGCCATCTGGACCTGGCCACGCTGCTGGTAGTGGCCACGTTGTGCGCCATCGCCGGCGATCAGCTGGGCTACTGGATCGGCCGCCAGGCGGGCCAGGCCCTCTACCGCCGCAAGGACTCGTTCTTTTTCAGGCGGCGGCATTTGGAGCGCGCGCGGCAGTTCTACGACGTGCACGGCGGCAAGACGATTGTGTTTGCCCGGTTCATACCCATCCTGCGAACGTTCTGCCCGGTGGTGGCCGGGGCGGCCGAGATGCGTTACGCCAGTTTCGTGACCTACAATATCGCCGGCGGCTGCGCCTGGGTTTTCGGCATGGTGCTGGGCGGCTTCTTTCTGGCCTCGCTGGTGCCGAATATCAGCCAGCGCATTCATTGGGTGATCGCCGTAGTGATCCTGCTCTCTTTCCTCCCGCCCATCATCGGCGCTCTGCGCGCGCGGTCCCGGCGCGCGGGCAAGCCCGGCGCGCCTCCGCCGGTCCATTCCGAGCGGGTGTCGTCACCGCAGTGAAAATGGGCTTCGACCGGCAACCGGCGCTCCCGTGTGCTGCGTTGGAAAATATACGGGTCTGCGTAAAGATTTCTGGCCTCCCCTGCCGGGGCGTAGTCGCGCCACAGCACAAGATTTCCCGTATCTAGTTAATGTATCTATCACTTATATGGAAATGAAAGGCCGTCCTCTGCTGGCGTGTGGCGTGCATTACCCATCCCTGGAACTGAGTTCGGGGCGAGCCCAGATTCAATCCTAGGGGGTAAATGAATATGTCAGAAGAACTCACGAGGCAGGATGGGAAGGCAACGCCAGGGTGGCTGGTGGCAGCGATGCTGATCCTGGCGATTGTGGCTGTATCCGGTTTCGGATTGGCGTGGCGTGACCAGGCCCGCCTGCAACAGATCGAGCAGAATGTCACTGCCCGATTCGCGACGGCACAGCAGGAAACTGCACAGCACGCACAGAGCGTCGCCGCGATCGAGCAGCAACTGGCTCAAGCCAATGAAAAGGACACAGCGCTGCGCAGCGATGTGAATGTGGTCACGCGCAGGCTGCGTCTGACGCAAGCTGAGCTGAAGAAGGCTCGGGAAGAAACCGTGCAAATCCGCACGGAGAGCACTAAGCTGCTCGATGAGATGGGGACCACCGTCCAAACTCAACTGTCTACCAAGGCCAGTGCAGACCAACTGAATGCCGTGAGCGGCGATGTCTCGGTCGTGAAAACCGATCTGGAAATTACCAAGAATGACCTGAAGATGGCTCGCAGTGAGCTGGGGACACTGATCGCACGCAACGGTGAGGAAATTAATGTCCTGCGGCGCCTGGGCGAGCGGGACTACGTTGAATTCACGATCCAGGGACGCAAGAAGCCCCAAGTGGTGGGGCCGGTGACGGTCGAGTTGCGCTCGGTCGATACCAAGAGAAACAAATTCACTGTGGCTCTGGTGGTGGATGATCTGCGTACGGAAAAGAAAGACCGGCTGGTCAACGAACCGATCTTTTTCTATCCACGCGGAGACCGCCAAGTGACCGAGTTCGTAGTCAATTCCGTATCCAAGGACCGGATCAGCGGCTACATCAGTACGCCGAAGTCGGCCGCCACCAGGACCGCAGCCTCCGGTAACTGAGGATTTCCTTCACATCGGTTCACCTCCAACGGCGGTGGGGGCACGTCGCTCCCGCCGCCGCTGGCTCTCTCCCGATCAATTTTCAGGGCGGGCTGCAAGTACAGCCCGCACCCGTAATGGCGTCGCGCTGCCAGGCAGGCTACACTGCCCCGGATGCTCGCGCCCCGCCAGATCATTTTCACCGCCGTCGAAGGCACCCTGCTCCATCCGGCCCCGGGTTCCTGGAGTGCCGTCTTGGAGGCGCTCCAGGCGCTGGCTCGGCGAGGCATCCCTCTGGTGCTATCCAGCCGCGGCAACCGAGCGCAACTGGACCCCTTGCGCCGCAAGCTCCAGCACGGTCATCCATTTCTGACGGAAAGCGGCGGCGGCCTGTTCATTCCCGACGGCTATTTCAACCTCCGTCTGGAGGGCGCCACGCGGGCCGGCCGTCTTTTCTGTGTGCCGTTTGCCAGGCCGCAGGCCGAAGCGGCCGCCGCCGTCCAGGAAATCGCCGCCGAAGCGGGCGCCAGCGTGGTCGCCTTTTCGCAAATGAGTTCCCGCGAAATTGCGCGGAACTGTGGCGTATCCACAAGAGAGGCGGAACTATCCCGGCAGCGCGAATTCAGCGAAATGTTTTTCTTCGCCGGTGAGACGGTGAAAGCACCTCGGCGATTCTCCCAGATTGCCAGAGGAAAAGGATGGGAAACCATCCCCGGTGACCCATTCTGGGAACTACGGGCAACAATATTGCGAAACGGCGAGCCTGCACCCCGGTACCTGATGGGTATCTATCGAAAATCGCTGCACGTAAAACTTCGGTCCGTGGGCATCGCCAGCCAGGCCCAGGATCTGCATCTCCTGTCGGTAACCGATACCGCTGTGGTTCTCCCCCGGCGCCCGGGCGAGTTCGATGAAGCCCTTATCTCCAGGCTGCCGCGAGCGCTTCGGGGCGAACAGGCGGGGCCGGCGGGGTGGAGCCAGGCCATCCTGAAGATTCTTGAGACACCCTAGTTCGCCAGGCAATGTGAAAATTTCTGGCGAAGTGTGGCAGAACTAGGCCGTTCCTGCGCCCCGTTGCTGTGTGCGCCAGGACCGCTCTCGGCTAACTCCAGCGCCTGTCACAGTTTCCGTGGATGGGGCGCGGAATCGAAGTTGGTACGCGAATTGCCTTTCACACGGAAGATGCCTACAGTGCATCGCCCGGTGAGGTGAACGCAGCGGGAAGGCGCCCTCCCGAGTATGTCACTCGACCGTCAGGAGCATTGATGCAACTTTTGCGACGCCTCCTCGTGCCAGCTTCCGAATCCCACCTGACTCTGGCCCTGGCCTTGTGCGTGGTGGTCATGTCCCTGCTGCTGTGCGGCGTGATGTGGCAATCAGGAATCATCAATTATCAACAGGAACTCATCCGCCTGCTGTGGGAATCCCAATACGGCGGTTAGTACCCGGCTTCGCACATCCCGCCGACCAGCAAAGTAGGGGCACAAAGATTCTGCGAGTGGCGCCCCCGGTCCTCACCTACATGCCTCTCTGAATGATTCGCCTGGCTCGCTCAGACTCTCTGAATAAATGCGGCAGAAAACGCAAGAGGGAGCCTGGCGGCTCCCTCCTTGCGTCACGTTAGCTATCGCGCTGTGGCGTCTCAAGGACGCCCCGCGCAGGCACCGCAAGAGCGGTGCTCTTTAAGCTGTGGTTCGTTCTAAGCCCGGTGGAGTCATACCTCCTCCTTGGTTCCGGTACATGTTCCCCTTGTACTCCCGCGCAGGCCGGAAGGCAAGAGCCTTCTTTGCGTTTGGAGCGCACCGCGGGAACCAGGAGGAAGCGACAGCACGGCCTACTTAACGAAGACACCTTCACGGAATTGCTCGCGCCCCACAAATGATTTCGACCAACGGAAGCGCTCGAACAGCAACTGAATCTCGCGGTTGTGATAGATGTGCTGCGGAGGAACCAGCGGTGAAGCGGGCAGCAGCTCCAGGTTCTGCTCGTCCAGGACGCGATAGCGGTGAAACCGCTCGGGCCTGCGCGTGTTGAACATGGCCAGAATAGCGCCGCCATCTCGCAGCAACGCCGAGATTCGCCCCAGAAAGTGCGGCAAGGATTCGCCGTCCAGATAGTCCAGCAAATCCCAGAGCAGGATGGCATCCACGCTGTTGGGGGGCTGGGTCAGGTTGGATTGCAAGAAACGTTCGGCGCGGGCGCCGGCAGACTCTGCGGGAGCCACGGCGCCGGCGGGACGCGATCGCATGGCTTCCTCTTCGGCCCGGAGGAAATCACGCCAGGAGACCAGCACATCCTCGGTGTACAGTTTATAGCCCCGCTCCACAAAAAATCTGACGGTGGATTGCCAGACCGGACCCACATCCAGCAGCGTGCCCCGCCCAACGCCTTGCAGTTGCCAGAGGAACTCCTTAAGTCCATTCGAGATACGCGTCGTAACCAGCCGTTCGCCGGAGCCTGACATGTTCCCCGAGGCTTTCACCGGCGTGGCAAGAGAGGTCCTTGGCGGTTCCTGCTTTCGCCACATGTGACCTCCTCCTATGAAAGGAAACCTTGGAATCGTGCAGTCGGCCGCCAGTGCTGATGCCACGGATGACCCAATATATAGTACGCCCCCGCCAAAGCTTGTAAACCCGAAAGCCGCGTAAACGCCATCCAGTGTGCCAACAGGCGAGGTTAGCCGGCTATTTCGCCACCGGGCTCTCCGACGCCGGCGCGGCGCCCGTACCTGGGCCTGCTCCGGAATCGCTGCGCCATATTTCCCACACGGCTGCCAGATAACCTGCCGTCTCCAGCAGGAAAAGTTTTCTGCCCTGGCGCGACTCCCACCAGGAATCCGGATCGAAGTCCGCATCCCGTACCGAAACGATCAGAACAGTCACCTGCGGCGGGAAGACTCTGCGGAAAATGTATCGCGCGCGCCGGGTGTGATAGTTCGAGGTCACCAGCAACACCCGGCGCCATCCCCGGCCGGCCACCAGCTCGCCCAGAGCCTGGGCTTCCTCCCGCGTGTTGCTGGCCCGGTGTGGAAATCGCAGAATCGCAGTTGCGGGAACCCCTCCCGTCTCCAGATCGCGGCCAATCAGTTCTGCCACACTGGCGTAGGAACGCAATCTGCGGCCGCTGGCCACCACCAGCGGAGCCCAGCCGGCGCGATACAGTTCGGCAGACCTGGAGGCCCGCTCACCGGCAAAGTTGTCGTCCCCCAGCACCAGGATGGCGTCCGCTCGCTCCAGCCGGTCCTGCACCTCCCACCAATTTCCCGCCAGTCGCAGCAGTGGATGGCGTGCCAGATAAACGGCGGCCAGCAGGAGGGCCAGCATCATCAACACCAACAGCCGGAAGAAAATCCCTCCGCGCTGGGCGCCGCTCATGCGTTGGAGTCAAGCTGCCGAAGTTGTTCGGCCGCCTGTTCGGGGAACAGGCTGTTGAAATAGACTTCCTTGATACTGTAGGACTTGCTGCGCTGTTCGAGAATGGGCATGATTTCGAAGTGCCAGTGAAAGTCGTCGGCGATGGTGTTCCAATAGGGGGCTATTTCGCCGATCGCAGCGTGGGTGTTGGGCGCGGTGTGCAGCACCAGATGGTAGGTCGGAGCGACCTGCGCCAGCCGCCGCAGCGTCCGGCCCAGCAGCGCGGCAAGATGGCGCCGGTTGGAAGTGGGTCGCGGCTGCTCGAACAGATGATTATGGCGGCGCCGCATGATCCAAACCTCGAATGGCACCCGCGAGGCGTAGGGGCAGAAGGCCACGTAGTCACCTTGCACATCTACAATACGCAGGCCCTGTTTTTCCTCCTGGCGAACGATGTCGCAAAAAACGCAGCGCTCCTTCTTGTCAAACCACTCTCGGGCGGAGGCCAGCTCATACAAGATGCGCCGCGGCACAAACAGGGACGCGGTCACCTGAGAGTGCGGATGAGGCCATTCTTCCCCGGCCAGCACGCCGCGATTCTGAAACACGGTCACGTACTTGAAGCGTGGGTCCCGCTTGAGGTCCGAGATGCGCAGCGCATAGGCCTCCAGCACGCGTTCGATCTCATCGTCTCTCAGCCGTCCCAGCCACTGGTTGTGATCCGGGGACTCGATGATGATTTCGTGCGCGCCCACCGCGCGCATGCGGTCGTAGATTCCCTCGGGGGTCCGGCCGGCCTCTCCTTCGATACGATACAAGGGCTGGAAATGCGGCACCACCCGCACTTGAGGCGCGCCGTGCGCCGGCAACTGCAATAGAACGGAATCGCTCGAGGAAAAAGCGGAGCACAGGGGACAGGCTTCGGTGGAAGCCGGCCATTCCTCGCCCTGGCCTACTACCACCCAACTGCGTGTGATAGGGTCCTTACGCAGCTCCACGGCAAACTCCTGGCCTGTGATGTGACATTCGAGAGGCTTTTATAGCGCACGCCGGCGAACAGAGCAAGCCGGCGGCGCGAAAATTGTGGGTCGTGGTGTGTCGCTCTGTTCTGCGTGAAAGGATGTGGTCCTAGCCTCGGGCGGGCCGGAGCGACGTAGTCACTGATTCGCACGGCGGCGGTGGTGCGCGCCTGCCTGGTTCTGCTATTCTCCGGCGCAGATGCTTACGCTGTTTTATCTCCTGGTCCTCGAGCAGATCGCGCAGGGGCTGTACAGTCTTTGGCAGGGAGTGTTGTGGCTGCGCATGGCCCGGCGGCGCCTGTCGCAACCGACCGGCTTTTTCACTCCGCGCGTGGCCCTGTTCTGTCCGGTGAAGGGCCTGGAGCCGGGACTGGAAGAAAACCTCGCCGCGCTCACCTTATTTGATTACCCCGAGTATGAGATTTTCCTGGCCGTCTCCGGCGTGGAGGATCCTTGCTACCGCCTGCTCGAGCACGTGGCCGCGCTCAGCAAACACCCGGTGCACATCGTGCGCGCCGGCCGCGCCAAAGATTGCGGCGAGAAAGTGAACAATCTGCGGGCGGCGGTCGAGCAGGCCGGGGAGAAATTTGATGTTTTCGTGTTCACCGATTCCGATGGACGGCCGACGCGGCGCTGGCTGGCCCGTTTGGTGGCGCCGCTGGCCGACTCGCACTTGGGCGCGGTCACGACATTTCGCTGGCTGATCCCTTTGCGCGGCGGTTTCTGGAGCGCGCTGGCTTCGGCCTGGAACGCCTCCACCGCCACCTACCTCGGCGAGCACAATAACAATTTCTGCTGGGGCGGCGGGACGGCCATCCGCCGCCAGCGATTTGAAGAGGTGCGCGCCGCCGAAGCCTGGAGCGGATCGGTCAGCGACGACTATTCCTTGACCAACGCTCTTCGCCATGCCGGCTACAAGATCGAGTTCGTGCCCGAGTGCCTGGTGGCATCGCTCAGCGACGTGGACGCCCGCGGCTTCTTTGAGTTCACCACCCGGCAATTGATCATTACCCGCGTCTACGCCCCCAGACTCTGGAAGATCGCGGCGCTCGGCCACGTATTCTATTGCGCCGCCGTGGTGCTGGGGCTGGGTTTATGGGCCGGCAGTTTGGTTGCGGGACTGCCGGGCATGCACTTCCTGATACTGATTTTGCTCCTGCTGGGCTTGGCGGCGATTCGAGGCACCTTGCGTCTGGCCGCGGTCCTGGACTTGCTGCCGGAGTGGCGCGATACGCTGCTGGCCTACGCCTGGGCCTGGACGCTGCTGGCGCCGGTTGTGCCATTTGTGTACCTCTACAATGCTGCGGTGGCGGCATTCAGTCGAAAAATTCGCTGGCGTGGAATCCGTTACGAACTCGTCTCGGCTCACCAGACGCGCCAGATCGCGGGCTGAACCGTCCGCATTCGGGAAATAGTGTCCCCTACCGGCAAGGTCTTCCGGTCCATTGGCCGGGAATCGGTGGCGGCGAATACCTAAGGTATACATATTTCACACATTAGATAAGTCACGCATTGGCACGGTTCGTGCGCGCATTCCTCGGGGTACAAGTGGGCGCAGGGGAGATGCAGTGGGAAATGCCGCAGGCGATGGCGGACCAGGGGGATTTTCTGGTTGAGGATGCACCCGGCATTCTTGCTCCCGTTCGGTCTGTTCTGCTGCTAACCCACCGGATGCCATTTTTAGGTTCGACATCGAATTAGCGAGGTCCTTCTGCACAGGGGAAAACGCAATACACATGTAACGGGCCATTCCGCTGAGCCGCGTGCCGTCCGGCCCGGCGCGTTTGCGTTTTGCGAACGCGCCTCCGGCGCGATTCGCTTCCAGGTGACAGCCGCCCGGGACGGTGGGTTGCCGGTCGAGGAAGCCGCCAGCCTGCTGGCCATGCACTGTCTGGTCCGCGCACAGGCGCCGCACGACTACACCGTGCTGGTGGTGCCGCGCCGGGAACTGCTCGCCGCGGTGGGCGGGCGCGCCGAGCAGTTGGTCGCAGCCGGCCGCACGGCGGCCGTAACGAACGTGGTGCTGAGTCCCCGGCAAAGGGAAGTCCTGGAGCACGTGCTGCAAGACTTGTCCAACAAGGAAATCGCCGCGCGATTGCACATCACCGAGCGCACGGTCAAGTTTCATGTCTCCCGGCTGCTGGCGAAGTTCAAGGCTCACGATCGCCTCAGTTTGAAGCGCGAGGCGGCCATGGGTATGCTGCCGGCGTCGGCCGTACCGGGCGATACGCTTTTCGGCTTCGTGGTCCCGCCCAAGCTGGCCGCCGCGGCCGAGGAACATCCGCCGGAGGCCGGTAGTGCGCACCCGCAGCCTACGCCGCAGCCCTGCGGCTTACTCAATTCCCGCGCCAGCCGCCGGGAGACAGCGCGGCCCGCCGTTCCGGTTTCCTCGCGTCCTTGACCCAGCGCTCATCCGGCGCTGGCCCGGCGGGCCGTTCAACTCACTTCGGCGATCATGTTGTTCGGCGACCGGCGCAATTCGCGCTGGGGCTGCCGCCGGGAGCAGCTACT